>Ga0209380_10000133_pt1 | contig 47021 bp, 37 predicted proteins | sample HubBroMetageWFT6_FD_188347 | JGI IMG/M metagenome (GOLD analysis project Ga0209380, IMG submission 188347) | Warmed and freeze-thawed soil microbial communities from the Hubbard Brook experimental Forest, New Hampshire - Hubbard Brook CCASE Soil... | ecosystem: Environmental > Terrestrial >...
CTCGGAGTTTCCCCGATTCCAGAAGTGCCTGGCGGTCGCACAGATCCAGCCCGCATAGCAATCAATTCGCGGCGGAGATCCTCGTTAGTCATCGTCCGGATACTGAAGGTTCGCTCCCGGAAGTCTGATATATACTATGCTTCTAGTAATAGCGAAACATGAAATGTGCCCGCCTTAGTTTGGTGCGGTAAGCATTCTCTTCGAGAGTGTCGGAGGAACATTGGCGGCGTCCTTATGGGGTGCGACAGTTACTCCCCACCAATCAGGTGAAGGGTAGACCGGCCGCGGTTGCCGAGGATAGCGGTCGCGTGGTCTGACCACCAACCTCAGCAACGAACTTTCCATCCTTTTCCAACCAATCGTTTCCATTTACAATCCAACAGGTTCTCCCAGCCCCGCGGAATCCAAGCGGGGTCCTGAGGAATCTAAACGAGGCAGAACCCAGGAAACGGATGGCCACGACAAAGACCGATCCCAAGCTGCCCGTAGCGGCGAATGGCGCGAAGAAGGGCAAGCTGTATCAAGGGCTTACGCGCGAACAGCTCATCCAGGCGTATCGCATTATCTACACTTCGCGACGTATCGATGACCGCGAGATCCTGCTCAAGCGCCAACAAAAGATCTACTTTCAGATGTCCGGCGCCGGGCATGAGGGCATTGGCGTTGCCGCAGGGCTGGCGCTAAAACCGGGTTACGACTGGTTCTATCCCTATTATCGCGATCGCGCACTGTGCCTGGCGCTGGGAGTCAAGCCTTACGAGATGTTCCTGCAGGGCGTGGGCGCCGCCGACGATCCCAGTTCCGGTGGACGCCAGATGCCTTCGCACTGGAGCTACCCGCAACTGCACATCGTGACCCAGTCCTCGCCAACGGGCTCGCAGATATTGCAGGCGGTGGGCTGCGCCGAAGCCGGACGATATCTGGCAAGGCATCCCAAGGCGGCCGAAGTTCCATCCTCAAGCTCCCCGGACTACCGCCAATTCAAAAATGTCAGGTTTCAAGGGGATGAAGTCACCTATGTTTCACTGGGCGACGGCACCTCCAGCGAAGGGGAATTTTGGGAGGCGATGAACGCCGCCGCTCTCGGCAAGCTGCCGATAATTTTCTGCGTCGAGGATAACGGTTACGCGATCTCGGTTCCAGTCGAAGTTCAAACCGCAGGCGGAAGCATTTCGCGCCTCGTCTCCGGGTTCCCCGATTTCCATTTCGAAGAAGTCGATGGCACTGATCCCGTGGCCAGCTACGCCGCATTCCAGCGAGCTACTCGATATTGCCGCGAAGGACACGGCCCCGCCTTTGTCCACGCGCATGTCATCCGCCCCTATTCGCATTCCTTGTCCGATGACGAGCGCCTCTACCGGCCCGATGCTGAGCGCGAACGCGATGCCCAGCGCGACCCGGTTACGCGCACCCAAATGTTCCTTTTGCGGGAAGCGATTCTCGACGAAAAGGGCATCAATCAGCTCGAGAAGGAAGTCGAGGCCGAGCTGCAGGTGGCAGTCGACGCGGCGCTCGAGGCGCTTCCGCCCGTGCCCGAAAGTGTGACCAAGTTTGTGTATTCGCCCGATCTCGATCCCGCGTCGTCCATCTTTGACACGAAGGCATTGGCGCCGCCAGAGCCTGCCGCCGACGGCAAAAAGCCCGCGGCCAAGACCATGGCCGATCTGATCACGATGACCCTGCGCGACGAAATGCAGCGCGACGAGCGCATCGTAATCTTCGGTGAAGATGTGGCCGATTGCAGCCGCGAGGAATACTTAAAGCGCAAGCTGGTCAAAGGCAAAGGCGGAGTCTTTAAGCTGACGTTCGGCCTGCAGTGCGAGTTCGGCAATGATCGAGTCTTTAATGCTCCGCTCGCCGAGGCTGCCATTGTTGGGCGCGCTACCGGCATGGCCACCCGCGGCCTCAAGCCGGTCGTCGAGATTCAGTTCTTCGACTACATCTGGCCCGCGATGATGCAAATCCGCGACGAACTCAGCGTGATCCGATGGCGCTCCAACAACGGCTTCTCGTGTCCAGTCGTGATTCGCGTCGCCATCGGCGGATACCTGACCGGCGGCGCTATCTACCATTCGCAGTGCGGCGAAAGCGTGTTCACGCACATTCCAGGTCTGCGCGTGGTCTTCCCGTCGAACTCGCAAGATGCTGCGGGCCTGTTGCGGACCGCAATTCGCTGCGACGATCCGGTGCTATTTCTGGAACACAAGCGTCTCTATCGTGAATCTTTCGGTCGCGCCGCCTATCCCGGCCCGGACTACATGATTCCGTTCGGCAAGGCGAAGGTCGTCCAGCCTGGCACCGACCTGACCGTAATCACCTACGGCGCGGTCGTGCCGCGTGCGCTGCAAGCCGCGCAGAAACTGGAGCGCGAGCAAGACGTGAGAGTGGAACTGATCGACCTGCGCTGCCTGAATCCGTTTGACTGGGATACCATCGCTGCCTCGGTCACTAAGACGAATCGCGCACTCGTGGCGTACGAAGACACGCTGAGCTGGGGCTACGGTGCCGAAATCGCGGCCCGCCTGGCCGACCAGCTCTTCGACCAGCTCGACGCCCCCGTCCGCCGCGTGGCCGCCAAAGATGTCTTCGTCGCCTACCAGCCGATTCTGGAAGATGCGATTCTTCCCCAGCCGAATGACCTGTATCTTGCGATGAAGGAATTGGCAGAGTACTAAAACGCCACCGATTGGCGCGGATCAACACGGATCAAAAAGCAAGGTTTTGCATCATCCGCGTTAATCCGTGGGCCAGATTCATTTGTGGCCTGATTCTGCTGTTCCGTGTTCCTGGTTGTAAGCCTTCCACGCTCCGTCAATCACATAAGCGTGCAGCGCGTCAGCCTGTTTCGTGGTCATGTGCAGATGCGGAAAGGCAAACTTCGGCGGATTCGCGAATCCCGGCATGCCCTGATCCCAATGCGAGCCGGCCAGCACGATGGAATACCACTGCGAGTGAACCTCCGGCGGCGCATAGCGTAAGTCAGGAACAGCGCCGTTCAGAACCCACGCACCACTGCCATCAAGTCCCGGAGAGTGGCACCCGTCGCATACAAACTTGCGATACAACGTCTCGCCTTCGCGAATCGCCTCCGCGCTTGCCGGTTGCTGCGGTGGCTTCGGTACCGGAGGGACCACATCCGGTGGCGTCGGGAACGGATTCGTCGCGCTCAGTTTGAAAGCAAGCAGGCGTGACGGGCCGCGCTTGGATTGCGGCGTGGCCATCGTCCATGCGGGAGCAAACAGTCGTGAACCAGAGCCCCATCCCACCGGCACCAGCACATATTGCTCGCCATTCACCGCAAAGGTTACGGGAATGGACTCGATCGCCGATCCGGTTTGAATCGACCAGGCTTTCTTTCCCGTATCGGCGGTGAACGCAGCGAACTCGCCGGTGCCTTGCCCTTGAAACACAAGATTGCCGGCAGTCGAGAGCACACCGCCGTTAGTCGCGATCTCTTCTTCAACCGACCAGCGCTCCGATTGGCTTACCGGATCCCACGCGATCAGCCGCCCTTCAGTCTGCTGCATCCACTCTCCGGTTTCGACTGCCGCATGCGTATTGGGCTTGCGGTCGGTAGCCGGAATGTAAGCGATCCCTGTCCCGGGGTCGTAGCTCATCGGCCACCAGTTGTGCACCGTCCATTGTTTGCCGCCACCGGCTGAGGCCGGCACTTCTACCGCTTTTCCGGTCGACAGGTCCACCGAAGTCGCCCAGCTCACCTTCACGATCGGCCTGGCCGAGAGCAGCTTCCCGGTCTTGGCATCCAGCACGTAATAGAAACCGTGTTTGGGCACAGTCATCGCGACGTGGCGTTTCTCGCCATCAAGGTTTAAGTCGGCCATCACGATGTGATTATTTTCCGTCTGCAGGCCGGGGGAACTTGTCTGGTAATGCCAGACATACTCTCCCGTCTCCGCCTTCACGGCGAGGATGCAGCCAGAAAAAAGCTTGTCTCCCCGGGGCTCAATCGACGACAGCTCTCCGTAGTCGACGCCTGCGCCTGCCGTTCCAAAGATGACATAGTCCGTCACCGGGTCGTAGGTGATGGCGTTCCACACGTCGGCGCCGCCGATCCGCCACGAGTCTGGCCCCGACCACGTTTTCGCAGCCATCTCCAGAGCCTTCGTTTCAAAACGCTTCGTAGGCTCGCCGGGAACGGTCCAGAAGCGCCAGACTTCCTTTCCGGTCTCGGCGTCGAAGGCGACGAGCGCCCCGCGCACGCCGTCATCGGAACCGTTGTAACCCATGAATACCCTGTTCTTGGCCACGTGTGGCGCGCCCGTGATGCCCGTCTGTGTTCGGTCGCACACCGGAGACTCCCATGCCTGCTTTCCCGAAGCGGCGTCAATCGCGACCAGCCGGCAGTCGCCGGTTCCCACGAAAACTTTCCCCTCCCAGACTGCAACGCCAGCGTTGGTGCGCGCGGAATACGAGCCGTTGATCGCTAGGTTCAGCCGCACTTTCGGATCAAATTTCCAAATCAGTTTGCCTGTCGCCGCGTTGACTGCATACACCTTCGACTGAGGCGCGCTTACATAGGCGACGCCGTCAACCACGATCGGTTCCGAAACGATCCCCATGGCGCTGTCAATGTCGAGATACCACGCTAGTCCGAGTCCCGCAACGTTCTGATCGTTGATTTGTTTCAGAGGGCTGAAATGCTGAGATTCGAACGTGCGCCCATTGATCAGCCAGTTCGTTCCCTCGCTGGTCTCCGAAGCCACGCGCGCCTCGGTCACCTTGCCGGCTTTCGGGGCATCGTCTGCCGCACCGTGGTTCGCCGAGGTTCGGGAAATCAGAATCATTGCAGACGCAAGGCACAGAGACGTCAAACCCAATACTTTCAACCGTATGAATTGCGAGGGTCTAAACACGGTTCACCTTTTTCGGGAAGCGGGAGCGGTTTGCTCACAGGTGTGCAGCATGCCGGTCGCCTCATGGTAGGAAGGGGAGTGAGCAAAGTCAATGAGGACTCAGAATGCGGATAGGGCGGATATTCGCATATCAAACCTGAAGCGCTTGGCGTATCTGGCTTCATCCGTATCCGCGCACATCCGGGCCGTTTTTCTTATGATCCGAATAACAGGTTGTAGATCCCGCCGCCCACCGCTCCGCCAATCAGGGTGCCACCGCCGTCGCGGCGGCTTTTCAGCCTGCGCTGAGCGAATCTGCGGAGGCGTCCTTTGTTACCGGATTCCGGTTGCTCCTTCCGCACGGGTAAACCAATGCAGTTTTTCTCTGAATTTCTGCTTCGACGCCGTTACGGCAGCTTTCGACAACTTTGCGCTCCCGTCGCGAACAATCGAGCCCAGCAGTCTCGCAGCTCTCAGTGTCGCGGCTCTGCGCAGGCCCGCTTTTTCCACCGGCACGGTGCAATGGCAGTATTCTTTCGCAATCATGCCAACGCGAAGAGTCAAGAAAGCATTAGCCGCGCCCGTCAGAATGGAACTCGTGAGTAGATGCATACCCGGAATTGCGGCGATCGTCGAACCGAACACGGTTCCGATCAAAACATCCAGGTCAACGTCTTCCATGCCTGCAGCAACCAAGGCCGTCGAGGCAACATTCGCATAGAGCTGCACAAAATCTCGCAATGACGGTCTCTGGTTATAAATGTGAGCCATTTGCCAAACGAGGCGGGTCTGCGCGACCAGCACGACCAACACATCCAGCCGGCCGCTTTGCAAAACCGCCGTACTCAGAAACACCGTCGAGGCAGCCGACGCCACCGTATTGTCCGCCTGCTTATCGAGTGTCTGAAGCGCGGCGTCGATGTCGATGCGTGAATTCAAAGGAATCCCACGGAGCCGGGGATTCCGCGCCAACCGTCTCTTGAGATCAGCCATGAAGTGGTCGTATTCAGCTCCTTCGGCAGCAACTGGTGGCGGCATCCGCTTCGGCAATCGGAACCAAAGTACAAATGGTGCACCCAGCACCACGCCGTAGGTGAGGACTAAGCCCCACAACACCCCATTGCCGAAACCTCTATTGACAGCTCGTGCCGACTCGACGATTTGAACGGTCTGGTTAAAGACAAATAGCACAAACAGGATGAGGATGAATGACGCAAGCAGTGTGGCGATTTTCTTGATGGTTGTAGACATCGGTGGGCTCCCCGTTTTATCGATTCCTAAAGTATCCGCCCCATCGTTCGTTTTAGAAAGCCATTGTTCGCTCTCTGAAGCTTGTGATTTGCATCACACTTGAAACCTCGGCCCCTGATATAAACCCAAGGTTCGGCGTAGAAAGACCAACCGCATGCCCGATCGAACTCGTACCCTGACAGCGAACGAGCGGCTCACAATCGCGCTGGTCGCCGAGGGGCTGGAGAACGAAAGATATCGCAGGACAAATTGGACGTTCGACGCGCCATACGAAGCGTACGCTTCAGGCTATTTTCGACATGGCCGGGTGTTGCACCCGATTAGAGCTCGCACTGTGGACTCTCCGCCACGATCCCCAATCGCAGTAGGCGATTCTGCGCCGATGCCCGTCAATCAAATAGCTATTCATAGAGCTCACTTGCACGCAACTCCATGCGTTTCAATATCCTACCCTTTGAACACCCTGCTGATCTTGAGCGCTCCTATCCTCAAGTGCTTGCTAAACATGTTCCAACCGGGCAGTTACGAACGCTTTCCGCCGAAGCTGATCCCGATTGTCCGTTCCTGCCGGGGATGCTAGGCTTCGAAGAGGTGGGTTCTGCGTACGCTAATCCGTTGAAGTCCGTTTCATCTGAGCCGGGCCGGCTGGCGCAGTGGCTGCAGTCGGCAACCGCCGAAGTATGGGTGAAATTCCTGCTCGCACTGGTCGGATTAGGACTGGCTTTCGCCAGCGCGCTCTTCTCCACCGTGTCGCGTGATGCCGGAAACCTCTGGTCCACCGTGATTCTCGCCTCGACTTCGCTGGTCCTCGCCACCTTGGTCGGAATCGTTACCGTCCCCTATCTGGCGCGTCGCGTGGCGGTCGAGCGCCTGCGCGAGTCCTTCGATTACGACGTAACTCGGGGCGGCATCGTGTATGCGCTGGTGGCGTTGGTGATTGGCATTGCCGCGCTCAATACGGGCAACAATCTGCTCTACATCGTGGTCGCGACTATGCTGGCGGCGATCCTGGTTTCCGGAGTCGTCTCCGCCTGGGTGTTGCGCTGGTTGGAACTTGACGTTCGTCTGCCCGAGCACGTTTTCGCGGGCCGGCCCGTAGCCGGACGCATCCTCTTACACAACCCACGCCGGTTCCTCCCGTCTTTCTCCATCCGCGTCGTTTCCACGCGCAAAAAGAGAAAGAAGCCGGTCAAACAATGGCAATGGGAAGCAACGACTTTCGCGTTTCCGTTTAACCGTCCGAAGGCGGAGCAGTGGCTGCGTCTGCCAGACCGGCGTTTGCGCCGCGTGACCGTCGTTCCACCGCCTCCGGGAATCTTTCAGGGCATGGCCTACTTCCCCTTCCTGCCGCCGCATGCCGAATTGTCCGCCGATCTGGAACTGCAATTCGAGCAGCGCGGTCGTTATCGCGAAGATACCTTCGGCTTGGCTACACGCTTTCCGTTCGCGTTTCTTACCAAGACGCGGCATGTCTCGTTGCCTAGGGAAGTGCTCGTTTATCCCCGCATAGAGCCCACCGATGAAGTATTCGAGATCCTGCCGCTGGTGCGGGGAGAGTGGGAGAGCTTCGTCCGCGGCCGAGGCTCCGACCTGTACCGGATTCGCGAGTACATGCCCGAGGATTCTGCCCGCCATGTCGACTGGAAGGCCACAGCGAAGTCAGGTTCACTGAAAGTTCGCGAGTTCGCCCGCGAAGATGAGCGCAAGCTGTGCATCGCCTTCGACAATCCCGAACCCGGCCTGATTTCCGAACGAGCTTACGAAAAGGCAGTCGACCTAGCGGCCTCTCTGGCGTGGCATTTTTCGACGCAGGAGGCGGAACTCTCATTTGCCGTTCCCGGACGTCCCCGCACCCGCGATCTTCATGAGTTTCTCGGGTGGCTCGCCGTGATTGAGCCGGGAAGCATGGAAGCGGCTGCCAGCGCGGTTGCGACGAGAAGGGAACCCCCATCCGATGCCCTGAGTGACATGAACCTGGGCGGTTCGAACGAATACAACATACTCATTACCGCCCGCGAGCGCGGCAGCCTACCATCTTCTCTGTGGAACTCGTCCTACATTGTCTTTGCCGGCGACGAAGCACCAAAGAACGAGGAGAAGCATTCGGTAGCGCGAAAGCGGGTTTCCCGGTAGTGCGGAAATGGGCCACACCGTACTGGAGACCGCACAAGTCACGGTCGAGCACAACATCGGTGCGGTCCCCGCACTGCACAATGGCAAACTGGTTGGAATTTTTTCCGAACGGGACCTCATGATCCCCCCAGCACCTGTATGGCTGAGGTCATGACCGACGATCCCCTTACGATCAGCATGAACAAGGACCTGGAAAACTGCATAACCCTGATGCGGCGCACAGTTTCCGTCACTTGCCCGTTTGCCCCGAAGGCCACCTGGTTGGCATGGTATCTCTCCGCGACACCCTGCTCCACGATTTGAACGAGAAGGATGATGAAGTACGCATGATGGGTGCCTACATCCACTGCATGCCCGACGCATCATTGTTTTGCGCGCCCCGGCGACCTGGTTCCCGCTATTCTGGTGCCGGGGTATCTAGTCTTCGTCCCCAGGCCCTCAGTTCGCCCCTTTCTGTCGCGAAAACCGATTTTTTCCCACTGGCACGAAGGTAACCTTGCACCCGGGGTATCCTCAACGGTAACGTTACTTGCCATTACTTCAGTGCATTGAACACCGGGTTCGAAACCGCTAACGTTGTGGAGACCGGCTGGCGATATCTGTGCGATCTGATGCTTGAAATCGTGATCCTTCTTATCCAACCCATGAACAAAGCATTGCCAGAGAGCGACCAGAGATGAACGAGAAAATTAGAGTTCTCTATTACGGGCTCTGGCTTGCTCACCCTGTCTTGCAGACGGGAATCGCTGCGATTATGCTGCGGCGCGGCTTGCACCGCAAATTCAAATTCTTCTTTGGCTACATCCTCACGCAATTGGTGACCTTTGCCGTAGTGTTTTCAGCATTTCGACATAGTTATTCCGCCTTTTTCTATCTGAACTGGGCTTGTGACGCCCTCAGCGTGGCTTTTGGCTTCGCCGTGATTCACGAAGTTTTTGTGGACGTTTTCCGCGCCTTTCACACCTTGCGCGATTTGGGCACAGTACTTTTCAAGTGGGCGGGCCTCGTCATGTTGCTGGTTGCAGGAGTGGTTTCTGTTTCCGCCAATTCTTCTGAGATCGCACCCTGGATGCAGGCCGTCATCACCTCGCAACGGTGTGTGCGCATCATTCAGATCGGGATGGTTCTCTTCCTGCTCTTCTTCGCTCACTATGTCGGGGTCAGTCGTCGACAGCACAGCTTCGGCATCGCACTCGGCTTTGGTTCCTTTGCCGTGATCGAACTGGTGCTGATCTGTTCATTTGTCGGGAATCATCTGGGTGGATTCTGGATGAGCATCATGAACATGGCGGCCTACAACGGCAGTCTGCTGGTTTGGCTGGGCTATGTCGCGGTAACCAGGCCCGCCCGCGACGCCACGTTGTCGCTTTTGCAGCCTCAGCGCTGGGAGCAGAGCCTTACCGATATCCATCACCCTCTACCGGCCGACTCTCTGATACCCATGTTTGAGGGAATGGTCGACCGCGCGCTTTCGCGTACTCACCAGGATCTGGCCCCCGATCATGAGACTCTGGGCGGTGGTGCAGTCGCCCGCCGAGCGGCGGCGGCCGGCAGTAACTTCAGCCTTCCAGTGGTCCATGAGCCCACCAAGCCCTAGCAGCTTTCGCTGTCCCGCGTTTTCGACTGCTTTCCCTGTTTTGTCTCCGCGAACTGGTCTTGTTCGGAATTTGTAAACTCATCGCAAGAAATAGGCCCATCGCGGAACCCGTGTTTTCTTCCCACCAGAAACGAATAGAGTTGATGTAAGTGATTGCTGCGTAAGGTGTTGTCTGATTATGACGCAGGGCCTCGAGGATTAAGCCCAGGATGCAGGAAGGGCGGGGTGAAAACTATTGCACATAGAAGTTGACACGTGTCCTATAATGCGCTTCCGCGAGAGAGTCCCAAGAAATTCAACTCTACGCGGTTCTTTAGGAGACGAACACATGAAACGCGCATTCAGGATTTCGATCCTGATGGTAGGACTAGTGGGCACATTCATTGCAGCTGCCGTCCAACAGGTTCCAGCCGCTGACGGCGGTCCGCTACTTTTGTGCCCACCCCGACAACCAAATTGTCAAACAACCCTGCCACCGCAGTAGAACCCGGGGCAGCAATATCGACAAGGTCACGAAAGTAACCTGTCCGTAACTGCAACCTGGGCCGAGAAAATAGGCTAGCAATTTTTGGGCTGACGGGACTCATACTAACCCGTCAGCCCCTCTTCTTTTGGGACTGAGATCCCCGGAACGGATCGACGAGCTCTTCTCGGTTAGCGATGGCTAGCTCTTTTCCAAAGCCTGTTGCAGGAGTCCTTGCAATTTCGCTGCGTCGGTCACGGGCGGCTGGCAGGCCGATCCCGAGCACAGCACCGCAAAAGACTTTTTTGAATTCAAATCTGGAAGATGGGGAATCGTCGAGGCCAATCCTGGCGGAAGATTCTCCGGGACCACCTGGTTGGCCGACAATCGCAGCGTACTTTTGTTAAAGGCAAATGGCGCAAGCGCGGCCGCGTACAATTCATCTGCTGCGCTCTCATCTCGGTCGGCGGTAATCACGACCACTTGCACGGGGCTCTCCAACAGATGTACGACTGCGATTCCGTAGGTCGCCGCGAAGATTCCGAACTGTTCCGCCACGCCGCCAAACGCTTCTAGCGTAAGCTCGGCCTTGTCCTTGTAACCTCGATCGTCCGCGTAGTGATGCATCCGCGCCAGCGCGATCGCCGCCATCGGATTTCCCGCTGGCGTCGGCGAGTCCTGCAGTGGCTTGCGCCGCGTGGCCAGCACACCCAGGCTCTTACCGTCGGCGACCGGTTCGCTGTCGAAGAATCCACCCGAAGTCGCGTCATAAAACCGGGCAATCATCGCATCTGTGATCCCGTGCGCAAACTTATAGTAACTCAGATCGGCGGTCGCCTCATAAGCATCCAGGCACGCCAGCGCCGTGAACGCATAATCATCCAGCAGCCCCGGCACCGCGCGACGCGAAGCCGCAGGATCGGAGTAAGACACCACGTGAAGCAGTGCGGCGCGGGCGCCCTCGCCCGCGTTTTGCTTCGTTCTCCAAGCCTCCGCCAGCACCCGATCCAGCGACTTCAACGCAAACCTCCGCGCTTCCGAAAGACTCAAAACCTTCGCCGCTTCCAGGTACGCTGATACGCACAAACTGTTCCATCCCACGTAAACCGTCTTATCCACGTAAGGAGTCGGCCGCTCGAGCCGCGCCGCGTACATCTTCTTTTTCGCCGACGCCAGCAATTCCTCGACCCGTCCCGGAGCCAGGTTCCTTCGCTGCGCGATCTCTCCTACCGAAGCTCGCACGTACAGCACATTCTTTGCCGGATCGTGATGCATCTCCCCGACTTCGTTGATGTCGTAATGCAGCGCCGCGACCTGCGCCTCCTCTTCGGTCAACACGGCGCGAGCTTCCTCGAGCGTCCAGGTGAAGTAATCTCCATCGTCTTCCATGGAAATGTCCGCATCCTGAGACGCATAGAATCCGCCACGTTCCCGGTCGCTCAACCACTCGTCCATCCAGCGAATGATGTCGCGGGCCACGTCTGCAAAAAAGTCCTTGCCGGTCGCCTGATACGCGTGCACATAATTCTTCAGAAGTTCGGAATTGTCGTAGGACATCTTCTCGAAGTGCGGCACCACCCAGCGCTCATCTACCGAATAGCGGTGAAACCCGCCCGCCAGTTGGTCATAGACGCCACCGACAGCCATGTGTTCGAGTGTGGTTGTGATCAGGTTGCGAAGCGAGTCCTCGGCAGAAGTAGCGGATGTCGATCTAGTGTCTTCTGTGTGGAGACCGCCGTCCTCGGCGGTCCGGCGGAGCGAAGCTCCGCTCCGCGCATACCGCTCGATCAACAAGTCCAACGCCGACGGATGCGGAAACTTCGGCGCCTGCCCAAACCCCCCGTGCTCGGGATCAAACATCCGAAACGCTGAGGTCTGAATCGCCGCCAGGATCCCGGCAGAAACCCGCCCATCCTTCCCCGTGAACGATTCCGACTGCGCAATCGCGCTCTCTACCATCTTCGCCTGTTCGACCACATCGCCATTCTTCTCCGCATACGCGTTGGCGATGCTCAATAGCACGCGCCGAAAGCTCGGACGCCCATATCCATCGCTCGGAGGAAAATAAGTCCCTCCATAAAACGGCTTCCCGTCCGGCGTAAGAAACGCCGTCAGCGGCCATCCGCCTTGGCCGCTCACCGCCTGCACCGCCACCTGATACCGGCTGTCAATGTCCGGACGCTCGTCCCGATCCACCTTCACGGCGATGAAATGCTGGTTCACGATCGCCGCAATCTCCGGATCGTCGTACGACTCCCGGTCCATCACATGGCACCAGTGGCACCACACCGCCCCAATATCGAGCAGCATCGGTTTGTTCTCACGCTGCGCCGCCGCAAATGCTTCCTCTCCCCACTCATGCCACCGAATCGGCTGATGCATGGCAGATCGTAAGTACGCAGAAGACGCCAGTGCGAGGGAGTTGTGGGTCGTGGTGGTCATGATTTCAGTCTAGCTGATCTTCATTCGCCGCCGTGAGGGCCCCATTCCTTCCCGCCGTTCTTTGGCGAGATGGGGAGGATTTTGACTCCAACGAACCCCGTGTCTTCAACATCGCAGGGTGCCAGAGTCCAGACATCCTCCGCTTCGCTTGCCGCACTTTTCGATCATTTCGATCATAAAGCGCTCCGGGGGAGGGGTTACGTCAGACGCTGTGTTTCCCATTTGGGAAAAATCTTCAACCGCACTCGGTAGAAAATGTTCGGGTAGAAATCCACAAAGCGAAACTACTCTCCCTCAACCAACCAGCTGCTGCGCAATCTTGCAATATAAGTCGATCGCTTCATGTAGCTGCCGCTTTTCGATGTACTCGCCATCGGTATGCGCCACATGAATCGATCCTGGTCCAATCAGCAGCGGTTCGCCCCAATTCGTAAGCTTGGGAATGTCCGTCGTAAACGCAGCAATCATGGTTGGCAAACCATCAACCGTGCGTAAACGTAGGAAGGGAAGCTCCAGCGGAAACGTCACTTGCACTTCACCGCCAGCAGTCGTAACAATTTCCCGCCGTAACTGGTCCGACGGACCCACGAGCCGGTAAAGCAGATCCGCGTGCGCATAATCTGGTATCACGTTAGGTGCTCGTCCGCCTTCAATCAGGCCGATGTTCAACGTGCACGGACCAACTTCGGGATCGGAAGGCAGAGGCATCGCACGCAAGCGCGTGAGCGCCGGAATCAACTTATCAATCGCCGATTCGCCGAGTTCTGGGTAAGCCGAGTGGGCCATGCGTCCCGTTGCGGTGACTTCTACGCGCAACGTACCTTTCGACGCAAGCGCCAGGTGATTTTCCGTGGGTTCGCCGTTGACTAGAAAACGAGAGCGCGAGTGACCGTTGGCTGCATATTCATTCGCCAGTTGGGCGCCCAGGCTGTCACGCTCTTCACCCGCCACGAACAACAGCCCTACATGAATTTTCTGCTGGCGCAGCCTTTCCGCGGCCGCGATCTGAGCCGCGATGATGCCCTTCGCATCGCATGATCCGCGACCGTAAATGCGCACCTCATCTTCCGAGGAAGCAATGAACGGAGGCACCGTGTCCATGTGCGTGGAAAATACGATCGCAGGATGCGGATGCTCCGCCGAAGTCGCATAAACATTGAAGCGCTCAAGCTCCACCGCCATCTTCTTGGTCTGATAGCCGAGCCGGCAAAGTTCTCCGTAGAGATAGTTCCCAACGGCCGCTTCGTTCCCTGTGATGGACTCGATGTCCACGAGTTGCCGCGTCAGCGTAACAGCATCCATGGAGGAGAGAATAGCAGGAAAGCAGGGTCACGTCGGGCTTCGGGCGTCAGGCTTCAGACCCAAGACCTAAGACCTAAAGCCGCGAACCGATGCCCGATTTCTTTTCTTCCGCCACTCCCGTGTAATCTGGCTCTGTGATTTCTTCCAACTCTTCATCATCCATCCGTTCGTTGTTTCTCGACGGTCCTGCGGGACGACTGGAAGCTCTGCTGAACGCCGGAGCCGACAATACCACGCGTGCTGCCGTGGTTTGTCATCCGCATCCGCTGTTTGGCGGAACGCTGCACAACAAGGTCGTCTTCCACACTATGAAAGCGCTCAACGGCTTTGGGTTCCCGGTCTTGCGCTTCAACTTCCGCGGAACTGGGTTAAGCGAGGGAGAGCACGATCAAGGCAATGGCGAAGTCGAAGACGTCCGCACCGCGCTCGACTGGCTTGACGCCGAGTATCACTTGCCGTTGATCTTCGCTGGATTTTCTTTCGGCGCAGCCGTGGGATTGCGCGCGGCCTGTGCGGACGCTCGAGTTCGCGGCGTCATCGGCGTCGGAACGCCGATTGGTCCGGTGGTTTCCGACAGTGAAGTGCCGCGCACCTACACGTTTGACTTCTTGCAGGATTGCGCGAAGCCGAAGTTGTTCGTCAGCGGGGCCCGCGATCAGTTTGGTCCAAGGGCGAAGTTGGAAGCGCTGGTTGCTGCGATGCCCGAGCCGAAGAAGTTGGTCTTGATCGACGGAGCCGATCACTTCTTCGAAGGACGCCTGCGCGAACTTCGGGAAACGATTGAAACCTGGGTGAAGGAGCAACTGAAGTCCTGATTTGTACTTCTTTCCGTCCTTCCTGCATCCTTTGCGGTAAAGGGTTTTGCCCGCGAGTACGCCACCGAATCGCAAAGATCGCAAAGAAACCCCGTTCCCGTTCCCCTGCTGCTTGGTTGAAAGCTGACTCTATAATCCTTTTCATGTTTGACTCCGATCGCGAATCTCAGTTCCGCCATATGCGAGACGCAGCGCGGGGCATTTTTCAGCATGCTCTGGCGGAGGCTTCGATCGTCAGAGGCTTTGCGCGTCACCTGCATTGCGAGCGCGGAATTCTGCGAGTCTGCGAGGATCTTTACGACCTGCATTCGTATTCCCGGGTGCAGGTTTTATCCTTCGGCAAAGCTGGACATACGATGGTCGAAGCCCTGTCCGAGCTGGTCGGAGGTTCGCTCGAAGGAATCGTGGCCAGTTCCGTGCAGCCTTCGGCGCAGGTTCATGGATTCCGCTATTTCCGCGGCGGACATCCGACCCCGAATGCAGAATCCATTCAGGCGGCGAGCGCCATTCTACGGTCGTTGCAGGCGCTTCCCGCATCGGCTTTGGTGATCTTCTTGCTCAGCGGCGGAGGATCGTCGATCGTCGAGAAGCCCATCGACGACGAGATTTCACTCGACGAACTGATCGCAACCTATCGCGCTCTGGTGCTTTCTGGAGCGCCGATTGCCGACATCAATGCGGTGCGCAAACATCTTTCCGCCGTGAAAGGCGGCAGGCTGGCTCAGGCCGCGTTTCCAGCGCAGCAGATATCGCTGCTGGTGTCCGATGTGCCCGACAGCACGCCCGACTCGCTGGCGTCCGGTCCGACCATGTCCGATTCGACGACTGTCGCGGATTGTTATCGCATCGCGGCAAAGTACGAACTGCTGAAGCAATTCCCTCGGTCGACCCGCGAACTTTTTGAGCGCGACTCGTTAGAGGAGACACCGAAGGCGGACGATCTGGCGTTCCACCGCGCGCGCTGGTGGCCCGTGCTGTCAAACCAGACAGCCATTGAAGAGGCGAGCGTCGCGGCCGAGGGCGCGGGCTTCATCGTCCAGGTGGACAACTCCTGCGACGATTGGGATTACGCAAAAGCCGCGGACCACCTGCTGCGCCGAGTTCGCGAGTTGCGAGAACAATTCTCACCGGTCTGTCTGATCTCTGGCGGCGAAGTTACGGTGAAGGTGACGGACGGGGGAATTGGCGGACGCAATCAGCAGTTCGCGCTTGCGTGCGCGGCGCAGATTACGGGAGAAAACATCACGGTTCTCAGCGCAGGGACCGATGGCGTGGACGGAAATAGCGCTGCCGCCGGCGCGGTTGCCGACGGCACGACTCTGGAGCGAGCGCGAGTTCGGGGGCTTGATGCGCGCGCCGCCCTCGAGAATTTCGATGCCTACCCATTTTTCAAAGCGCTGGGAGATGGGGTTGAGATCGGACCGACCGGGAACAATTTACGAGATCTGAGGATTCTGTTGGCGTACTGAAGTCCCGCTTGATCGCCGTCGCCGGGCTTCGCCCAGGCGGGACAGCCGAGGCGGCTGTCCCGACATGAGCATTGCTAATGGCTAGGCGGTCTTCCGCAGATCCTGTGGCTCGGACATGTGTTTCATGGCCTCGTCCATGTTGCGTTTCATTTCATCCATGGACAGGTCTTTGGTGTGAGTGGCGATTGACCAGTGATGGCCGAAGGGATCTTTCAGCTTGCCGTAGCGGTCCCCCCAGAACTGTTCTGCGAGCGGCATCTCGACCTGCGCTCCGGCTGTCACCGCTCGGTCGAAGGCGGCATCAACGCCGTCGATGTAGATGTGCAGGCCCATGCCTGCGCCGCCACTGGTTTGAGGAGAGAGAACGCCGAATTCGGGGAACTCGTCGGCCAGCATGATGATCGAGTCGCCGATTTTCAGCTCCGCATGCATGACTTTTCCGTCGGGGCCTTTCATGACCCCTCTTTCTTCAGCGCCGAATGCCTGTTTGTAGAACTCGATGGCGCGAGCGGCGTCCTTCACCGTCAGAAACGGAGTGAGAGTGTGATAACCATCAGGAATTGGCTTTACGGACATTCAAGACCTCCTAAGCTGAAATTCGAGAGGCAGTTTACACCAAAAACGGCTGGGAAGTGTTAAAGGAGCTTTACGAAAACCCGCTCAGAAAAATCGCGTGACGCCCTCTTCCAAAACGACCACGCGGTCTTTGGTTCCGGCGGCGCGAGCCTCTTCTTCGAGCAATTGGAGGGGCTCATCAACGGGCTCGTGCGAGAGGCGGAAGGTGCCGTAATGCATGGGAACCATCCAACGCGATTTGAGATCGAGGAAGGCGCGCATGGCGTCGGCAGGATTGGTGTGAACGTTGCGGAACTGCGCCGGATTGTATGCGCCGATGGGAAGCAGCGCGACCTCAGGAGAGAGGCGGCGCCCGATTTCGCTAAAGCCAGGAAAATAAGCGGTATCGCCGGCATGATAGACGGAATGCTTGCCGGCCTTCAGAACGAAGCCGCCATAGCCGCGATGTGAATCCTTCAAAATGCGCGCTCCCCAGTGGCGCGAAGGGACGTGAGTCATCGACAAGTTGCCGTAGCGCGAACTCTTCCACCAATCGAGCTCAATGATCTCGGAGAAGCCAAGATCGGAGACCAGATCTGAAACATGAGATGGAATGACAATGAGCGGGGCAACGCCTCGCGTGCGCAGGTTGTTCTGCACAATTGCGCGGAGCGAAGGCCGATGCAGATGATCGAAGTGGGCGTGGGTTACGAGCACGACGTCAATGGCCGGAAGGTCGGCGATACGCAGGCCAGGTCGGCGGAGGCGCTTTAGCACAAAGAGCCAGCGCGCGAAGTTGGGATCGATGACGACACTCCTCCCGCCGATCTGCACAAAGAAGCTGGCATGGCCGATGAAGGTGACGCCGAATTCTCCGTTTGTGGCAAGTCGGGGCTTGTGAGTCTGGCCGGAACGAGGGGTGACCGCGGAGCGGCGCACCAAACGTCCGAACTGGGTGGCGCGTTTACGAAGGGCCGGATTGCGAAGCGTTTGCTTAATCATCCTGCTACAAATCTTGGGGGCTGGACTAGGAGCAGCCTGCAGTATTCATATTAGTCCTTATCGTGGAAGGACCACATTCATATGAGCGACACGGCGCGTGCATCCAGCCTCCTGCATGTTAGATGAAATCGAGCGAATGCGGGCTGCTTTTTTGACGACCGGCTAGTCACGGCAGTAACCAGGAAAGCCCCGTTTCCGTCCTCGGGGAAGACTGGAACTTTATTCACCCGCGATTCGCTCGCTTTGCTTGACCTTGATCGAGCGGGTCATATCTAATCCGAAAGCGTTCTTTTTGGATGGTCTTTCAGGACGACAGGAGAAGTCCGCATGCGAGTTGCGTTCTTGGGGTTAGGAATCATGGGACACGCGATGGCCACGAATCTGGTCAAGGCGGGTCACGAAGTAACTGTGTGGAATCGAACGCCGGGCAAGTTGGTCGAAGGAGCAGGCGTAGCTCCTACTCCAGCAGCGGCAGCTCAAGGCGCGGAAGTTGTGTGGATGTGCGTATCCGACACGGACGCAGTCGAGAGGGTCGTCTTCGGGGCCGATGGAGTAGAAGCGTCGTTCAGGGAAGGCATGATCATTGCGGACTCGAGCACGATTTCTCCTTCGGCTACGGTGAAGTTCGCCGATCGCGTGGCAACGAAAGCCGTCGCGTGGGTGGATGCTCCGATGACAGGGTCGAAGATCGGGGCGCGGGACGGGACACTGGTGTTCATTGTCGGCGGAGACGAGCCAACGGTAGAGCGGCTCAAGCCGCTATTTGAGGCGATGGGAAAGAAGGTTTTCCGCATGGGCGATACCGGCAAAGGGCAGGCTACGAAACTTGCCATGAATTTGCAGATCGCATTGATCTTTGAAGGATTCGCGGAAGCGCTGACCCTGGCCACCAAGCTTGGCGTGGACGCGCGGCAATTGTTGTCGCTGATTGAGGCCACCATGGTGCGGTCGGGAGTAGTGGACTATAAAGGGCCGTTCGTTCTGCAGCGCGACTTCACACCAAACTTTCCTCTGCGTCTCATGCATAAGGACATCCGGCTGACGCTGGAGGCCGCGAAGGAAGCGCGGGTGAAACTGCCAGCGCTTGAAACCGTGGAAGAAATTTATCAGATGGCCACCGAAGACGGGCACAAGGATCTGGACTACGCCGCGACGCTGACGCTGCTGGAGAAATGGGCGGGCGTGCAGGTGAAGGGGAATGCTGCGTAGGTATCGCCAAATGCGAAAGCAGCATTCCGCGAAGAAGACCGCTGCAAAGCCGAAGACGAAACCTGCAGTTCAGGGCAGAGCGAGCGGCCGGGACACTGAAGGGTTATTCCATTCTGAATTCTGCACCAGCTGACTTCGCGACTGCTTTCAAAGGCCTGAAGAAAGTCCGGGTGCCGTTGAGCCGGAGTTAAAAGTGACTACTGATGACGCGCGGAAATATTATCTGGTCACAAACTCCAAAAGCTGGCGGCCCATGTTTTTCGGGGCGGTCGTGATGTTCCCGCGCTATGCGGGCGATCACTTGATGCCCTTGTCTGCATTCCTGAGCTGGCAAGAAGCGTCTCCTCCGGTTTGAAGAAACGCATGCAAGGGAAATCGCGCTTCAATTTCCGTGCGCCGGATGAGGTGCGGTTTGCCGAACTTGGCGAACTGACGAGGGCTGGAGTCGAGAAATACCGGGCCAAGAACTGGCTGTGATTCCGGCTTGATTACCCCCGGTTACCGCCGTAATACCCTCAAACCCCCGCTATTACACAAGTATTACAGTCACCTACCTATTCCCTTGGTACGGTAGACGTAGGGCTGATCAAACTCAGACAACCACGAAATGGGGATCTTCTTGGATATGGAACTGCAAGACTTGGAAAGACCACAAGCCGCAAAAGATGAAATCAATTGGATAACGGCAGGATTTATGGCAGCGTTCCACCTTGGAGCGATCGCCGCCCTGTTCTTTTTCACATGGAAAGCCTTGTTTGTCGCGATGTTTCTGTGGTGGGTCTCGGGAAGCCTGGGCATTGGAATGGCATATCACCGCCTGCTGACGCACCGCGGGTATAAGACTCCGAAGTGGGTGGAGTATTTCCTGACCGTTTGCGCTACCCTTGCCTTGGAAGGCGGGCCGATTTTCTGGGTGGCTACGCACCGCATTCATCATCAGTTTTCGGATCTGGAAGGCGACCCGCATTCGCCGATCGAGGGCAAGTGGTGGGCACACATGGGATGGATTCTCATGGGCAAGTCGATGCACCACGATACGACGACTCTGGCGCGCTACGTCCCCGACCTTGCCAAAGATAGGTTTCATGTCTGGCTTACGAAATACCATTACGTTCCCATGATTGTGCTGGGCGTGATTTTGCTTGCCATCGGCGGACTACCCTTTCTGATGTGGGGCATCTTCGTGCGCACCGTGGTTGGATTGCACGCCACGTGGCTGGTCAATTCGGCGACGCACTCCTGGGGCACGCGACGCTTCGCGACTCGCGATCTTTCGACCAACAGCTGGTGGGTTGCGCTGCTGACGTTCGGCGAAGGCTGGCACAATAATCATCATGCGCATCCGACGGCGGCGCAGCATGGATTTACCTGGTATGAGGTCGACGTGAATTGGTACGGCATTTGGGCGTTGAAGACGCTCGGCTTGGCTTGGGATATTCGGCGAGTGAAACTGGACGAGATCAAGCAAGGATTGGTGCCTGCTCCAAACGGGACCCTGATCGCGCCTCCGGCTGAGTCTTTTGCAGCGGCAGGCGACTAGGCGGGAGTTCAGTCGTCAGAAATTTAGCCCTGGCCGTTTTGGCTGGGGCTTTTCTTGGCTGGGACTCGAGCTGGCAGAATTAAACGCGAAGGATCATTACTTCGGTGGCCTTGATCAACGCCGCTGCAGTTTGTCCCTTCTTCAGTTGCATTTCGCGAGCGGAGCTAGCAGTAATAATCGAAGTAATCTGCTGGCCGCCAATGGAAATCTTTACTTCGGCCATCAGCCCGCTGATGCGCACAGAATCGATTCGTCCCACCAACTGATTGCGACCACTGACTCGGCGGATGATCCGCTGGCGTTCGCTCTCCGTGCTGCCGCGGGTTCTGAACAGCAGTTTATCGACTTCACTTTGCGGGATACGGTGGTGTCCTCCCGCCGTCTGAATACTGCGAAGTTTCTTCTTATAGATCCACTGCTTGATAGTGGGGAAGCTGATCCCCAGCTCTAAAGCGGCGTCACGCAGCTTGAGGAGCGGTTCGGCGGTGCCCGCGGATGTGCTCTTTCTGCCCATCGGAATGAAATCCTACAGTCAGTCTAGGGGGCGGTCAACATGGTGAGCCTATTACCGCGAACGCGGTAAAATCGGAGCGACATTCCATGCGAATTACGAGTCGCCGCGGAACCATCGTTTTCTTTCTCTGCCTGGGCATAGGCCTGGTCGCGCTGGCCATTGCCCTGAACGTCGGTTGGATCATTCTGAACTGGCGCGAAGGGGTGCTGTTATTTTTCGGCATCATCTTTTTCGCGCTGATTATTGCGGGCATGGTGGTGAATACGATTTTTCTGGTGCGGGAGCTGCGGCGCAGCGAGCAGCACGACAGCTTTATCAATGCCGTTACGCACGAATTGAAGACGCCCGTCGCGTCGATACGATTGCATGTCGAAACGTTGCAGCGTCGCGAGCTGCCGGAGAAGCAAAAGCAGGAGTTCTACCGCTTGATGCTAAGCGACACCGATCGGCTGACCGAGACGGTGGAGCAGGTGCTGCGGGCGGGGCGGGCAGGCGATAAGAAAACGGGCCGGGAGAAAGCCGAAGTCGATTTCGGCCAACTGGTCCGGGAATGCATGGAGGCTACTCGATCGCGGCATCATCTGCAGCCTGAGGCATTGCGTTACGAGGAGGCTGCGAGCAACGGTAGCGGAATGCGCGTCCGGGGCAGCGCGGAGGATTTGCGAACCGCGGTTTTCAACGTGCTCGACAATGCGGTGAAGTACTCCGGGGAGACAGTCGACGTGCGAGTCTTGCTGGAGGCGCCCGACGACGAGCGGGTTGTGCTGCGCGTGCAGGATCATGGTGTGGGGATTCCGGCCGACGACGTGAAGCGCATTTTTAAACGCTTCTATCGCGTTACGCATCGTTCTCTGATGCACGTGAAGGGAACCGGGCTGGGGCTTTTTATTGTGAAGGCGATTGCGAAAAAGCACGGAGGCAAAGTCTTTGCCGAAAGCGACGGCGAAGGACTGGGAACTACGATCGTTCTGGAATTGCCGAGGTGGGCGGCATGAGCAGGGTTCTGGTTGTGGAAGATGAGGCTCACCTGGCGCAAGGTTTACGCTTCAATCTGGAAGCCGAAGGCTATGCGGCAGAAGTGGTCGGCGATGGGGAGGCGGCTACCGATCGTCTGCTCGAGAAGAAAGAGAATTTTGATGCAGTGGTGCTCGACATCATGCTTCCGGGAAAAGATGGATTCAGAGTGGTCTCGGAGTTGCGCGCCGCGCGTAATTACGTTCCAGTGCTGATGCTGACGGCGCGGGGGCGTCCGGAAGACGTGCTGAAGGGCTTCGCCTCCGGGGCGGACGACTATCTCGCAAAGCCGTTCGATCTTTCCATTTTGCTGGCCAGGTTGCAGGGACTTTTGCGACGCAGCCAGTGGATGCGCGGTGGGAAGGCGCCGAACGGAAGGCCCACCGATGCCAGCGCCGCCGACGATTTTGGAACATTTTCATTTGACGGGAAGACCATCGACTTCGGCGCTCTGGAACTGAGGTCGGGAGATACTACGATTCATCTCACGCTGATGGAGTCGGAACTGTTGCGTCATTTGGTTCGCAATGACGGGCACAATGTGTCGCGCAAGCAGATTCTGGAAGAAGTCTGGGGCCTGCACGAGGATACAGACACGCGCGCCATCGACAATTTTGTGGTGCGGCTGCGGCGATACATTGAAGACGACCCGGGCAAGCCGCAGCACTTACTCACTGTGCGGGGTGTGGGGTACCGGTTTCTGGCGGAACCGGAAAAGGAGTAAGAAGAGGGAACCCCGGCTTGCTACGCGCGGCATAGTTCCGCCACCAGGGTTTCTTGTCGCTGTATCGCGATGCTGTCCAGTCGCCGAAGAACAAGCAGGTAAACCGGAATCGAGATGGCCGCGAGGACAAGAAACACCAGTGTGGCGATCCAGAGGTCTTTGTAGAGCCGCGCAATGGCAAAGACTGCTACTCCGACGCCCACGATCACGATCTGTACGCCGAAGGTGGCAAGGACAGTCGTCTGCGAGACGTTCTGGCGGCCGAACGCTGAAAAGTCACGTTTCTTGGGCGCATAGATCGAGAGCAAGTTCCCAGCAGCGAAGTTCAAAGGCGCAGCGAAAAGAAGTCCCGCCAAAGTCGCAATCGATGCAGCCAGATGAGGGATGCCATAGAGGTAGGAGACGGCGATCCATGCGAGCACGGTATTCGCGGCGAGGATACAGGCATGCGTGAGGTTTTTCGCGAGCACGATATGTCGGAAAGCGACGGGTGCCGCGTAAAAAAAATGAATGCCGCCAGCGTCGCCTCCGAAACTGTTGAAGACCAGGTTGGTGAGAGTCAGGATCGCGTAGGCGGCGGCGCCGGGGAACGCCATGTCGGGCGTGCGGCTGAAGGAATTCGAGTGCCGAAGAGAATTCATGGGCCCGAGGCGAAAGATCAGCAGCATGAAAACCGGCATAACCAACGTGAGGAGCATGGGACCGCTGCGCGCTAGATAGCGCATTTCTTTTTCGAATACCGCAGCGATCGACGACGAGAATCCTGGCAGGTTCCATCCCACCTGAAGAGCTTGGGTTTGAGCGACCGCAGCAGGCGCAGCCGCTTCACTGAGATTCTCACCGTGAAACTGCGCGCGTAGCCGGAGGTGCAACAGCGATCCGATGACGATCGTCAGGGCTGCCAGAAAAAATAGCGAAGCGGAGCCGACGACAATCCGCGATTGCGTAGTCTGCGCGATGGCGTTGGCGGCGAGGCCGGGCGGCAGCACGGTCTGAACCTGGGCTGCGATCCGAACCGCTCGACGGAACCCGGGATGAGGAGTTTTTCCCAGCCGGTTCATCATGGGCCCAACTAATTGAAAGCTGAGCATCGACAGGATGAAGAGAACGCCCAGGATTTCGCGGGTGCGGCGCTGGGCGAGCCAGCGCTCCACCCAGGCGAAGATGGTCTGCATCAGCACCAGGTTGAAGAGTGCGAAGGTCAACAGGACCAGCAGTGCCCAAGGGAACAACCAAGGGCGCGCGAGGCTGATGCCCAGAAGAATTCCAAGCAAGCCCACCGTGCCGAGCGCGCTGGCAGGGTCAAAAAAGCCGTACGCCAAACGGATCAGAAAATATGACCGGTAGGTGAGAGGGAAGCGAAGCAGTTCCGCCGAGTCGGGATTGTTGGTGAACGCGGTGGACATCATGGGGAAGAGTTGCCAGAAGAAAAAGACCGGCCACAGCAGGATCGCCAGGTATGCGGCGTTGTTTTGCGAGACAAAATACCAGGCAAATCCGGTGGCGAGGGCGAAGGCGCCCGTCCCGCCGACCGTGAAGGCAATCGTTATCAAAATACGAGAGGCAAGCTCCATTTTGCCGCGCTTGCTGCGCAGGCCGTTAAGGAACATGCGCCAGCGCAACTCGGCGATGGTCCGGACTTGATTTAGAACGCCTTCCGGGTACGTCATTTCGTGTGGCTTCAATTCTTGCATAACTGAGTTGGAGGGCGCATGGTAAGAGGTGATACGCGCCTTGAGTTGCGCGACCGGCAGGCCTCCAAATAAGCTAAGTTGCCGAGTACCTATCTGGTACCGTTTGTGATTGTAATCGCGGGCCCGGGTGGGATCGCTCACGGTTGCTTCGAGATTTCCGATAGAAAGCACTAGAGGCTGGAGGGGATTGTCATGCGGGGGCTCAAAGAATTCCGCTAGGGGACAGCGTTACGCACCCTTTAGCGAACGCTTTGGAGTTTGCTTTTGGTGGTCACCATACGAGACTGAGCCGGGTGTTCACCATCGACGGCCACAGCCATAAAGTGTGTTGCAAATGCGGGGCGAATTTCCACTATTCGCTCTAGACGATGTCGATCGTACGGCATCACAAGATGTTTCCAGCATTCAGGAAGTTGCCGGCCCGGCATTTGCAAAAGCGACGGCAGATCCGGCAACGGTCCAATCGCGCCTAACACCTAACTTGCGCGGACCTAAAGCTCCCTATCCCAGCCACGACAGTTCCGGCTCGGTGCGGTGGGTGCCGCCGACGATACGGAGGAAGAGTTGTTCCAGCGTCAACTTCTCGGCGGAAACCGGAGCTCGATCACCTGATTCCGCGGGTGTTTGGGCCTGGACTCCCGCGCGCAGTTCCTCCAGAGAGCCCTGAGCGACCAGCCTTCCTCGATGGATGATGGCGACGTGACTGCAGAGGCGCTCCACGATTTCGAGCACGTGCGAGGTAAGGAAAATCGTCGCACCGCGCGCGATCATGCCTTGCAGCATGGATTTCAGCGTCCCGGCGGCAATCGCATCCACGCCTTCGAAGGGCTCATCGAGAAACAAAACCTTGGGCCCATGGATCACGGCGGCGGCAAGAGCCAGCTTCTTTTGCATGCCGTGGGAATAGTCGGTGATCAGTTTTTTGGGCTGGTCAGCGAGCTGCATAAAGTCGAGTAACTCGGCGGCGCGCTGGGCTGCAGTCAGGCGATCGAGCCCATACATGCGGCCCGCGAAGCTGAGGAATTCGGCGCCGGTGAGGCGGCCGAACAGCGCCATGCCTTCGGGTACGACTCCGATCTGGCGCTTTACTTCCACAGGATGGGCGTTGAGATCGAGGCCGAGGATTTCGATTCGTCCGGAACTGGGCGCGAGCAAGCCCGTGAGCATCTTGATGGTCGTTGATTTTCCCGCGCCATTGGGGCCGAGGAAGCCGAAGAATTGTCCGGGGGCGACGCGCAAATCGATTCCGTCGACGGCAATGAGTTCTCCGAAATGCCGGGTGAGGCCCTGGGTGGAAATAGTGGGTGCGAGATCCATCAAGCTTCTGAATCTAGCACAGCAGGACGATTCGCCGACGATTGATGCGCTGCCAAGAAAACGTTAAGCCGCGCAGTAAACCAGTTTCCGACGCTGGTCTCGAACGTCTTTGTACGGGTGTCCCTATTTTTTCTTGGCGTCTTCGCTCCAGGGTGGGACGATGTTGTCGAAGCGGGCATAGGCGATCGACTGTCCAAGATGCTCGGCTGCGTGGCGGACGATGAAGAGCAGAATGCCGCGCTGCGTATTCTTTCCGCCGAACCAGTCGAGGCTCTTATCCAGGTCGGCGTCGGGCATGCTTGTGATCGCCCTCTTGGCGTGGGCGAAGGAATCTTTGAGTGTGGCCATGACCTTGGCTTTGTCGGTAGTGGACTTCTCGAGACCCTTCAGGTCAATGCCAGTAGGAGGAGGCGTCCCCACGAGTTTGTACAGGTTGTAGTTCGCTGCGCTAACGTGCAGCAAGACCTCGGCGAACGAGCGAACGTCGGGTGCGGGACGCCAATTGAACTTGTCGGAGGGAATCGCTTCGGCGAGGCGGGTGAATTTATCTTCTTGAATGGTGACTTCGGCCAGCACTTCAGAGCGGTATCCGGTAACGCCCGGAGTGCCATCTTTATAAGGATTGGCTTGGGCTGCAACCTGAACTGCACCAGCCGTGAGAAAGAACAAACAGAAGGCGGAGAGAATTTGCTTCATCGAGAAGTTCTCCTTTAACGCCTCGCAATTCTAGCGGGTGGGGCAGGCGTGTCTAGAACGAAATCAACATCGCGTGGTGCAGTTGGTAAGGTGGGGCGACCTCAGCGGAAGCGGGTCGTGCGCCACAGTGCGATTCCGCAGGTTGCCAGCAGAACCAGCATCGTGACCACCAGCGCGGCGGCCCATCCCAGCGCGATTTCCATGTGCGGTAGCCTCGCCATCGCGGCAAGAACGGCGAACAGGAAAGTTGTGACGAGCATGAGCAGCCAATCCAGAACCGATCTAGTGCCAGGAGTCGCCGCGGTTTTATCCGTAATCTTTCCCTTTTGCATCTCTCGACCTTCGAGGCCGGCACGAACATACTCGTTTTCCACGCCGTAGCGCTGGCCTTCTCGATCGGCGGCATCCTGCCAGGAGGAATGCTCGCGCTCTGTCGCCGACGACAACGCAATTGCTACGGCGCCCATCGCCATGAGCAGTGATCCGCCGGCCACTTGCGCGTAGACCGTTTGGCTGCCGCCTCGCAGTTCGTGAAAGACGAGGAGGCCCCACAGCAATCCCCAGAGTTGATTGGTGTTGGAGAGTGGAATGCCACGGCTGATGCCGACATACTTTGTGGCGTATTGCTGGAACAAATCTCCGATGACCCAGACGAAGCCGCCCAGCATGAGCCAGAACAGAACCGCGCGCGCGCCCACCAACTCGTGCCAGAGCGGCGTGGCACCGCGATAGCCCACCGCCAACAACGTCATGGTAACGAGTTCGCCTACGCTAAAGAATGTGATGAAGGAAAGGGGATTCATGCCGGTGAGATAGGCTTTTCGGTAAGGCACGTACATCGTTCCCCACAGAATGCCGGCACCCAAGGCCGCGAGGATGCCCATCGCGGCTTTGCCCGGTGCCGCCTGGTGGGCCGATGCAATGGCCAGCAGCGTCGCACCTCCGAACATGCAGACTGCACCTCCCAAGACTCCGAGCCAGCGCTTCCATCCGGCGAAGTGCAATTCGTTGAAGAGCAGGAAGCCCCAGAAGATGCCGAGCAGGCTGTTAGTGTTCCACAACGGAAACGCGATGCTCAGGCCCACGTTGCGAATCGCATAAATAGTGAGCGTGTTGGCGACGGCCCACATGCATCCGGCAAGCACCGCCCACACGACGAGGTGGGGTGCCTGAAGGACGTCGCTGTGAACCTGCGACGTGCCGCGGATGAAGGCGGGCACGCTCCAGCGCGCGAGAAAAACTCCAAAAACCATGATTAATGAGACGGTGATGGGAGAGATGTCTGGATTGACCAGCTTGATTGGAGCCTCGGCGCCGCCCAACCAGGCTCCGGCTGCGAAGCCGCAGAAAATTCCAAGCGCCTGCAGTGTGCGCAGACGGGTAGGAAGCATGCGACTCGGAACCACGGCCGACGTCTCGGTCTCCACTCTGTTCATTTTCATTTAGTGGAGGTGATCCAGAAGGACGAAACCGCCGATGAGGACGGCGAACGGGATCCAGAAGTGGATATCGGTAGCGATCACCCGAAACAGGGAGCGGGAAGCGCGGTCTGCCGCATGGGCCAACATGAAAACCTCGGAATAGGATTGCCGACACCGCATGTCATCTTAGGGGTGCGAGAGTCTGGAGTCAACGCGGACCTGGCGTTAAGCCTCAGGGGACTTGATGAGTGTAGTCGCGGTTTTCACCCGTAACAGACTCATTCGGCAATCACAGGAAACCAGAGAGTTCGTGCATGGGTCACAGGGGAATTTGACGTCCTGTGACCCATGCACTTCGATTGCGGCCGCTACGTTGAAACCTATTCCCTGACGAAGACAAACAGCGGTTCCGACGCAATCCCGTTCGCGACAACCTCGAGCTGGCTGATCCCGGGCTCCTGATCGGCGGGAACGTCAAACCAGACGGAATTCAGATCATCCGACACGACGCCCATCGTGCTGGGGTGGTGTGCGCGGCTGTACCGAACGTGTTGGGTTACGAGATTCGTAATGCGGACCAATGGAAAGTTCGTGGCGGCCTGCACATCGTCCCCGTAGAAGGCGCCTTGCGTCAGCCCATTAAAGCGGAATCCGAAGGCTTGATATGACTTTCCGCCTTTAACGAAGAACGGAACGTAGATCAAAAGTGGTGCCCACTCGCGCTTTGGCCCGCCGTGGGAGGTGTAAATCTCGATATCGTTCGAGAAATCGGTCAGCAGGACTTGGCCCGAAGGAAGCACGAGCATGTTCCCGAAGTACGATGAATCGGTGGGCGCATTCGGAGTTCCAGGCACTGGGTTCAGATCCTCGCCGTCCCACTCGAAGAACGTGGAAGGGCTATTCCCAAATCCGGGGCTGGCCATCATTAGCACCTTGCCATTGACTTCCACAGCTGCGGGGCCATCGGAAATGTTGTTGGTGCCCGGAAAATCCGGACCTGCTTTCCAGGTGTTCGTGTACGAGTTGTAAATCGCGGTGTGGCCGGCTTCGCCCGGGCAGCTATTTGAGCCAGCGTAGAAGACAGTACCGTCTGGGCGCAGAGCACTTGGGCCTAACTCAAACGAGGGACCATTTTTCGGTTCCTGGGAAAACTCGCCGCAGGTCAACCAGGAATCCCAGAGTTGCACCGGAGTGGTTCCGGGAACCTTCCACTTGCCCGTCCGGGGATTGTAGAGCTCATAGTTCGTGCCCGTCGGAATATACGGAAACGGCGAAATCGGAACATAGGCATCCACCGCAAGCACCTTCCCATTGGGAAGCAGCGTCCATCCCTCTTCGTCGTTGGGGTCGTACTTGCCCGTTCCCGTCGGCGTCCAAGTCAAGGTCTTGGGATCGAGCAAAGCCGCTTGCGGGGTGCAGCAATTGGCCTGCATATATGTTCCGTTGGGTAGAACAACGCTCTGCGCATCGCCGATCGACGACCACCCGGCGGGGGGATTGACGGACGTCCACGTATTTGCCAGCGGATCGTAAATCGCACCCAGGTTCGTCCATACCGCATTGCAGTTGAAGGTCGTCGGATCACAAATGTATTCCCCGCCTTCGATGATCAGTCGCCCGTCCGGCAGCACAGCAGACGAGTGATAGAGCGGGCTGTAGCCAGCGGGCGTCGATGCGACTTGAGTCCAGGTCCCATTCACGTAACTGCCATGTTGGTCGGGTGTCAATTTCCACCAGTCGGGGAAGCCGGCATCTTGCACCAATACGGATCCGTCCATAAGCAAGATCGGATTGGCACTGCCGTCAACCAAAAAGCCGGGCTGGTTGCTCAGGGGAGTCCACGGTGAAGTTGCTGAATCCGGGGCAACGTCTGCTCGAGCTAGGCCCCGCGCTGCAGCCTGCACGGGGCGACTCTGCGGAGCACCGATCGGGTGGGGAATCGGTGTAAGGCGGTGTTGCGCGACGGCGAACTGGGGCAGCGCCAGCAACGCGACAAGCGCGCCGCCGAACGTCTGCAAAACTTTCGTGTTCAGTCTTTGCATGGAATCTCCTTAATTTAGAAATCGTGATTTCCCAGCACTTACCATTTGGATCAGGCGGGAGATCGGTTGGCTGAGCCGTGCTAGTGGCCCCCGCGGGGTCTGCTCCTGCGGCCTGATGAAAACGGAGTCGCTGGTGTCTGGATTCATAGAAATCGAAATTGTTTTCCTCATCCCAAAAAAGAGGGACGAACTATATACCCATTTCTGGAGCCCGCATAGAGTGAAAACATTTTCATCTCGCGTCCATCACTTTGCAGTTACCTGGCGAGGTCTCTAGTCGTCGGCACCAAAATAAACTGCCTTAGCTTTCGGCTGGGGGTGTGGTGCGGTGCCTGCCGGACGCCGTAAACCTGCGGCGTACCGCGAGTGTCGAAAGGTGAATCGAGTCAGTCGGACCCGAGGAAAGAAATGGAGTCCCCCTGATGACCCGGACCGGTTTCGCGCAACTTACGCGGCCCTTTTTGCACTCGCTGTGCTCGCGCGGCAGTGCAAAGGATGTCGTGATTAACGCGGTGTAAGAGATCTCATGATACTGGACACCTGAAGGGCCACTCATCCCCACAAGCAGCGTCTCGTGAAGGGTTGAGTGCTGGCGACAAACGGAGGCCAAAACTCCAATCCCCCGCACAACTGAATACTCATCGTTCGGCACAATCCCGCACGAAGCGGGGCGATCCTCGGCGGCGAAATAGGGTGCGTGGACGGGAGAGAGCGGCCCCGGTTAACCTTCTGCAGTTGCCGCGCCGAGCGCCGCATTTTTTGCCTTCGACCTTCTCTGTCAGAACGGGAAGGACTGCGGTCGCGATCCGCTTGCGCGGCGGAAGATCGCTCTCCGGCGCTTGTTAAACTGTGAATGGATCGGTGCGGTTTGTCCTAGGAGAACGACATGAAACGAGCTTTGGTTGCAGTAGCAGTGTTGTCATTGTCATTCGCAAGTGTGGCAACGGCGCAGGACAAGCAGCAGGCAGCCAAGCAGGAGGCAGTCAAGCCTAAGACTGCTCCGCCCCCACTCGAAGCAGACGTCCGGAAGCTCTGGGGGGCTTTCAAGAACAAAGACAAGAGCGCGCTTTCGAGCATGCTGGACGACGGATTCCGCCAGTTTGAGGAAGGACTCAGCGAGTTCGGCGACAAGAAGACGGAAGTCAACGCCGTAGACGAGTTCGAACTTCTCAGCTATTCACTGAGTGATTTCACCGTGAAATCGATTGGACCGAATGCGGCGGTGGTCACCTACATCGCGCGGTATGAGGGGAAATCTGGCGGCGTAGTTTCAAAGGGAAAGAGCGTCTTCGGAGAAGTCTGGATTCGCGCGGGCAGCGAATGGAAAGCTCTCTACATGCAAGAGACATACCTGAAGTGAGGGCGTCCACTCGATCAACAACCGACTAGGCGCTGTTTCTTCTGCGATTTCGTAGGGCTCCCGAAAAGCAAAGCCAGGCTGGAACGGCTGCGATCTCGCATACGCGGAGCTGCATGCGAAGCTTCAGCTCCCAGGTCGAATACGGACGCGGCGGAAGAGCCGACACCGCCCCGCGCGGCAAGGTCCGTTGTTGCCCAATGCGCGGATTGCGGGAAGTCGATCTGCTCAAACCATCCAAGCCCTAGTCCTACGCGGCGTCCTGGTCACCGTGTCGTGGACGAAAGTTGCGTTTTTTTGCATCCTCTACTACAGCACGGTTGAATCTATTGGTGTGGCAGATGCCACCATTTGCTGCAACGAATCCTAACCAACGATTTTGTACGCTACCGAGCCGACATGGGTTCGGCTGGTGTGGGACTATCTCCCGCGCAGGGTTTTTGTTCCCCTCCCCCCTTCGGCACCCTGTATCGCCCCGGATGCGTCCGGGGCTTTTGAGCGATATGGTTCTCGTGTAGATTCTTCGACATTCGTCTTCCACAGGCTGCAGAACAGCGTCCACGAACGCGAACGCATGAAAGCCCCGTACCAACTTATCCAAAAAGAAACCGACCACCAGAGGCTCTCCGAAATGGTTGCGGAACTCAAATGTCTTGCGGACAAGAAAGGATCAGTAGCGGGACGGGTATGCGGGCGTGCCGAAGTGAGCAGGTTCCAGAGTGTCGTCCATCTTCAAAGCATTGCGTGTGCCCCGTACTGCCTGTTACTGACTTATTAGGGCCGGCTGGGAAAATAGCCACACAATTCATGAGAACAAAACAGGAGCGCTCCGCAAGCGCCCCTGTTTATGCGGGTCTGAGAGCCTAGAACAGATTCCACAGGAACTGGTTGTAGACCTCATGGTGGAACTGGACTTCCTGCGCTTTGATCAAGGTGCCTAGCGCGCGGGGGCAGCGGTCGGCGGATGCCTTCTTCAAGTCCGCGTAGCGGCCCTTGACGTCCTCCCCGAGCAGCGTGGTGATCCACTCGGCCTTGCTGAAATTATCGAGCGCATTATAGATGTTGTCGGGCAGGTAGCGCTCAGCCTGGCGCAGGTTCTTGATCTTCGCGGTCTCGCCGTCGAGTCCGGTCTTGAAGATCGAATACATCACAAGGTAGGGGTTGGCGTCCGGTGCGACCGAGCGAACCTCGACGCGCATGCTCTTCTCGTTGCCGATAGGAATGCGGATCATGGAGCCGCGATCCACAGCCGACGCCTTGATCTGATTGGGCGCCTCGAAGTGCGGATCGAGCCGGCGATAAGCATTCACGCTGGGATTCAGCAGAAGGCAAATATCATTGCCATGGGTCAGGATGCGATCGATGAAGGCCCATCCCATCTTGCTGAGCTTCTCTTCGCCCTTGGCGTCCCAGAACAAGTTCTTGCCGTTTTCGCTGATCGAAACGTTGGTGTGCATGCCGCTGCCGTTGACGCCGATGACCGGTTTCGGCAGGAACGATGCGGTCAAGCCCATGTTGGTAGCGACCTGGCGGCAGATCAACTTGTAGAGTTGGATCTGGTCGGCGGCGGCTACGACCTCACCATAACCGTAGTTGATTTCAAACTGCGAGGGCGCGACCTCCGGATGGTCTTTCTCGTTCTGGAAGCCCATCGCGCGTTGCACTTCCGCGGAGGTATCAATGAATGTGCGCAGCGGGTCGCCGGGAAGGGAGTGGTAGTATCCGCCGGTGTTGACGTATTCGAACCTGCTGGTTTCGTGATAATGACGCTCGGCGTCAGGGCCCTTGAAGAGAAATCCTTCAATTTCGTTGGCGGCATTGAGCGTGTAGCCTTTTTTCTTGTGAAGCTCCTCGGCGTATCCCTTGAGCACTCCGCGAATATCGCCGGAGTACGATGTGCCGCCCTTGTCGATGACTTCGCCAAACACCAGCACCTTGCCGGATCCGAGGACGTCTGCCGGAGCCCAATAGAACGCGCCCCAATCGATGCCCAGGCGCAGATCGCTTTCCCGCTGAGCCGTGAATCCTCGGATCGAGGAGCCGTCGAAGGTTAGGTTGTCCCAACTCTTGAGCAGGAACTTCTTGTCATAATCGAGCATGTGCAACCGGCCTTCGAGATCGCTGAAGAGCACGGTGACGGCCTTGATCCGCTTTTCGTCGGTCAGGTATTTGAGGCGGTCTTCCTGGACCTTGTGGGGTGCGACGCGGTTCTTGCGCTGCTCCTTCGCCTTAAGGTTGAGGTCTTCGAGTTCATCGTAGGAAAGTGCCAGGAAATTGCGCAGTTCAGTGGGCATGGATGTCCTTCAGTCTCCTTGGTGTACAAGCTTATGATTTCGGCGAAACTGCATCACAGATACAGCGGAGTTGAAATGGCTGGTTTCAACATCGACTTGGAACTCGGAAGGATAGCGCGTGGCCCGGACACTCGCCAATCGAAAAAGCTGATGAGAAGCATAAAAGAGATTTATTCGGGACGCCCGCGCACTGTGGCAAATCGCCTTTCTTATACGTGCGAATGTTCGACCGAAGCAACCAACCAGTCATTCATGGAATGTGAGGCACCGCAGTCGAGACACTTGGTCATTGGAAACTGGGTCGCGCAACGAGGACAGAGACCTCGAGTTTGAAACGTGTCGAATTGCTGCCCGCATTTTCCACATTTCCAGAACTCACCAGCCGGTGGCGCGGTCTTGCAAGATGGACAGGCGAAGCCATCGCGGCGAGGTAACTTTGCGAAGCGTAACAGCGCCTGAGCCTGTTTCAGCCCGCCCCAGCAACTGATCGCAATGAAGGCGGAAATCGCTCCCAACCAAAGGTCCTGCTTCCACACGGCGAGACCGATGAAGCCGACCACTCCAACGAGGCCGAAGATCGTGGCTGCCATCAAGCTGCGGCCACGTCCCAGCACGAACCAAAGCAGAGCGCGAAGGATTTGACCGCCATCGAGTGGGTAGATCGGAAGTATGTTAAAGACTAGTAACCCGACGTTCATCCAGCGGATCGCTGACAATAGGGCGTAGAAGTCGGGTGCGGTTAGTTCCATCCCCGCCGATCGGCTCATCGCGACAGCTACGTACAAGACCGGTATGAGCGCCACATTCACAAGGGGGCCCGCTGCGATGCTCCAGAGCGTTGCGCCGGGCCGAGGTGGTGGGTCCACATACGCTACGCCGCCGAGAGGCCACAGCACGATCTGATTCGCTGTCCCCCCGACTTGACGGCATGCCAAGGCATGTCCGAATTCGTGGATCATCACAATCAGGAACAACGCCAAATACTCCAACACGTTCCAGGTGAGGGAAGAATAGCTTCCTTTGCGCGTCTGAATTTCATACGCAGCCACGAGAAACCAAGACCAATGGAGGAACACGTCAATTCCAGAGAATCGAAATAAGCGAATCGCTCCCTGGCGGCTGCTTGGCATATTGGAAGTCTAATTCATAATCTCCAGAAACGTCGTAGCGCAAGTCATTGCCAGTCATTGGGGGGATCAGTTTGTCGCAACTTGAAGGACGTGCGTCGGACTACTGGCGATGGGCAGAGGCGCCAGCCGCCAACTCTCGCAGCGTAGTCAGAAAACCGGCTGCGGTTCGCGGATCATACAGCGCGTCGAGGGAAATCGTCGCGGAGAAGTGCGGAGACTCGGGGCGGAAGCGCACCTGTAACACGTCCTGTTGGCGAACCGTCATCAGGGTGTTGAGTTCGGGAGTGGAATCTTGTTTCCAGTGGGTTCGGGTGGTGAGAACCACAGGGCCGGGTTCGTAGACGTCCCATTGGCGTTCGTCGCGCCGTAGCGCAGTCACGCCCCGGCTGTGAGCGCACCAGCGATGGCGTACGACCTCCAAGTGGAAGTTCGGCGAGCCGCCCAGGTCGGCCTCGAACGTTAGAGTCTCTTTCTGTTTGTGCCAGCAGCTCAGCAACCAATGGATCGGCAGCGCGCGCGGCCGGAACTTCATGGTGACGTGGGCGTTTTCGAAGCTGCGGGAAGGGAACTGCAGACGGGCGTGAAGGCGATGACTGCTTAGCCAGCGCCAGTCAAGGATGCGTCCTTTGCCGGCGCATGCTGACTGTACCCAGCGCAGCGCCTCGGTTCCTTTGCGACGGTTGTAAGCGGCAAAGAGAAAATACCACAGTCCCAGCACCGCCACCGCGCCGACGACGTCGATGACTAGAAGGCGTCCCACCACGTCTTCACACAGTCCTCTGATGCCGATGGTACGTCCGAGGTTGCGATTCCGGCAAGGGGGGCACGGTTTTCCGGCGGCGTTTTTTTAGGGATTCCGCGGAGAGGCTGTGGAAAACAGGTTCGATATTCCGAACCGGCCCGGATGCGCCGGAGTTACCCTACTTCGCCCGCTACAATATCGCTGTGCCCTTCGTCATCCGCGATTTAAAGCCCGATGACTTCGAAACGCTCTGGCGCCTGGACCAGGAGTGCTTCCCGCCAGGAATCTCCTATTCTAAGCAGGAACTCAAGGCCTACATGCGGCGCAAAGGAGCGTTCACGCTGGTTGCCACGGATTCCGACAAAGGCAACGTGGCAGGTTTCATCGTGGTGCACGACGGCCCTACTGGACACGTCGTTACCATTGACGTGGAGACGGCGGCTCGCCGCTCGGGCGTGGGATCACGGCTGCTACAAGCTGCGGAAGAAAGACTGCGTGCTGCGGGATCGCGCGCCGTGGGTCTGGAAACTGCGGTGGACAACGTGCCCGCCCTATCGTTCTATAAACGTCACGGCTATAACGTCATCCGGACCTGGCCGCGCTACTATTCCAACGGCGTCGATGCGTTGGTGTTGAAAAAAGAGCTAGAGGGGGGATGCGTAGGAAAGCCTCGCACCGGTCGCGCCCTGGCGTAACCGGAGCCAGCTAAGGCTTCCCCATTCTTTCGATATCCACCGAAGACGTCATCGGATTTGACTTGCTAGGCCTGAAGAACAGGAACCAACGCCCCCGCACATGAGTACGATGAAGGAGCGTGCCATTGCGAGATGCCAACTGTAGCTTGGACGGAGAAATGCTGAGATCGTTAGTCAGACCGAGAATATGCAAGGCGCAATTGAACGCAAGACTGATGCCACCAGAAACTATTTGCTCTTTCCTCCCTTCTCCAGATAACTTGCCGTATTCAGGTCGATGACATGAAGGTTGCCATTCAGGGAGAACTCGGGTCATTCAGTCACGAAGCGGCGGAGCGTATGCTGCAGAAATGTACGGTTGTGCCGTGCGCCCGGTCGGCGGAGGTCTTCGATCGGCTCGAGCAGGCATCTGTGGGAGCGGCGGTGATCCCGATTGAGAACACGCTGGCGGGAACTGTGGCCGAGCATGCCGATTTGATGTTGACGCGGGACGTGTTCATTCAGGCGGAATATTTGCTGCGCATCGTTCACAACGTGATCGCGATGCCCGGTGTGAAGCTGCGGTCGCTGCGGCGCGTGTTATCGCATCCGGTGGCGCTCGACCAGTGTCGCGATTTCTTTAGCCGAAATCCTAAGATCGAGGCGGTTCCCTTCTACGACACTGCGGGCAGCGTAAAGCATGTGATCGCCAACCAGTTGAAAGATGCCGCGGGAATCGCCGGGTTGCACGCCGCCCGCGAATACTCAGGCAGCGTTGTTAAGTCAAGCGTCGAGGACGACAAGAGCAACTTCACTCGCTTTTTTCTGATTCGCAAAGTGAACCGGCCAAGCGGAAGCCGGAACAAAAAGAGCGGGAGGGCCGGCTACCATCCCCTGATTCCTCGCGGCGCGAACAAGACTTCGATCGCTTTTCAGGTGAAGAACGTTCCGGGCGCGCTTTTCAAGTCACTGAGCGTCTTCGCGTTGCGAGACATTAGCTTGAGCAAGATCGAATCCCGGCCCATGCGCGGGCGCCCGTGGGAATACGTCTTCTACGTGGATTTCCTTCGCGGCGACAACGAGCCCGCCCGCAACGCGCTGCGTCATCTTGGCGAAGTGGCCGAGTTTGTGAAGGTGCTCGGGATATATCCCGCGGTTTGAATCGTTCAAACCTCTCCGTCTGCCTGTGTGCGCCAAACTGAACCGTGCCGGTCCGCCCTCACACCCTAAATGGGATGCAGCACATATTCGGAGGGAACGCGTCGTCCTACACTCCAGCTACTGTTGAACCTGAAAGCATTCCCGAGGAAAAATTTATGCGTTTTTTGAAAGATTAGGCATTTGCCTGCTCGTCGTAGCGCTGGGCTCGATTGCCGTGGCTGGAACCAGCAGCATGGGGATTCACGAGGTGAGTGGTGTCACGTTCGTTGCGCTGGTTAAGGTGGGAACGGTTGACTTGCCGGCCGGAGAGTACGTCGTTCGCCACACGATGGTAGGGCACGCGCACGTCATGGTGTGCCTGCGTGTCCACAGCAAGGGTGAGTTCGAAGTAAAATGCACGCTTGTTCCGCTCACGCAAAACGCGGACAAGGACCAGAGCATTTATTTATCCGCTGCACGCAGCGGGAAACGCTAGAACAACGCAGAACATTGCAAGGGTTAGTTTTCCGAGGCGACACTGCCAAGCACGTTTTCCAGAGTCAGGTCGGCACCGAACTGATTGCGCTCGAAGTCCGCGCGGAAATCGGCCCGAAACATCTTGGGGCTCAATCGTTTAAGGGGTAAAATATTTATAACAAAAGAGTTAGCCTGTTCCGGGGCCGCCTACGCCCTTGGCCTGGGCGATGATCTCCCAGATAGCCTGTGTGCCACAAGGAGGGACGTCACAGACGGTTGGGGATTCGTCCAACCCTGAGTACGCCTCAGGGCCGACTCGGCAACCCGAATGGAAGCTGAGACGAACGGGTACATAAGAGGCGCAATGCTTTTGCGGGATCTCGAGGGCGCGGTTTTGTGGTAAGGGCGTGAGCGGTCTTGACTTAAAGACCGTGTCGCTCCGACTACAACGAGCTGGCGTTCGAGAAATCGTTGTTTTCGGGAGAACTAGTAACTAGTCTAAGGCGCCATTCTCCCCCGAATCCAATTTGGCGCTTGGCAAGCAACGACTCTCCGCATTAACCTCTGAGCCTTGGGCACATTTCCTCCGCAGCTCCTAACGGAATAGAATTCAAGATCTTGCAGCACTTCCTGCTTTCTGAAACCTTTGCGGGTGGAGTAACATCTAAAGTTGAGCGAGATACACTCAAGGAGAAATATGAGTCAGCCGCCAGTCGAGCGCACTCCTAAAAATAAAGAAACAAAAGAAACAAACGAACAAAAGGCTCTTCCCGTGCTTCCGGTACGGGACACCGTGTTGTTTCCCCATGCCGTTTTACCCCTGACCGTCGGTCGGGAAAGTTCGGTTCAACTGATTAATTCTCTTGGCGAAGACAAGACCATCATCGTTGCGGCCCAGCGCGAAGCCCGGGTCGACTCTCCGCAACCCAGCGATCTTTATACGGTCGGAACCTCCGCGGTAGTGCACAAAGTCGTGAAGATGCCCAACCAGAGCTTGTTTGTTTTTGCCGAAGGTCTGGAACGGGTAAAGCTGGGCGAGTTCACCCAGTTGACGCCCTTCATGAACGCGCACTATTCACCATTACCCGAAGGCTCCGCGCCGATTGCTACGTCGGAAATCGAGGCCCTTCAGCGAAATGTGCTGACACTGTTTCAGCAGATCGTTGCCGGTTCACCCACCCTGTCGGATGAACTCTCAACGGTGGCCATGAACATTGACGAACCCGGCCGCCTGGTGGACTTTATCGCCTCGTCTCTGCCGTCGCTGTCCACGCCCGACAAGCAGGACACGCTGGAGACTCTTGATATTCACGTGCGGCTGGAGAAGATCAACCAGCATCTCGCCAAGGAACTCGAAGTCCAGCAACTGCGCAACAAGATCCAGAGCGAAGTGCAGGACCGCGTGCAACAGACGCAGCGCGAGTATTACCTGCGCGAACAGATGAAGGCCATTCAGAAAGAACTGGGTGAGCAGGACGAAGGTCAGCGCGACGTCGAGGATCTGAAGAAGAAGATCGAAGAAGCGGGCATGCCCGACGAAGTTAAGAAAGAAGCGCTCAAGGAATTGGGCCGTCTTTCGCGCATGTCGCCGATGGCCGCCGATTATTCGCTCACCCGCAACTACATTGAATGGCTCGCCGTGCTGCCTTGGGCGAAGACGTCAGGACAGGAAATTGAAATTCCCAAGGCCAAAGAAATTCTGGATGCGGATCACTACGATCTGGAAAAAGTCAAAGACCGGATTCTTGACTATCTCTCCGTCCGACGGCTGAAGCCGAACATGAAAGGGCCGATTCTGTGCTTCGTTGGGCCTCCGGGAGTGGGAAAAACTTCTCTGGGCAAATCGATCGCGCGAGCGTTAGGCCGCAAGTTCGTCCGGCTTTCGCTCGGTGGTGTGCACGACGAAGCGGAGATTCGCGGACATCGTCGCACCTACATCGGAGCTTTGCCGGGCCAGATCATTCAAGGCATTCGGCGAGCGGAGACGAAAGATCCGGTCTTCATGCTCGACGAAATCGACAAGGTGGGCCGCGACTTCAGGGGCGATCCAGCTTCCGCGCTGCTGGAAGCGCTTGACCCGGAGCAGAACTCTTCCTTCCGCGATAATTATCTCGACGTCACTTTCGACTTGTCGAAGGTGCTGTTCATCACGACGGCGAACATGCTCGACCCAATTGCAGAGCCGTTGCGTGATCGCATGGAGATCATCGAGCTTCAGGGATATACGGAAGAGGAAAAAGTTCACATCGCATTTCGCTATCTGATTCCGCGCCAGATCGACGAGAACGGGATCACGGCGGACCAGATCGACTTTCCGGAAGAAGGGGTTCGCTATGTGATTCGCCATTACACGCGCGAGGCGGGCGTACGCAGCCTGGAGCGCACCATCGGCACGATCTGCCGCAAACAGGCGCGGCGGTTGGCCGAGGGCAAGACAGACAAACTCGTTGTCACCAAGGAAGTCATCCAGGAGTTTCTGGGTGGCATCAAGATTCGCAGCGAGGGAGAAATTGCGGAACGGACCGAGCGGCCCGGGGTGGCAGTCGGTCTGGCCTGGACTCCGTCCGGCGGCGACGTGCTTTTCGTCGAAGCCAATGCCATGAAGGGCAAAGGCGGATTCACCATGACCGGACAGATTGGTCAGGTCATGCAGGAGTCGATGCAAGCGGCGCTTACCTGGGTGCGATCGAACGCGGATCGACTTGGAGTCGCGGAGGACTTTTTCGCGAATCACGATCTGCATATCCACGTGCCTGCCGGAGCGATTCCGAAAGACGGTCCGTCGGCCGGAGTGACGATGGCTACGGCCCTTGTGTCGCTACTGACCAAGCGGCGCATCACCCCGTTGCTAGCGATGACGGGCGAAATTACATTGAGCGGCAATGTTCTTCCCGTCGGCGGGATTAAGGAAAAAGTGCTCGCGGCCAAACGTGCCGGCGTCCGCGACGTGATTATGCCGGCGGAAAATAAGATGAATGTGCAGGAGGATCTCTCGCCGGAACAATTGGAGAACCTCACGGTGCACTACGTGAAGACCATCGACGAGGCGCTGAAGGTCTCGCTGCCTGAAGTGGCGGAGGGTCCGGCCGCGAAGATACTCTCGACGCCGCCGGTGAAGGAGCCGGACGCCGTTCACGATAAGGTTCTAACGCAGGCGCAGGCGTAAGGCGTTCTCAGCGATTGTGGCCATCCTCTCGTAGGCTGGCCATTTTTTTTGTCCACGCCGAACTGCGGTTCCGGGAGCGAAGCGGTCAGACAGATGGCTTCCCGGCGGTTCGCGATACACTAACGTGCGTACTTGGACGATCTGTGATATGCGTGTTCGCGTGCTTTTTTTCGGGATGTTGAAAGACCGTATGGGGAAGTCTTCCGATTTGCTCGAATTGCCAGATGGTGCTTCGATCCGGGACTTGCTGGCGCACTACGAGACGGAGGTCCCGCGTCTGAAAGAGTCACTGCCCGCTCTCGCTGTGGCGGTGAATCAGGTGTACGCCAGTCCAGAAGCGAAGCTGAAAGCCGGAGACGAGGTCGCACTGCTGCCGCCGGTGAGCGGTGGCTCGGCGAACGAGACCGTCCAACCCGCGCGCTACGCCTCGATCGTTCGGAACCCGATTGATTCTCAGCAAGTCTTGAACAGCATCAAGCGGGGAGAGGATGGCGCGGCGCTTGTTTTTGAGGGCGTAGTCCGCAACCAAAGCCGCGGCCGCAAAACTCGATACCTTGAGTACGAAGCCTATGAAGAGATGGCGCTGCAGCAGATGGCGTCGCTGGCGGCGCAGGCCCTGACACAATTCCAGATCCGCGACGTTGCCATCGTTCACCGGCTGGGCCACCTTGAAATCGGGGAGACCAGCGTGCTGATCGCGGTTGCGTCGGCCCATCGCGCGGCTGGTTTCGACGCCTGCCGATGGCTCATCGATAGTTTGAAGCGAACTGTACCCATCTGGAAGAAGGAGTACTTCGAGGATGGCGCAGTGTGGGGCGACGGCGAGCCCTTCCCGACAGAGATTCGGCGCGCAAATTCCTGAGACGCAGGCAGCCCCACAATCAGCCGGGCATCTAAGTGAACGGCGTCAACCTGCTCTACCGGCTTTCCCGATGAATTCTGCGATCAAGCCATACGAAGAACTCGATGAATCCGTCGGTCGAACAGGGCCGCCAAGTTCGCAAAGGTATAATTCGACTACTCGATGAGAAAACCCGCCACGAGTCTGCTCTTTATGGGCATGCTGCTAGGTGCACTGGCCCTCGGGGCGCAGCAGCCTTCGACTCAGCAAAATCCGGCACGCTCTCAAGGCCAGTCAGAGCCGTCGACCACGCTTCGCGTCGACGTTAACCTGGTGAACGTATTCGTGACGGTGACTGACGCACATGGCGCTCCGATCGCCGGCCTGGCAAAGGATAATTTCGTTCTCAAAGAGGACGATCATGAGCAGACCATTAAGGTTTTCGACAAGGAATCTGCATTGCCGCTTTCGATCGCTCTGGCCATCGATACGAGCCTGAGTACGCGGCACGACTTGCCACTGGAGCAGGCCTCGGCCAAGCGCTTTGCGCATGGCATCGTGCGCCCGGTTGATGCTCTCTGTGTGTACGGCTTCAGCGAAGTCGTGAATGAATCCACGCGAGGATTTACTTCGGATCTACGACGCATCGATGAAGGCATTGAGCATGTCCGAGTCGGCGCTGCCACGGCGCTTTTCGATGCAATTTACCTTGCCTCGCACGCTCTGGACCATCGCCGGGGGCGAAAAGTAATCGTCCTGATCACCGACGGCGGTGACACGATCAGTAAGGTTGACTATAAACAAGCGGTGCGGGCCGCGGAAGAATCGGAAGCGATTGTGTACTCGCTCATCATCGTTCCCATTGAGAGCAGCGCCGGCCGCGAAACCGGCGGCGAGCATGCTTTGATCCAGCTTTCCGACGATACTGGCGGTAAGTTCTATTACGCGACGTCTGCAGAAGATCTCGACCAGGCTTTTCGCAAAATCAGCGACGAACTGCGTACGCAATATCTGCTGGCTTATTATCCGTCGCAACGCACGTCGTTCTCGGAGTTCCGGCGTATTGAGGTCAAAATAGCGGGCGTATCCGAGGCTGCTGCCTACCGAGTCCGCCATCGCGCCGGTTATTACACTGTAAAGTCTGATTTCTGAAACAAAGCGCGAAGCATCGGGATCCAATTTCCGGAGGAGCAGAGCATCGCAGGCTTTGCCACAAAGCATCGGGATGTGATTATCTGGAAGCATAGCTGACAATGAGAAGAAAAAAGGTGGACATGCTGAACCTCAATTGCATCCCCGGCAAGCGGCTCGGGTTGCTGGTGCTGATGACTGTTTGTACGACTCTGCTGTTTTCAGTGATGTTGCCGGGACAGTCGACCGTTAATACCGCTGCCTTAAGGGGTAGGGTCAGCGATCAAGCAGGTGCGGCGCTGTCAGGCGCAACGGTCACCATTACCAAGCGAGCAAACGGCCGGGCGGTTCAGATTGAGACTTCTTCCGACGGAATGTATTCCGCCGGGTTTCTCGAGCCGGGTGACTATTCCGTCCGGGTCGAAGCCAAAGGCCTCAAAACCGTTGAGTTCTCCATAGTGGCACCCGTTGGAGTGGTTTCTGCGGGCAACGTTCAATTGGAACCAGGGGACGGAAAGGTTCAAGGAACGGTCGTGTCTCTGTACAACACACAGCCGGTTGTGCAGAGTGTGCTGCTGGCAGACCAGATTGCCGTTTTGCCAGTCAATGGTCGCAATTACATCGACTTTATCCAGTTAGTGCCCGGTGTCCAGTTGCAAGATGCAGGCATCATTGACCCAGGCAAGAACGGGCTTTCGTCTTTCTCATTTGAGGGACGGTTTGGCCGCGCCGCGCGCATTCAAATAGATGGGGTGGACATCTCCGATGAGACCGTTGGAACTACGACCCAGAATATTTCGGCGAGCGCGATCCAGGAATTCAATCTTTCCCAGTCGACCCTCGATCTTTCCTCGGGGGTAACTACGACCGGTGCAGTGAATATCGCCTCTCGCTCTGGCGGCAAGACTCTGCATGGCGAGGCCTTTGGATCGTTCCGTGGAGATCAGGGTGCCGCGTCTTCTCCCGGCACTGCCAAGCCAAACTTCCAACGGGAGCAATTCGGCGGCCGAGTCGGTGGCACTCTCATCAAAGACAAATTGTTTTGGTTTCTCAATGCCGAGCGCACGAAGGAAGACTTCACCGCCGGGGAGCCTTTTGCGGCCCCTTTTGGCGCGCTGGGAGCGACTCTGTCGCAGCCATTCCGCGAAGTTCTGGCCGACGGCAGGTTGGACTGGCAGGGCCGTAAGGATGCCCACGCTTTCTACCGGTTCACGTTCGATGAACTCAGTCAGGTCCGCCCGTTTGGTGCGTTCAGTTCTTTGCAGGACCTCAAAAATTCGCTTCACACGCCCTCACACACTTTCGGTTACGACTTCACAACCGGGCCCTACACCCACAGCCTCCGGTTCGAGTATTTGAGAATGGGCGATGGCGTCGGAGATTTTACCGGCACCATCACGGCCGGGCCTGATAACCCGATACCAGGCTTAGGAATCAACATCGGCGCGCCAGTGCAGGGGAATTGCGCCCTCAGCAACGGCGGAGCATTCTGTGGCGGGCCCAGCCAGTTCGGGCCACAGGTGAGGATGCAATCGGTTTACGAAGCCAAATACGATGGCAACAGGATGATGGGAACTCATCTGTTCCGATACGGGGCAACCCTGAATCGGATTCAAGGCGGGGGCTTCGCGGCGTCGTTCACCAATCCCCAAGTTGGCACGACTGGCATATGCCTACCGGGAACGGCTTCCTCCAACTGCGTTACCAGTGCAGACCCTGCTGCCTATGCCGCGGACTTTGTTTCTTTGGGGAATGGAATAGGTTTTTCGACGCCTCAAAGCGCATTCGGCTACGCAGGTGGAGGGTTGGGGGCAGACTATCGGATCGAAGCGTACGTGGGGGATGCATGGAAGTACAAGCGAAATTTGACCCTCACTTACGGTGTGCGGTATTTGCGCGATACGGGACGACTGGATAGCAACTTGGGTCCCCTGCCCGCGCTCAATCGATGGGGCGCAGGTCTCGGCGACGCAGTTCAGAACCCGAGTATGAACATCGCTCCTCAGTTTGGCTTCGCCTGGGATCCAGGCGGCAATGGACAGACGGTTGTCCGCGGCGGCGCGGGTTTGTACTTCGACAGTTCTCTCTGGAGCAACATGCTTCCAGACAGCCGGGCGCGACGACCGCAAGGCCAGTTTGCCTACACTCCGCAAGTTTGTTCGTCCGGTGTGGCCAGCGCGTTTACCTGGCCGGGAGATCCGGGCGGGATTGGATCGACGGTGGCTGGAGGAGCGGGAATCGTGGTGGCTGGCACCAACCAGGTCCAGCCAACTTTTTGCGGAGGCGCGATTTCTGCAGTCGCCGGTGACATTCTGGCTCTGAGCAATGCCTTCAAAGCCGCAGCCGCAGCCAACGGCGGAAGTCAACCTAACACAAACTTCGTCGGTACGTCGCTGAACGCCGCGAACGCTTCTGGTTTGGATGTATTTGATCCGAACTACCGATCTCCGCGCTCCTGGCAAATGAATTTCGGTTTCCAACACGAATTCCGCCCCGGAACGATCCTTAGCGGCGACTATGTCCGAAACGTTGGGTTGCATTCCCTGATTGTTGTTGACCAGAACCACAGCGGGGCGGCACGCTCCTACAACCTGATCAATGCTGAGGCGGCTCGCGACCGAGCGCAGACAGCCAACGGATGTCCGACAGGATACGGGCAGGCAGTGTGCATGATCAACTCGACGATTGCAACCGGTTTGCCCTTGGGAGCGGCGGGCGCTCAGGCTGCGTATTCCGCGGCTGGTTTGGACTCTAACATCGCAGCCACGGGTGGCGCTCCGTGTCCGACATGCGCTTTCCCCGGCACGAATCCGTTCGGCCTGAACACCGGCAACGTGGGAGCGCTGGACATGTTGGAACCGGTCGGTCGTTCTGTTTATGCGGGGTATCAGTTTAAGTTGCAACAGAACATTGTCAGGCCGGTGCGAGCGGTCAAGTCGGCAAACTTCCAGCTGGCCTACTCGTTTTCGAAGTTCATCAGCCAAGCGCAGGATCAGGACGTCTTCAGCCTTGCCACCGATAACGACAACCCGCTCAAATACACGGGTCCGAACGCAATGGACCGCAAGCACCAGATCACATTTGGTGGAACTTTAGAACTGCCGTTCTCCGCGCGGCTCAGCCTGATCGGGCACTTCTATAGCCCACTTCCACAGGACTTGCGCCTTCCGGAACTGACCAATGGCGGCGAGATCTTTGCCACTGACTGGCTAGGCTCCGGGCTTGGCTCAGGGGCAGCGCCAGAGCCGGTACCCGGCACGCAACTCGGCCAATTCATGCGGGCGACCGACAATAGCAATCTGCACACCGTAATCAGCAACTACAACACACATTTTGCCGGCACTCTGACACCGGCCGGCCACTGCCTTGTAGGAGATCAAGCTTGTCCGGGCAGCGGGGCGGTCACGGTGATGACGCAGAGCGACATGAACGCTCTTGGCTGGGTCATGCCTCAGATAGCATCGGTTGCGCCGAACGCGATGAACTTTCTTTGGCTGAAGACAATGGATCTTAAATTTGCCTGGCCAATCAAGATAAAGGAGCGGTTTGCGGTGACGCCGAGTGCGAGCGTCTTCAACGTCTTCAACTTTTCTAATTCGTTTCTACCAGGTAATCTGCCGAGCGGCTCGTTGATGCCCGGCGGACCGGGAGGAACTTTGGCCCCCAGCGCGGTCGGCGGCGTGACCGGCGCTAGCCTGACCCCGTTTCGCGGGAACCTCCAATCCGGAACTTATGCTCTAGGAGCGCCACGCCAGTTCGAGTTTGGACTGCGGATCGAGTTCTAAAAGACCACTCACATTCATTGATACGCAGTGTGGCGAATCAGACGCAGCATTAGGGGTTCAATTCGGTTCGCAGACGCTTCGACAGCTTTTCAATCTGTTTCAACTTTTCGATCACATCTCGAGGCAGCATTCCCTTGCGGACGCTGGCGACGTCTGAGGGAATAGTTTGCGACATGCGCGACAGCTGGTCCGCCTCTCTCTGTAGCTTCGCTAAATCGACCCGCCGACCGA
>Ga0209380_10000134_pt1 | contig 46838 bp, 46 predicted proteins | sample HubBroMetageWFT6_FD_188347 | JGI IMG/M metagenome (GOLD analysis project Ga0209380, IMG submission 188347) | Warmed and freeze-thawed soil microbial communities from the Hubbard Brook experimental Forest, New Hampshire - Hubbard Brook CCASE Soil... | ecosystem: Environmental > Terrestrial >...
GGGCGCAGCGGAGTGCGGCAGCTGACCGACGACTGGGCGGCTGAGCTGCCGGCCAGGATCGCGGCCTGGGCCGCCGCCGACCCGGCCACGCTAATCGACCGGGTGCAGGCCCGCCGCATGGATCGGTGCGAGCAGTTCGCGATGGTCGCGGCCCGCGAGGCATGGGCCCACGCCGGCTCGCCGGAGGTCGACTCCGAGCGGCTCGGCGTGGTGGTTTCCAGCGGCATCGGCGGCGTGGCCTCCACGCTGTCCGCCTACGACCTGCTGAAGGAGAAGGGCTGGCAGCGCCTGTCGCCCTACACCGTGCCGATGCTGATGCCGAACGGCGCGGCCGGCTGGATCTCGATCGAGCTCGGCGCCAGGGCCGGCGTGCACACGACCGTGAGCGCGTGCGCCTCCGGCGCGGAGGCCATCGGCTACGCGATGGAGATGATCAGGTCGGGCCGGGCCGACGTCGTCCTGGCCGGCGGCACCGAGGCCGCCATCATGCAGCTCAACATCGCCGCGTTCGCGGCGATGCGGGCGCTGTCCACGCGCAACGACGAGCCGGAGCGCGCCTCCCGGCCGTTCGACAAGGGCCGGGACGGCTTTGTGCTGGGCGAGGGCGCCGGCATGGTGGTGCTGGAGTCCGAGGAGCACGCCGCGGCGCGCGGCGCGACCGTCTACGCGGTCGCCGCGGGCGTGGGCTACTCGGCCGACGCGCATCACATCGCGCAGCCCGAGCCCGAGGGCAAGGGGCTGCGCCTGGTACTCAGCCGCTGCCTGGCCGACGCGCAACTCGACCCGCGGCAGATCGTGCACGTTAACGCGCATGCCACCTCCACCCCGGCCGGTGATGTCGTCGAGGCGCAGGCCATCGCGGCCGCGCTCGGCGAGGCGTCCGAGGGCGTGGTGGTCTCGGCGACCAAGTCGATGACGGGCCACCTGCTCGGCGGCGCGGGCGCGGTCGAGTCGGTAGCGGCGATCATGGCGCTGCGCGAAGGGGTCGCGCCGCCCACGATCAACCTGGAGGACCCGGACGACGACGCCGGCCTTTCCATCTCGGCCCAGCCGCAGCAGCTCACGCGGCGAGGCGACGGCCCGATGGCCGTGATCAACAACTCCTTCGGATTCGGCGGCGCGAACGTGGCGTTGGCGTTCACCGGAGCCTGAGCCGTTGACGCCCGTCCCGAATGTTCCCCCCGAGCAGAACGCTCCTGGCCCCCCTGAGGAGATCACCGTGAGCATCGTGGATGACAGGACGGCGGCGGAGCTCAGCAAGTCAACGGCGGCCGTCGCCGGCCAGCGCACTGGCGGCGTGGCCGCTGCTCCCGCCGCGCCCGGCGCCCGCGCCGCCGCCCCCGCCCGCGCTGCCGTGCCCGGCCGCGATCCGCAGTCGCGGCTGGAGGCATTGTTTGACCCCGGCTCGCTCGAGCTGCTGCAGCCTGCCGACGACAGCGGCGTTCTGGCGGGAACGGGCGCCGTCGGCGGCCTCCGTGTTGTCGCGTTCGCCAGCGACCCCCGGCTGCAGGGCGGCGCCATGGGCATCGACGGGTGCGAGATCATCGTGGCCGCGTATGACCTGGCCATCGAGACCGGCGCACCGATCATCGGGCTCTGGCACTCGGGCGGCGCCCGGCTGCTCGAGGGCGTCGAGAGCCTGCACGCGGTCGGCATCGTGTTCGCCGCTATGACCAGGGCGTCGGGCAAGGTGCCGCAGATCTCGGTGGTGCTCGGCGCCGCCGCGGGTGGTGCCGCCTACGGGCCGGCGCTGACCGACGTGGTGATCCTGTCCGAGCATGGCCGCATCTTCGTCACCGGGCCCGACGTCGTGCGCAGCGTGACCGGCGAGGACGTGGACATGGAGCGCCTCGGCGGACCCGAGCCGCACAGCCGCCGCTCCGGCGTCGTGCACATCGTGACCGCCACCGACCTCGAGGCGTTCGACAAGGCCCGCCAGCTCGTCCTCCTGCTCGGGCACCAGATCACCGACCCGGTTCCGGCCGACGAGCTGCCCGACACCGACCTCGGCGCGCTCCTGCCGGAGTCACCCAGGCGCGCCTACGACGTGCACCCGCTGATCGCCGGCCTCCTAGACGAGCCCGGCATCGAGCTGCACCCGCGGTGGGCGCCGAACATCGTCACCACCCTCGGCCGGATGGCCGGGCGGACGGTCGGCGTGATCGCGAACAACCCGCTGCGCCTCGGCGGCTGCCTGGACGCGACCTCGGCCGAGAAGGCGGCGCGGTTCGTGCGGATGTGCGACGCCTTCGGGATTCCGCTGGTCGTCGTCGTGGACGTGCCCGGCTACCTGCCCGGCGTCGGTCAGGAGTGGGACGGCGTGGTGCGCCGGGGAGCGAAGCTCCTGCACGCGTTCGCTGAGGCCACTGTGCCGCGCGTGACGCTCGTGACCCGCAAGGCCTACGGCGGGGCCTACATCGCGATGAACTCGCGGGCCCTCGGCGCGACGGCTGTGTTCGCCTGGCCCGGCGCGGAGCTGGCGGTCATGGGCTCGGTTGCCGCCGTCCGCATCCTCAAGCGCCGCGTCCTCGCCGCAGCACCGCCCGAGGAACGACATGAGCTCGAGGCCAGGCTGGCCGCCGAGCACGACGAGGTCGTCGGCGGCCTGGACCGGGCCATGGCGCTCGGCGTCGTCGACGAGGTCGTCGACCCGAGCAAGACCCGTCACGCCATCGTCGAGGCCATCGCGCATGCCCCGTGCGCTCGGGGTCAGCACGGGAACATTCCGCTGTAGCTCAGGCATTGACGAGGGCCGCGGCGGCCAGGCGCTGCCGCGGCTCAGTGCGTTTCGGCTCCGCCCAGACCAGGCCCGGGCATCAGTGTCTGGCCGATCATTTGTGCCATACTCTCGCCGCCTGGGTCCACATCGGTTAAAAGGGGCTGAATGACAGGTCAGCAGGCAGTTGAGTCAGTGCCGGTCGTGGCTTATCCGGCCCTGCGCTTCCGGTTCGACGCCCGCCGCTGGACACCACCTGAGGTGATCACCGTCGGCTTGTCGCTCCTCCTTCTCCACTTCGTCACTCGCCCGTGGTACGACATCCGCCTCGCCGCCTGCCCGCCACCACAGATAGGCGGATCATGCCAGATCACCCAGATTGCCAGCGTCAGCGGCAAAGACGCTCACGGCTACCTATGGATCACCATCCTGCCCGTGATCGCCATCGTGGCCGTGCTCATCCTGCGCGCCGGCTTCGGGCACGTCCCGTTCCTGACCTGGCCTGACGACAAGCAAGTACTCGCCGGAGCCGCCAGCCTGAATTTCGTCATCGTCGCGGCCGCCTTCCTCACTAAGTCCGCCTCGGTGACGGTGCACCCGAACCTGCAGTTCGTCGGAGTCTCCGTCACCTGGGAATCCGCCGCCTTCGTCGCGCTAGTCATCAGTGCCGCCGCAGCCGGCGCGGCCATCCTCAACCTGCACCCGCGGGCCGCGCAATGGCAGCAGGCAGCCAGCCGGATGCTGACGCGGCGCACTGCCAGGCATCCGAGATTGCCAGATCCCGACTAGGTCGACATCAATTACGCCAGGCGTGGCAGGTGCCTTCGCAGTGCGCCCTCATCGATGCCGTTAGCAGCCGTCCACCAGCAGGCTGGATACGACATGTCAACGAAGCGCTTCGGCGGGAGACGCCTGTCGGCGTAGTGCACATAGCCGTCCGCGAATCCAGGGTGGCGGCCGGTGTTGAGGATGCCGCACATACCGAGAACTTCTAGCAGACCTCGCCGTGTGCTGGTGTTTCCCCTGAGGATCCTGAGGTGTTTTGAGGCCGCCTCGGCCGCCGTTGTGTGCCGGGGCAGGACCCGCAGCTCATCGATGATGCGTCGGCCGAGGTCGACGGCGTCGTTACTGGGAATGACCTGCGGCGCCCGGACGAACTGCTCCAAGTCGAAGGCCGCGTAGCGGATGTCACCGACCGCTGTGCCGCCGAATTTGAACCTTTTGAAGCTCATCACGTTCAGATCCTGCCGCTCGGGCCCACCATCATCCGAACCGAACTGCCCGCATACCGCGCATCGCCCCGTGAGACTCGGCATCGGCTCCGCGCGGTGCTCCGGCAGGTAGGCGGCCGTGACGAATGACCCGAGAGCGGAGCGCAGGTCGAGCCGACCGGTGGTCAGGCTCGCGACGAACGCGTCAGCGACCTGCTGGCCGTTGACCTGCCGCACGGCATGCCGGGCAGCCGCGACCCAGCCGTCATGGTCCTCGGTCCTGGACGCGTCGAACATCACGCCAGCCCGAACCGCTCCGCGCATGACCTCAGGCTCTGGCCAGACCGGTAGCCGTCTCCAGCCGCCCACCGACCAGAACGTCTCGATCAGCGGCTTCAGCGCAGCCGGCGAGCAGTCATAGGCAGGCGAGGCATCAGACGCGGTGGAAGTCATGGCAGGCACACTAGTCAGTCGCCGCCACTTATCCACAAGCGCTTCTTTGTGCGGAGAACTGTCGCCCGCCAGAGATAGGCTCGACAGTAAGTTCGATCGATTCCTTCCGGATCGAGGGAGGTGAGGTTGTATGTGCGGACCACCTGAAAACGCTGCCGAGGCTCTTGCCGCGATCCAGGCGGGATACAAGTATCTGGCGACCGTCCCGGCGGCCGAGTTAACGACGGCCGAGCAGGCCGACTGCCTGCGCGGGCTCGCGACCGCCGGTTCTATGCACCTGGCCGCGACGACATCCGTGCTCGGCGCGTTCGACGCTACCGGCGGATGCACTGCCGACGGCCAGATCAGCTCCAAGGCGTGGCTGCGGTGGCAGACCCGGGTCAGCGGGGCCGCCGCGGGCGCGGCGACCGCCTGGCTGCGCCGGCTGCGTGCCCACCCGGCGGTGGGCAAGGCCCTGGCCGAGGGCAGGATCTCGCCCTCGTTCGCGCGCGAGATCTGCGATTGGACCGACCGCCTGCCTACCTACGACCAGACCGCCGATGCTGATCAGATCCTGCTCGACGCAGCCGCGGGTGGCGCCGAGCTGGCCGATCTCGCGGGGCTCGCGGAGGACATCTACCGCCGCTGCGGTCGGCCAAATGGCCACGACGGCGACGACGGCTTCGCTCAGCGCCGCGTTCGGCTGACGCGCCACTTCCAGGGCTACGCCAAGCTCGATGGCGATCTCACGCCGGAGGCCGCCACCGCCCTCCAGGCGGTGTTCGACTCGCTCGGCAAGAAGGCCGGACCCGAGGACCTTCGCTCGAAGGACCAGCGCAACCACGACGCGCTCGAGGAGGCCTGCCGCCGCCTCATCGCCAACGGGCTGCCTGACCGGGCGGGCCAGCCGACGCAGATCCAGCTCCAGATGACGCTGGAGCAGCTCCTGGGCCTGCCCGGAGCGCCTGATGCCATCACCGCCTGGGCCGGCACCGCAGTCGCTCCGGCGCCGCCCGGCGCCGACTGCGACGCCAGGATCGCGCCGATGGTGACCGGCACTGTAGACCAGGACATGCTCGACGAGATCGCGGCTGCTGTCCTGCGGGACACGGACAGCTCGCAGGCCACGCGCGACATGGCCGAGCGAGCCGCCCGCCAGGCCGCGATCTCGTGGGCGACCCGCCTCCTCTCGGGACCCGACGGCCTCGCGGGGTGGTTGCGCCGAAGCCTGCTGAAGGGTCCCGCCGGCTCGATCAGCCTGCCGCTGGACATGGGCACCGAGACCGAGACGATTCCGGCGCACCTGCGACGCGCGGTCATCCGGCGCGATCAGCATTGCTCGTTCGTCGGCTGCCTCCAGCCGCCCGAAGCCTGCCAGGTGCACCACATCACGCCGCGGTCGGAAGGCGGGCCGACCAGCCTGGAGGGCTGCGGGCTGTTCTGCACCTTCCACCACCTGATCTGCATTCATCGCTGGGGCTGGAAGGTCGTGCTGAATCCCGACGGCACGTGGACCACGATCAGTCCGGACGGCTCGCGCACGTTCCGCAGCCACACGGCCCCGAGCGCCGCGTAGTCCCAGCCTTGCGCGCTGCCCCGCCCGAGGGCTTAATGCAGGCTGCCCGGAATCAGGGAGGAGACGAATGACACCACAAACCACCTGGCGCGGAGTTGTAGTGGCCGAAGGCCTCCGCGACCCGGCCATCATCAACAGCCTGCACGTCGTGCGGGCGCACATTACCGACGACGACCTCGCCGTCGACGAGTATGGCAACCGCGGCCGCTGGCACCTGTACTGGGTCGATGTGACTGATGAGGAGATCAGCCGGATTCAGGCCCAGACTCTGCCCGTCTGGTACGCCCACTTCTGGGCCGGCAACCGGCTGATCGTCGTCTATCACGACGCCCGGTTCGACCTAGCCCGCGACGACCGGTCAACCTGGCAGCCGGCGATCGCCCACGGACTCAGCCAGGGACTGCCGCGGGAATGGCTCGACTTCCCGGTCGAGTAGAGCTCAGCTGCCGAGGCCGCGGCTATGGGCGATCGCGGCCGCCTCAGTGCGGCTGGCGGCGCCGAGCTTGGCCAGGATGTTCGACACGTGCACGCTCACGGTCTTGGGCGCGATGAAGAGCTCGGCGCCGATCTCCCGGTTACTGTGCCCGGCAGCAACGAGGCGGAGTACCTCGACCTCGCGGCTGGTCAGGCCGCTGAGCGGAGTGGCGTTCGCGGCCGCGCCGGCATCAAACCGCGCCCGGCGGCCGAGGTCAGCCAGCGCGCCGCGCAGCCGCGTTGCCCCGAGCCGGTCGGCTACCTCGACTGCCTGCTGCCATTGCCGCTGGGCCGCGTCACGGTCGCCCGCTTCCGCCAGAGCCTCGGCCAGCCGCCACCGCGCCCGCGCCGATTCGTACACGAAGTCCGGGCCGAATGCGTCCAGCACCGCCTGCCAGTGGGCGGGGCTGTTGTCGCCGGTGGCCCGGCGGTATTCAGCCTCGGCCCGGGCCAGCCAGCCGCGTCCGTCGACGCCCAGCGCAGCCCGGCTGGCCGCCCCGCTCCTCGCGGCTTCGACGAGATCCTCGGCGACGGCGATGAACGCAGCGTCCGACCGGCCGGTCGCGCGCGCGTGCTGCGCCTGGTCGGCGAGCGCTGCGCAGCCGATGGCAGCCGGGCGGATGACCTGCGGAGTGTCGCAGTACTCGCCCGCCGCCTTGATGGTCTCGCGAACGTCGTTGATCGCCTTGTCGAGATCGCCGGTCCAGTACGCGTCTTCGGCCAGCAGACCGGTGGCGATGTACTTGGCCATCGAGTCTTCGCACAGGTACGGCTCAAGCCATCCGCGTCGGTTCGCCACATGGGCGCTGCCCCTGGCGACGTCGATGAACAGCGCCATCGCGGACAGACGGGCCTCGGCAACGCTGGTGACCCGGAACGCGAACCGGTCGGCGATCTGCTGGGCGTGATCCCAGTCGCCGTCGTTGTAGTGCGCCAGGTAGTGCAGATACTGCAGGTCGAGCCCGAACGGCGCCATGCTGATGCCAGTCCGCTCGGCCAGGGCAACCCCGAGGTGCGCGGTGGCGGCCGCTCCGGCCAGGTCGCCGAACTCAAGCTGCTGCCTGGCCAGCAGCGTCCGGGCCCGCAGCTCGATGCCCTCCATATCGGACTGGGTGGCCAGCTCGACCGCCTTGGCGCTAATGGCCTTGGCCTCCTCGATCTGCCCGGCCCGCTCCCGGAGCGAGCTGAGGGTCGCGAGGGCGTCCGCCTGAAGCCACGGGGCATTCGCCGCGCTCGCCGCGGCATCCGCTTCCTCCGCGCGGATCCGCGCGGGCTCGGTGTCGTTGAAGATCAGCAGCGTCCGGGCGTGCGTAGCCAGGGCGCGGGCGCGCTCCCACCTCGGCGGAACGGCCGGCAGCACGTCCACGGCCGCGGCGGCCATCGCGACCGCCTCGTCGTCCTGGTCGATGTCCAGCAAGAAGTAGGCCAGTCGTTCCTTCACCCGGCACAGCAGGACCAGGTCGGGCTCCTCGTCTGCCTCCAGATGCTTGACCAGCCGCTGCAGCTGCTTGGCCGCCTGGCTGACCTGGCCGCTGTCGGCCGCGCTGATCGCGGACTTGAAGCCCAGCTTGCCGCGGCTCATGCCGCTGAGCTTCTCCGGCTCAGACACGCGCTCCCAGAGCGACAGTGCCTGGTCGAAATGCCGGTGGGCCTCGGCGGGCGCGGCGAGCTTCCAGGCTTCGTCCGCGGCCTGGACGGAGGCGTGGAATGCCACCGGGACATCGTGGCTGGCGAGTGCATGCAGCGCCAGCTCGGCCGCCGACCCCGGCACGTGCGCGAGCCGCTCGTCATCGGACAGCAGCTCGGCGAGCCGCCAGTGCAGCCGGGTCCGCTCACCGGGCAGCAGGTCGTTGTAGATCGCCTCGCGCAGGAGCGCGTGGCGGAATGCCAGCCCGGACTCCCCGTCGGGCACCAGCAGCTGCCTGGCCACGGCCTCGCGCACGGCGTTGTCGTACTCCGCTGCCTCCAGGCCAGATGCCCGCTGGACCAGCTCGTCGTCGACCCGCCTCCCCGCCACCGCCGCCGTCCGCAGGACCTGCTGAGCCGAGGCCGACAGGTCAGCAGTCCGGGCCAGGAGCAGATCGGCCAGGCCCGCCGGCAGTTCGCTGCCCGCCGATGAGGTGGCCAGCAGCTCCTCGGCAAAGTACGCGTTACCCTCGGCCCGCCGGATGACCCGGTCAATCATGGCCGGGTCCAGCCACCCGCCAGCCAGCCGGATCAGGTGCTCGGCCATGGCCGGCGAGTCCAGCGGACCGACGAAGATCGGGGTCACGCTCGGCAGCCGCTGCAGCTCGGCGACCACCGCCCGCAGTGGGTGACCGCGGTGCATGTCGTCGGTCCGGTAGCTGAGGACCAGCGCGATGCGCTCCTCGCGGACCATCCGGCTCAGGAACGTGATCAGGTCACGAGTGGACCGGTCGGCCCAGTGCAGGTCCTCAAGCACCAGCAGCACCGGCCTGGCCTCGGCGAGCTCCGTCAGCATGCCGAGGACGGCTCCGAACAGCTGCTGCTGGGCCATGCCCGGCAGATCCGCCGCCTGCCTGGTGATTTCCCGGTCCGGCAGCAGGCGTGCGAGCACCGGCCGCGTCTCCAGCGCGTCCTGGAGCGAGCCCGATGACCCGGTGCTCCGAAGCGCATCGGCCAGCGGCAGGTAGGGCACGGTGTCGGCCAGCTCCGCGCACCGTCCGGAGAGGACCGTGAAGCCCCGGCGGCGGGCGTCCTGGGACAGCTCCCCGATCAGCCGGGTCTTGCCTACCCCGGCGTCACCGCTGACGAGCATGACGACGGACTGTTGGCTCTCGGCCTCGGTGAGCAGATCACGCATCCGCTCGAACTCAGCCGCCCGGCCTACAAGCGGGCCGTGCGCGGTATCAAGCATGGATCAATTATCGCTGGTAGTTCGGACAATCCACGCCCGATTATTTTGCGCCCAGGGCGAGCGGGCGGGGTGCGCCGCGGCGGACGACGGCGGGCGAGCCCGGCAGGCGGCCGCGGCAGGCGACGGCGGGCGACCCCGGCGGGGCGGCCCCGGCAGCTAGCCGCGGTACACCTCGTTCCCGGCCCGGTCGAGGATGTGCGCGGGCGGCATAATGCCCGCGGGCAGCGCCGGATCGGCGACCGGCTTCAGCCAGCGGGCGTCGATGGGCAGCTCGCCGGCCCACAGGCCGAGCGCCGCGTCCTCGCTGCCGCCGTCATCGGGCGGCCCGGTCCGCACCTTCACCGAGGCCTCGGCCAGCGGGAGCGCGAGGAGCCTCGTCGCGGCCAGTTCCTTGCGGCTGGGCTGGCGGACGTAGTCCCACTGGCCGGGCGCAAGATGCTCAGAGACGAGGCGCAGGCCCGTGAGCTTCTCGGCCGCGTCGGTGACGACCTGGGGGACCGCGTAGATCATCGCGCTCCGGTAGTTCACGGAATGCTCGAATACCGACCGGGCCAGGACCAGTCCGTCGACCACGGTGATCGTCAGGCAGTACTCGGCCCGCGCGGCCAGGCTCTGGCTGGCCACCGACCCGTGAACGTAGACGTTCTCGAGGTCGAAGCCGTAGACGGTCGGGATGACCATCACGCCCGGCTCGGCCGGGACGCCCAGGTGAGCCACGAGTCCGGCGCGGAGCACCGCGTAGAGGTCGGCCCGGTCGGTGCGGCCTTCCTCGCGCAGCCGGTTGTGTCTGGTCCTCGGCGTCGGCGAGAGTCCGGTATCCGGCACGATGCGGGTCCTTTGCTGCTGAATCAGTTGCATTCAGTATACAGAGCCACCGATTCAGTTGCTCAGAACCGTCTCGGCCCGGTTCCCGCGCCAGGCGAGGGCCACCGCCAGAGCGAGGAGCGGCACGACCCCGGCCAGCATGGGCGCCCGGATCCCGGCCACGCTCGCCAGCGCCCCGCCCAGCAGTGCCCCGACGGCCTCCGCGCCGCCCGCGACCGTCAGGTACGCGCCGTTCACCCGGCCAAGCAGTTTGGGCGGCACCCGTATCTGCCGCAGGCCCACGGCGGTCACATTGAACGTCCCGAAGGCCGCGCTGCTGCCCACCATCATCCCGGCGGCCACGGCCATGTCGCTGGTCAGCCCAAGCACCAGTTGCGTGGCTGCCATGACCAGCACTGCCACGACCAGCAGCCGGTGCATCCCGATCTTGCCCGATAACCACGCGTAGCTGCTGCTGGCCGCGATGCCGCCGACCGCACCCAGCGCCAGCAGGATGCCGTACTCGGCCGGGCCCTCATGCAGGATCCGGCCTACGTACAGGACCAGCACCGCGAACCAGGCGGTGTCGGCGACGGCCACGACCCCGACGGTCGCCACCAGGTCGCGGATCACCCGGTCCGTCGCGATCCAGCGCAGGCCCGCGCGCATCTCGTCCAGCACGCCGGCCGTCGGGCCGCGCGGCAGTGGCCGGAACACGCCGGGCAGCGTCAGCACGAATAAGACGGCGATCCCGGAGCCGCCGGCGTTCACGGCGAACGGCAGCGCGGGCCCGGCGGCGAACAGCCATCCGGCCGAGGCCGGGCCGAGCAGCTCGCTGCCGACAACCTCGCCCGCCGTGAGCCGGCCGTTCATCTGGTTGAGGTCGCCGGGGGCGACGAGGCGCGGGGTGGCGGACTGCACGGCCGTGACGCGCACCGTCGAGGCGATCCCGGTGAGCATCGCCGCCCCGTAGAGCAGCAGCAGGTCGTAGGCGTGCATCATGACGGCCGTCGCCAGGGCGATGAGCATGGCTATCTGCAGGACCTGCATCCAGGCCATCGACCACCGCAGGTCGTGCCGGTCGACGAAGACGCCGGCACCGAGCCCGACAAGTACCCACGGAAACGCCACGAGAGCGATGACCGCCGAGACTGCCGTGGGTGAGCGCGTGATCTGCGCCGCCAGAAGCGGGAACCCGGCCAGCCGCAGCCCGTCCCCGAAGCTCGCGAGGAAGTCCGATGACCAGAAGCGCACGAGCGCGAAGCGCTGCACCCCTCCGATCCTGACTAGCCCAGATCAGCCGGGCAAGTGCGCATTTAGCCGGTGGCGTTCAGCCAGCGGACCGGTGCGCCCTCCCCGGCCCGCCGGAACGGCTCAAGCTCGTCGTCCCACGGCTGGCCGAGCAGCAGGCCGAGCTCCGCCTCCAGCGATCCGCCGAGCGCCGGATGCCGGGGTCCGTGCTCCTCCCGCAGTGCCCCGATCTCGGCGTCCCGGCCGGTGCGCGCCAGGGACATCGCGGCCCGCAGCCGTCCCTCCGGGATCATGATGTCGCCGTTCGCGCCGGTCACCGCCGAGAACGTCCCGAGCGTCGGCGTGCAGCTGTACCGCACTGCGTCGCAGCCGGCACTAGCGTCCTCGGTGACCTCGAAGCGCAGCATGTTCCAGCCCGCGAGGACGGATGTGATCGCGCCCGCGGTGCCGGGCCGGCTCTGCCACAGCAGCTCGGCTCGCAGGCAGCCAGGTGCCGCGGGCTGATCCACCCACGGCAGGCTTGCGGGCACACCAAGCGCCCCGGCCACTGCCCACTCAATGTGCGGGCATAGCGCCAGGGGCGCGCTGTGCACGTGCAGCACGCCTCGTACGGACACCTGACCTCCCTGCAAGCCGACGAGAATCGTCTTCCCCAACGCTCTCGCTCGGCTGCAGGACCGACCGACCGGCGGACTGCTGTTGCCATTGTGCCGGAACGGGCTGGCGCGCACCAGCACCACCACCGTCGATTCGGCGTGGCGTGCGGCCAGACTGTCCATAGCCGGAGGCGCCGTTCGTCGTGCCTTCGGCTGTCAATCACCCAAAGTGAGGTCTCATAGATGAGCTGGGCGCACAAGAGAATCGACTGGATCACCCTGTTCTCCGCCGACCTGGAGCGGTCGAAGGCGTTCTACCAGGACGTCCTGGATCTTCCGGTGATCTATGAGGACGAGAACTCGGCGGTATTCAAGCTCGAGAACACCGGCATCAACCTGCTCAGGACGTCGGAGGCATACGACCTGGTCGCGCCTGCGAGCGTCGCCGCGCCCGACAGCGGCTCGCGCGCACTGTTCACGATCGACGTCGACGACGTCGACGCGGTGTGCGCCGAGCTCGCCGCCCGCGGCGTCGCCCTGGTCAACGGCCCGATGAACCGGCCCTGGGGCCGGCGGACCGCTAGCTTCGCCGATCCTGGCGGCCATCTGTGGGAGGTCGCCCAGGACCTGCCCTCTTAAGGCGCGGCACCTGGCGAGAAGCGCAGCACGAAGCGGCGCTGCCAGAACGTCTCGACCGCCCTGGCGTTGTAGTGCTCGCGGACGAATGCCACCGCCCGACCGGCGGGCACGCCGTCGAGGATCGCGAGGCACGCCAGGGCGGTCCCCGTGCGGCCCCGGCCTCCGGCGCAGGCGATCTCGATCCGGTCCGACTCCGCGCGTCGCCACGCCTCGCTCAGGGCGGGCCTGACGTCCTCGCCGGGTAGCCAGAAGTCGGGCCAGCGAATCCAGCGCGACTCCCACGGCACCTCTGGCGGCGGATGGCCGAGCAGGTAGATGCCGAAGCCGGGCGTCGGGCCGTCCGGCAGCGAACCTCGCAAGCTGCGGCCTCGCACTAGCCGGCCCGATGGCAACTCCAGTACGCCCGGCACTGTGTGATCCCACGACTGCGTCATCGCTGGCATCGTAGTTTGGCTTGATACGACCCGAGCGCGGAGGAGTGGGGATGAAGATCTACGCCGCAACCGACCTCCAGCACGAGGCCACTCCGGCCGGCGCGCCCGGCGACCCGGAATCGTACCTGGCGGGCTTGCACGATCAGCTACTGAATGACCTCAGCGGCCGGGGCTGCGGACCGAAGCGGCCGGCGGGAGTCGCGACGGTCTTTCCTAGCCCGAAGTATCCGCAGGAGTCGCGAGACGGCGACAAGACTCAGTTCGAGCGGGACTGGGGCGACATCGGTGCGCTCAGCATCGGGGCGCCGCCGGCCGGCGGCCATGCTCCGGGTGGCGACTCGCCGCCGCCCACCTCCGGCCCGACGCTGCTGTCGGCAAGCCAGCGGGTCTACGACGCCGAGATCAGCAGGCGAGACAGCATCAACGGACGCTGCAGCGCGGTTCTCAACACGGCAGGCATCCTGGGCGCACTAGTGGTGGGCGCCAGCCAGCTTGGCCTGATCCGGGGATCGTTCGACTGGGCCGCGTGGATTGTGTACCCGCTCTTTGTTATCTCGCTGGCGTACCTGACCTTCTCGATCGTCATCGCGCTGCAGGTCCAGGGAGACATCCAGGGCAACGTCCTCGGTGCCCAGGACCTGCACCGGCTCGGCCCGGAAATCAGCCCGAACGGCTACAGCGTCTACCTGGCGAAGGCCGATCTGCTCTACGCGACCAGCGAGTGGTGCCTCAACAACGAGTTCAAGTACCGGCTCAATTCGGCGCAGCGCAGCCTCCGCAACGGCATCATCGCGGTCATCATCGCCGGCGCTCTGGCCCCGTGGGCGCTGCACTGAGCGGCCTTCGCCGGAGCCGGTAATAGTCTGGTGACACCGGTTCACGGCCGCAGGCACCCCTAGGCAGGTCGATATGGCACGTAAGCGACTAAAGCGCCAGAGAACGGGGCTAGTCGACGAGCCCGGTCGCCATGACCAGAACGGCGATGCCGGCCTGCTTGGCGGACCGACCACCGACAGCGGCCTGTTCGAGGCGCCTGACCGTTCTCCCGGCGAGATGCCTGGTCTGCTCGACGCGCGCGACCGTTCTCCGGGCGAGATGCCCGGTCTGTTCGACCTGCGCCGCAGGCTTGATGGCAACGATGCAGGCCCCTCTGACAAGCCGGCCCGGCCGCCCGCAGTCGGGTTGTTTGACAAGCCCCCGCGGCGGAAGTGACGGCCGCGGGTGAGCAGCCTGCCCGCCGGCACCACCCATCGGGGACGGAGGTAATCGGGGTATCCCCGGCTACGGAGTCCAGTCGCGCCGGAGCAGTCCGTAGATCACGATGTCGGCGAAGCCGTCACCGTCGTACTCGCGCTCCCGCTGGGTGCCCTCGTAGACGAAGCCGCACTTCTCGGCGGTCCGCCGCATGGCCGTGTTGCTGGCCAGGGTCTCCAGTTCCAGGCGGCGCAGGTTGCGGTTGCGGAAGCCATACTGGCAGAGCAGCCGGATCACGTCGGTCCCGTATCCCCGGCCGCGTGCCTCGGGGAGCAGCGAGATGCCGAGGTGAGCGTACCGGTTGAACGCGTCGATGCCCCACAGTGAGCCGCTGCCCAGGAACGTGCCGTCGACCACGGTCTCGGCCAGCAGCGACACCCTGGTCTCGCCATCCGGCGGCTCGGTGACCTGCTTTTCCAGCCGGGCCTGGAGCTGGCCGACGTGGCGCGGCACGAAGGGCTCGCCGTCGGTGATCAGGTGCAGCTCGGGATCGCCCTGCAGGCGGAACATGTTCGGCGCATCGTCTGGCGTCGGCGGGCGCAGACGGACCCGGTCGGTGGCGAACATGCCGCGACGCTAGCAGCCGGTACGGTAATCATCGACCGATTAATACGAGGCGCCAGAACTCCGGGAACCGCGATGAGCAGCCTGCCAACCGACATCACCGAGCCGGGGCGGCCGTACGTCCAGGAGGTCTCGCCGGGCGTCTGCGCGTACGTCCAGCCGGACGGGACGTGGTGGATCAACAACACCGGCTTCCTGGCCGGCCCGCGGGGCGTCATCAGCATCGACACTTGCTCGACCGAGCGCCGGACCCTCGCCTACCGGGCGGCCATCGCAACCGTCTCCGGCGCGCCCGTGCGCGCGGTTGTCAACACCCATCACCACGGCGATCACACGTTCGGCAACTGCCTCTTCCCCGCGGCGGCGATCGTGGCCCACGAACGGACGCGCGAGGAAGCCATCGCCTTCGGCCCGCCGCGCGACACGCCGTTCTGGGACGGTCCTGACTGGGGTGACCTCAGCCTGGACCCGCCGTTCCTGACGTTCACCGACCAGATCGCCGTGCACAGCGGTGACCTGCGCGCGGAGGTCCGCTACGTCGGCACGCCCGCGCACACCACGAACGACTCCATCGTCTGGATCCCCGACCGCTCGGTGCTGTTCTGCGGCGACCTGATCTTCAATGGCGGCACGCCGTTCCTGCTCATGGGCTCGGTGGCCGGCGCCGTCGACGTCCTGGAGAACGTCCTGCGTCCGCTCGCCGCCGCGACGACCGTGCCTGGCCACGGACCGGTGTTCCACGACGCCGGGCCGCTCGAGGCCACGCTCGACTACCTGAGGTTCGTTCTCGACCTGGCGCGGCGCAGCCGGGAGGCCGGCATTGCCCCGCTGCAGGCCGCGCGCGACACGGATCTCGGCCGGTTCGCCGGCTGGGCCGACGCCGAGCGGATCGTCGGCAACCTGCACCGTGCCTGTGCCGAGCTGGACGGCGCTCCGCGGGGCGCGCCGATCGACGTGCTCGCCGCGCTGACCGACATGGTCGCCTACAACGGCGGGAGGCCGCTGACCTGCCTGGCCTGAGCAGGCTCGGCTCGCCTCCGGCCGTGATGTGATGGTGTGGTGAGTTTGTCCGCGGCCTCGTTAGCCGAGCGCGATAGCACCGGCCTCACGTTCGTGGCCGAGATGTACGGGCTGCAGCAGGACCAGCTGGCCGAACTCCTCGACCTCACCGCCCGCCAGATCCGCGCGCTGATCGGACGATGGACACAGCGCGGTCTCGCCGAGTCGGCGATCCTCAGCCCCGGACCGCCGTGGATCTGGCTCACCAGGGCCGGGCTGCAAGCGTGCGGCCTGCGCTACACCGCGACGTCGCCGGCGCTACCGCGCCTGGCGCACATCCGGGCGACGACAGCGGTCCGGCTGGCCCTCGAGCACGCGCCGGGATATGCCGATGGCGGTGCCCACTGGCGCAGCGAACGCCGGCTGCGCGCCCGGCTTGGCGGCAGGCTCGGGAACCGCGAGCACCTCCCGGACGCCGAGGTGCACTGGCCGGACTCGGGACCGGCGCCGTGGGCGGGCGAATGCTGGGCGATCGAGGTCGAACTGACCGCGAAGACCGTCACCCGCACCACCGCCATCATGCGCGAGCTGCTGGCTCGTACCGGCGACTACGGGTGCCGGGCCGCGGAGGTGCGCGTTGCGGGCTCCCCGCCGCGGCATGACCGCGCGATCTACCTCTGCTCACCCGGCGCGGCGGCCACTGTGCGCCGCGCCCGCGAGGCGCTCGGCACGCTCGCGACCAGAATCGAAGTTCGCGGCCTGCCCGCCGCGGCCTATCTTCAGCTGCGCCAGCGCGCCGAGACGGCATGACCGGCCGGCGATCGAGCGCGGGCGCCACCCGGCGCGCGGTGGCCGCGCTCGCGATCGCCTGCGCCCTCATCGTCTTAGCCCCGGCCACGATCGTGGCCGTGCTCGCAGCCGGCGGTGCGTGGCTGCGGGGCTGGCAGCCGGCCCGGCTCTACCGAGCGGCAGCGTGGTGCGCGCCGATGGTCATCGCGTGGCTCATCGCCGCGGCCAGCCACGGAAGCGATCCGCTCCTGGCGCCCTACGACGCCTGGCTCGCCGTCTGGCACGCCCGGTCGGCCGGCCTGCTGCTGACGGCCGCGGTCGACGTAGCACCGGCCGCGGTTCCGCTTGGCCTCTTGCTTGGCGGGCTCGCCTGGTCGGCGCGCATCGCCGACATGGCCAGTGCGGCGGGCGGCCGGAGGCCCGGTGCCGCGATCGCGTTCGACCAGCGCCAGTGGCGCCACCAGGCCCGCAGCGCCGCTGCCAGGATCGCCGCGCCCGGTTCCGTGCCGCTGCTCACCGCTCGCGGCGACTTCGCGGCCGGGGCCACGATCAGAACCGTCGGTCATCCGGCCCGGCCGCTCACGACGCTCCCCGAGGCCAGGCTGCGCGCGCACCAGGTCGTGATCGGCAGTCCCGGCACCGGGAAGACCACGCTGCTGCTCCGGCTGTGGGCCGCGTTCATGGCCGCCGGGCTTCGGCGCCACGCGGCCGGCCAGGGCGGCCCGCCGCTGATCGTCATGATCGACTGCAAGGGCGGCGCCGACGCGCGACGCATCGCCGATCGCGCCCGCCGCGTCCTGCGCGATGCGGGCGCCCGCAGCTTCGCGGTCTGGCCGGATGACGCGACTCTCAACCTGTGGACCCTGCCGCCGCGCCAGCTCACCACGACGCTCGTCGACCTGATCGAGCACGGAACCGGCGGGGCCGCGTACTACACCGACGTCATGGACGCCGTGGTCGCGCTCGCTGTGGACGCGCCGCCCGGACCGCCCGTCAGCAGCGCGGACTTCCTCGCGCGGCTCGATCCCGGCTGGCTGGCCCTGGCTTACTCGGCGGGCGGCTACGACCATCAGCTTCAGCTGGCCAGGGCTGCCGCGCACCAGGTGCCCGACGTCGCGCTGAGATTCCGCACCCTCTTCCGCCGTCTGGGTCCCGGCCTGGACGGTCCCGGCGATTTCGCTGACGCCGATGCCTGGTACTGCATTCTGGAAGGAACGGGAGAGCTCGCCGTCGCCGAGGCTCAGGCGCGCGCGGTCATGGACCTGCTCGCTGGCTATGTGGTCAGGGAGCCCGGCCAGGCCCGGCCAACCCTCCTGGCGGTCGATGAGTTCAGCGCCGTGGCCAGGCGCCTGCCGATCTGGCAGCTCTATGAGCGCGCCCGGTCGCTCGGGCTCGCGGTCCAGGTCTCCGCGCAGTCCTGGCACGGGCTCGCGCCCGACGAGGATGAGCGGTACCGGATCGCGACCGCGGCCGAGGGCGGCATCTGGCTGCTGCGGACCGCGCATCCCGAGCCGGTTACCGGCCTCGCCGGCGTCCGCCGGACCGTCGATTCGAGCCGGACGCTGCTCGGATTCCTGCGCTGGAGCCGACAGGGAAACTCGCGGGTCCGCGATGGCCCGGTCGCCGATCCTGCGATCATCCGCGCGCTCGACGTCGGCCAGGCCGCCTACATCTACCGGGGCGGCGTCACCTACACCCAGATAAAGCGGCTCGTCAGCGGGCCGGCGGCCCTGGCGGCAGCTCCCAGGGCCGCGCCCCCACCGGCCGCCGAGGTCGAGGCCGTGCCGGCGGCACTGGCAGATATCTCGTCGTTCCTCGACGAGGCGTTCGGAACGGGCAGCGCATGACCGGCGATCCCTTTGACGCGCTCGGGCTCGACCGCCGCGGCGATCTGGCCGACGATGAGATCCGCGCGGCCTGGCGCCGGGTCGCGGCCGCAACCCACCCCGACCGGGCCGACGGCGGCGATCCCCCGGCGTTTGCGGCCGCGGCGGCGGCGTACACGATGCTGCGGACCAGAACCGGGCGCGGCGAGGCTCTCGCCGACCTGCTCGCGCCGGCAGCGCCGGCCCGGCCGGGCGTGACGGCGCTTGGCCGCCGGATCCGCCGCGGGCGACCGCTGGTGGTAGCGCTGCGCGTCCTGGCCGCCGTCGGCGTGAGCCTCATCGCCGTCCTGGCCGCCGGCTGGCAGCAGCCCGCAACGGCCGCGGTCATCACCGGAGCTGTGACCTGGCTGCTCCTGACCACGCGCAGCGACCTGAGCTGACCAGCGCAGCCCTTGACGGAATCGTTATTTGTCGTAGTCTTCCGCAAGACTGCAACGGCGCAGGAAGGCACGGCTATGAGCGATTACGACCAGTTTGACGGTCGGAAGCCCTGGTTCGGGCGATCGCGGGCCTGCCTGAGTTTCGGACCGCGGACCTGGGAGGGCTGGGTCGTACTCGCGGTGCTGATGGTCTTCGCGCTCACCGTTGCGCTCGTGTCCGGCCAGAGCAACGCGGTGGTGGTTGGCGGCCTGGTGCCGCTGGTCGTCGTGCCGTTCGTCATCGCGTGGATCCAGCGCCGGTGACTATCGAGGCTCAATGTCGGTGCCCGCGCCTACGATGTCCGCATGGCTGACGCGGATGATGTCCGGCGCATCGCCCTCGGCCTGCCGCACGTAATCGAGATCGACAGCGACGGCTTCGACTTCCGCGTGGCCGACAGGGGCTTCGTCTGGTCTTATCCCGAGCGCGTGCCGGGCAGGCGGCGCGAGATCCGCACCGACATCGCGGTCCTCTACGTCGGCGATGAGGCGGAGAAGCAGGCCCTGCTGCTCGGTGAGCCGGACCTGTTCTTCACCACGCGGGGCTACGACGGCTGGCCGCTGGTGATGCTGCGGCTCGACCTGGTTGATGTCGGCCGGCTGCGCGAGCTGCTGACCGACGCGTGGCGGATGCGCGCGCCGGAAACACTGGCCGCGGACCTCGCCGTTGGCAACGGCTAGTCAGCCGACGAATTCGCGGGCGGCGCGGGCCGCCGCGCACGGAGCGCAGAGGGGGATGGGGACGTTGGGCACTGCGCCCAGGTTCGTCCGGCCAGTGATCACCGCGTGGAACGTCTCGCAGATGTCATAGTCCGCCGGATGCGCCGTCGCGCACATGCACAGGCACGGCCGGTGCCGCAGCACTTCCTCCGCGCGCTCAAACACGGCGCGGACTTCCGGACGGCTGGCGACCTCCGTAACGGCGTCAAAGGCCGGCCGGGCCCGCTCCAGCGCATCGGTCATCGCCTGGCCTACACGCCGCCCGACCTCGGCCAGGGTGTCGGCAAGCTGGGGCTTCTTGCCATCGCTCACAGACACATCGTCTCACCTGCGAAGACTCGGGGCTAGTGCGGCCTTTGCCCGGGCGGCCGCCTGGGGGTCTAGCCAGGCTGCGGTCCGGTCGCCACCGGGCGGTCCGGGTCGGCTACCCAGCCTGACCAGGAGCCGACGTAGAGGGCCGCGGGCACGCCGGCGAGTTCCAGGGCCAGGACCTCGTGCGCCGCCGTGACACCGGAGCCGCAGTAGGCGCCGACGGCGGTATCAGCTGCGCCATCGGCGGTGGTGCCCGCCGGGTCCGCGCCTACGCCCAGGTCCCGGAACCGGGCCAGCAGCTCCTCGGCCGGCCGGAAGTGCCCGGAAGCGGTCACGTTGCCAGCCGTCGGCGCGGTCAGCGCGCCCGGAATGTGACCGGCCACCCGGTCGACGGGCTCGATCTCGCCGCGATAGCGGGCCGGTGCCCTGGCGTCCAGCAGGATCCCGGTCCGGGCGAGGGCGGCCGCACCAGCCGCGTCGAGCACCGGCATATGACGAGGGCTGGCGGCGAAGTCGCCCGCCGGCGCCACGGCATCCTCGGTGCTCACCGGCTCGCCGGCGGCAGCCCAGGCCGTGAACCCGCCGTCCAGCACCTGCACCTGCTCGTGGCCGTAGTACCGCAGCATCCACCAGGCCCTGGCCGCGATGGTGCCGTCGCCGTCGTCATACACCACGACCGGGTCCCCGGACCGTACGCCGGCGGACCGCATCGCGGTCTCGAAGTCGGCCGTCTCCGGCAGCGGGTGCCTGCCGCCCTCCCCCGGCGGGCCGGCCAGCTGGGTGTCCAGGTCGACGTACGGGGCGCCGGGGATGTGCCCGGCCCGGTAATTCTCGATGCCGGGCGGACCGCCCAGCTTGTAACGCACGTCAAGCAGCACCGGGGGCGCGCTGGACTGCAGCGCCGCCGCAAGCTCCTCGACGCTGATCAGCGGATGAACGGCACTGGCCATGCTGTGGATAACCCCCAGATTCCTGTGGATAACGGCCGACGAGGCGGTGCGGTTCCCCGGCCTGGCTGTGGATAAACGGCTCTCGCTAGTCAGCTTGCCATGTACGTGAGCAGCGGAATCCGCTGGTCGGTGCCCGCCAGCGAGCCGTGCATGCCGATCAGCGCCGACTCGCGAGGCTCTTCGGCGGTCGCGACGACGGCCCAGTTGCGGCGGGCGGCGCTGATCACGTCGCCGACGCGGTCTGCGACCCGGCAGTCGACGGGGCCGAACCATCCTTCGTCGACCGCCTGCTCGCGGCTGACCGTCCAGGCCGTATCGCCGAGCGTCCCCTGCCAGGTGGCCAGTACGTCCGCGGCCGCGCCGGGCTCGGCGTAGACGTGCCGCGCTCGCGGCTCGCCGCCGAGCAGCGCGACCCCGGCCCTGAGGTCGGGCACCAGGTCCGCGTCGGTGCGCCGCTCCGGCGGCACGTCCACCATCCCGTGGTCGGCGGTGATGTACAGCGGGACGCCGGGCGGCAGCGCGTCGGCCAGCTGCTCGGCGAGCCGGTCGCAGTGGGCAAGCTGAAACTGCCACGCCGGCGACAGGCTGCCGCAGGCGTGGCCCGTGCCGTCCAGGTCCCCGGTGTAGACCATGGCGAATCCCGGCGCCGGCGCCGCGAGCGCCGCCGCGGTGAGCGCGACCAGGGCGCCGGGGGTGTTCGCCGCGCGGTAGTCGGCGCCGCGCATTGCCGCGAGCGACAGGCCGGTGTGCTGGAACGACCCCTGCGCCACCCGGTAGGCACCGATTCCGGCCGCGGCCGCGCGCTCGAAGATCGTCGCGTCCGGCTGCCACGCCACCGGGTCGACCGCCTTGTCCCAGCGCAGGGCGTTCAGCAGCCTGCCGGTCGCCGGTACGCGCACCTGATAGCCCAGCAGGCCGTGCTGACCCGGCGGCCGGCCGGTGCCGATGGAACTCAGGCTGGTGGCCGTGGTGGCCGGGAATCCGGCGGTCAGGATCTGACCGGAGGGCATCAGCCCGGACAGGAACGGTGCCTGCTCGCGGCTGGCGTGCAAGAGATCCCAGCCCATCCCGTCGACAACGAGGAGGCAGGCCCGTTCGGCCCTCGGGAGGCCCAGAGCGTTGGCGGCACCGTCGATGCCGAGTGAGGCCAGCAGGGACGCGCCGAGGTCGGCCAGCGTCGCCTCGCCGTATCGGGGCAGCACGGGAGCATCGACCGCGGCAGCCAGTCCCCCGCTGCCGTCCGGCCACGGCCCGGTCACGGGTGGCTGGTCGCCTCGGCCAGTGCCTGCGCGAAGGTCACGATCTGCTGGACGGCTTCTTCGCCGTCGGCAGCCTCGCTGACGCGCACGGTCAGGTCGTCGGCCGTCATCGTGCCGGTGTAGCCGTGATCGGCCTCACAGTTCTCATCGCCGCAGTGGGCAGGCTCGAGCTCGATGTGAGACAGGACATTCCAGCCGATGGTCAGCACGACCTCGCTCGGCATCGTCGCGCCCGGCCGGTAGGTAGCCGGATCGGGAATCACGCGGGTCAGCGCGACGGACGAGATCCGGGAGTGCCGTACCGCCTCGGTCGTGGTCTCCGCCTGGGGGCGTGACTCCGGGTCGGCCTCGTCGGCCGGGTACTCGTCGGTGTGCGAGTACACCAGCCGCGTGGCCGTCAGGGCCATGACGGTGACGTGCCGCCGCACTTCCATGCCCGGGTCGAAATGGGCGTCGTGGAGTACGAAGTAGGAAACCACTTGCTCATTGCCGACCGCGGAGGACACGGCGTCGTAGACGAGGCCGGGGTAATAGCCGCTTCGCTCGATAGCGGCCTGCATTCCGCCCGATGCCGCCTTCGTATCGCTCATTCTTCCATCCTGCACCGTCTGGAGCCGGTCAATCACCTCGTGAGCAGACTTCGGCCAACGAACGCCAGCTCAGGTTCCCGGCTGGCCGCCGGGCAAGTATCGCAGGACGGCCACGTCGCCCGCCTGGCTAGTGCCTGCAAGCACCATGCGCACCGATCGGTCCAGCCTCGCCAGCAGGCGCGGTGCCGCCGGGTCCCCGACGAACACCGGCGCCACTGCCAGCTGCAGCTCGTCGGCCAGCCCGAGCGACAGCGCCTGGCCAAGGAGGCTGGCCCCGCCCTCGATCATGAGCCGCCCGATGCCACGGCCCGGCAGATCCGCGAGCACCGCCGCCAGGCTCGTTCCCGTCATGATCGGGATGATGGCTGCCCGGCGGCCGAGTTCTCGCCGCAGGCGGGCGGCCGCGGGCTCGGGAGCGTAGACCAGCTTCTGCGTCCCGTCGTCGGCGAAGAACCGGCCCGACGGGTCGAGCTCGCCGCTGGCCGTGATCGTCACCTTGGCCGGGCTGGGCGGCAGCCCGGCCGCCGCCCGCCGCTCCCGGCGCTGCTCCGAGCGCACCAGCAGCCGTGGGTTGTCGCTGCGGATAGTGCCGGCGCCGACCATGATCGCGTCGCACCCGGCCCGGACCTCATCGACCCGGTCCAGGTCCTCGGGACCGGACAGCACCAGGCGGCGCGGCGAGGCGTCGTCGATGTAGCCGTCCGCCGACATGGCCGCCGACAGGAGCACGTACGGCCGCATTGCCACGGGGAGAACCTACGCCCGCAAGCGGCGGACCCTAAGCTCAGGTGCCATGCCCTGGGCTGGACTACGGCTGTCGGTGACGCTCCTGACCGCCATCCCGCTGCCGGGACGGCGGGATGCGCCGGGCCGGCTCACGATCGCCGCGGCGATGTACTGGGCGCCGGTCGTCGGCCTGGGCGTCGGGGCCGCCTGCGCCGCCGTGCTGCTGCTGACCCCTGCCGCCGGGCCGCTGCTCGCGTCGGCGCTCGCGGTCGCGGCCGGGGCACTGCTGACCAGGGCACTGCACCTGGACGGGCTCGCCGACTTCGCCGACGGCCTCGGCAGCGCCAGGCCCGCGGAGCAGGCGCTGGAGATCATGAAGCGCTCGGATGTCGGCCCGTTCGGCGTCGTCACCCTGGTCTTCGTGCTGCTAATCCAGGTCAGCGCCCTCGCCAGGGCGGACACGCTCGGCCGCGGGCCGATTGCGATCATCGCGGCGGCGGTGACTGCTCGGCTGGCGATCACACTGGCCTGCCGCCGCGGGGTGCCTGCGGCCCGGCCCGGCGGTCTCGGCGCCATGGTCGCGGGGACGGTCCATCCGGCCGCGGGCGCAGTGCTCGCCGCAGCGGCGGTCGCCGGCGCCGCCATCGCCGGCGGCTGGCAGCTCGCCGCCGGGGTCGGGGCCGGGCTCGCCGTGTCGCTCGTCCTGACCGCGCTGGCGATCCGCCGGCTCGGCGGCATCACCGGCGACGTCCTGGGCGCGCTCGCGGAGATCGCCGCCACCGCCTGCCTGCTGGTCACGGCACTGCGCTGACGGATAGCGCCTCGCGGAGCCGCTCGGCGTAGCCCGCCGCCTCCTCCGCCGACTCGTAGCGCTGCCGCGGCCAGAAGAAGCCGCGCAGGCCGTCGCCCTTCGTCCTCGGCACCACGTGCACGTGCAGGTGCGGCACGCTCTGGCTGACCACGTTGTTGGCGGCGACGAACGTGCCCTGGCAGCCGAGCGCGGCGGGCATGACCGCGCTCACGCGCTGCACCCGCAGGAAGAACGGCCCGACCGTGGCGGCCGGCAGGTCGGCCAGCGTCTCGGCGTGCTCGCGGGGAGCCACCAGCACGTGCCCCTTGAAGACGGGCCTGGCATCCAGGAACGCCACCGCCACGTCGTCGGCCAGCACCGTATGGCCGGTCACGTTCCCGGCGATGATGTCGCAGAATGCGCAGCCGTCGATGGCTAGCTCCCGACTTCGAGTACCGACGCCGACGCCTACGACGATAGTGGGACACGGGTCGGCCGGCAGGCTGACGTGGCGGCGCTACTCTGCGCATACCCTGAGATCATGTCGGCCATCTACGCCTGGCTGGGGCGGCACCGGGTCCTGGTCGACAGCTTCCTTGCCGCCGTGCTGGCGGTCTTCGGCCTCGCGGCGATAGTCCATAAACCGGCGCTCTACCTGCCGATCACGCTGCTGCTGGTGGTACCGGTCGCGATCAGGCGCCGGATCCCGGCGACGGCCTTCGCGATCGCCTGCGTGGCCGGGCTGTGGCAGCTGGCGGTCGGCGGCCCGACCGGCGCGGACCTGGCCATCCTGGTCCTGCTCTACACGGTGGCCGCCTATCGCCCGCGGCGCGAGTCGATCGCCGCCGCGGCGGTCTGCCTGTTCGGCGGCTTCGTCGCGATCATCGTCTGGTCGCCGGACGGGCCCGGCGCCAAGCTGATCATGCAGCTTCTGGTCGGCGGCGTGCTGTTCGGCGGCGGCACCCTCACCGCGTGGGTCCTCGGGGACTCGATGCGCTACCGCCGCGGCTATTACGCCGCGCTGGAGGACCGCGCCGCCCGTCTCGAGGCCGAGCGCGACGCCCAGGCGCAGATCGCGACGGCCGCCGAGCGAGCCCGGATCGCCAGGGAGCTGCACGACGTCATCGCCCATCACGTCAGCGTCATGGTCGTCCAGGCCGACGGCGCCGGCTACGCGCTGCGCACCGATCAGGGCCGGGCCGAGGCCGCGATCAAGGCCATCGCCACCACCGGCCGCGAGGCGCTCGCCGAGATGCGGCGGCTGCTCGGCGTGCTCCGGACCGGCGACGAGGACGCCCAGATGACGCCCGTCCCTGGCCTCGGCGAGCTGCGCGAGCTGCTTGACCAGGCCAGGGCCGCGGGCCTGGCGGTCTCCTACACGCTGTCCGGGACGCCCAGGGAGCTGCCGGAGGGCGCCGAGCTGGCGGCCTACCGCGTGGTCCAGGAGTCGCTGACCAACACCCGCAAGCACGCCGGCCTGGCTGCGACCGCGGCCGTCACGCTGCGGTACGAGTCCGACGGACTGATCGTCGAGGTAACCGACGACGGCGTCGCCGCCCCGTCATCCGACACCGCCGGGCACGGCCTGGCCGGCATGCGCGAGCGGATCGAGATGTACGGCGGCACGGTGCGGGCAGGACCCCTGCCTGGCGGCGGGTTCGGCGTCGTGGCCCGGCTGCCGTGCCCGGAGCAGCCGGAGCTGCCGGAGCTGCCGGAGCAGCCGGCGGCCGCCGCGGTCGGCTGGGCGGGTGCCTGATGACCGTGAGCCAGCGGGCGGCCGTGGCGCCCATCAGGATCGTCCTTGTCGATGACCAGGAACTCGTGCGGACCGGCTTCCGGATGGTCCTGGAGGCTCAGCCGGACATGCACGTGGTCGGCGAGGCCGCCGACGGCCTGCAGGCCATCGACCTGGCGGGGCGGCTGCACGCCGACGTCATGGTGATGGACGCCCGGATGCCGCGGCTGGACGGCGTCGAGGCAACCCGCCGGATCCGGCTGGCGGGCGAGCGGCCGCGGGTGCTCATGCTGACGACGTTCGACCTCGACGAGTACGCGTTCGCCGCATTGAAGGCCGGCGCCAGCGGCTTCCTGCTTAAGGACGTGCCGCCCGACGAGCTGCTGTTCGCGATCCGGGCGGTCCACTCCGGCGACGCCGTCGTGGCGCCGTCGACCACCCGGCGGCTGATCAATCAGTTCGCGCCAATGCTGCCCGGCACCAACCCGGAGCCCCCCACCGAGCTGTCCGACCTGACCGAGCGCGAGCGGGAGGTCCTGCTCCACGTCGCGCACGGCCTGTCGAACCAGGAGATCGCCCGCCTGCTGTTCGTCTCCGAGGCGACGGTCAAAACGCACGTGGGCCGGGTGCTGGCCAAGCTTGGCCTGCGCGACCGGGTGCAGGCGGTCGTCTACGCCTACGAGCACGGACTGGTCCGGGCCGGCCAGAAGTAAGTGGTCTTTCTCACCTTGGGTGAAATTGCATCGCGGCCGTCACCCAGCCCGGTACTCTCGGCACCAAATCGTCTCGCTTGGGGCCTTAATGCTGACTGTCCATAACTTCTCGTACGGCCTGCTCACGCCCGTACTGGCCTACCTGATGTCCTGCCTGGGCGCCTTCCTCGGCCTGCGCTGCACCACCAGGGCCACCGCGTCCGAGGGCGCCAGCCGCGTCCGCTGGCTGCTGCTGGCCGCGGTGTCGATCGGCACGACGGGCATCTGGGTCATGCACTTCATCGCGATGCTCGGCTACACGATTCCGGGCGAGACGATCCATTACAACGTCCTGATCACGATTGGCAGCATGCTCATCGCCGTCGTGGTCGTCGGCATCGGCCTGCTGATCGTCGGCCTGCGCACGCCGACCTGGCGGACCCTGCTGCTCGCGGGAACGTTCACTGGCATCGGCGTGGCCAGCATGCACTACACCGGCATGGCGGCCATGCGCATGCCCTCGCGCATGAGCTACAACCCCGACCTGTTCGGGCTGTCGATCGTCATCGCCATCGTCGCCGCAACGGCCGCGCTCTGGGCCGCGCTGACGCTGAAGCGGACCGCGTTCACCTTCGGTGCCGCGCTGATCATGGGCGTCGCGGTCAGCGGCATGCACTACACCGGCATGGCTGCGATGCGGGTGCACGCGGCCGCCTCGGGCGACGGCATGCTGATGACCGGCGGCGGCGCCACGGCGGAGAACTTCCTCCTGCCGCTCGTCATCGGGATCAGCGTCCTGGCGTTCATCCTCACCGCGACCCTCGCGCTGTCGCCGACCGACCAGGAGATGCGGGCCGAGGCCGAGCTCCTGGACCGCATCGAGCAGGCCAGCGCCAGCTACACCCAGGCGGTGCCGGCCGCGCTGCCGACGGCGCAGATGCCCGGCCAGGCCGTGAGCCGGGCCGTCCAGGCCCGCCGCCAGGCCGGACCGGGCGAGCCGCGCTTACGTGCGGCCGCCCGCGGTAGGACACAATAAGCCTCGTGCAGGCGGCTGAGGGCGCACCCGATCGCGGCTGGTTGCTGCTCGTCTACCGGGTGCCGTCCGAGCCGAGCAGGCTGCGCGCCACGGTCTGGCGCCGGATCAAGAGCCTGGGCGCGATCTACCTGCAGAGCTCGGCGGCCGCGCTGCCCGCGAGCGTCCACGCCGAGCGGGCCCTGCGCAAGCTGCGCAGCGAGATACTCGACATGCACGGCACCGCGATCCTGCTGTCGTGCTCAGTGCTGGCGGGTGATCAGGAGATCCTCGCGGCGTTCCAGGCCGCCAGGGACGACGAGTACGAAGAGATCGTCGACAAGTGCCACGACTTCCTGGCCGGGCTCCGCAAGGAGTACGCGGAAAGCCACTTCAGCTACGCCGAGCTGGAGGAGAACGAGGTCGACCTGGTCAAGCTGCGCAACTGGCTGGACCGGATCAGGGAGCGAGACGTGTTCGGCGCGTCCGGCCTGCAGCCGGCGCTCAGCTCGCTGGCGGAGTGCGAGGAGCACCTGGAGGCGTACGCGGCGCGGGTGTACGCCGAGGAAGCAGAGAGCCGCTAGCGGCCCGGCTCAGGCTGACCGGCAGCAGCACCAGAAGCACAACCGGCACGAGCCACCACGAGGTCACGCCCGCCTGGCTCAGCCCGTAGGTGACCAGCAGCCCCCCGACGACCCCGGCCGCGACGAGCCAGTCGTCGCCGATGACGAAGTCGTACCAGAAGGCGCCGAACGCCTTGAGCCGGTCTCCTGCGCCCGCCATCTCAGTGCACCCCCGTCGTCGCCGGCACCTGGCCCGGCTGGCCTGTCCCTGTCTCTGCGGTCCGGCGCAGCAGCGCTACCAGACCGATCGCGTACAGCGCGATGGCCGGGATGATCACCAGCAGGGCCGCATCCGAGCCTGGCCAGTGGGCACCGGCGCCCTCCGCGCCCCAGAACACGCCGAAGCTCGTGAGCATGATCCCGACGACGAACTTCATCGTGTTCTCCGGCACGCGGGCCAGCGGCGCCTTGACGGCGAAGCCGAGGGCCGCAATCAGCGCGACCGCGCAGGCCGCGGCGACTGTGGCCAATCCCACATTGTGGTCGTTGGTGCCGAAGGTCAGGACGATGAACACGACCTCCAGGCCCTCGAGCAGCACGCCCTTGAACGAGAGCGTGAAGCCGTACCAGTCCGGCACGATCCCGTTGCGCCGGGCCTGCTGGCTCTCGGCCTCGGCGAGATGCTTGGCGTAGAGCTTGTCCTCGTCGTGCAGCGCCTTATGGCCGCTGGCCCGCAGGATCGCCTTGCGGATCCACTGCAGGCCGAAGATCAGCAGGAGCGCGCCCACGACCGCGCGCAGGCCGCGCAGCGGGATGTCGGACACGGCCGGCCCGAGGACCGCGACGATCGCGGCGAGCACGACCAGGGCCGCGCCCACGCCGTAACCGGCCGACCGCCAGTCACGGGCCGTGCCCGCGGCCAGGACGATCGTGGTTGCCTCGACCGCCTCCACCGCGCAGGCAAGGAAGACCGCTATGAACAGTGCGGTGGCTGCTCCCACGCTGGAGGCCCTCCCGTTCGCTTCACCCCGGTATGACCTTCTCAATATAACAGCTGTGATCCCTAGTCCCTCACTGCTGTTAGTGCGGGCCGCCGGATGAGAGCCACTGCCGAGAGGCACTAGGCTCAGACCGTGACGACCAATCCCCTGTTGACTAGCACAGACTCTGCACGCAGCGTAGCCGCAGATGCCCTCATCATCGGCGTCATCCAGGGCCAGGACGGGCCCGTCCTCGCGCCCGGCGCCGAGGATGCCGATGCGGCGCTAGGCGGCTCCCTCACCGCCACCCTCGCAGCTCTCGGCGCGACGGGCAAGCAGGACGAAATCACCAAGGTAGCCACCGGCGGCCAGCTCGCCGCGCCCCTCATCGTGGCCGTCGGCCTGGGCAGGGCGCCGGACGGCGAGGCCCTGCGCCGCGGCGCCGGCGCCGCGGTCAGGAGCCTGACGGCGGCGAGCACGCACGCGATCGTCCTCGCGCTGCCCGCGCGGGACGCTGCCGAGACCGAGGCCGTCGCGCTCGGCGCGCAGCTCGGCCGCTACACGTTCACCCGCTACCGCGCCGCCGCCAACGGAAGCCCGCCCGCGCTCATGGTGCTGACGACCGCGGCGGGCGCCGCCGCCGCCGCGACCAGGGCCACGGTGCTCGCCGACGCGATGAGCCTGACCCGCGACCTCGTCAACACGAGCCCGTCGGACCTGTACCCGGAGTCGTTCGCCGCCGAGGCGCAGCAGGTCGCCGAGGCTGCCGGGCTGGACTTCGAGGTGCTCGACGAGACCCAGCTGGCCGCGGGCGGCTACGGGGGCCTGATCGGCGTGGGCCAGGGGTCCGTCCGCCAGCCCCGGCTCGTGCGCCTGGCCTACCGCCACCCGGACGCGACCAAGACCGTGGTGTTCGCGGGCAAGGGCATCACGTTCGACTCCGGCGGGCTGTCGCTGAAGCCGTCCAACGCGATGGAGACCATGAAGTCGGACATGAGCGGCGCCGCCGCCGTCATGTCGGCTCTCCAGGCCCTGGCGGCGCTGCGTCCCGTGGTGAACGCCGTGGGCTACCTGTGCCTGGCCGAGAACATGCCGGGCGGCAACGCGCAGCGCCCCTCGGACGTGATCACCATCTTCGGCGGCAAGACCGTCGAGGTACTCAACACCGACGCCGAGGGCCGCCTCGTCCTCGCCGACGCGCTGGCGCGGTCGGAACAGGACTCCCCGGACCTCCTGATCGACGTCGCCACGCTGACCGGCGCCCAGGTCGTGGCGCTGGGCACCAGGATCGCGGGCATCATGGCGAACGACGACGCGACGCTCGACGGCGTCGTGGATGCGGCCCGCCGCGCGGGCGAGCAGGTCTGGCCGATGCCGCTGCCGGAGGAGCTGCGCAAGGGCCTCGACTCCAGCGTGGCCGACATCGCGAACGTCGCGGGCGAGCGGTGGGGCGGCATGCTGGTCGCCGGCCTGTTCCTCAAGGAATTTGTGCCCGACGGCGTGCGCTGGGCTCATGTGGACATCGCCGGCCCCGCCTTCCATGAGGGCGAGCCGTACGGGTACACGCCGAAGGGCGGCACCGGATCCGCGGTCCGGATGCTGGTGCAGGTCGCCGAGGACGTGGCCGCCGACCGACTGTAAGAAGTATCGAGCGAGCCAGCGCCCTGGACGGCTGAGCGGGAAAAGGAGTCTTGATCGTGACAGACGGCGGCTACGACATCGTCATACTCGGCGGCGGCAGCGGCGGGTACGCCTGCGCCCTGCGGTCGGCCGAGCTCGGCAAGCGGGTCGCGCTCATCGAGATGGACAAGGTCGGCGGTACCTGCCTGCACCGCGGCTGCATCCCGACCAAGGCGCTGCTGCACGCCGCGGAGATCGCCGACCACGCCAACGACGGGCCGTCCTTCGGCGTGCGGTCGTCGTTCGACGGCATCGACATGGCCGGGGTGAACGCCTACAAGGACAAGGTTGTCACCGGCAACTGGAAGGGCCTGACCGGGCTGATAAAAAGCCGCGGCATCGACGTCATCGAGGGCTACGGCCGGCTCGTCTCACCGACGGCCGTGCAGGTCGGCGACCAGATCGTCGAGGGCGCGCACGTGGTGCTGGCCACCGGCTCGGAGACGCGCAGCCTGCCCGGCCTGGCGATCGACGGCCACCGCGTCATTACCAGCGAGCACGCGCTGGAGCTTGACCACGTCCCGCCCGCCGTCGTGATCCTCGGCGGCGGCGTCATCGGGGTCGAGTTCGCCAGCGTGTGGCGGTCGTTTGGCGCCGAGGTCACGATCATCGAGATGCTCCCGCACCTGCTGCCGACCGAGGAGGAGTCCAGCTCCAGGCTGCTGGAGCGGGCATTCCGCCGCCGCGGGATCAACTTCAAGGTCGGCACGAAGTTCGAGAGCGTCAAGGACACCGGCTCGGGCGTGACCGTCACGGTCGAGGGCGGCGCCACCTTCGATGCCGAGCTCATGCTGGTCGCCGTCGGGCGCGGACCGGTCTCCGCGGGCCTCGGCTACGACGAGGTCGGCGTCGCGATGGACCGGGGCTTCGTGCTGGTGGACGAGTACTGCCGCACCAACGTCCCGACCATCTCCGCCGTCGGTGACCTGCGGCCGGGCCCGCAGCTCGCGCACGTCGGCTTCGGGGAAGGCATCATGGTGGCCGAGCGCCTCGTCGGCCTGGACGTCGTGCCCATCGACTACGACGGCGTGCCCCGGGTGACGTACTCCGATCCCGAGGTCGCCTCAGTCGGCCTCACCTCGGTGCAGGCCGAGGAGCGCGGCTACGAGATCACCGAGTTCACCTACGACCTCAAGGGCAATGGCAAGGCCGCGATCCTGCAGACCTCCGGCGCCGCGAAGGTCATTGCCGAGGCCGGCGGCGGCCGGGTACTGGGCATCCACCTGGTCGGCGCGCGCGTCGGGGAGAACATCGCCGAGGCGCAGCTGATCTACAACTGGGAGGCCACGCCCGGCGACGTGGCGCAGCTCATCCACCCGCACCCGACGGTGTCGGAGGCTCTCGGCGAGGCCCACCTCGCGCTCGCGGGCAAGCCTTTGCACGTGCACGGCTGATCTGGCGCACCCCGCGCTAGAGTCGGCAGAAAACCCCGAAGAGGAGCAACGGAACGTCATGTCGGTCTCCGTATCGATGCCACAGCTCGGCGAGAGCGTTACCGAGGGCACAGTCACGCGCTGGCTCAAGCGCGAGGGCGAGCACGTCGAGGCCGACGAGCCGCTGCTGGAGGTGTCCACCGACAAGGTCGACACCGAGATCCCGTCGCCGGTGTCCGGCGTGCTGCGCGGCATCACCGTCGCCGAGGATGAGACGGTCGCCGTCGGCGCGGAACTCGCGGTCATCGACGAGGACGGTGCCGCCGCTGCGGCGCAGCCGGCGGCCGCCCCGGCCGAAGCGCCGGCGGCCGAGGCCCCGGAGGCTTCGGCACCGCCTCCGCCGCCCGCTCCCGCGCCCGAACCCGAGCCCGTCGCGGAGGCGCCGGCGCCATACGAGGCGCCCGCTCCGCCGCCGCAGGCACCGGTGTACGAGGCACCGGCCGCTCCCGCGTACGAGCCGGCTGCCGCTCCCGCGTACGCACCGCCGTCGGCGGCTGCCTACGCCCCGCCAGCGCCACCCCCCGCGGTCGCCTACGAGCCCCCCGCCCCGACAGCTCCCGAGGCCGGGAACGGCGTGGCCGAGTCCGCCGTGGTCCAGCCGGACGCGGCCGACGGGCCGTATGTAACTCCGCTCGTCCGCAAGCTCGCCGCCGAGCATGGCATCGATCTGGCGACGGTGCCGGGCACCGGCGTCGGCGGCCGCATCCGCAAGCAGGACATCCTCGACGCCGCCAGGGTCGCGCGCGGCCCCGAGGTACAGCCGGCGGCCGCTGCGCCCGCACCGCCAGCCGCGCCGGCGCTCGCCGCCCAGACGATCGCTCCCCCGCCGCCGGCGGCTCCTGCCCCCGCACCGGCCCCCGCGCCCGCGGCCGCTCCCGCGTTCAGGCCGGAGCCGGCCGCGCCGCAGCGCTCGGCGATCGTCCCCTCCAGCCTGCGCGGCACCACCGAGCGGATGTCGCGCGCCCGGCAGGTCATCGCCCAGCGCATGGTGGAGTCGCTGCAGGTCTCCGCGCAGCTCACGACCGTCGTCGAGGCCGACGTGACCGCGATCGCGCGGCTGCGCGATCGGGCCAAGGCCGCGTTCGAGGCCCGCGAGGGCGTGAAGCTGTCGTTCCTGCCGTTCTTCGCGCTGGCGACGGTTGAGTCGCTCAAGGTCCACCCGAAGCTGAACGCGGTGATCGATACCGCGTCCGGCCAGGTGACCTACCACGATGCCGAGCACCTCGGCATCGCCGTCGACACCGAGCGCGGGCTGATGGTGCCCGTCATCCGCAACGCCGGCGACCTGAACATCGGCGGCCTGGCGCGCAAGATCGCCGATCTGGCCGAGCGCACCAGAGCCGGGCAGGTCAGCCCGGACGACCTGGCTGGCGGCACGTTCACGCTGACGAACACCGGCAGCCGGGGCGCGCTGTTCGACACGCCGATCATCAACCAGCCGCAGGTCGGCATTCTCGGCACCGGCACGGTGGTCAAGCGCGCGGTCGTCGTGGAGGACCCGACGCTCGGCGAGGTGATCACCGTCAGGTCGATGGTCTACCTGGCGCTCACCTACGATCACCGGCTGGTCGACGGCGCCGATGCCGCCCGCTTCCTGGTGACGATGAAGGCGCGCCTGGAGGAAGGCGCGTTCGAGACGGAGCTCGGGCTGTAGTTCTACTCCGTCGCAAACTACTCCGTCGCAAACTACGCTGGCGCGTGGCAGACGGCCTCGACGTTGTTGCCGTCGGGGTCGCGGATGAACGCGCCGTAATAGTTCGGGTGGTACTCGGGCCAGACCCTGGGCTCGTGCAGGACCTCGGCGCCGGCGCCAACCGCGGCGTCGAAGAACGCCCGGACCGCGGACCGGTCCGCAGCCGAGAACGCGAGGTGCGATTCCCGGAAGCCATTTCCGGTGGTCTGCTGGCCGATCCAGAAATCAGGCGCGGGCGGCACGCCGTAGCCAATCGCCACGCCGAAGTCCATGACGCGCTCGCCGCCGAGCGGCGCCAGCACGGCGTCGTAGAAGGCGGAGCTGGCGGCAATGTCGGAGCACTGCACTGAGACGTGGTCAAGCATGTTCTGATCCTGGCCTAGCAGGCCCGTTCGCGGCTGGCATTCGAATGTCCTGCCTCCGCGCATCGCGCGGCATTACGCTCTAGGCGTGCAGATCAGGACAATGCCGGCCGTTCTCGCGTCCGCTCTGATGGTGCTCGGCCTGTGCACGGCGGCCAGTACAGCGGCCAGCGCCGCGCCGCCGCCCGCCACGGCCCCCTCAATCCGCCTCGGCAGCGTCACGCTGCCCAGGTGCGCCGGCGAGCCGGGCTACTGCGGCAGCATCGAGGTGCCGCTTGATTACTCGTCGGCTGCGAGCCCGGACATCCGCATCGGCTTTGAGTTCCTGCCGCCGACGGTGGCCAAGGTCGCGACGGGCACAATCCTCGCGGTCGAAGGCGGTCCGGGATTTGCCTCGACCGGAAGCGAGTCGTCGTACGTCGCCATGGCGGGCCCGCTGCTGCAGACGCGGAGCATGCTGCTGGTTGACCTGCGCGGTACCGGTACATCGACGCCGCTGAACTGCTCGGGCCTGGAGAACTACGGCCAGACTCAGCATCAGTACGGCCCGCAGTTCGACCGGCTGGTCGCGGACTGCGGCAACCAGCTGAACCACACCTGGCGCTACCGGCACGGCGGCTGGGTGCATGCCTCCGATCTGTTCAACACGGCGTACTCGGCCCGCGATGTGTCACGCGTCGTAGCCGCGCTCAAGCTCGGCCGGGTCGATCTGTACGGCGACTCCTACGGCAGCTGGTTCGCCCAGGTGTTCGCGTCCCGCTATGCGAGCCAGCTGCGATCGGTCACACTCGACTCGACCTACCAGGTCCTCGACCTGGACCCGTGGTACTCGACCACGGTGGTCACCGCCCGCCGCGCGTTCGACCAGGCCTGCAGCCTGTCGCCCGCCTGCGCGAAGGCGACGCACGGCACCGCGTGGAGCCGCATCGTCTCGCTCGCCGCCAGGCTCGCGCACTCCCCGGTCACCGGCGAGACGTCGATACTCGGTTTCCCGGAGAAGATGACCGTCACCGAGCTGACCCTGGTCAACCTGGTAAACAACGCGGGCTTTGACCCGATCGTCTACCGCGACCTGGATGCGGCCGGGCGGGCGCTGCTGCAGCACAAGGACGCGGCCCCGCTGCTGCGGCTGGCAGCCCAGTCGATCGGCATCGACGACGCGAACTTCCCGCTGCCCGAGTTCAGCGACGCGCTCTACTTCGCAGTGTCCTGCACGGACTACGTGCAGCTCTTCAGCCGGAGCGCGGCGCCCGCGGTGCGGCTCCGGCAGTACGACGCGGCCCTGCGCCGCGAGCCCGCCCGGACGTTCGCGCCGTTCAGCATCACGCAGTGGACGGAGATGGACCAGTACACCGAGGCCTACAGCGCCTGCGTGGACTGGCCGTCGCCGGTGCACCGCGTCGCGCCCATCACGAGGAAGCCGCCGCTAGTCCCGGCCAGCCTGCCGGTGCTCATCATGTCCGGCACGCTCGACTCGCTCACCCCGCGGCTGGACGGGGCGACGCTCGTGGCCAGGCAGATGGGCAGGTCGGCACGGCTGGTTACCTTTGCCAACCTGACGCACGTCACGCTGCAGGACCAGAACGACGCCTGCCCCGCGAGCGTCTTCCAGCACTTCGTCGCCGATCCGGCAACCGTCGGCCACTACACGGCCTGCGCCCCGCGCATCGCGCCCGTACACACCGTCGGCACCTACCCGCTGCATCTGGCGAACGCGGTCCCGGCGACCGCCGGTGCCGGAAACAAGGCCGGCCGGCAGGCCCTGCAGGCCGCGGCGGTGGCGATCGCGGCGGTCGCGGACGAGATCAGCCGGTCGCCCGAGCTGGCCGGCAGCGACCTCGGGCTGCGCGGCGGCTCGGTAGCGCTGTCGGGAGGCAACGTGATGACGATCACGCTGCGCGCGGTCCGCTGGGTTACCGACGCCACCATCAACGGCACCGCTGCCTTCAACGAGCTGACCGGCACCGTGGTCGCGCACCTGACCGTGCACCCGGCGCACGGCGCCGCGGTCTCCGTCAACGCCGGCTGGAACGTGTTTGGCACCGCCGACGCGGTCATCGGCGGCTCGCAGGGCGGCAAGCACATGGCCGCGCGCAGTCCGGCGCCGTAGGAGTCCGGGCGCTACTGATCGGCATCGTCCAGGGGCGGCGGCCGCTTCCAGCCGGTGAGGACGGCGAGGGACGCGAGGATGCCAGTATCGCGCTGCCCGATCAGCTCCCAGGCGCGCGCGATCCCGACCAGCAGGGTCGATACGACGGCGTAGCCGATTGCCTCCTCCGCCTCGGTGCCGCCCGGATTGGCGAGGATGGCGATGCCGCCGACAACCTCCGTCCCGAAGATCAGCATCAGCAGACCGACGAGTCCGAGCTGGCGCACCCGCTGACGCCGCGTGGGCTGGCTGGCCAGGATCGAGCGAATACCCGCAGCTGCGAAAAACAGGCCGATGAGGCCGGCCACGCACGCCGGATAGCCAACGTTCGTGCCCGGCACGAGGCCGAACAGCGATACTGCCAGTGCGTTGGTAAACGCGCTCAGCGCGGCCGCGGCGCGCACCTGCTGGATGACGTGCCGGCTCGACGTCAGCTCATGGCGCGGCGCCAGCGACAGCGCCACGAACAGCAGGCCGGTCAGCGCTCCGGACGTGGCGGCGACCGCGGCGAAGAGATCGGGAAAGCCAGCAGTGGACACTGGGAAACCATAGCGGCACTCGCGAAAGGACAGCGGGCGTGCGGATCGCGATAACTGCCTCGACCGGGCTGATCGGGACGGCACTTTCAGGCAGCCTGTCGGCCGACGGCGTGGACGTCCTGCGCCTGGTTCGCCGCGAGCCGGCCGGCCCGCAGGAATTGCGCTGGGACCCGGCCCGATCCGATGGCGGTCTCGCTCCGGCGGCGCTGTCCGGCCTGGACGCGGTGGTGCACCTGTCCGGCGCCCCGATAGCGAAAGGCCGCTGGACCGCCGCCCGCAAGCGCGAGCTGCGCGGCAGCCGGATCGGCAGCACCGCGGCCCTGACCCGCGCGATCGCCGCCGCGCCGCAGCCGCCTCCGGTGCTCCTGGTCGCCTCGGCCATCGGCTGGTACGGCGATACCGGGAGCCGGGCCGTGGACGAGAGCGCGCCGGCCGGCTCCGGCTTCCTGGCCGACCTGGTCCGTGACTGGGAGGCGGCCGCGCAGCCGGCCAGGGACGCCGGCATCCGGGTCGTCCACCTGCGCTCGGGAGTGGTCCTGTCCCGTCGCGGCGGCATGCTCCGGCCGCTGCTGCCGGTCTTCCGGCTCGGTCTCGGTGCCCGGTTCGGGAGCGGCAGCCAGTACCTCAGCTGGATACTGCTGGATGATCACATCCGGGCGTGCCGGTTCCTGCTGGACGGCCAGCTGGCCGGTCCGGTGAACCTGACCGCGCCCGAGGCGGCCACGAACGCGGAGTTCACTGCCGCCCTCGCCCGCCAGCTGCACCGGCCCGCCGTACTGCGGCTGCCAGCGCCGCCGCTGCGGGCCGCGCTCGGCGAGCTGTCCGGCGAGCTGCTCGGCAGCTGTCGTGTGCTCCCGGCGAAGCTGGCGGGGGCCGGATTCACCTTCGGCCAGGCGCAGATCGGCCCCGCGATCGCGGCGGCGCTCCGGGCGTAGGCGGTCAGGCGATGCGGCCGCCGGGACTGCTCCCGGCGGTGGCCTCGCCGTCCGGGTCGGCCAGGAGATCATGCAGCGGCCGGTCGGCGCTCGTGCCCACGAGCCGCATGCCCCGCAGCCGCGGCATCGCGCCGGTGTAGCCCTGGGAGCGCATCAGCACCTCACTGGTCATGCGCAGCAGGCGCCGGGCGCCGGCTATCGCCAGTGCGGCCAGCGGCAACTCGACCACCAGGGCGGAGAGCAGGCTCAGCCAGAAGCCGGGCGTACGCGCGTCGAGCACGACGTCGAACCAGGCGTCGCAGCACAGCAGCGTGGCCAGCACGACCAGGCACAGGATGAGGAGCTGGCGGCGCCGCCAGGCGGCCCAGCCAGTGATCGCGAAGGCGCCGAGCAGGGCGATGTCGAAGCCGACCCAGGCCCCGCGCCAGCCGCCGGTCCGGTAATACCGCGGCAGCGTGGTGGCCAGCAGCCCGGTCCAGGCGGCGAGCACCACGACGCAGACGATGATGAGCGCCAGGACCAGCCGTCGGCGGCGCCCGGCGACCGGGTCGGGCAGCCTGGCTACCGCCGAGTCCATGGCCGCGAGCGTGCATATCAGGTCCTGCCGCTCCGCCGGCGACAGGCGACGCAGTTCTTCCTTGTCGATCATCGGGCTGCCACCCCCTGCCGCGGGTACGCCGGTCGTTATCAGCCAACCGTAACCGGCAGCCGGTCGAAGCCCCGCAGCACCAGGCCGTTGCGCCGCTCCGGCTCGCCAGCGGCGGCTATCTCCGGGAAGCGGGCGAGCAGCCGCGGGAACGCGATCGTGGCTTCCAGCCGGGCCAGCGCGGCGCCGACGCAGAAGTGCGGCCCGCCGCCGAAACTCAGCGGTCCGCCCACGGCCCGCCTGGGGCTGAACGTGTCCGGATCGGGGAAGCGGCGCCCGTCCCGGTTGCCCGCGCCGAGCATCAGCACGACCTCCTCGTTGGCCGCCACCGGCACGCCGCGAATTTCGGCCCCCTCCGGTCGCCGGCGGCTGGTCATCTGGACCGGCGAGTCGTAGCGAAGCACCTCCTCCACGAACGACGCCACCGGGATCTCCTCGGCCCGGAGCGCAGCGCCGATCTCGGGGTGGTCCAGGATGATCTTCAGCCCGTTCCCGAGCAAGTTGGTCGTGGTCTCGAATCCGGCCACGAGCAGGAGCGTCAGGTTGTCCAGCAGCTCGGAGTCCGTCAGCCGGCCGTCGTTTGCGTCGCTGATCTGCACGAGCGCGCTCATCAGGTCGTCGCGCGGGTCCGCCAGGCGGTCGGCGGCGAGGCCGGCGAAGTACTCATACAGCCAGACGGCGGATTTGTCGGCCCGCTCGATGACAGCGTCGTCAATGCTGATCTCGAGCGTCGCAGCCAGGTCGTGCGCGACCGGGCGGAAGCTCTCCCGGTCGGCCTCCGGGATGCCGATCAGCTCGCAGATGACGGTCACCGGCAGCAGGAAGGCGAAGTCGTGCATGAACTCGACCGCGTCGCTCTTGGCCATCCCGTCCAGCAGGTCGTCGGTCATCCGCTCGATCGCCGGCTGCAGGCTCCCGATCCGCCGCGGGGTGAAGGCGCCGGAGACCAGCTTGCGGATCCGCGCGTGCTCGGGTTCGTTGAGATTGAGTATCGACTCCATGCTCAGCGACGGATGGTCGCGCCAGCCCGCGAACGCCTCGTCCATCCGCGCGGCGTCGGTGACCAGGTATTCCGGGTCACGAAGCACGGCGCTGATCGCGTCGTAGCCGGGCACGAGCACGACGCCGGGCCCGACCGGGATCACCTCGCCGATCGCGTGCAGCTGCGCGTACAGGGGGTACGGGTCGTCGCGGCCCGCGGGCTCGAGCAGCGCGGCGAAGAGGTCGGGGGCGTCCATGACGTGTGCCTGCCTTTGTGAAGTCGCTATTGGACCCGGACGGGAAGGGTGTCGAAGCCCCGCAGCACCAGGCCGTTGCGCCGCCGCGGCTCGCCCGCGGCGGCTAGGTCAGGGAAGCGGGAAAGCAGTCGGGGGAAGGCCGTCGTAGCCTCGAGCCGCGCCAGGGCGGCGCCAATGCAGAAGTGGGCTCCGCCGCCGAAGCTCAGCGGGCTGCCCTCGCTGCGCAACGGCTCGAATTTGTCCGGCCCGGCAAACCTGCGCGGATCGCGGTTGGCGGCGCCGAGGACCGGCATGAGCCGGTCGCCGGCGGCGACGGGCACGCCGCCAAGCTCGGTCTCGTACCCGATCCGGCCGCTCGCGAGCTGGACCGGGGAGTCGTAGCGCAGCACCTCCTCGACGAACGCGGCGACCGGGATCTCGCCGGTCCGCAGCGCGTCCCCGAGGGCGGGATCGTCGAGAATGAGCTGGAGCCCGTTCCCGAGCAGATTGGTCGTGGTCTCGAACCCGGCCACGAGCAGCAGCGTCAGGTTCCGGATCAGCTCGCGGTCGCTGAGCCGCCCGTCGCCGGAGTCGGCGATCTGCACCAGGGCGCTGAGCAGGTCATCGCGCGGCTCGGCTCGCCGCTGCGCGGCGAGCGACGCGAAGTAGCCGCGCAGTTCCAGGCAGGCCGCGTCCGCCTGCGTCAGCTCGTCCGGGCTGTCGAAGTCGAAGAGCGCCGTGACCGCGCGCGCGAGCGGGCGGAAGCCAGCGCGGTCGGATTCGGGGATCCCGATGAGCTCGCAGATGACCGTGACCGGCAGCAGGTAGGCAAAGTCCTGCATGAACTCGACCGGGCTGCCGTCGGTCCCGCGGGCCGCCACCGCGTCGAGCAGGTCGTCGGTCATCCTCGCGATCGCGGGCTCAAGCCCGGCGATCCGCCGGGCGGTGAACGCCTTCGACATCAGGCCCCGGATCCGGCCGTGCTCGGGCGGATCCAGATGCAGGATCCAGTCCTCGCTGTCCTCAAGCGACGCATGCTCTCCCAGCCCGGGGATCTGGGCGACGAGCGCCTTCAGGTCGGGGTGGCGGAAGCCCGGATCGCGGAGAACCGTGCTCACCTCGTCGTATCCGACCACCGCTACCTGTCCCGGCGCGAAGGTGACGACCGGACCGATCTCATGGAGCTGGGCGTAGAGCCGGTACGGGTCGGCCATGCCCTCAGGAGTCGACAAAGCCAGGAGAATCTCAAGCGCACTGGTCGTCATGCCTTCAGCCCTCGTATGGTGGCGACGATCGCGTTATATCTTGCTTCAGTATCCTAGACGGACGCGATACATCTTGAGAAGGTTTTTCCGGGCAAGCCGGCCTGGCCGCGGCTTGGGAAGCACCGCATTAGGCTGGCAGCGTGCATGGTGAACTGGTCTTCGCCCGCCTCGGGCTGGGCGATGCGGCGATGGGCTATCTCGAGGCGTGGGACGTTCAGCGGCAGGTACACGAGCAGCGAGTCCGCGGCGAGATCCCGGACACCTGCCTGCTGCTTGAGCACCAGCCGGTGTACACGGCGGGCAAGCGCACCGATCCGCTCGACCGGCCGCTCGGTGACCCCGGTGCCCCGGTCATCGACGTGGACCGGGGCGGCAAGATCACCTGGCACGGGCCCGGTCAGCTGACCGGCTATCCGATCGTGGCCCTGGACGAGCCCATCGATGTTGTCAGCTATGTCCGTACGGTCGAAGCGGCGCTCATCGGCGTGTGCGCCGAGTTCGGCGTGGCGGCGGGCCGGGTCGAGGGCCGCAGCGGCGTGTGGCTGCGCGGTGACGGGCCAGCACAACCTGACCGGAAGGTGGGAGCGATCGGGATCCGGGTCGCCAGGGGCGTCACCATGCACGGATTCGCGCTGAACTGCGACTGCGACCTGTCGTGGTTCGACCGCATCGTGCCCTGCGGCCTGCGCGACGCGGGCGTGACCTCGCTGTCCGTCGAGGCTGGCCGGCCCGTTACGGTCGCCGACACGCTCGACGCGGTCGAGCGGCACTTCGCGGCCGCGTTCGGAGCCAGCACCGTGCGGCGCGCGGACGGGCTGCCAGACCCGGTGGTGCTCCCGACCGCCAGCTAGGCGGAGTGGCGGACGCGGACGACGAGCTTGCCCGTGGCTCGATTGTGCTCCATGTCGTCGTGGGCCTGCTGTACCTGCTCCAGGCCGTCGTAGACGCGGTCCACGGGGAACGCCAGCCGGCCGGCTGCGACCGCGTCGAGGATCTCCTGGAGGGCTTCCCTGGGCAGGTCGGCGGCGTCGCCGAAGTATCCCGCCAGGCGCACGCCCCTTGGCAGGTACTCGTTCGGGGAGAAGTCCCGCACCGTCCACTGGTTGGAGAGGCTGCCGCCGAAGCAGGCCGTGCCGTGCACCCGCACCGACCGCAGCGTGTCGGGCAGGGTCGGCGTGCCGACGAGATCAAGGGCGGCGTCGACGCCGTCCGGGTACAACTCGCGCACGGCGGGCGCGACCGCACCGTCGTCGAGCAGGGGGTACTTGACGCCGTGCTCCGTCAGCAACGCGAGGCGGTCGGCTCGCCGGGTGGTGGCCAGCACCGTGGCCCCGCGCCAGGTGGCGAGCGCGGCTGCGGCCAGGCCCACCGAGGACGTGCCGCCCCGGATCAGCAGGGACTGACCGGGCTTCAGGTCCAGGCCGACGGTCAGTGCGCCGTAGGCGGTCTGCACCATCTCCGGCAGGGCGCCAAGCACGTCCCAGGGCAGGTCGGTGTCGACGGGGATGACCTGCGACAAAGGCACCGATGTGTACTCGGCATAGCCGCCGTCGTAGGTGCGCCCCATGTCGCCCATCATCGCGACGACCTTCTGCCCGGGAGCCAGCCCGCTGCCGGCCGGGGCTGCGTCGACGGTGCCGGCGGCCTCGATTCCCGGCACCCGGGGGAAGCTGACCCCCACGCTCACCCCCAGCCGAAGCTTCAGCTCGGAGCGGTTGAGGCCGAACGCCTCGACGCGGACGCGGACCCAGCCGTCCCGCTCGGGCGGGAGCGGGAGCGTGGTCAGCCGGAGGTTGTCCACGGGGCCGGGGCCGGAGAGGCGGACGGCGCGCATGGTGGTGGCCGGCGAGGACGTCATGGACCTGCGTTCGTCAGGGGTAGGAGAGTCGCCTGGCGGATGCGGGAGGTAGCGCGTGCCTGGCGTATCGAGACTGGCGAGGGCGCCCAGCGTCCGGCGCAGTCCGGGGGGCGCGAGCAGGTCCGCCAGGATCGCGGGCGCCGCGAACTGATAGGCGTCCAGCTCCTCCTGCTGCAGCACTATCGCCGGCTCACCGGGCAGCACTCCGCCGTCAAAGATGAAGTACATGGTCGGCCGCGCGCCGGGCCCGTAGATCTCCAGGGATGCCTGCCAGTCGGCGACGAGCAGCCTGCCGATCGGGAGGTCCAGCCCGACCTCCTCGGCGACCTCTCTGGCGCAGCCGTCCTCAGGCGCCTCTCCGAGCTCGCAGATGCCGCCGGGGAGCGTCCAGTGATCGCGGTAGTTCGGCTTCACGCAGAGCACGCGGCCGCCGTCGTCGCGGATCAGCGCGCCGGCCGCGACGACAACCCCGGCCAGGCCCGCGTGCCACTCGCGCGGGGGCAGGATGCCGGGTGCCAACGCCGGTCAGCCCGCCTCTGCGGCCGCGCGGGCCAGGTAGCCGCCGAGGTCGTCGACTGGTACCTCCGCCTGGTCACCGCTGGCCATGTCGCGCACAGTGACCACCGCGCCAGCTCGTTCCCGTTCCCCGAAGATAAGGCACCACCGGGCGCCGCTGTCGCTCGCCCACTTGAGCTGGCGGCCGAGCTTCCCCGAGCCGCCGAGGTAGACACTCGATCGAAGGCCGGCCCCGCGGGCGGTGGCGGCGAAGCCAAAGGCCGCTGGCGCGAAGTCCTGGCCGAGCACGGTCACCGCCACGTCCAGCCGGCCGCTGGGCGTGCCGCCCGGCAGGAGCGCGAGTATGCGCTCGACTCCGAACGACGTGCCCGTGCCCGGCACATCGGGCCCGCCGAGCTGCTCGATCAGGTGGTCATACCGGCCGCCGGCCCCGATCGAGCCCGCGACGCCCTCGGCGACCAGCTCCCAGATGGGCCCGGTGTAGTAGCTCAGGCCGCGCACCATGCGCGGGGTAAAGGCGATGCGCCCGGCGGGGATCTGCCCGGCCACCAGCGCGAGGACCGTAACGATCTCGTCCAGGCCCGCGGTGCCGGTCTCGGTCTTCGTCAGCGCCACGCGGACCCGGTCCGCTGAGTCGGGCGCGGTGAGCGCGCCGACCAGCTCGCCCGCCTGAGCCTCCGGCAGCCCGCGGCCGGTCAGCTCCGCGACGACCTCCTCCGGCGCGAGCTTGTCCAGCTTGTCCAGCGAGATCAGCACGCCGCTCCCGATGTCCTCCGGCACTCCGAAGGCCTCAAGCAGCCCGGCCAGGGCCCGCCGCGAGTTCAGCAGGATCCTGAACTCGCGCAGCCCGAGCGCGGCCAGCGCGTCGTGCTGCGCGCAGAGGATCTCGGCATCGGCGAGGCTCGATGCCGAGCCGAGGGTGTCCACGTCGCACTGGACGAATTCGCGGTAGCGGTCCTTGCCGGGCCGGTCGGCCCGCCAGACCGGGCCCATCGCGTACCGCTTGTACGGCGTCGGCAGCTGGCTGCCGTAGGCGGCCGCGACCCGCGCCAGCGGCACCGTCATGTCGTACCGCAGCGCCAGGTCCGCCTCGCCGCTCGCCTCGTGCTCGCCCCGGCGCAAGATCTTGAAGACCAGCTTGTCGCCCTCGTCACCGTACTTGCCCAGCAGCACGTCCAGCCGCTCGAAGGCCGGCGTCTGCAGCGGCTCGAAGCCATAGCTGCGGAAGACCCCGCGCAGCACCTCGAACGCGTGCTCGCGCTGCTCGATATCGGCGGCGAGGAAGTCACGCGTCCCTGACGGCGGGTCGAACTGGCTCGGCATGCCGCCTATCTTCCCGGACTCGGCGGCTGACGTCACATCGAATACCCGCCCCGGAGCTCTAGCTGCGGGTGCCCACCAGCAGGGAGTTCGCCAGGTCGGGAAGGACGACCTCGGTCCAGGTGAGGCGTTCCTCCCCGGCGAACAGCTCCCGTTTGGGGTCCGACTGCCGCAGGGGCGAGTCGGCCGGGAGCGCGCGGACGGGCGTGAGGTCGTCCATCACGATCCGCCCGCCCGGCTCCAGCAGGCTGACCAGGGCGGCAAAGTGGGTGGCGTCCCTGACCCCGCTGTCGGCGAAGATCAGGCTGAACGGGCCGCGGCCGCCGAGCAGTTCCCTGGCGTCGCCGGTCAGGACCTCCACCCGGCCGTCGCCGGCCAGCAGGCCAGCCGCGGCTGCGGCCCGGCTAGGGTCGATCTCCGCCGTGACCAGCGTGCAGTCCTGGGGCATGGCGCTGGCCATCCACGCCGAGCCGATCCCGGCGCCGGTGCCGAGCTCGGCGATCCGCCCGCCCTGGCAGCCGGCGGCGAGTACGGCCAGGAATCGGCCGACGTCCGGCAGGCACGCCGACGGCCGGTCGGGTCCGGCCTCCTGCCGGGTCAGGGGGAAGCCGGCCTGCCTGGCGACGTCGTAGGCCCGCTGCACCAGATCAGGAAAATCGCTCATATCGGGAGGCTCCTCAGGGTTCTGGGCCGGGCCGACCGATCGTAGCCTGCCCGCCTGGCCGCGGGCCGCGGGCCGCGGGCTACAGCAAAGCGCCCCGCTCCTTCCCCGAGCGGGGCGCTTGCAGCCAGGACCGGTCAGGTCACGCGGCCGGCCCCGTGGTCAGGGTCACGGTCGCCGTGTGCTGCTGACCGGCCTGGTCGGTCCAGGAGACGGTCACCTTGTCGCCGGGGTGGTAGCCCTGCATCACGGTCTGGAGGTCCGACGAATCGCTGATCTGGTGGCCGCCCACCGACAGGATCGTGTCGCCCTGGGTCAGGCCAGCCTGCGCCGCGGCCGAGCCCTGCACGACGCCCGCGATCGAGGCGCCGGCAGTCTGCGACTGGCCGAAGCCCGAGGCCTGCGAGTCCACAGCCACGCCGAGGAACGCGGTCGAGCCGATGTGCACCGTGCTCGACGCCGTTCCGGCCTCGATCTGCTGGGCGACCGACAGCGCCCGGTCGATCGGGATCGCGAACGCGATCGTGGACTGGGCGGCCGTCGTCCCGGCCCCGCCCGAGTTGCCGTTCGTCGAGGCCGCGGTGTCCATCCCGATGACCTGGCCCGCCGAGTTCACCAGCGGCCCGCCGGAGTCGCCCGGCTCGATGCCGGCGTTGGTCTGGATCATGCCGGTCAGGTGCTCGAGCGCGCCCGAGCCCTCATCCTCGGCGGTCACCGCGGCACCGGTCCCCGTAACGGTGCCGGTGGCGACTGCGGGTGTGCCGCCCTTACCCTCGGCGTTGCCCAGGGCGACGATCTTCTGGCCGGCGTTAACGCTGCCCGAGTTGCCGATCGGCACGGTCGACAGGCCCGAGGCACCCTGCAGCTGGAGCACCGCGACGTCGTCGGTGTCGCTGTAGCCGACGACATTGGCGGTGTACGTGCGCCCGTTCCCGATGTCCCTGACCTTGATCGCGGTCGCGCCGGCGATCACGTGGTTGTTGGTCAGCACCTCCCCCGAGGAGGTCAGCACCATCCCCGTGCCCTCGGCGGCGCCGTTCTGATAGCCGAGAGTTGTCGTGATATCGACCAGTCCGGGGTCGGTGCGGCTCGCGATCGTGGCGGTGGTGAGCGGCGCCGTCCCTGAGGCCGCCGTCGCCAGCGCCGTCCCGCCCGCGGCCAGCGCGAACGCCGCGCCCGCAACGGTGAGCGTCAGGCCGCGGCGCCGCCTGGCCGGCCTGGCCGGGACCTGGTCCCACCCGCCCGGCTGCCACATGAACGCCGGCGGCGGGGGCGGGGGCGGTGCGCCAAACCCCGGTGCGCCAGACCCCGGA
>Ga0209380_10000135_pt1 | contig 46694 bp, 44 predicted proteins | sample HubBroMetageWFT6_FD_188347 | JGI IMG/M metagenome (GOLD analysis project Ga0209380, IMG submission 188347) | Warmed and freeze-thawed soil microbial communities from the Hubbard Brook experimental Forest, New Hampshire - Hubbard Brook CCASE Soil... | ecosystem: Environmental > Terrestrial >...
CACTAGCGCTGAAAGAACGTCCGTACTGGCCGTCTCGCGACTATCACCGTGCCTGCGCCGCCTTCGTGCTGGCCGTAGCCGGGCGGAAGTGCCGGTCGAGCTCGTTGGCGTAGCGCGTGCCGAGCTGGTCGCCGTGCCCGGCGATCCAGTCGAGGACGCCGATGGAGCCGGTCGTGGGCGCGTCGGAGTCGGCGAGGCCCGCGGCCATCGAGCGGTATTCGTCCGCGGTCAGCAGTGTGTCCCGCAGCATCAGGCCGAGTCCGGCCGCCAGCGGCGGAATGAGCGGGCCGGGGATCGGCACGATCAGCGCGCGGCTGCCGACCGCGTCCCTGATCGCGACGACCAGCTGCCTGAAGGTAGGTGCCTGCGGGCCGACCGCGTCGACCGTCACCGTGTCGGTCCGCTCCCCCAGGCGAACGCACAGCGCGGCCAGGTCCTCAACGTGGACGGGCCGGATCCGGTAATCGCCCCGGCCGCCGATGGCGAACACCGGCAGGCGCCGCAGCAGCCAGGCGATGTTGTTGAGCAGCACCCCGTTGCCGCCGAACAGGATCGCCGGGCGGGCAACCGCGTGCGGAACGCCGGTGTCCGCGAGCGCCTGCTCCACCTCGGCCTTGCCGCGGAAGTACGAGTCCGGCGAGTTCACGCTCGGGTTCGTGATCGACACGTGCACGATCCGCTGTACTCCGGCCGCGGCGGCCGCCTCGAACAGGCCCCGGCTGTTGCGGACCGCCAGGCCGTGGCTGACCTGGCCGCGCGCGAACCTCACCCAGTAGGTGTTGTACAGCGTGTGCACGCCCTCCAGGGAGCGGGCAAGCTCGGTGCCCGCCGCGAAGTCCAGCGGCCTGACCTCGATCTGCGTGCCGCCCGGCGCCCGCTGCGGATGACCGGTGAGCGTGCGGACCCGGTGCCCCCGGGCGATCAGCTCGCGGCTGATCACCGACCCGGAATAGCTGAAGGCACCGGTCACGGCGTCGAGTTGCGGTTTTGCCATGTCAGACATCTCCGTTCCGCGCCGGACGGCGGAAACCGCCCGTCGCATCCAGCAGCCGGGCGAGCGAGTGCGCCCGGTCGAACACCGCCAGCGCGGCCGCCCGGTCGCCGTCGAGCGTGGCCAGCATTTCCAGGCCCAGGAACCCGGCCACCACGGCGTGCGCTGCCTCCGGCGCCGGCAGGAGCCGCGCGAGCGGCGAGCGGCCGAACGCCTGCCTGACCGCCGTCTCGGCGAACTCCCGCCACGGCGCCAGCCGCTGCGCGACCTGGGCGCCGAGGCCGGGTACGGCCTGCGCCCCGGTGACCATCTCGACCAGGACCCGGACGTGGCCGGCATCCAGGTCGGCCAGGAAGATCTCGCGCGCCGAGTCCGCGAGCGCCGTGGCCGAGCCCGCGTGCTCGAGCAGGCTGCGGTAGGCCGCCATCCGGACCGAGCTGACCTCGTCCAGCGCGGCGAGGAGCAGGTCCGTGACGGAGCCGAAGTGATAGAACACCAGCGCCTGACTGCACCCGGCCCGCCCCGCGATCTCCCTGGCGCTGGATCCGGCGAAGCCGACATCGCGCAGGGCCTCGATAGCGGCAGTGACCAGGGCCTGCCGGACCTCGGCCGACTTGCGCCGCTGCCCGCCCTCGCCTGCTGCCAGCCGCGGGCCTGCCTTGGCCATGGCTCCGCCTCGTTCCTGAGCAAATAGTCTGAGCAATCGCTCAGCATTGTATCAGGCTGACAGGGGCCCGGACTTTCGGGACGATCAGTTCAGAGCCGCTGCCAGCAGACAGGGAGGTCGGCATGCCGACGGTCCAGGGCAATGGGATTGACATCTACTACGAGGTCCAGGGCACCGGCGAGCCGCTCGTCCTGATCCCGTACCTCGCGATCGACCAGGCGTGCTACGCGTTCCAGGTCGCTGACTACGCTAATCACTTCGCGTGCTACACCGTCGACCTGCGCGGGGCCGGGCTGTCCGGCAAGCCGGAGGGCACCTACACGACCGAGCTGTTCGCCGATGATGTGGCGGCGTTCATGCAGGCCGTGGGGATCGAGCGCGCGCACGTATCCGGGCTGTCGCTCGGCGCGGCGGTCGGAATGTGGCTCGCGGCGAAGTATCCGGCCCTGGTCAAGTCGCTGTCGCTGCACAGCGCCTGGCCGGCGACCGATCCCTATCTGCGCGCGGTCGTCGAGGACTGGCGGGCGCTCGCGCAGGGCATGGGCAGCGTGACCGAGATGGTCATCACCGGGATCTTCCCGTGGTGCTTCACCCCGGAGCTGTACGCGGCGCGGCCGGAGTACATCGACTCCCTCGCCGAGTTTGTGCGCGGGCGCCCGATGCCGCCGGTCGACGCGTTCATGCGGCAGTCGCAGGCCGTGCTCGACCACGACGCGCGCGCCGTGCTGGGCGCGATCCAGGCTCCGACGCTGATCACGTTCGGCCGGCATGACGCCCCGACCTCGACCCGCTTCGCGGAGCCGCTCACGGACGTGATCCCGAACTCGGAAGTACTGATCTTCGAGGACTGCGCGCACGCGCCGATCTACGAGAACGTCGAGGATTTCAACACGCGGACGCTGGCGTTCCTCCAGCGCCACTCGGGCTGACCGCGCCGGCGGCCGGGAGGACGCGGCCGCCGATCACGAAGGTCGCGGCGCCGAACGACACGAAGTCGCCCGGCGATACCGGCATGGGCGAGCGGACCCACCAGCCGTTCAGGCGCGTCCCGTTGGTCGAGCCGAGGTCGGACAGGAGCCAGCCGGCGCCCGAGCGCACCAGGGTGGCGTGCCAGCGCGAGACGGTCTGATCCTCAAGCGTCATGTCGCACTCGGGCTCGCGGCCGATCGTGTAACGCTCCTTCTCGCCGCCGGGGAGCATGAGCAGCGTCGGCGGCCGGCGCAGCCAGCGGTCAACGGCCCTGGTCGCGCGCCGGCAGGAGTCCGCGGCGGCGGCCCAGACCTGCGCGGCCCCGCGCCGGCGCGGCCTCGGCAGATCGGCGAGCACGCTGCGGAGATCGCCAAGCTCCCGTGCGTGCATCGCAAAGTCGAGCCGGTGGCCGAACGTGTCCTGGCTCAGTCTGCCCTCGGCATACCTCGACTGCAGCTCGCCGATGACCGCATCCCGCTCGGCATCGGACACGCGCGTCCGGTCATAGAACGCCCCGCCGTCACTGGGTGCCACAGGAGGATTATCTGGTCCGCTCACCTGGCTGGACAAGTGCTCTCAATTCAGCGGCTCTTCTGAGCGGCCCTGGCGAGCTGAGTACTTCTGCTCCCGGCCGGCGCCGCACTTGTGCTCATGTGCGCGGCGAGCCCGGATGCGAGCCTGGCTTCAGCGGCTCAGGGTCGCGAGGATTGCGAGGAAATCATGATCAGGTCCATCGGGCGGGCGGCGGCGTTCGCCGTCTGCGGATGCGCTCTCGGATTAACGGCGGCGATCCTGCCGCCCGGCTCCGGTGCCGGGGCGTCGCCCCGCGCGCCGGTCGGTGCCGGGGCGTCGCCCCGCGCGCCGGCCGCCGGCCCCAGCTGGCGGGTAACGAAGGTGATCGCGGTTCGCGGCGACACGGTCGTGATGACCGGGATCGACGTGCTGAGCGCGGGCGACGCCTGGGTCGCCGCGGTCACAATCCGCATCAGCAGCGGTGCCGCCCGGCCCCTGCTTGAGCACTGGAACGGGAGGGCCTGGCTCTCGGTACCCCTGCCCGCGCAGCTGGCTTCGGGGCTGCTCGGAGCGAGCGCCTGGGCCTCGGTCGCGGCGTCCGCGCCCGGCAACGTCTGGGCGTTCGGCGCGGAGGGCCGCTACGCGCACCTGAGCGGCGGGCGCTGGCGCGGCGGCCGGCTGCCGGGCACCGGGACCGGCAATGTGGTCGTGTATGCGGCTGACGTGTTCGGCCCGGCGGACGCGTGGGCGTTCGGGGCCCGGTACGGCGGGCCCGGTGACCTCATCCTGCGGCCGTGGGCGGCTCACTTCGACGGCCGGCGGTGGGCGCAGGTACACGTGCCCGGCGCGGGCGGGATCACGGTCAGCGCCGTCTCCGGGGACGACCTGTGGGCCGTGACCGGGGTCGTGGAGCCGGGCGCCGGAGTCACGTTCACGCCCACAGTCCTGCGCTGGAACGGCAGGGCCTGGGTCAGGGCCGCCCGCCAGCCGCGGCTGCCCCGGCATGCGGTCGCGGCCGCGATCCTGGCCGAGTCCGATCGCGACGTCTGGATCAGCGGCGCGGCGCCGAACCGCGAGCAGGGCACGTCCGAGCTGGCGTCGCACTGGAACGGCCGGTCGTGGACGCCAGCCAGCCCGCATACCGGTCCGGCCGACACCGACGACGCGCTGGGGAGCCTGGTGCCAGACGGCCGCAGCGGGATCTGGGGCCTGGGCGAGGATGTGCCCGAGCTGATCTGGCACTATGCCGGCGGCCGCTGGGCGGGCAGCCGCGTGAAGTACGGCTGGTATCTGCTGCAGCTCGCGGCCGTGCCCGACCGCACGTCCCTGTGGGCACTCGGCGACCGCCGCAGCTTCAGCCAGGGCATCATCATCGAGCGCGGGCCACTGCCCCGTTGAAGCCGGGTTTGCCGCTTCGCCGCTAGCGGCGGTCCGGCTCGGCCGCCTGGATCGTCAGCAGTTCCTCGGGAGCGTGGTCCACTTGCAAAGTGGTGTGCTCCAGCCCGAACCGGTCAGCCAGCATGCGCTCCAGCTCGCGCCTGACCCCGTGGCAGTCGGCGGGCCGGCGGACCAGCACGTGCGCCGAGAGTGCCGGGAATCCGCTGGTGATCAGCCAGACGTGCACGTCGTGCACGGACGCGACCCCAGGCAGCCCGGTGATCGCCGCGACGATGTCGCCGGGCGTGTAGCCCTCCGGCGCGGCCTCCAGCAGGATCCGGCCGGTCTCCCTGAGCAGTCCCCACGCGGCCCGGAGCATGAGCGCCACCACGACCAGCGAGGCGATGGCGTCGGCCCGGACGAAGCCGGTGACGATGATGACGATGCCCGCGATCAGCGTCCCGATGAACGCGTAAAGATCAGTGAGGATGTGCGCGAAGGCGCCCTTGACGTTGATCGAGTCGCGGCTCGCCCGCGCGATCACGAGCGTGGCCGCGACGTTGACTGCCACTCCGACCGCGGCGACCGCCACCACGATGCCGCCGGTCACCGGGACCGGATGCACGAGCCTCGTGATCGCCTCGAACGCGACCAGCGCACTGACCACGAGCAGAGTGATGCCGTTGGCCTGGGCCGACAGCACCTCCGCGCGCTTGAACCCGAACGTCCAGACTCCGCCCGCAGGCCTCTTTGAGAGCCGGAACGCCAGCAGTCCCGCGGCCAGTGCCCCCGCGTCCGTGAGCATGTGCCCGGCGTCGGCGAGCAGGGCCAGCGAGTGGCCGACGAACGCCATCACGACTTCGAAGATCAGGAACGCGACGATCAGCGCCAGCGCGACTGCGATGTAGCGGCTGTCGGCGTCGGAGCTGATCGCATGGCTGTGCCCGGGCGCGCCGTCGCGGCCGCCATGCTGGTGGGGCTGCTCCTCCCCGAACGACTCCGGGTGCTCACCGCCGCAGTCCGTCACGCGTTCCCCCGCTCCGGGTGCACCGCCCGGGTGTGCTGCGCGTGCGTGAGCGCCAGGCCGAGGAGTTCTCGCACGTGAGCGTCATCGAGGCGGTAGTACATCATGCGGCCTTCCCGCCGCGGCGACGACACGATCCGGTGCGCTCGCAGCCAGCGGACCGCGTGGCTGGCCGCCGACTCGCTCATACCCGCGACCGCCGCCAGATCACAGACGCACATCTCGCCGCCCTCCAGCAGCGCGACGAGCAGCCGGACCCGGTTCGGATCGCCCAGGAGCGCGAACACGTCGGCGGCCTGCTCGACGGCCTCGTCCGCCGGCATCGCCTGCTGGACGGCCTCGACGAGCTCACGGTCCACCACCCGGGCCGGATACGCCTCGGCGGCCGCCGCAACATCGGAACGATCGCTCATACGATCAACTGTATCCGACGATCTGCGCCTGCAGGGGTCGCTCCCGCATCTACGTTCCGCTTTGGTGGGCACAAAGCGGTATAAAAAGTCACCGGAGGTGACTCAAACCGGAACGGAGTCGCGGCCGGCCCGAACTTACCCTCAGTTTCGTTTGCACAAACCCGGACAATCGCGGCGCAGAACCGAACGAAAGTGATGTTAAGTGAGCCGATATACCGGCAGGCGGAGTATCGAAAATTCATGAATCGGGCATAGTGGCCGCCACCATCACCGCATGGACGGCGGTGCTAGGGCTCGTCCTCCAGCCAGGCGATCTGCATCGCAAGCGTGAGCACGATCTCGTCGAGCAGCCTGGCCCGATCGCGATACCTGGCGACGGTCGGGCCACGAGAGCCTGAACGCCTCGGCTCGTCGCCGGCCGTCGTCGCCAGGATGCTGAGTTCCGGGCGCCACCGCCAGGTCAGCACGCCCCGGTAACGCCACGCCGGACCCCTGAACTGCGCGGTCACCGTTCCCGACGGCCGCTCAATCGAGAGGGAGCCGGTCGCGATCAACCGCTCCGCGTATTCGCCCAGGTCGCTTTCCTCGGCGGCGAGGACTTCCGAGACCCGGCGATCGAAGGGGTCCTGCTCATCGGCCACGCGGCCATCATGACACTGGACCGGAACGGGCTGCGCGCCCGCACATCACCTCACGACGGCCGGATCACCGCAACCTCGTTGATCTCGGACTCAGTGACCCACAGGTACCCGTCCGCAGCGACGATGTCGTTCGGCTCGGAGCCCAGCGGCAGGCTGATGGTGCCGACTACCGAGTTACTGGCCGGGCTGATCTTCGAGAGGCTGCCCGCCACGTAGCCTGCGACCCAGACCCCGCCGTCGCTGACCAGAAGGCCCGCGCCGTCGCCGGTAATGGGGATCGTGTGCACGACCGCACCCGTAGCCGGGTCGAACCTGGTCACGGTGTCGTCGCTGCCGTTCCCGACCCAGCCGCTGCCGAAGCCGAAGCCTACCTGCTCCGGCTGGGACCCTACGGCCACGGTGTGCACGGCCTTGCCGGTACCCGGTGCCAGGGCCAGCACCGTCCGCGAGCGGCCCTGAAAGTCGGGCGCCCACAGTAGGCCATCCTGAACCGCCACGAATCCCGAGGCGATCCCGATCCTGACCGTCCTGAGTATCCGGAGGGTGCTCATGTCTATGACCGACGCGGTCTTGTCGCCCGCACTGAAGACCCAGAGCGCGCCGTCGGCAACGGCGAGCGACTGCGGCTGGGAGCCGACCCTGACCGTCCCGCTGACTCGATCCGTGGACGGGTCAATCCGAGTGAGCATGGCGCCGTTGTAGTCAGCTATCCACATAGCGCCGTCCGTCGCGAGCATGCGGAGCGGTCCGCCCGCCACGCGGATGGTCGCCGTGACCCGGCGGGTGGCCGGGTTGATCCGGCTCACCGAGTCCGCGGTGAGGTTGGCTGTCCACAGCGAGCCGAAGCCGGCAGTGATCCCGTCGGGATAAGCACCCACCTGGATCTGCGCCACGATCTGGCCGGCGCTGGCAGTGACCGGTGCGCTTGCGGAGCCAGCCGACGGCGGGGGCGGCGCACCCGAGGGCGATGAAGCGCAGCCAGTCACGGCACCCACAGCTGCCAGTGCGATAGCAGCCGTTCCGGAAATATGCCGAGCAAGTACCTGACGGCAGATTGCTCGCATCCCAGCACCAATCCGAGGAGGCAAGCTCGCCGCGCGTGCAACGGCCAGCGGCCTGGTCCGTGACAAGTGGACCTTATTTCGCGCAGAACCGCGCGCACAAGAACGCTTACTGACAAGCCGGATGGCAGCCGCGAAGGTTTAATGGCGTTTTGCGGCTAATCTGCCCTTGCTCCAGAGGAGGTACGGGTGTTACACCCGAGAGTACGGCTTACATCCAGGGATCCCGAGAGATGGCCGGAATGGAGACAGAGGAATGACCTTAACCCCTCGTAAGGCTGCTTCGTTGATTGGTGCAGCCGCACTCGGCGTCACAATGATGACCGGCGCCGGCCTGGCTGCCGCTTCGGCAACCCGGGCCAGTGTGCCGAGGCCTAGCTTTTCTAAGTTGAGCGCCAGCCAGGTCAGGGCCCGCTCGGCCGGCAAGCAAGAGCGCATGGTGGTCGTGTTCGACAACCAGCTCACCAGCCTGCCGGCGAACCGGGCCCACCGGCACGCCCGTGCGACAACGGCCGCGTCCATGCAGGCTCCGCTCGTAGCCCAGCTAAAGCAGGTCAGGGCTACTCATATCACGACCCTCTCGCTCCTCAACGCGGTCGCGGCCACGATGCCGGCGGCCGAGGCCCAGGCACTCAGCCACACCCAGGGCGTCAAGGCGGTCGTTCCCGACGGAACCATCATCATCGGGGACGCCAACTCGACCACGAAGACGGTGCCCGCCTCGCGGGTGCGGAAGGCGACCATCCCGGCCGCCGCGGCCGACGGGCAGCGATTCTGCAATTCGAATCCGAGCAAGCCGCTGGTGGAGCCCGAAGCCCTCACCAGCATTCACGACGCATCCAGCAACCCGAACAACCCGTTCGAGGCGTCCAGGATCGCGACCGGCCAGGGCGTCATCATCGGGAACGTCGACGCTGACACGCTTGCCGGGAACCCCAACATGATCCGGCCGAATGGCCAGCACGTGGTCATCGATGCCCCGAACGAGAGCGAGAACGTCTTCAGCGACGAGTTCAACGGGGACGTCTCCACCATGGCAGCCCAGGGCACGGTCACCTACACCTACGCGTCCCAGCTGCCCTACTCCAGCATCTCGCCGAGCTGCACCTTCAAGATCGTGGGCGACGCCACCGGCGCCTCCCTGGTCACCACCGGTTTCTTCACCGACACCAACTCGCAGGGCCAGATCGTGGCCCCCGAGTCGCAGGTCATCGCCGGGCTTCAGCAGGCGGTGAACGAGGGCGTCAACGTCGTGTCTGAGTCCTACGGCTACGGCGCACTGCCGGGTGCCAACGACGACCTGCTCGCCCCGACGAACGACGCCATGGTGGCGGCGGGCGTGGTCGTGGTCGAGAGCGCCGGCGACAGCGGCTCGTCGGGCACGGTTGAGGCCCCCGCCGATGACCCCAACGTCATTGACGCCGGCGGGACGAACGACCTCAGGCTCCTCGCCCAGGCCGATGGCTACACCAAGGGCTGGGAAGACGACAACATGACGACCCTGTCCTCGGGCGGCACCGCTCCCAACGGCGCTGTCGTGGACCTCGTTGCTCCCGGCTACCTGGCGCTCGCTGCCGCGGGCGCGGGCCAGACGCCGCTGCCGCTTCCGACGGAGGCCTTCGGCGGCACCAGCCAGTCGGCGCCCTTCATCTCCGGCGCGGCCGCCGACGTGATCCAGGCCTACCGTGACACCCACGGTGGCAACACTCCGACGCCAGCCCAGGTGAAGCAGATTCTCACCAGCACGGCAACCGACATCGGAGCTGAGTCAGACCAGCAGGGCGCTGGCCTCCTGAACATCTACGGGGCCGTTGAAGCGGCCCGCCAGATGCCTGGTACGTCGGAGACGCATTCCCGCGCTTCCGAACTGGTGGACACCCCAACCCAGCTCGACGTTCAGGGCCGGGGCGGCGGGGCGGTCAATAGCTCGGTCTCGCTGTACAACGCCTCCTCGCACCCCGAGACGGTCGCCGGCACCTACCGGGTGCTGGGACAAGAGTTCAGGCTCGACAGGCCCGTTACCGAGACCGTCAGCGCCCCGGCGGCAAGCGCACCGCTTCCCCCGCAAGGGGCAACCGCGGCGACGCCGATCACCTTCCGGGTGCCGAGAGGCGTCGACGTGCTCGATGCCGACATGCGCTGGCCGGACCCGACCAACAGCGATGACAACATCCTGTCGTTCATCCTGACCGACCCGGCTGGCAGGCTGGCCCAGAGTTCCTACGACTACGGCGCCGCCAACGGACCCAACGCCAGCCCCGACATCCAGCACGCCACAGTTGAGCATCCGATGGCCGGAGTCTGGACGGTCCAGATCCTGTGGGCCAACGGCCGCGGGCACGCTCAGAGTGCACCGGACACGCCGGGCACCTACACCGGCACCGTGACGTTCCAGGCCAGCGGCCAGAACTTCGCGACCAGGCCGGCCTCGGCGCCCGTCACCATCGCGCCGCGCAGCTCGGTGACCGTGCCGCTCAGCATCGTTCTCCCCCGGGCTCCCGGTGATCACCCCGAGTCTGTGCAGTTCACGGGGCGGAACGGGCTCGAGAGCTCGGTGCCGGTCGCGCGCCGCACCCTCATCCCGTCGCGCGGTGGCTCGTTCCGGGCGACCCTGACCAGCTCGGTATCTCGCGGTCCCGGGCAGATCAAGACGTTCTATATCAACGTGCCTGCGGGTATGAACGACCTTGACGTGTCGTTCGTCGCGCCGGACCACTCCGCCGACGACCCGGTGTACTACTACCTGTTCTCGCCGGCCGACCTCCTGCCTGCTGTCACCGAGGCAGGGGACATCACGCCCACGGCGCAGGACACTACGCCAACGCCCGCCAACCCGACCGGTAACGCCTCGCTCATCGCTAACGATCCCCAGCCCGGTCTGTGGGAGATCGACGTGATGCAGGGCGCTACCACCGACGGTACTGAGTTCTCCCAGACCGTCAGAGGATTCGTCTCGTACAACCGGCTCGCGCCCGTTACCGAGACTGGTCTCCCGACGTCGGCGTCGACAGTTATCGACTCCGGCGCCAGCGTGCCGATCACGGCGACGGTCACGAACACGACGAACCACATCGGCCTGTTCGAGCTGATCCCGTCGGGCAAGGACATCACCGGCGGCAGCACCGCCACGCCGCTCGAGCTGGCGCCCGGAGCCACCGGGACGCTGACGGCAACGCTGTCGCCAACGGCAGCTGCGGGCACCGCGGTCAGCGGGACACTCAGCGTCTTCGACTCGACGGACTGGACCGACTACGATCCGGCCCTCGGGGACACGACATCCTTCTCCGATTTCCATGATTTCGCCTACGCATACACCGTCGGGAGCTAGCTCAACCAGCTAGCACCGGCAGCAGCGGCACGGCCCGGGCCTCCGATCGAGGCCCGGGCCGAGCCGTGTCCGGGCAGCCCCCGCTCGCCCGTGGGTCAGGGCCGACGCCGCCGGAAGACTGACCGCAGGCGGGTCAGTAGCGAGCCAGCCCGAAAGCCGACCTCAAAGCCCGTTCGTTGACCGGTTTCTGCGTCCGGCAGTAAGGCCGCTATCAGTCCGCCGATGATGAGCAAGGCACCTGGCACGCCCATGGCAATGGCCTGCTGAACGCTGACCGCGCTCATGGTCGAGCTGATGACAGCGGCGATCGCGAGGATCACCCCGGCGCCGACACACCACGCGGCTCGTCTAGACCGAGACCGGCGCTGGATCCCGTCCTGAGGGTGACGCGGCGGCCCGCCGTCCATGGCACCGTCTTCCCCGTGAGGCAGCAGATGACCCGCATTCGAGCGCGCTGCCTGAATAGCGGGCTAAATGGCATGCTAAATGACGCTTGAGAATCCTCGCCATTGTCGGGCTTGCTCCGGTCCCCGATTGGGTACCCGTCGGTAGGTCGCGACTCTACACCAGCGATGAGCGTGACTGTGGCAGCCACGAGCAGTTAACAACAATCGCCGGCCACGCCGCCGCCTAGCCGTCTGACCCGGCCTGTCGTTGGTTCTCAGATCGTGCGGGGCGTGACAGATGGCCGAGGGTGCTGTCAATGAGGCGATCAGTAGCAAGTCGATTCAGAACCATTGTCCGGGGCTCTTCTACACGATCCGCGGCCAGAATTGGCTGGATGTCTTCTGCACTGGCCGGCCCGATGAGGTTGGCGGTGAGAAACTCACCGCAATCGGCAATTGGATTGTCCGCTGCCAGCCTGCGGAGCACGTTGCCGGCGTGTACACCCGGCCAGACGACCTGACCGACGGGCAGAAGCACGCCAGCTCCTCGAAATCCGCACGGGCTAGCTAGCCGGCGCCGAGCGCCGACAAAACCCGTTGAGTGCGCGCTGGCCGGACGCGAGCATACTGACCCGTGACCGATACAGCGGACGTGCGGCGCCTCTTCGACGAAGTGGCCGGGGAGTACGACCGGCACCTGCCGTTCTTCGCGACCTTCGGCCGCGAGCTGGCCGGCTGGTGCGGCCTGCGGCCGGGGCAGCGGGTGCTCGATGTCGCGGCCGGGCGCGGGGCGATGACGCTGCCGGCCGCGCGGGCGGTGGGGCCGCGGGGGCTGGTCGTCGCCGTCGACAACGCGCCGAACATGCGCGCCGCCCTGGCCCGCGACCGCGGAGATCTGCCGCAGATCAAGATCTGCGGCATGGACGCGCACCGCCTCGCCTTCCCCGATGCCTCCTTCGACGTGGTGACGTGCGGGTTCGCGTTCCACATCATGCACTACCCCGAGCGGGCCATCGCCGAGGCCCACCGGGTGCTCCGCCCTGGCGGCCTGCTGGCGTTCTCCACGCCGGGACCGGGGAAGCCGGATAGCCGCTGGGACTTCGACGAACTGGTACGGGACGTTGACGAGCGAGCCAGCGAGGAGAGAAAACGACGCTCCAGTGAGGAGACCGCCCCGGAGCTGTCCACCGATCCGCCGCGCGCGCTGCCGGAGATCTGCGCGGCGGTCGGCTTCACCGACGTTGAGCAGCGCACGGTCCAGCGCTCCTTCGACTTCCGCGACCCGCAGCATTACTGGGACTTCGTGATGTCACACGGGTTCCGCGGCCACGTGTACTCCCTCGGCCCGCAACTGGCCGCCGAGTTCCGCACCAGGCTGTTCGCGGCCCTGGAGCAGTTGCAGGCCGACGGCTGCATCACCGCCAGCCACGGCGCCGCCTTCACTCGCGCCCGCAAGCTGTCCCGCGGCGCAGCCGGGCCCGGCGACCAGTCCCCCACCCCTGCCCGCTCCCCCAGCGACTAGCTAGACGAGACACGAAGTCACCCGAACACGGGGTCTGCAAACAAAAATCCGGTTGTCACCCGGTCGCGTCTACTCGACAGGTTTCCTGAGCTGCTTGTGGGCACGGGTACTCGCCCGGAGCTCGGAGTAGGACGCGTTGAACGCTGCCCACCATTGCGGGCTGGATGCGGCAAGCCACCCGCCGATGCCGACGACCCGCCAGAGTGCGCCGAGACCTGTGCCGATCCCGCGCACCAGCTCCTGGGCGGGACCAGATTCCACGACCTGCGGCACTTCTATGCGAGCGCGCTGATCGCCGCGAACCTTAACCCGAAGATCATTCAGGCCCGCCTGGGCCACGCAACCCTCGCCGAGACGATGGATACCTACGGGCACCTGTTCGCGGACGCTGACGACCTCGGCCGCGCCGCCGTCGACCAGCTCATCAGGCCCGAAATGACGGAACCGGAACGGAACTGGAGCGTCCATGACTATAAACGTGCTGGTCATAGCGCAGGCGGCGGGCGAGTCAGCCTGTAGGCCGGGTTCTGTGCGCCCGCTTGCGCGGGCCGGCGGCCATCCATCTAGGACTGCCGTTGCCGGCAGCCTCGTGCGGTCTACCCGCGAGCATCGGGCGGGCCGCCCTCAAACGCTCGCGCAGGACCCTCGCGCACTGGCGCGGATCCCTCTCTTGACCTTGCTCCGGGTGGGGTTTACCAAGCCGCTCGGGTCACCCCGAGCGCTGGTGGTCTCTTACACCACCGTTTCACCCTTACCTCCGGCCGGAGCCGGAGGCGGTCTGTTTTCTGTGGCACTTTCCCGCGGGTCACCCCGGGTCGGCGTTACCGACCACCCTGCCCTGCGGAGCCCGGACCTTCCTCGGCACGCCAGGCGGACCTGGCGTGACGCGGCCGCCCGGCCAACTCGCCCGCCGCTGCCCTCCAGCGTAGGGGGCCGGGCCCGGCCGTGGCGAATGCGCCGGCGCCGGCAGCCAGGCAGCGAGCCGCCCCGGATACGCCGAAGGCGGACGGCGCCGCCAGCATGTGGCGAACGCCGCCCGCCTTGGCGCGAGCAGCTGGTATCCGGCTAGCGGATCAGGCTACCCAGGAGACTGCCGTAGCTCTCGCCGTTGCTCTGCTTCGGCGGGCTCGCCAGCGACAGATTCGGCATCGAGGAGCGGCTGGAGCTCGTCCGGCTGGCGGCCGGGCGGCTGGTTGAGCGACTGGTTGACCGGCGAACCGACGGACGCGCCGACTTCGGCGTGGCGGTACGCGGCCGGGACACCGTCGACTTCGGCTTCGAGGTCGACGACTTCGGCTTGGCCGTGGTGGCCTTGGCCGCCACCGTCCTGGAACTGGTGGTCCGGGACTTGGCGGCGGTTGACCGGCTGCGCGTGGAGGCAGTTGACCGGCTGCGCGTCGAGGCGGTCCGCGGCCTGGACGTCGAGGCCTTCGGCCTCGCGGCGGCCCTGGACCTGCTGCTGGCGGTCCGCGGCTTCGCCGCTGCCCGCCTGATCGCCGTGCCAGCGGCCGGCTTGGCCGACTGCATGGTCTTGGCCGCTGCCGTCAGCGCCTTTGCTGCGGTCGACATGGCCTTGGTGGCGGTGTTCATCGCGCGCATGGCCGAGGACATCGTCTTGGCCGAGGTCGTGGCCTTGGTCGCGGCGGCGGTCATCTTCGTCGCTGCGGTGTTTACCTTGGTCGCGGCCGAGGACACGTTGCGCGCGGCCGACGCCGGCGTCAGCGAGCTCCTGGATGCGGTGCTCCGGGTCGAGCGGGCGGACGTGCTCCGGGTCGAGCGGGAAGCGGTGCTCCGGGTCGAGCGCGCAGCACCGCTGCGGGTCGACCGCGAGGCAGTGCTCCGGCTAGACCGCGAGGCGGGCTTCCGGGTTGTCGATGAAGCCGTTCCTGCCGGCTTGGCGGCCGTGCTGCGCGTCGCCCTCGACTTCGCGCTGCTCGTGGTTCTGGCCTTGGATTTCGGCCGGCTGGCAGTGCCAGACGCACTGCGGCTTACCGACCTGCTGCGGGCGGTGCTCGCCGAACTACGGCGGGTGGCCGCACGGGTCGTGGTAACAGGCACTGAAAATTCCCCCCGTCTTGATCAATTACGGAGGTGCTATTCCACGCCCAGCAACTATTTACACTCCTGGCGAATCTTTACCTGAGCACATTGGACCCAAGCTGCCAGAAATGGGGCCGCCGGCGGCTCCACAAGCCGAGACTACGCTCCCCGGCGCCCGAGCCGGCGCCCGAGCCAGCCGCCGTGATCCCCGGCGCCGGCTTGCAGATGAGCAGTGTCGTTCATCGACCGCAGCAGCGCCGGGCCATCCGCGAACCAGGCCGCCTCTGATAGCGAGGCGACGTCGAGGTGTATCCGGAACAGCGCCGCCGGAGGCGCAAGCAGCGCGCGGCAGATGATGGTCTTGATCGGAGTGACGTGGCTGACGATCACGATCGTCGACTGCCCGTGCGACGCCAGCAGCCGGTCCAGCGCGGCCAGGGCCCGGCGCGCGGCGCTGGACAGGCTCTCCCCGCCCGGCGGGGCCACGTCGGCACTCCCCCGCCAGGCCGCCATCTCATCCGGCCAGCGCGCCATCACCTCGGCGAACGTCATGCCTTCCCAGTCGCCGAAGTCGGTCTCGGCGAGGTCCTCGTCCGTCACCAGCGGGGCGCCCGTAGCCTCGGCCACGGCCTCAGCGGTGTGCCTGGCCCGCGACAGCGGCGAGGACGCGATGAGGTCGATGCCGCCGCGAGCCTTGAGTCTGGCCGCAGCGGCAGCTGCCTGCTCCCGGCCGAGGTCGGTCAGCGGGATGTCCCCTCGGCCAGCGAATCTGCGCTCCGCCGACATCGCCGTCTGCCCGTGCCGGAGCAGCAGCGTCGTGGTCGCCTTGTCCTGCGGCGGTCCCCAGCCGCTTGTGGTCACAGCCCCGACTCAGCCGTCCGTACGAGGATCCGGCGGCATTCCTCGCACCGCACGACCTCATCTGGCTCGGCGGCCCGAATCGCGTTCAGGTCCACGGTGTTCAGGCTCAGGTGGCAGCCCTGGCACTGGCCGCGGCGCAGCGCCGCGGCCCCGACCCCGCCGTGCTGCACGCGCAGCCGCTCGTAAAGGTCGAGCAGGTCGGCCGGCTCCTCGGCCGCGACCCCCGCCCGGCGGTCGGCTGCCTTCGACGCCTGCTCATCGATCTCCGCCAGGATCTCGTCCCGGCGCGCCGTCACCGACTTAACGTCGGTCGCGATCGCCGCGCGCTCGGCCGTCGCCTCGGACAGCCGGGCCTGCGCCCCTTCGCGGCGCTCCATCACCTCAAGCTCGACGTCCTCCAGGTCCGACTGCCTGCGCAGCAGCGACTCGATCTCGGACTGGAGGTTCTCCAGCTCCCGCGGCGAGGACACCTGACCTGCGTCCAGCCGGGTCCGGTCTCGCTGGATCCTCGTGCGCACCTGCTCCACGTCAGCGTCGGCCTTGGCCTGCTCCCGGTTGAGATCGCCCTCCTTGGCCTGAAGTGTGGCAATCTCGTCGCGAAGCGCACTGTCGCGCTGCTCGAGCTGACTCAGCTCGGCGTGCTCGGGCAGGCCCCGCCGCCGGTGCTCCAGCCTGCCCAGCTCAGCGTCCAGATCCGCAAGGTCAAGCAGGCGCACCTGCGCCTCGGGGGAAGCTTTCACGTCCGCCACGTTAGCCTGCCTGGCGGGCACATGTCGCCCGGGGCCAGTGTGCCCAGCTCAGCTCCCGAGGCCAACCACCACGATCGGGCTCGAGGACATCTGGCTGGAACCGCTGGCCGGCTCCACCGTCAGCCCCAGCACATCGCCGTGGGCCAGCCCGCCGACCACCATCGGACCGGACATGCCGTCCCGGGCGGCCGGCAGCATCCCCGCCGACCGGTCCCCCGCCGGGCTCATCAGCCAGAGCTCATAAGCCTTCGAGGCAGGCAGCGCGGGCAGCCGGTCCGCGGTGAACACCAGTTTCCCGGCCCGGTGCGACATCACCACGGTGGCGGTGCCGCCCGTCTGCACCTTCGCCGTGAGCATGACCGCGTCGGGAGCGCCCAGGATCTCGGCGATCGCGTGATCGCGCTGCTCGGTCGACGAGAGCCGGTGCTGCATCGACGTCGCGTGCACGGCCAGCCCCACGGCCGCCACCGCCAGGACCGCCGCGGCCGCGGTGGCGACCGCCAGCCACGACCTGCGGATCGCTCCCGGCCGCGACCGCAGGGAACGCCACCACCCGCCGGGCGGGCGCGCGGACCGGCGGCCTGCCAGCCCCGGATCTGGCTCGGGAACCACGGGCGGCAGCTGGCGCAGCCTGGTCGCGGCCAGCAGCGTCTGCTCGCGCAGTTCCGGCCGCGGCTCGATGGCGGCCGCCTCGCCGAGCCTGGCCGCCGCCTCCCGCAGCCCGCGCACTTCCTCGCGGCACGGCTCGCAGCCCGCGAGGTGCCGCTCGAAGGCCGCGCGGTCCGGAGCCGGCACAGCGTCCATGACGTAGGCGCCGACCAGAGTGTGCAGCGCCGCGGTGCTCCTGCGCATCACTCCACCCCCAGGCAATCTCGCAGCCTGATCAGGCCGTCCCGCATCCGCGTCTTGACGGTGCCGACGGCCACCCCCAGCAGCCTGGCTACCTCTGGGTAGCTGTATCCGTGGTAGTACGCCAGCGTCACCGACTCGCGCTGCAGATCGGTTAGCGCCGCCAGGCAGCGCCGGACGCGCTCGTGCTCGAGCCGCGCCTCGACGGCGTCGGTCACCTCGTCGAAGGCGATGCTGGCGGTCGCGGCCCGCAGCTCCCGGTCGGCGGCGCGCTGCTCGGACCGGACCCGGTCCACGGCCCGGCGGTGCGCGAGCGTCATGATCCACGCGCTCGCCGAGCCCGCGCCGGGGTCGAATCGCCCCGCGCTGCGCCAGACCTCGAGCAGGACCTCCTGCATGACCTCCTCGGACTGCGCCGGATCGCGCAGCACCCGCCTGACCGTGCCGAGCACGGCCGGGGCCACGTAGTCATAAACCACCGCGAACGCCGCCGGGTCGCCCTTCGCGACCGCCCCCATGGCGCCCTCCAGGTCAGGGCGGCCGGACCGGCCGGCGGCGTGCTCCTCACCTGAGCCGCCCGGCAAACCTGACACGTTCACATCCCTGTATTCGACACCGGAACGAGATCAGCTTGGCGCCAGTGTCCATCGCCGGGCCGCAGTTACCCAATCCAGCGACGCTGCTGCTACGAATTACAGCTGTGAGCTTTCCGCCGAGCAGGCCATGGCCGATCATTCCCAGGCGACGTCAGGTCGTGTCCGCCGCCTTCGGCGCGGTTCTCGGGGTCGCGACCGCGCTGGTCGCCCTGGCCGTCGCGCAGGCGGTCGCGGCGTTCATCAGCTCACAAGTAGGCGAGCCGGTGGACGCCGTCGGCGAGCTGTCGATCAACCACACCCCGCCCTCGCTCAAGAACTTCGCCATCCGCGAGTTCGGCTCCAATGACAAGACCGTGCTCGTCTGGGGCATCCGCGCTGTCCTGATCGTCTTCGCGATCGTCATCGGCATCCTCGCGCTGCGCAAGCTCTGGTACGGCCTGATCGGCCTGGCGGTGTTCATCGCGATCGGGGTCTACGCGGCCGAGAGCCAGCCCACCTCCCGCGGGATCGACGCACTGCCCACGCTCATCGGCGGCCTGGCCGCGGCGCTGTTCATGTGGCGGGCCAGCGGGGTCGGCCGCCGCGCGCTCACGTACCGGGCCGGGGCGCCGGCCCGGCTCGCGACGGCACCGCGCGCCACGCCCCCGCGGGCTGTCCCGCCGCCGACCGTGCCGCCGAAGACCGATGCGCCCGCACCCGAGCCGCCCGCCAGCCGCCCGCCATCGCCGACGGAAGCCGAGCCGCAGGACTCGGATCCCTGGCAGGGCTGGCTGCCGAGCTATGACCGGGACTCGGGGTCAGGCTGGCGGGACCGCGGCCGGCCGGCGGCGCGGCCTGCCCTGTCCGGCTACGAGGACCAGCAGAGCCGCCGGCGGTTTCTCCTCGCCAGCGCCGGGGCCGCGGGCGCGAGCCTGGCCGTCTACGCCGGCGCCACCTGGCTCGCCGAGAACCGGGCCGTTTCGGTGGCCCAGAAGTCACTCAAGTTCCCCCGCGCCGCCACCGCGGCGCCGCCACTGCCGGCCGGCTATGACCTCAAGATCCCTGGCCTGAGCCCCTTCATCACGCCGAACGGCAGCTTCTACCGGGTGGACACCGCGATCGTCCTGCCGGAGGTCCTGCCCGCGAGCTGGCACCTGCGGATCCACGGCATGGTCCAGCGGGAACTGGTGCTGAGCTTCGACGACCTGATCCGGCGCCCGCTGCTCGAGGACTACATCACGCTGTGCTGCGTGTCCAACCCCGTCGGCGGCCCGTACGTCGGCAACGCCAAGTGGCTCGGGGCGAGCCTGCGCAGCCTGCTGCAGCAGGCAGGCATCCGGGCGGGCGCCGATCAGCTCCTGTGCACCTCGGCCGACGGCTTCACCTCGGGCACGCCCGTCCAGACGGCGATGGACGGCCGGGACGCCATGCTCGCGGTGGCGATGAACGGCACCGCGCTGCCGATCGCGCACGGGTTCCCGGCCCGGCTGGTCATCCCCGGCCTCTACGGGTACGTGTCGGCCTGCAAGTGGATCACCGACATCGAGGTCACCACCTACGCGGCGAACACCTCGTACTGGGCGCAGCGCGGCTGGTCGGCCCAGGCTCCGATCAAGACCGAATCCCGCATCGATGTGCCCGGTTTCGGGGCGAGCGTCAAGGCCGGTCACCAGACGGCGATCGCCGGCGTGGCCTGGGCCCAGCACAAGGGCATCGACGCGGTGGAGGTGAAGGTCGGCAGCGGCCCGTGGCAGCCCGCTCAGCTGGCCTCCGTGCCTGACCTGGACACCTGGCGGCAGTGGGTCTACCAGTGGGACGCGAATGTCGAGCCCGGCAATTACGTCATCCAGGCGCGTGCCACCGACAAGACCGGGTACACCCAGACGTCGCTGCAGGAGCCGCCCGAGCCGAACGGCGCGAGCGGCTACCCCAGCACGACGGTGACCGTCACCAGCTGACCGCGCCGTATATCACGCGGACGCGCAAAGATCGACTCTGGCGCAGGCAAATCCGACCTTTTACGATAGGTAAGGCGCCAATTCAGCGATCGGCCGGGTGCGACGGTCGGTCAGGCTGCAGCGTTCGAGGCAGACGCCGATGCACACCGGCGTCTGCCACGCTGCATCGGCGGTTGCTGTGCTGCATGCGACGGGGCCCCTCCATGTATGAGATGGAGGGGCCCCGCCTGCCTGCCGCCCTAGTCAGCCGATTGCTCGGCGACCGCTGGCTGCCGGCCGCCACCGGTGTCAGTACCCCCGCCCTCCGCGCCGGTTGCCCGGCCCTTCCGGCGGTCCCAGGTTGCCCCGGGCGGTTACCGTCTTCAGTGGTGAGAGATTTCTACTGCCTCCCGAGCCCGCCGCACAAGGCCTTTCCGCAAGCTCTTCAAGATTCTTTTGTCATCCACAGGACATCCGTTGTTTATCCCCTGTGCATAACTGGTTTCCACCGGACTATCCACAGCTTTATCCACAGCCTGGGTGAAACTTGTCGGCTGTGCGCGGTGTGGCAGCTCTCGGGGGGTCCGCGGCATTCATCCGGGTGGGGATAACGCTCGGTGGGGCGCCGCCGCCGCAGCGTCGCCGGCCGCGGTGGCGACCGAGTCGTTTCGTGCGGCCGTCGAGAATCAGGGTGTGCGGACCGGCGCGGATGAGCCGAGCGTGCCTGCTGCTCAGCGGGCCTGGCATCAGGTTTTTGCGCCGCTCGCGCGGCTCGCCGGGCGGCTGCGGCTGCCCTTCCCGTCCGGCACCCGTGCGGCCATACTGGGCCGCATGACGCGTTCATATGCCCGGCTCCTGCTTGTATTTGGCGCTTTGCTGTTCGCTGCGGCCCAGGTCCTGTTGCTCGGCCGGATACTGGGCGATCCGGCGCACGGGCTGCTGGTTCCGATCGGTTACGGGCTCTTCGCCTGCGGCTACTGCATCCAGGCGGGCGGGTACTCGATCTTCGTCAGCAAGCTGCCGTTCCAGGAGGCAGCGTCGGTGCTGCGCGCCGCGTTCGTTCTGTTCGGCACCGGATCCGTCGCGGTGACGGCCGGCAGCGTGTTCTTCCTCGTGTTCGACCTCAGGGCGCAGAATACGGCCGCGATCATCGTGGCCGGCATCCTGCAGATTGCTGCGGCTGCGGCCCTCAGCGGCGGCTGGCTCGTGTGGGGGCTCGCGGCGCGGGGCGAAGCCGGCGTCGAGCTCTTCGGCGCCGCGCAGGGCAGCGTGGGCGCAGCGAGCTAAGCACTCTGTGCACACCTGCAGCGCGGTCAGATGGTTTTCAGAAGGGACGCCACCAGTCTGTAGTCATGACCGAGAGACGAACGACGGCAAGCACGGCGGCAGCGGTGGCCGCGAGAGCCAGGAATCAGTCCCGGCTGCGCGCCGTGACCGCGGCCGCGGGGCTGGCGAGCGTGGTCGCGACCGCGGCCGTCGGCTACAGCCTGCCGGGATCGGCGCACACCAGTTCGGTCACCCACGCTTCCAGCTCTAGCTCGAAATCGAGCTCAAGCTCAAGCTCAGGGAAGTCAGCGTCGGGCAGTTCGTCGAGTGCCTCTTCGGGCAGTTCGTCGGGCAGCTCATCGAGCAGTTCGAGCGGGCTGACCACGACGAACCCGCCGAGCTCAAGCTCGGGCTCGGGATCGGTGACCTCAGGCGGGTCGTGACGCGGTCAGCCCGAGCGACCCGGCCCACAGGTCGGTCAGGGTCCGCTCGGCGCTCTCCTCCTCGTGCTGCTCCCCGACGACCAGCCACCAGTAGCAGAAGTTCGACGTCATCGACACCAGCGCGGCCGCCGCGGTGCGCGGCTCCACGGATTCCGCGGCCAGCCCGCGTCGCTGCCAGCTGCTGATCCGGGCGGCGACCCGGTCGACGTGCAGCGCGCGGTAGTGTCGCCGCAGCCGCTTCAGCTCGGGATCGATGCTGGCCAGCTGCTCGATGAGGCCATAGATCGCGGCGTGCTCGCGATAGGCGTCCACGTAGCGGCGGTTGGCCCGGTCCAGCGCGGTGACGGGGTCAAGCCCGTGCTCTCCCGGCTCGGGCGCGACGGCCGCCGCGATCGCCTCGCCGACCTCCGCGGCCAGGACTTTGAACACCTCGAGCTTGGACGGGAAGTAGGTGTAGAAGCTGCCCCGGGCGACCCCGGCCGCTGCCACGATGTCGTCCACACCGGCATCGAGGTAGCCAAGCCGCGCGAACACCTCACGGGCGGCGGCCAGGATCTGCTCCCGGGTCCGCTGCCCCCGGCCGGTGCCGCGCGACGCCTGCGCGATGCGCCGCCGCGCGGCCGTGCCCGCCGGGGTCCAGCCGCCCCGCGTGCGCGGACCGTCGCCCGGCGCGCGGCCGGCGGCGGCCCGATCCGGCTGCGCCATCTCATCGCCTCCCGCTGGTAAGGCAGCCCGTAAGTCGACTACGATGTCGAATCACACTCTAGTCGCGGGAGACGTCGATGACGGAGTCGATGGCGGAGCGGGCCGGGCCCGAGCTAACGGTCGAGCTTGGCGATGACTACGTCGCCACGCTCGAGATCGACCGGCCGCCGCACAACTTCTTCAGCTTCGGCCTCATCGCGCAGATCGCTGACGCGTGCGAAGAACTGGCCGCCGGCGGTCGGTGCCGGGCGATCGTGCTGTGCAGCGCGGGCCGCGTGTTCTGCGCCGGGGCGGACTTCGGGGGCGGACCGCAGCTCTCCGATCAGGGCGGCCTGCACCTCTACGACGTCGCGCAGCGGCTGTTTGAGCAGCCGCTCCCGATCGTCGCGGCCGTCCAGGGCGCCGCGATCGGCGGCGGCCTCGGCCTGGCCATGGCCGCAGACTTCAGGGTCGCCTCGCCGCAGGCCCGGTTCGCCGCGAACTTCGCGCTGCTGGGCATCCACCAGGGCTTCGCGCTGACCGTCACGCTGCCGGCCGCGATCGGCCAGCAGGCCGCGATGGACATGCTCTACACCGGCCGCCGGGTGACCGGCGAGGAGGCCGTCGCGCTCGGGCTTGCCGACGAGCTGGCCGAGCCGGACCAGGTCCGCGACCAGGCGCACGCGTTCGCCGCGAGGATTGCGGGATCGGCTCCGCTGGCGGTCCGCTCCATCCGGTCGACGATGCGCGGACCGCTGGCTGCCGCGGCCCGTACCGCCATGGAACGGGAACGAACCGAGCAGGAACGACTCATGCAGACCACCGACTGGCGTGAGGGGCTGGCCGCAGTACGCGACCGGCGCCCGGCCAGCTTCACCGGCGAGTGAGGCCAGATGCCCATGCTCAGCCGTCCCTGCGGGGACATCAGCGACAACGTGATCATGGCCGCTCAGGCCAGCGGGGCCATGCCGCTGCTGCTAAGTCACGGCTACGGCGCCACGTCGGACATGTTCGCGCCGAACGTCCCCGCCCTGGCGGCGCACCGGATGGTCGTGACCTGGGATCTGCGCGGCCACGGCACCAGCCAGTCGCCGTCGGACGAGAGCTGTTACTCGGCCGAGCACGCCCTCGCCGACATGGCCGCGATCCTGGATGAGCTCGGCCTGGAGCGCGCGGTGCTGGGCGGCCACTCGCTCGGCGGCTTCCTGTCGCTGGACTTCACCCTCGCGCATCCGGAGCGGGTGGCCGGGCTGGTGCTGATCGGCACCGGCCCCGGCTTCCGCAACGACGAGGCCAGGAATGCCTGGAATCAGCGCGCGCTCGCGACCGCCGACCGTATCGCCGAACGCGGCATCGCCGGCCTCGGCAGCAGCACCGAACTGCACGGCGACGCGCACAAGGACATTAACGGCCTGATTCTCGCGGCTCGCGGCACGCTGACCCAGCGCGACGCCCACGTGATCAACGGGCTGCCGTCGATAGCCGTGCCGGCGCTGATCGTGGTCGGCGCCGAGGACAAGCATTTCCTGGGCGCCGCCGACTACATGGCCGCCAAGATCGCTGGGGCGCGCAAAGTCGTAATCGCCGGCGCTGGCCACGCCCCGAACATTGACGATCCGGAGACCTTCAACGCCGAGGTACTCGCGTTCCTGTCTGAAATCCCCGCATCGTCATGAGCCCGCAGGTCCCGGCCGCCGGGCAGATCCGGGCCGAACTGGCGGCGTGGGTGTCCGCGAACTGGGACCCGGACATGCCGCTGCGCGACTGGCGCGAACTGCTGGCGGACTCCGGCTGGGGCGCGCCGTCCTGGCCCGAGCGCTGGCACGGCCGCGGCTGGCCGGCCTGGACCGACGACGTCGTCGCGGGCGAGCTCGTCGCCCTCGGTGCGGTGGGCACGCCAGTCGGTCTCGGCATGACGCTCGCCGCGCCGACGATTCTCGCCCACGGCAGCGACGAGCTGAAGGCGCGCCTGATCCGGCCGATCCTGACCGGCGAGCAGACGTGGTGCCAGCTGTTCAGCGAGCCGGGCGCGGGGTCGGATCTGGCCGGGCTGTCCACATCCGCGAGCCTGGACGGCCAGCAGTGGGTGATCAACGGCCAGAAGGTGTGGAACACCAGCGCGCATCACGCCGACATGGGCCTGCTGCTGGCTCGCAGCGACAGCCAGGTGCCCAAGCACCGCGGGCTGACGTTCTTCGCGCTGCCGATGCATCAGCCCGGCGTCGAGGCCAGGCCGCTGCGCCAGATGAACTTCCACGCCTCGTTCAACGAGGTCTTCCTGACCGATGCGCGGGTGCCCGACGACAACGTGATCGGCGAGGTCGGCGGCGGCTGGCCGGTCGCGCTGACGACGCTGGCCTACGAACGACGCTTCGGCGCGATGCGGCCGCCTGCCTACGATCGGAGGCCGGGCCTGGCGCTGGATGAGGCGCGGGCCGAGTCCGAGGCGCACTTCGCGGTGTACTCCTGGTATCCGCAGCGCGCTGGCCGGGCCGACCTGGTGATCGAGCACGCGCGCGCGGCGGGTGTCACCGGCGACCCGGTGATCAGGCAGGCGATCGCCCGGCTGGTGACGCTGCAGCGCGTCAGCGCGTGGACGTCCGAGCGGGCCAGGGCGGCCCGTGCCCGCGGTGCCCGGCCGGGCGCGGAGGGCTCGGTCGGCAAGCTCGCGCTCAGCAACATCGCTCGCGAGTCGGCCCGGGTCCACGCGATGATCGCGCGCGCGGGCGCGCTGCTGACCGGGCCCGACTCCCCCATGGGCGGCGTGATCGCGGAGGTACTGATCTCGGTGCCAGCCCAGTCGATCGCCGGCGGTACCGACGAGATCCAGAAGAACATCCTGGCCGAGAAGATCCTCGGCCTGCCGGCAGAGATCCGGGTCGACAAGGATGTGCCGTTCAGCCAGATCCGCGCCCGCGGCTGACGCGTGCCGACCGGCGCCGAGGCGCGCGCGACGTCATCTCTTCGAATGCGGTCCCTCAAGGGAACGGTGCGTGTTAGCCTCGAGGCGATATAGTTCCTTAAGAAAACCTACACAGGAGGAACCGTGGCCTCGCCGGTCGCCCAGGTCATGGCCATGCCAATCGCGCAGCAACTGCTCCAAAACGAGCCCATACTCCACCTCTCCTACACCGGCAAAGACGGCGGGCCGCGGGTCATCCCGATCGGGTACGTCTGGGATGGCGACCGGTTCAGGATGTGGACGATCCCGACCTCGGCCAAGGTTCGAGCCCTGAGCGCAGACCCGCGAGTCGCGATCACGGTCGACATCCCGGGCCCTCCGCCGCGCGTGCTGCTTGTCCGCGGCAGAGCAAGCCTCACCGTCATCGACGGTGTGCCCGACGGCTACCTCGAGGCTTCACATCGCACAATGCCGTCGGAGGCGTGGGACTCGTTCGACACGCAGGTCCGCGCGCTGTACGAGCAGATGGTCGCCATCGCCGTGACACCGGAATGGGCCCGGCTGCTCGACTTTGAAACCACGGCGCCGCGCGCAGTCGAGGAACTCGTCCGGAAGCAGAGTCAAGCCCGCTAAGTCCGCTAGTGGTGCACCGCGGCGCAGACCCGGCCCGTCTTCCCACCGGGCCCGGCGCCCTCACAAGCCAGGCCGGCATGCCACGGGGAGACCTCCCCACCCGGGGATACCTCCCCTTGCCCCAGGCCAACGGCGCCGCGCACCATCGCTCCTAACGCGGCCTGTGCCGCGGCTAACGGGGCGAGGTAACACAATGAACGTTTCAGCCATTCACCGGGGAGAGTCAGCATCCGGCACCGCGGCCCCAGGCCGCCGGCCAGGCTTGCCGGAGGCGCGCCGCGTCATCCCGCTGGCAGGCGCGGCCGGCCTGATCATCCTGGTATCAGCGTGCGCCTCCATGGCGCCGCGCCAGGCCAGCGTCTCCGGGACGGGACTGCGGCGCGCTGCCGCGCCCGCCACGACCGCCAGTAGGCCCGCGCCGTCAATGTCCGCCAGCCGGCTCGCGCTCGCCACTAGCCAGCCGACGCCCGCCGCGACCGGCACCACCAGCCCTCCGGGCTCCGTCCCAGCCGCGTACACCGGGCCGCACTTCGCCACGCCGCAGGCCGCGATGACCTACATGGCGACCGCTTACAACAATCGCGACACCACGGCAATGCGCGCGGTCACCGACCCGCAGGCGTTCAACTCGCTGCAGGCCATGCGTTTCGCCGACACCGACCTCCGGCTGACCTCGTGCAAGCAGACGCCGCGAGGGGATTACATGTGCAGCTTCCGGTATGACTACGTCGATGGCCACCACCCCCGGTCCCAGACGGCCATGGTCATCACCGGACCCGCAGTGAACCCCGGCTGGTACATGTACCGGTTCATCTACGGCTGCGACTGACGTTCAGTCAGATCCGAGCGCGGCTAGCCGGCGGAGCACCGGGATCCTCGGGTGGCAATGCGAGGGCAATCGACTGGATTGCGCGCTCAAGCGCCGGCAGGTCTTGGTCAACCGTGGACTGGACTAGCGCCACTGAGGTGTGGAAGTAATGGTGCGCCAGGTGATCGCGCATGCGCGCCACTTCTCGCCACGGCACCGACGGCTGGCTGTCGAGCAGCTCAGTCGGTAAGGCCTTGACTGCCTCGCCTATCTCAACCAGTCGGATACGGACGGCATCGAAGACCAGCCCATCTGACAGCTGGCCGCGGTTGAGGTGCGCTCGTATCGCGTCGATTGCTGACTGTATGTCGCCGATCCGCTGGCGATCTCGGTAGCTCACAGCGCGATCAGGTCTGCCTCGGCGTGCTCACCGACTGCGTCCTTCAGGCTGCTCGCCGGGACAAGGTCAACGGGACTGCCGAGCACGTCTTCCAAATCGGCTTGGACCTGGCCAAGCCCGACAAGGCTCATGCCGCCCGGCAGGTCTGCGAGGAGGTCGACGTCACTTCCAGGCCGATCCTCGCCGCGGGCCACGCTTCCGAATACGCGCAAGTTCGTCACGCCGTGGGCGGCGGCCACGGCCACCAGGTCTGCCCGGAGATGGCGAACGCGGCGCCCTACCGGGCCAGAAAGCCGCGCCAACCGAGGCGGATGCCGTCGAAGCTCGATCACGAGATCAAATCCTGCAGCGTCCACGAGCGTGGCGAGCGTGGGCAGGGCCGGCTGCCGCCTGCCGGACTCATAGGCGCTGATCACGCTCTGGGTGATCCCGGCCAGGAAGGCCAGCTCCATCTGCGTCATCCCAGCGTCTCGCCGGGCCCGGCGCAACACTGCCGCGGCTTCAAGATCGATTGCCATGCGGCAATTATAGCGGATCGTAAATAGTTGGCCGCGTCGAGACCGTCCCTGTCGACCACTCGCCGCGCCACGACGGGACTACGCGTCAAGATCGCGGCTCGCCATATACCTGGGGTTTCGGTTGCCTTTTCGTCCTGTTTGCGGCGGTTCGCGCCAACCAAAACCCTGGGTATGTCAGCTCGCCGCATGCAGCTTTCCGGTACGACTACGTCGCCGGCCACCGCCCGGCCCCAGAGGGCCATGGTCATCACCGGACCCGCCGTGAACGCCGGCTGGTACATGTACCGGTTCATCTACAGCCGCGACTGATCCTGCCCGGCCCGAGTGGTGCCCTGGAGCCGCTGCAACCTGTAGTGCGTTAATCGAACGCGCAGCGCGAGGTTTGTCCGCTGAAAGGTAGTTGTTGTGGCGCAAACTGTATATCGTCGCCGTTGATTCGAGTTTGCACGCCGAGCGGCAGCACTGCGGGGATATATGGGTGGACGGTGTCGCCGGGGCAGTATCGGGGCGCTAGCGGGCTTGCTCGGCGTTGCGCTCACTGGCAGCCTGGCGTGGAGTGATCCGGCAGCGCCGCGGTCCGGCGCGACGGACTGGCCCGCGTATCTCGACGGGCCCGCGCACGCCTCCTACAGTTCTGCCGAGAAGGCGATCACGCCCGCCAGTGTCCCGAGACTGGTGCAGAAGTGGCACCGCGCGCCGGGCCACAACTACCTGGCCAGCCCCACGGTCGCCGACGGAGCGGTCTTCATTGGCTCCGACGGTGGCTGGTTCTACAAGCTCAGCATGACCACCGGCAGGGTGCTGCACAGGGTGTTCCTCGGCTACCAGCCCATCAAGACCTGCGGTGCCCTCGGCACCGTGGACACCGCCACCGTCGCGACGGATCCCGGTGACCACCAGGCGACCGTGTACGTAGCCGGCGCGAACGGCTACCTGTACGCGCTGAGCGCGGCAAACCTGAGGCTCAAGTGGAAGTCCGTCATCGCGATCCCGTCGACGAGAATCAGCAATTACTTCGACTGGTCATCGCCCACGGTCGCGCACGGGAGCATTTACATTGGCGTTGCCTCGAATTGCGACAACCCGCTGATCCGCGGGCGGCTTATCGCCTACCACCAGATCTCCGGGAAGAAGTTCGCCGTGTTCTACACGGTGCCCAGGGGCGACATCGGCGGATCGATCTGGTCGAGCGTTGCGGTCGCCCCGGACGGCGACGTCTTCGCCTCCACCGGTAACGGGCCGGAGACCGAGCAGCGACTCGGCTACTCGGAATCGATCCTCAAACTCAGCCCACGGCTCAGGCTGCTGGGCTCATTTCAGGTGCCGCCCTCGCAGGTGACCTACGACGCCGACTTCGGCGCGTCGCCAGTCATCTTCGGCCGATACGTGGGCGCCTGTGACAAGAACGGCATCTTCTACGCGCTGAAGCAGTCCAGCATGAAGCTGGCCTGGGAGAAGGAGATCAGCGGGCCATCCGGACCGGTAGCCGAGTGCGCCGCCGCGCCGGCGTACAACGGGAGGCACCTGTACCTCGCCGGGCCGGCCGTCACGATCAGGGGAAAGACGTACCGGGGCTCGGTCCAGGAACGCGACCCTGGCAACGGCAGGCTGGTGTGGGCGACCGGGCTGCCGAACGGCGTGATCGGCAGCCCGACCTTGGACGGCGGCGGCGTGATCGCCGTCGGCACCTACGACGTGTCGGCGGTTCCCAACGCTACCTATCTCATCAGGGCAGCGACGGGCAGGATCCTGCGGACTCTCGTCCGAGGGACCGACTTCGCGCAGAGCGTCTTCGCCGGCAACTGGCTGTTCACCGCCAATAGCAACGGCGTGTACGCGTGGGGCGTCAGAACATCGACTCGTCGATGACGTCCAGGTTGCGGAACGTCGTCGGCCCGTCGGCCATGGCCATCATCCGCGCGGCGTTCTCCTGGGTCTCGGGGAGCTCCGAGTTCTCCATCGCCGACTCGTACGAGTCGAAGAAGATGAACATCACGTACCGGCCGGGCTCGTCGCGATCGGCCGTCATCATCGCCCGGCGAGCGGTGCGCTTGCCCTCGGTCGCCCGCTCCCAGTCCCCGGTTATCGCCCCCATCGCGTCGATATTGTCCGTCCGGAACTCCATGATCTGCACAAAAGTCACTGCTGTCCCCCTAAAAGCTCGCCGCTGCGTAGCTGAAGCGTAACGCTGCGTTTTCAGAGGCGCGGCAGAGGTCATCCAGATCTGCCGTTGCGGCCCGCCGCCCACAGTTGACGCCACGGGCAGCGGCAGACGGCCGCTGCCGGCGCGCTTCTGGAGGCTGACAGTGGGAGCCACGGCGAGTACCGCGCTCTGGTACGCGAGCCGGTCGACCGGGGTCGTTGCCCTGGTGCTGCTGACCGTCGTGATCGTGCTCGGCATCCTGGTCAACCGCAGGCGGAGCCTGCCCGGCCTGCCGAGGTTCGCCACCACGGGCCTGCACCGGAACCTGTCCCTCCTCGCGGTCGCCTTCATCGTCGTGCACGTGATCACCGCAATCGCCGATCCGTACGTGACGATCGGCATCGCGGCGGCGATCGTCCCGTTCACCTCCCCGTACGAGACGCTGTGGCTGGGCCTCGGCGCGGTCGCGCTCGACGTGATGATCGCGGTCATCATCACAAGCCTGCTGCGGGCACGGATCGGGCGCCGGACCTGGCGGGCCGTGCACTGGCTGAGCTACGCGTTCTGGCCGATCGCGGTCGCCCACAGCATCGGGTCCAGCACCGACATGCAGCGCGGCGGCCTGCTCGGGCTCGCCATCGGCTGCATCGCCGCGGTCCTGGCCGCCGCCGCGTGGCGGCTCGTGACAGCGCTGCGGGAGCCCGAGCGCGCCGCGCTGCCTGGCCTCGAGCTCGCCGCGGCCGACCACGCACCGGCGCGGACGGACCGCGTTCCCGCCGGGACCGGTGCGCGATGAGGCCCGCGATGGCCCCGCCGGTCACCGCCGCTCCCCCGCGAGACGCCGCCGCGACCGGCCTGCCCCGGCTGCTCGCCGCGATGCCTGACGGGCAGCCCGTGGGCGCCTCCCTGGCCGACCACCTGCGCGTGCACGGCCAGCTGCCCCCGCGCGGCGCCAGGCTCATCGACGAGATCGGCGCCGCGGGGCTGACCGGCCGGGGCGGAGCCGCGTTCCCGGCCGCTCGCAAGATCTCCGCGGTGCGCGCCGCCGGTCGCGGCGCCGTCGCCGTCGCCAACGGCGCGGAGGGCGAGCCCGCGAGCCGCAAGGACGTCGCGCTGCTCTGGCTGGCGCCGCACCTGGTCCTCGACGGGCTGCGGGCCGCGGCCGAGGCCTGCGGGGCGCGCACCGCGATCCTCTACGTGCACGCCGGCCAGCCCGCTCTCCTCGGTCGCCTCCAGCATTCACTAGCGGAACGGGAGCTGCGCGGCGTTGAGGTCATCGAGGCGCCGGCCCGGTTCCTGGCCGGCGAGGAGACCGCGCTGGTGGCGCGCGTCGGCGGCGGGGCCGCGGTGCCCGGGTACAAGGAGCACCGTGTCTTCGAACGCGGCATCGGCGGCCGGCCGACGCTCGTCCAGAACGTCGAGACACTCGCGCACATCGGGCTGATTGCCCGGTACGGCGCCGGGTGGTTCCGCCGGGCCGGCACGCCCGCCGAGCCGGGCTCAGCCCTCGCCACCCTGCACGAGGCCGACGGATCGTGGCGGGTCGCCGAGGTCGCGCTCGGCACGCCGATCAGCCAGCTGCTGCGCCTGGACGACCGGGTGCAGGCAGTGCTGGCCGGGGGCTATCACGGCGGCTGGCTGACCGCCGGCGAGGCGCGCTGGCTTCGGCTCAGCAACGCCGATCTGCGGGCCGCCGGCTCGTTCGTCGGCGCCGGGGTCCTCGCGGCGCTGCCCGCCGACGTCTGCGGGCTCGCTGAGGTGGCGAACGTGGCGCGTTACCTGGCGCTGGAGTCCGCCGGGCAGTGCGGCCCCTGCCTGAACGGCCTGCCGCGGATCGCCGCGGCCCTCACGGCGGTCGCCCGGCCGCTCCCGGCGCCGGCCGAGCTCGCCGACCTGCGCCGCTGGAGCGGCCTCGTCACGGGGCGCGGCGCGTGCCACCACCCCGACGGCACGGTGCGGTTCGTCACCAGCGCCCTGCGGGTTTTCGCCGCCGAGATCGCCGGGCACGCCCGGGGCCGGTGTACCGCGACGGCCGCGGGCCCGTTCCTGCCGATGGCGGCCGTGCCGGCTGCCGAGCCCGACTGGAGATGACAGTGCCGAAAGCCATGACCCTGCGGGTCAACCCGGTTGCCTGCGCTGGCCACGGGGCCTGCGCCGAGCTGCTGCCCGAGCTCGTCCAGCTCGACGAATGGGGCTATCCGGTCCTGCCGGACAAGCCGGTGCCCTCGGTCCTGCTGCGCGACGCGCGGCGCGCGGTCACCGGCTGCCCGGCCCTCGCGCTGCGGCTGACAGAGCGCTGAGCTGCGGCCTTGCCGGTCACTGAGGATATTCAGAGGAAGTACAGATGGCGGCTAAAGGCCCGGCAGGGATGCTCAGAGGATGATGACAGTCATGCAGGAGCCAGCCCCGCAGCAGGACGGGCCTGCCCCGAGCCTCAAGCGCGCGGACGGCAGCCCGGTCCGGGTGCTGGTCGTCGACGACGAGCCGAGCCTGGCCGAGCTGATGTCCAGCGTGCTGCGCTACGAGGGCTGGGACATCCGCACCGCCGCGGACGGCAGCAGCGCGGTGCGGACCGCTCGCGACTTCCAGCCGGACGCGATCGTGCTGGACATCATGCTGCCGGACTTCGACGGGCTGGAGGTTCTCCGCCGGGTGCGGACGACGCAGCCGCATGTGTGCGTGCTGTTCCTGACCGCGCGGGACTCGGTGCAGGACCGGATCAACGGCATCACGGCCGGCGGCGACGACTACGTGACCAAGCCGTTCAGCCTGGAGGAAGTGCTGGCCCGGCTGCGCGGCCTGCTGCGCCGGGCCGGGATGGCCAGGGCCAGCAGCGGCACCGAGCTGACGGTGGCCGACCTGACCATGGACGAGGACGCCAGGGAGGTCCGCCGCGGCGGCGACCTGATCGAGCTGACCGCGACCGAGTTCGAGCTGCTGCGGTTCATGATGCGCAACCCGCGCCGGGTGCTGTCGAAAGCCCAGATCCTTGACCGGGTGTGGAACTACGACTTCGGCGGCCAGGCCCACGTCGTCGAGCTGTACATCAGCTACCTGCGCCGGAAGATCGACACCGGCCGCGAGCCGCTCATCCACACCGTCCGCGGCGTCGGCTACGTACTCAAGCCGCCCGGCTGACCATGAACTCGTCCGGCGCCCCAGCCGCCCCCGGGCCACCGCCCCCCGGGCCAGGCGTCCCCGAACCCGCCGTCCCCGCGCATGCCTCCCGCGGGGCCGGCGGTCGGCCGCGCACGGCCGCAGGCCGGTGGCTGGCGCGCCGGACGCTTCGCGGGCGGCTGGTCGCGGGCCTGCTCGCGCTGCTGTTCCTGGCCTGCGCGAGCATCGGCGCGCTCACCTACGCCCACCTGCACTCGGTCCTGATCGGCGGCCTGAACACCGAGCTGGCGGACGCCAGCCAGCGGTATGTGAACTGCATTCACCCGCCGGGCGATCACGATCAGTCGGGGCCGGGCGGCGACCCGCCGGCCGGTGACTCCGCTTTCTGCTCGCAGCAGCAGGGCACGGGCGTGATGAACATCCAGTTCAACACCGGCGGCAGCCTCGTCGCGAAGAACATCGCCTACTCCACCGACGGCTGCCGCCTGTCGAAGGACGACGAGGCGCTGCTCACCGACATCTCGCAGGCGCACCTGCAGTCGACGAGCCAGCCGCAGCAAGTCGATCTGTCGGCGTACGGCCGGTACCAGGTAGTGACCCGCCCGCTCGGCGACGGCCAGGTCCTGCTGACCGGCATGCCGCTCGCCCCGGTCGACACCACGCTGCGCCAGGTCGCGCTCGCCGAGATCGCGGTGTTCTCGCTGGCGCTGGTGCTCACCGGCCTGCTCGGCACCGCCTGGGTGCGGGTGTCGCTGCGGCCGCTGCGGCGGGTGGCGGCCACCGCCACCAGGGTTACCCAGCTGCCGCTGGCCAGCGGCGAGGTCAGCATGCCCGAGCGGGTGCCAGACGCGGACCCGCGGACCGAGGTCGGGCAGGTCGGCGCCGCGTTCAACCGCATGCTCGGGCACGTGGAGTCCGCGCTGGCCCGGCGCGAGGCCAGCGAGGGGCGGCTGCGCTCCTTTGCCGCGGACGCCAGCCACGAGCTGCGCACGCCGCTGGCAGCGATCCGCGGCTACGCCGAGCTGGCCCGGCGCAGCCCGGACCCACTGCCGGCCGAGGTCGCGCACGCGCTGAGCCGCGTCGAGGCCGAATCCGCCCGGATGAGCCTGCTCGTCGACGAGCTGCTCCTGCTCGCGCAGCTGGACGCCGGCCGGCCGCTCGCCAGCGAACCGGTGGATCTCACCCGGCTGGCCATCGACGTCACCAGCGACGCCAGGGCGGCATCAGCCGATCACCGCTGGCAGCTCGAGCTGCCCGATGAGCCGGTCATCGTGCGCGGCGACGAGCACCGGCTGCATCAGGTACTGGCGAACCTGCTCAGCAACGCCAGCCGGCACACTCCCGCCGGAACCGTGGTCACCGTGGCCGTGTCCGCTAGCGGGGGCACCGCGGTGGTGAGCGTGACCGACAACGGGCCTGGCATTCCGGCCGAACTCCAGCCGGCCGTCTTCGAGCGGTTCGTCCGCGGCGACACGTCCCGGTCGCGGGCGGCCGGCAGCAGCGGGCTCGGCCTGGCGATCGTGCACGCGGTCGCCGCTGCGCACGGCGGCCGCGCCGACGTCGCGAGCCGGCCGGGCGAGACGCGGTTCACGATCACGCTGCCGGACGGCCAGCCGCCGCAGTAGGCCGCCACCGGATCGTGCACCTGGGCGCGCCAAGATTGACCCCAGCAGATACGTGTATTTACACTCTTCTCCGTGGGCGCTTACAAGAGCAGTTGCGTGTGCACCTCGCTCCGGATGGCGACCCGCTCGGTCAACCGGCTGTATGACCGGGCACTAGCGCCCGCGGGCCTGCGGGTGACCGGTTACAGCATCATGTCGCGGCTGGCCGAGGAAGGGCCGTTGTCCATCGGCGAACTGGCCGGCCGGCTCGCGATGGACCGGACGACGTGCTCCCGCGAGGTGGCGCCGCTGGTCAAGTCTGGCCTCGTGGAGGACACCGACGACGCCGACCGCCGGCGCCGGGTGCTGCGCCTGACAAGCCTCGGGGCGAGCAAGCGCGCCGAGGCGCACCCCCGCTGGGAGCGGGTGCAGCAGATGGTCAACGACGAATTCGGCGAAACCAACGTCGCGGACCTGCTCACGCGCCTGGAACGACTGCGAGACGGCAGCGACCGCCTGTCCGATATATAAAGCTCAGGAAAGGGACCATCAATCATGACTCGCGACGCCATTGCCACTGACAAGCTCGCCACCGCGGTCGGCCCGTTCTCGCTGGGCGTGCGCGGTGACGGCCTGCTGTTCCTCAGCGGTCAGGTGGCCCAGGACCCGGCGACCGGCAGGCTGCTCGACGGTGACACCGCGAGCCAGGCCGAGCAGATCCTGCGCAACATCGCCACCGCCCTGGAGGCGGCTGGCAAAGACCTCGGCGACGTGATCAGAGTCGGCGTCTACCTCACCGACATGGCCGACTTCGCCGCGATGAACGAGGTGTACGCGCGGCACTTCAGCGCGCCCTATCCGGCCCGTACCGCGATCGGCGTCGCCGCGCTGCCCCTGGGCGCGACCGTCGAGATGGACGTGGTCGTGGCCTGAGCCATGGGACTCGATTTCACTCTGGTCGACGTGTTCAGCGACCGCCCCTTCGGGGGGAACCAGCTCGCAGTGTTCCCCCGCGCCGAGGGCATCACCGACGAGACCATGCAGCAGCTCGCGCGCGAGTTCGGGTTCTCCGAGACCACCTTCGTGCTGCCGCCCCGCGATCCCGCGCACACCTGCCGGGTCAGGATCTTCACCCCGACCCAGGAACTGCCGTTCGCCGGGCACCCCACGGTGGGCACCGCTGCCGTCCTGGCGCAAACGGGCGCCGCGGAGGACGCCGGAGACCCCGCCGCCGAGCGCCGGTTCGTCTTCGAGGAAGAGATCGGGCCGATCACCGTGGTGGTCGACGGGCACGGCATACGGATGCACGTCCGCTCCCCCGACTACCAGACCACCGATGAGGCTCCGCCGGTCTCCGCGATCGCCAGGGCCCTCACCCTCCCCGAGGAGGCAATCGCCGACTGCTGGCACGCGGGTGTCGGCCTGCGGTTCTGTTTCGTGCGCCTGGCCGACCGGGAGGCGGTGGACCGCGCCGCCCTGGACCGGGCGGCGTGGCAAAGAGGGGTCGCCGGCGGCTGGTCTCCGCACCTGTACGTCTTCGCCGGCGAATTGCGTGATGACGCGCGCGTGTACGCCCGGTTCTTCGCGCCGGGAGTGGGCGTCGACGAGGATCCGGCCACCGGCTCGGCGTGCGCCTCGCTGGTCGCGAGCCTCGCTCAGCGTTCATCCCGGCCGGACGGCACCTTCCGCCTGACGATCGACCAGGGCGTGGCCATGGGCCGCCCGAGCATCCTGGAGGGCACCGCCCATCAGGACAACGGCCGGCTCACTGAGGTCGTCGTCGCCGGCCGGGCCACCATCATCGGGAACGGCACCATGACCCTGACCGCGCCGTAGCCGGGTCGGGCCAGGCCGGGGCACACCCGGCAAGCTGCCCGGCGCCGCTTCAGCCCAGCCAGCGGCCCGACCGCATGAGCAGCCGGCCGGGCAGCTCGTTCACCTCCCGCCAGGCGAGGATCCGCTCCGGGGTCACCCGCAGCCAGACGTGACGGTCCGCGTCCTTGCGCGCGTCCCAGAGCCTCTCGGCGAACGGCCGCTCCACGTCCTCGGTCACCGTCTCCAGCGTGAACGTCTCGACGACGCCGTCGACGAGCGTCACGTCGCGCGTGGGCCCGAAGCCCATCCGGACCCGACCGGATGACCGGATGTTCCGCGCGGTGCGGCTGGCCTCCGGCGTCACGATCGTGAACGCCTGCCCGTCCCACAGGAACGACAGCGGGACCAGGTACGCGGCGCCGCTCGCGTCGGCCGAGGCGACCCACGCGTCCACGTCGCTGGTGAATCGGGCCAGGGTGTCCTCTTTGCGCTGCCGGAACGGGCGCGGCGGATCATGAGCCATGCCAGACAGCATGCATCTTCAACCGCACTTGAGCGCAACTAGGCTGACCAAGCTGACCGGCGGCCGGCGACGAATACCCCGTGGGTCCGGCGGCACCGGCGCACGGAGGCTTCAGAGGTGACTTCATGATCGGGCTTATTCTCGTGGGCGCCGTGGCCGGCTTCCTGGCCGGCATCTCGCCGTGCATCCTGCCCCTGCTCCCGGTCGTGCTGGTCGCCGGCGCCGCCCGGCCGGTCACCGATTCCGCCGGGCCGGCTGAGCCCACGACCGCCAGTACGGGAACGACGGCGAGCCGGGGCGGTCTGGCCCGGCCGCTCGCGGTCGTCCTGGGGCTGGTGCTGAGCTTCAGCGTCCTGATCCTGGCCGGGTCGGAGATCATCTCGCTTCTGCACCTGCCCGCGGACTCGCTGCGCGACGCGGGCATCGCCCTCCTGGCCCTGGTCGGGCTCGGTTACCTGATCCCGCCGCTCGGCGCGCTGCTGGAGCGCCCGTTCGCGCGGATCCGCGTCCGCCGGCCGAACGGCAGCGGCGGCGGCTTCGCCCTCGGCCTCGCACTCGGCGTGCTCTACGTGCCCTGTGCCGGGCCGGTGCTGGCGGCGATCACGGTCGTCGGCGCGACTCACCGGGTCGGCCTGACCGCCGTGTTCGTCACGGCCGCATTCGCCATCGGAACGGCCGTTCCGCTCCTCGCGGTCGCCCTCGCCGGCGGCCAGCTCTCCCGTCGGCTGACCGCGATCCGCCGCCGCGCCCCGCAGGCGCGGGTGGTCGGCGGCGTGGTGCTGATCGGCATGGCCGTCGCCATCGCGTTCAACGCCTTCCAGGGCCTGGAGCAGGACGTGCCCAGCTACTCAAGCGCCCTGCAGGGCTCGGCCAAGGTCCGCAGCGAGCTGAACTCGCTGACCGGCGTCAAGCAGACGTCGCTGACGAAATGCAACTCCAGCGCGACCACGCTGGTTGACTGCGGGCCGGCGCCGAACTTCACCGGGATCACCGCGTGGCTGAACACGCCCGGCGGCAAGCCGCTCACGATGGCCGGGCTGCGCGGCAAGGTCGTCCTGGTCGACTTCTGGACCTACTCGTGCATCAACTGCCAGCGAACGCTCCCGCACGTCGAGGCGTGGTACAGCCGGTACGCCAAGGACGGCTTCGTCGTGGTGGGCGTGCACACGCCCGAGTTCGCGTTCGAGCATGTCGTCTCCAACGTCATCGCCCAGTCGGCGGCGCTGGGCGTGCACTACCCGGTCGCCGTGGACGACAACTACGCGACCTGGAACGCCTACGACAACGAGTACTGGCCGGCCGACTACCTCATCGACGCCCAGGGCAACGTAAGGCACGTGGCGTTCGGCGAGGGCGACTATTCCACCACCGAGAAGCTGATCCGCACGCTGCTCGCCGACGCTCATCCGGGCCTGGCGCTGCCGCCGCCCACCAACGTGCCCGACCGGACCCCGACCGGCGAGCTGAGCCCGGAGACCTACGTGGGCTACGACCGGCTGCAGTACCTCGTGCCCAGCACCGACGTGGTCGAGAACGCCCCGTCGGCCTACCAGTTCCCGGCCTCGCTCCCCCTCGGCGGCATGGGCCTGTCGGGCACGTGGACCGAGCACGCCGAGGAGGCCACCGCGGGGCCGCACGCCGAGCTCGAGCTCGGCTTCCTCGCCCAGGACGTGTACCTGGTGATGGGCGGGCAGGGCAGCGTCAGCGTGAGCATCAACGGCAAGCACATGCAGACCATTCAGGTCGCGGGGATACCGCGGCTCTACACGCTGTACTCGGCGAATGCCGTCACCAGCGGCACCATGCTGCTGCAGATGTCGCCGGGCGTGCAGGCCTACGACTTCACCTTCGGCTGATCGCCGCGATCAGCTCGTCACATCGACGTTGTACCGGGCCGCCAGCTCCTCGACGGTCAGGGCCTGGCCGGTCAGGCTGAGCGCCTGCGGATCGGCGGCGAGCGCGCAGACCGCGCGGCCAACGCCAGCCGGAGACTGCGACCCTTCGAAGTCGATATGACCGGCGAACCGCAGCACGTTCTCCGTGCGCACCCAGTCCGGGTGGAGCGAGACCGAGGTGACCCCGAGCGCACGGAGCTGCTCGGCGGCCGCGAACGCGAGCCGGTCATCGGCGACCTTGGCCATCGAGTACGCGACGCCGAAGGCCTCCTGCTCGGCCTCCGGCACGGCCACCGACAGCGTCACGATCAGGCTGCCCGGAGTCGCGATCAGCAGCGGCGCGCACATGACGATCGCGGCGTAGTGCGCGCGCACTCCGCCGTCAAACATCGCGTCGAACAGCTCGAGCGGCTGCTGCCACATGGGCGCGGTCCACTGCTGGTAGGTCTGCGGGCTCAGCCGCTCATACCCGGCCCACGCGCTGTTGACGAGCAGGTCAAGCCTGCCCTGCTCGTCGCGGATGCGCCGGGCCACGGCGGCCACGGCCGCGTCATCGCGATGGTCGCACGGGACCGGAACGCCCCGGCCGCCGCCGGAGGTCACCAGCCCGGCTGTCTCCTCGACGGTGCCCGGCAGCTCGCCCGTCCGTCCGGCCGCCGACGAGCGAGCGGTGAGATACACGATCCATCCCGCCTGGCCGAGCGCTCTCGCCACGCCCCGGCCGATGCCGCGACTGGCCCCGGTGACCCATGCCACCCGCGCGGCGTCTGAATCGCTCGTGTATCCCATCGGCACTCAGGCGCTGCCGGGGGCAATCTTGTCGATGGCGGCCAGCTCATCGTCGGCGAACGAGGTGTGGGCAATCGCGGCCAGGTTCTCCTCCAGCTGCGCGACGCTGCTCGCGCCGATGACGGCCGAGGTCATCCGGTCATCGCGCAGAACCCACGACAGCGCGAGCTGCGCCAGCGACTGCCCGCGGGCGGCGGCGATCTCGTTCAGCGCCCTGACCTTCACCAGGTCGCTCTCGCTGATGTCGCTGGCCGTCAGCGATCCGCCCTCGCTGGCGCGCGACCCGGCCGGGATGCCGCCGAGGTACTTGCCGGTCAGCACGCCCTGGGCGAGCGGGGAGAACACGATGCACCCGATCCCCTCCCGGCCGAGCACGTCCAGCAGGTCGTCCTCGATCCAGCGGTCGAGGATCGAGTAGGACGGCTGATGGATGAGCAGCGGGGTGCCCAGGGAGTTCAGGATGCTCGCTGCCTCGAGCGTTTTGTCCGCCGAGTACTGGGAGATGCCCGCATACAGCGCCCGCCCGGATCGCACCGCCGTGTCCAGCGCGCCCATGGTCTCTTCCAGCGGCGTGTCCGGGTCGAAGCGGTGGCTGTAGAAGATGTCGACGTAGGGCAGGCCCATCCGGTCCAGCGACTGGTCGAGGCTGGCCAGCAGGTACTTGCGCGAGCCCCACTCGCCGTACGGGCCCGGCCACATGTCCCAGCCCGCCTTGGTGGAGATGACCAGCTCGTCCCGATGGCCGCGCAGGTCAGTGCGGAGGATCTCGCCGAAGGCAGACTCCGCCGAGCCGTAGGGCGTCCCGTAGTTGTTCGCCAGATCGAAGTGCGTCACGCCGAGGTCGAAGGCCCGGCGGATGATCGCCCGCTGGAGGTCGAGCGGCCGGTAGCCGCCGAAGTTCTGCCAGAGCCCGAGGGAGATCTCGGGCAGCTTGAGCCCGCTGCGCCCGCAGCGGCGGTAGGGCATCTTCTCGTAGCGATCTTCGGCAGCAACGTAGGTCATGGCCAAGAGTCTGCCTCAGCCGAGACGGTACGTTCCAGGAGGACCCATCTCGAACTCCCGCCCGGTGAAGGGCGGGCCGGGCGATCGCTTGCCCGTTTCATGCCTGTAAGCCCGGCTACTGAAGGGTTTCCGCATCGTGGATGTGCCATAGGTATTGCTATAGCCATAGCTACCGCACATCCACGATGCGGAAACTCGATGGTTCGTAGGTGTTTAGGCTGAATAGTCCGGTGCGAGGCCTGGCGGCAGAAGAGCGCCAGGGTGGCTCGTCGGCGCAGTAGTTCTCTTGCCGACGTCTGTGCCGCCGGAAACCCCGGGTATGTCAGCCTGCGGGTCTTGCGGCTGGCGCTCGCCCCGACCTCGTGGCAGTAAGCCGACCGACCATGTGGTGCCAGACGCCCATAATGGGCGCATGGACCTCGCGGGCAAGCTGCAGATCAAGCCGGGGACCGTCGTGTGCGCGGTCGGGGCGCCGGCTGACGGGCCCGATCTGACCGGCGCCGGGCTGGCCGGGCCTGCGCGCGACGCCGGGGCCGTGATCGCGTTCGTGCATCAGGCCGCGGAGCTGCCGGCGGCTGCGCAGGACGCGATCGACGCCGCCCGGCTGGACCGGCTCGCCTGGGTCGCCTACCCGAAGGCCGGCCAGCTCGGTACCGACCTCAACCGGGACCGCCTGGCGGCCGCACTCGAGGGCCAGGGCATCCGCCCGGTGCGGCAGGTCGCGCTCGACGACGTCTGGTCCGCCCTGCGTTTCCGGCCCGCCTGAATAAGCACCGCCTGATCAAAAGGGCTTCTGCGGCATCATCGGCCCCATTGACACGGCCAAACCCGCACGTTAACTTCCCGGTAACCGCGCCCTCATATCGCTGCATGCGCGCATTTGCCGGATTGCCGAATGACAACTGCCGCGACGACAGGCCGGCCATTCCTGACCTTCCGCCGTTCAGCCGTCACCGGCGACGCGGACGGCGGCGACAGCGGAGGTGAGCTTTGTCATCGCACCGCATGACGAGACGTTGGATCACCGCCGGCGCGACCGCTCTCGTCGCGGGCGCCGGCATGATGGTCCCGGCGGCGGCCGCGGCCACGCCGCATTCGCCGACGAGCACCGCGCCGCAGCACGTGGGCAGCGGAGCAAGCGCGGCAGTCATCCTCAGAAGCTCCTACGGCGTACCGAGCGTCTACGCCGCCACCCGGCAGGGCATGTGGTTCGGCGACGGGTGGGCCCAGGCACAGGATCGCCTGGTCCAGCTCGAGCTCACCCGGCGGTCGGTCGAGGGAACCCTGTCGGCGATCTTCGGGCCGTCCGAGCTCGGCCAGGACGAGACGGTCAGGACGTTCTTCTACACGCCGGCCGAGCTGACCGCGCAGTACCGTTCCATGCCCGCGGTCACCCGCCGCGCGCTGACGGCGTTCTCCGCGGGCATCAACGCCTACGAGAACTACGCCTACTCCTCCGCCGCCAGCCGCGTTCCGTACGAGTTCTTCGTCCTCGGCCAGGCGCTAGGGCTGCCGTCGGGAACCCCGTACCGGCCCGCGCCATGGACGCCCGAGGACACCGTGGCGGTCGGCAACTACCTGGCCAGGGAGTTCGGCGGCGGTGGCGGCAGCGAACTGCAGAACCTCAGCTTCCTTGACTACCAGGTCGCGGAGCAGACGGCCAAGGGCGACGTCAACGCCGTGACCGACGCGGTCGCCATCTTCAACGACGCGCGCTGGATCAACGACCCGACCGCGCCGACGACTGTGCCATCGCCGACCCTAACGGCGGATGCAGCGACCGCAGCAGCGAAAGCCCCGGCCCCGACCTCGGCGTCGATCGCGACTACATCCACGCTCGCCAGCATGCGGATGCTGACCAGCTCTGCGATCAAGACCGCGCAGTCGAAGCTCGCGGGCGACCGCGCCTCGATCCTGAAGACCGGCATCTCGCTGCGAGTCCTGTCGCACGGCGGCTCCAACGCGATCGCGGTGGCGCCCTGGCGGTCGGCCGACCACCACGCGCTCCTGTGGGGAGCACCGCAGGAGGGCTTCGGCACGCCGAGCGTCGACTGGGAGGTGTACCTCCACGGGCCGGGCTACGACGCCGGCGGCATGGCGATCACCGGTGAGCCGTTCGTGCTGATCGGGCGCAACGCGGACATCGCCTGGACCACCACCAGCGAGGAAACGGTCGACCAGCGCATCTACGTGGAGCAGGTCAACTTCGCCACCAGCCCGCCAACCTATCTCTGGGACGGCAAGTGGATCCCGATGCAGGCGATCGCTGAGCCAGTTCCGGTAGCGGGCCAGGCCACGCCGCAGTCCTTCACCGTGTACCGGACCAAGGACGGCCCGGTTTTCGACACCGATACATCGGCGGGCGTCGCGTTCTCCATGCGGTTCGCCTCCTGGAACCGCGAGACCGGCTCGCTGCTCGGCTTCTCCCAGCTCGGCGGCGATACCGACCTCGCCCAGTTCCGGCACTCGATGAGCCTGGTCACCACACTGCACAACTTCCTGTATGCCGACCGGCGCGGGAACATCGCCTACTTCGGTGACGGGCTCGTGCCGATCGAGCCGTCGTTCAGCAAGGTCGACCCCCGGCTGCCGGCGCTCGGCAACGGCACCGAGCAGTGGCGGGGCTTCGTCCCGTTCAGGGACATGCCGCACAGCGTGAACCCCGCGCAGGGCTACCTCGACAACTGGAACACCAAGCCCTCGGCGACCGCGTTCTACCAGCAGAACGGCGGCGACGAGTACTGGGGCACGATCTTCCGCTCCACGCTCATCAGCCAGCTGGTCGCGGCCAGCCGAAACCTCACCGTCGGCTACCTGGAGCGCATCGAGCACGCCATCGGCACCATTGACAACGAAGACAACACCCGGCCGGCCGCTCCGTACTTCATCCCCTACCTCGTGGCGGCCTACCGCCAGCTGCGGGCCGCGAACAGCGCGCTGACCGATCCGGCGACCCATCCGGACCTGGCGTCCGCCATCGCCGCCCTGCGGCACTGGAACGGCGTTAGCACGCTCGGCAGCCCGGCCATGTCGATCTTCATGAACTTCCTGGAGGCCTACGAACGCAACGTGTTCGAGGGCGGGGTCTCCGCGGGAGAGCAGTACACCGGCTCGGTGAACTTCAGCGACAGCTCGCTGCCCGGCGACCTTGGCACCTACGGGGGCCTCGGCGGCATGGGCACCTACAACCTGCTGTATCACATCCTGGCGCACACGAAGGGGATCGATCCCTGCGGGACGCTGTGCTACCAGGGCGGATACTTCAGCGGTCACCGTGACCAGCTGCTGGTCGAGAGCCTGAACGACGCGATCACGATCCTGTCCGGCACCGGCACGCAACTCGGCCAGAACGTGCCCGGCTTCGGCACGACCGACATTGCGAAGTGGGGCTACGAGCCCGCTCAGGACCAGAACTGGGACAGCCTTGACCCGCTGGCCGTGGGCGTGAGCACCTCGTGCGGCACGAGCGCGAGCCAGAACCGCAGCACGTTCATGATGGCCGTCGACGTCGGACGGCGCCGCGTCACGGGCAGGGACGAGTTGCCGCCGGGCGAGAGTGCCTTCATCTCGGCCGCCGGCGTGCCGAGCCCGCACCTGTGCGATCAGGTCAGCCTGTTCGACGAGTTCAAGTACAAGGCAATGCCCCCGGCCTGAACACAGCGGAACAGCAAACAGCGGAGCGGGACCCGGCCCCGGCCGGGTCCCGCTCCCGCCTATTCGCCGTCAGCCCTGCTGGGGCCATTGGGCCCGGACCAGTTCCCGCCGGGTCCCGAATATCGCGACGGCGGCGGTGAGAACGCCGGCCAGCACGAGCAGGGCCGCCGACGCGGACAGGTACTGCAGCAGCATGCCCGTGAAGAAGACCCCCACCGGCATGCCGAGGCCGATCAGCACCATGACCGCGGCGATGACGCGCCCGCGCTCAGCGTCGGGTGTCTGCCGGAAGACCAGGACGTCCACGAGCACGCGGATCGACGGCACCCCGAGCATCGCGAAGAACGTCAGGGCCGCTACCCACCACGGTCCGAATGGCAGCGCCATCAGGCCGATCACGGCGCTGGCGACGAAGCACACCGAGATGAGCAGGACTCCGGGCCGGAGCCGGTGCAGCTGCTTCACCAGCGGCGCGCCGGCCAGGCCGCCGACGGCTCCGGCGCCGAGCACCAGGCCGATCACGCCTGACTGCACGTGCTGGTGCCGCAGCAGCACGATGATCGCCAGGTCCAGTCCGATGCCGACGGTGTTGACCAGCATGATCAGCGTCATCGCGGCGCGCAGCACCGGATGCGACCAGATCGTCCTCAGCCCGGTCAGCATGCCGCCGCTTGCTGCCGTGCCGCTTTCTTCTGCTGTACCGCTCTGCTCGGCCTCCGCCGGCGCCTGAGGCGGCGCCGCGGCGCCGCCGGGCATGGCCTTCATCAGCACTGCCGACACCAGCGACGCGACGAAGGATCCGGCCGTGAACAGGAAGGGAACGGCATGTCCGAGGGCTCGGATGGCGTACAGAACGCCGGCCAGCGGCGGGCCGGCGAGCGTGGCGCCGTTCACCCGGATCTCGTCCTGTACGAGCGCGGTGGTGAGCTGCTCCGGGGCCACGACCGACCGGACGAGCGGCAAGCGGGCGGCCCCGGCGATCGCCTGACCCGCTCCCAGCAGCACCGCGGCGATCAGCAGCATCGGCAGCGAGACCCAGCTCAGGATGAGCCCGGCCGCCACGATCCCCGTGACCAGGGCGCTCCCGGCCTCCGCCGCGATCACGATCGTGCGCCGGTCGCGCTTGTCGGCCAGCTGGCCCGCGGGCAGCCCGGCCACCAGCATGCCGATGGCCTGCAGCGCGGCGAACAGCCCCGCCCGGCCGGGCGAGCCGGTCAGCCCGAGGATCGCCAGCGGGTAGGCAATGTCTCCCACCGCCAGGCCGAGGGTCGAGGTGACGCTGCCGACCCACAGCGTCTGGAACTGCAGATTCCGCCGGAGCGGGACGAGCGGCCGGACCTGGCCGTCGGCCTGATCCGCCGCCATGTCGAGCGCGGGGCTGGTCATTTGCTCACCTCTAAACGTTCTTGACTACATCAGCATTCATGATTACGTGAATGATGACATGAGCGTGAGCGTGTGGCAAGATGTAAATGTGGATGAGCGAGATCACGAGGCTGCGCCGCCGGCCGCGCGGACCGTCGCCACCGTCGAGATGCTGAAGGCCATGGCCGATCCGACGAGGATCGCGATCCTGACCGTGCTGATGGAACACCCGAATGAGCTGCCGGTGATGTCGGTCAAGGAGATCGCCGCGCGCCTCGGTGAGCCGCAGACGAAGCTCTACCGGCACATCAAGCAGCTCGAGGCCGCCGGCCTGATCAAGGTCGCGGCGACCCGGATGGTGTCAGGCATCCTCGAGCAGCGGTATCAGGCGACGCAGCACGACTTCGTGTTCGATCACGGATTCATGCGGGAGCATGCGGACGAATCCGAGGCCGCCATCAGCGCCATCCTGGACGGCTTCCGGCTGAGCTTCATGTCGGCCTTCAGGGACAGGAGGCTGGCGCCGGACGCGATCGTGAAGGCGCTCGCCGCCGAGAGGGCATTCGCCGCTCCGCCCCGTTCTGCGTTGAGAAATGTCCCGCATATCGCGCCCTATGCGGGCTTGAGGCTAAGCGTGCGTCGGCCAGTGCCGCTCCTGGAACCAGGCGCGATACTTCGCCATCTTCGCGCGCTGCGCCGAGGATGCATGCCGCTTACAGGTGGACGCTTCGTCGCTTCCATCCGGCGCGCCCCATCGCAGCTCAACGCAGTCGTTGGGGTTGTACGCCATTTCCAGATCCGCCATGCGGTCGACTACGTCCTTGAGCGTGAGCGTCCATTGTGAGCCGTCGCTGCGCGTATAGGAAAACTTGCGCGCGGCGAGTTGCGACGCCAACACGTTCTGCAATTCGGCTTTCACGTCCGCGATGCTCTTGCCGAACGGGATCGCGTAACGGTCGGGCCGCCGTGCGACGCGATCGGGGAATCCGCGCACCACGTCGATCGCGATCAGCAGACGGAAATCGCGCGCCGGCGTGGAAAAGTCTTCCCAAGCGCCGGTGGTCTCAAAGATCGAAGGCCCGTCCGGCATGCTGGTCTCGCCGTGTCCGCTGTTTTGGTACTTGCGCCCATTCTCGACCGAAGTGACGCGCGTCTTCACTTGCTCGTCGAGCGCCGTGATCGCGTCCTGCATCGCCCGCAACGGATCGAGCGGCTCGGGCGACATGACCT
>Ga0209380_10000137_pt1 | contig 46006 bp, 39 predicted proteins | sample HubBroMetageWFT6_FD_188347 | JGI IMG/M metagenome (GOLD analysis project Ga0209380, IMG submission 188347) | Warmed and freeze-thawed soil microbial communities from the Hubbard Brook experimental Forest, New Hampshire - Hubbard Brook CCASE Soil... | ecosystem: Environmental > Terrestrial >...
GTTTTTTCGACGATGTTCACCTTCGCGCAAACTGCGCCGCAACCACAAGACAAAGACGCAGACAAAAAGCCGGCGATACCGGCCAAACCTGCGAGCAAGCAAGAAGCGAAGAAAGATCAGAAGAAAGACGAGAAGAAAGAGGTGCCGAAAGAAGAAAAAAAAGGGGGTATGACGGCCGACACTTTCTCCGGGCTGAAATTTCGGCTGCTTGGGCCGGCGGTGGCTTCAGGACGCGTGATGTCGATTGCGGTGAATCCGAGGAACAAGTTTGAGTATTACGTCGGCGTGGCGTCGGGTGGAGTGTGGAAGACGGTGAACGACGGCACCACTTGGACTCCGGTGTTCGATGGCGAGGGATCCTACTCGATTGGCTGGGTCACGCTCGATCCGAATGATCCGTCGGTCATGTGGGTGGGATCGGGCGAGAGCAATTCGCAGCGCAGCGTCAGCTATGGCGATGGAATTTATCGATCGGAGGATGGAGGCAGGAACTGGCAGAACCTGGGACTGAAGAAGTCGGAGCACATTGGGCGCGTGGTGATTGATCCGCGAGATTCGAAGGTTGTTTACGTGGCGGCGGAGGGTCCGCTGTGGGGGCCGGGTGGCGATCGCGGACTCTACAAGACCACCGATGGCGGGAAAAACTGGAAGGCTGCTTTGACGGTTAGCGAGAACACGGGCGTGGTCGACGTGCAACTGGACCCGTCGAATCCAGACACTGTGTATGCGGCGGCGTATCAGCGGCGGCGGCACGTGTTCACCTTGATCGATGGCGGGCCGGAGAGCGCGATCTACAAGTCGACCGATGCGGGAGCCACCTGGAACAAGCTGAAGTCGGGACTGCCTTCAGTGGACATGGGCAGGATTGGGTTGGCGGTATCACCGGCTGATCCGAATGTGGTTTACGCCACCATCGAGGCAACCGACGGCAAGGCTGGTGTCTTTCGCTCAACGGACAAGGGAGCGACCTGGGAACGGCGCAATGAGTTCGACCAGGGAGCAATGTACTACGCGCGCGTAGTAGCCGATCCAAGGAACGCGGACCGCATTTTTGTGATGAACGTTTCGCTGCGCGAGTCGCGGGATGGAGGCAAAACGTTTCAGAAAGTGAATGAAGTGAATCATCACGGCGACAACCATGCCATGTGGATCGATCCGGACGACACCAGGCATTGGCTATTCGGTTCAGATGGCGGCATGTATGAGACTTGGGACGATGCCAAGACCTGGGAGTTCAAGGCCAATTTGCCGACGGTGCAGTTTTATGACGTGGCGGTGGACAACGCGACTCCGTTCTATCACGTGTGCGGAGGGACGCAGGACAACTTTTCATGGTGCGGGCCGGCCCGGACGCGCGATCTGAACGGGATTGTGAATTCCGATTGGTATGTGACGACCGGGGGCGATGGATTTCGGTCGCTGGTGGATCCGGAAGATCCGAACACCGTGTATGCGGAGTCGCAGTATGGCGTACTGGCGCGATATGACAAGCCGACGGGGCAGGAACTGGTGTTGCAACCGCTCGAAGGCAAAGGCGAGCCCCCCCTGCGGTGGAACTGGGATTCTCCGATTATTGTGAGCCCACACTCGCACACCCGGCTCTATTTCGCGGCCAACAAACTGTTTCGCAGCGATGATCGCGGGGACACCTGGAAGGCGATCAGCGGAGATTTAACGCGACAAATCGATCGCAACCAGCTTCCGGTCATGGGCAAAGTATGGGGGCCGGATGCAGTGGCGAAGAATCAGTCGACGTCTTTTTACGGAAATATTGTGGCGCTGGCCGAGTCTCCGAAGAAAGAAGGCCTGATTTACGTGGGAACCGATGACGGGCTGATTCAGGTGACGAGCGATGGCGGGCAGAGTTGGACGAAGTATGAAAAGTTCCCCGGCATTGCAGAGATGACGTACGTGAGCCGGCTGGCGGCTTCCAATCATGATGCGAGCACGGTTTACGCAGCCTTTGACAACCACAAGAATGAAGACTTCAAGCCTTACTTGATGAAATCCAGCGATCGCGGGAAGACGTGGACTTCGATTGCGGGGGACCTGCCGGAGAATGGTCCGCTGCTGGCGTTCGTGGAAGACACCGTAAATCCGAATCTGCTGTTCGCGGGAACGGAGTTTGGCGCGTTCTTTTCGCTCGATGGCGGACAGCATTGGGTGCAATTGAAGGGCGGGCTGCCGACGATTGCCGTGCGCGATATGGTGATCCAGGCGCGTGAAGGCGATCTGGTGATCGCGACCTTCGGGCGCGGATTTTATGTGCTGGATGACATCACGCCGCTGCGCCAGATGAAAGCGGAATCGACCGAGCAGGCTGCGGCTGTCTTCCCGGTGAAGGATGCGCTGCTTTATGTGGAGCGGCATCCGCTGGGCGGACCCAAGAAAGGATTCCAGGGAGACTCGTTTTATACAGCGGAGAATCCGCCCTATGGAGCCGTGTTTACCGGGTACATGAAGGAGAAGATCAAGACTAAGAAAGAAAAGCGGCAGGAGGCGGAAAAAGACGCGGTCAAAAAGAATCAGGCACTTCCCTATCCGACGAATGACGAACTGCGCTCCGAGGGGGAGGAGGCGAAGCCGGAAGTTTATTTTGTGGTGTATGACGAAAGCGGAGCATCGATCCGTCGGGTGGACGGAAGTGCGGAGGCTGGGTTCCAGCGGGTGGCCTGGGATTTGCGCTATCCGGCGCCGCAGCTGAAGAAACATTCCGACGACGGCGAAGAGGATTTTCCGGATGCAGCCGATCAGGGGCCGTTGGTGCTTGCGGGAACTTATTCGGTGCGACTCTTCAAAAAAGTCGACGGCGCCGTCACCGAAATGGCCGGGCCGCAGTCATTCAAAGTAGTGACCGAGGGATGGTCGGGGATGAACGCCGCTGACCGCACGGCACAGGAAGAATTCCTGCGGAAGGTGACGGGTTTGTATCGGGCGGTGTCTGGGGCGCAGCACACTTCCGAGGAAGTAGAGTCGCGACTGAAGGCGATTCGCGAAGCATTGCGGGAGACGCCGGCGGTCGAGAAGCAACTCGGGGCGGTTGCCGATTCCATCGAGCAGCGAGAGCGCGAGATCCGGCGGGCTCTACGCGGCGACGTCGAGATGGCAAAGAGAAGCGAGAATGTGCCCTCATCGATCAGCCAGAGGGTAAGCTCCGTCATGGAGGGAGAGCGGTTCTCGCTGGCGAGACCGACGCAGTCGCATCGAGATTCTTACAACATCGCGGCGTCGGAGTTTACGGAGCAGCTGGCGAGGCTGCGCGCGCTGGTGGAAGTCGATCTGGCGAAACTCGAAAAGGATATGGAGGCTGCGGGAGCGCCCTGGACGCCGGGGCGCGTGCCGGAGTGGCGAGAGAAGTAGCGACCGCGAAGCAGAATTAACCACCGAGGACACAGAGATACGCGGAGGATTTCAGGGATCCTCGCCTGGCTGTGCGTGTCTCGCGACTCCGTTTAATTTTAATTCTTCAGCAAGATATTTGCGGATGTATTTTTCCTGATACTCCCTTGATATTATGAACCGTGGCTGTGTTACACTCGGCGCCGGCTGTTGCTTGCGCTGTGGGCGTTGCAACGGCCGTGGGGAAATCGTTTCATGCCCAGGAGGGCCGGGGAATGGGCCTCGCGTTACTGGTTTTGATCTGGCTGATCACTCTGGCCAGCACATATTTCTTCGTCGCCAAGACGTGGTGGCTGCCCGTCGGTGCTTCCTCGGCCGCGGGTTGGATCGACCATCAATTCGCTCTCACCTTCGTAATCATGGGAATCGTGTTCGTGGCAGCTCAACTCTCGTTGGGCTACATCGTTTGGAAATACCGCGACCGTCCCTCACGCGCGCCGGTTGAGTATTCTCATGGAAACACAACGCTCGAAGTGGTCTGGACCATACTGACCGCGGTTCTTTTCATTGGTCTGAACTTGATGGGGAGCAGCGTGTGGGCGAGCCAGCGCTTTGATGCCGCCGAAGCCGGGGCCGTGCAGGTAGAAGTCACGGGGATGCAATTCGCCTGGTACTTCCGTTATCCGGGTCCGGATGGAAAATACGGGGCTACGAGTCCGAAGCTAATGGATCCATCGGCGGGCGGCGAGGCGGCGGTGGGGCTCAACCCTTCTGACCCGGCCGCAAAAGACGATGTGGTGACAGGAACAATGTTTCTGCCGGTCAACCGCGACGTAGATGTAAGCCTCCGGGCCGTCGATGTGATTCACAGTTTCTTTGTGCCTTCCCTGCGTTTTAAGCAAGATACGGTCCCAGGGCTCAACATTCATATGCATTTCAAACCGACGGCGATCGGTGAGTACGAAATTGCCTGCGCCGAACTTTGCGGTCTCGGGCATTACAAGATGCACGGCATGGTCCACGTCGTCAGCCAGGACGATTTTGACAAGTGGATAGCCGCACGGGAGGCGGAGAAACAATAAAATGGCGACCCCGGCTTCGGTTCACGCGCACGCTCCTCAGGGTTTCATCCGGAAATACATTTTCAGCCTCGACCATAAAGTCATCGGCATTCAGTATTTCTTTCTGGCACTCACCGCGGTGTTTGTGGGAATGTTCTTGTCGCTGTTGATGCGGATTCACTTGATCTGGCCGGCGGCTGTTTTGCCGCTCGTCGGAGAGATCAAACCGGAGACGTATCTCAGTCTGCTGACCATGCACGGCACCATCATGGTGTTTTTCGTGCTGACCACAGCGCCGCAGGGCGGCTTCGGCAATTATTTTCTGCCGATCCAGATCGGCGCGCCAGATATGGCTTTCCCTGTCCTGAACATGCTTTCGTTCTGGACGACGTTTGTGGGATTTGTGGTGATCATCGCCGCATTCTTCGTAACCGGAGGAGCACCGCTGCATGGCTGGACTGGGTACACTCCACTCAGCGCGCTGCCGTCAGCTGGGCCTGGCGAGCAACTCGGCGCCGATCTCTGGATCGCGAGCATCGCCATTTTTTGTATTGCCTCACTGATGGGCGCGCTGAATTTCATCACCACAACGCTCGACCTGCGGGCGAAGGGCATGACGATGATGCGGATGCCTCTCACCGTGTGGTCCTGGTTCATCACCGCGATTCTCGGACTGCTGGCGTTCGGCGTCCTGCTCTCGGCGGGAATCCTGCTGCTGATGGACCGCAATCTCGGCACCAGCTTTTATGTTCCGCTGGTCGTGGTGAATGGGCAGATCATGGGCCACAAGGGCGGCTCGCCGCTGCTGTGGCAACATCTGTTCTGGTTCTTCGGACATCCCGAGGTCTACATTGCGATCTTGCCTGGCATGGGCGTGGCATCGCAGGTGCTTTCGACCTTTTCACGCAAGCCGATTTTCGGCTACCGAGCCATGGTCTACGCCATGTTGTCGATCGGCTTTTTCGGCTTCATGGTGTGGGGCCATCACATGTTCATGAGCGGAATGAGCCCTTACTCGGCGTTTGCGTTTTCGATTTTGACGATGTGCATTGGAGTGCCCTCGGCCATCAAGACATTTAACTGGCTGGGGACGATGTACAAGGGACGCATTCGTTTCCATACACCCATGCTCTATGCCATCGGGTTCGTCTCGTTGTTTGTGTCGGGCGGGCTGAGCGGGCCGTTCCTGGCGCAGCCGGTGCTCGATATTCAGTTGCACGATACCTATTTCGTGGTCGGGCACTTCCACCTGATCATGGGCGTGGCAGCGATCTTCGGGATCTTCGCGGCGACCTACTACTGGTTCCCCAAGATGTTCGGCCGCATGATGAACGAGCCGATGGGAAAGCTGCACTTCTTCCTCACGCTCGCCGGAACCTATGCCATTTTCATGCCCATGCATTATCTGGGGATGGCCGGGCAGACCCGGCGATACTCGCAGTTCACCGAAGTGGCTTACCAGCAGAAGTTGCTGCCGCTGCAGACCTTCATGACGTATGCGGCAATCATTACGATTGCGGCGCAGTTCATCTTCGTGATCAACCTGTTTTGGAGCATGTTCAAGGGACCGAAGGCGAGCGACAATCCGTGGGAATCGACGACGCTGGAGTGGACGACCGCGACTCCGCCGCCACACGACAACTTCGGCGGCGTGACCCCGGTGGTCCACCACGGGCCCTACGAATACGGTGTCCCCGGGGCGCCTCGCGACTATGTGATGCAGACGGACCCGGCAAACAGTACGACCCATTGATGCACTAAGTAGGTATTAGGTATGGCGACCTATACTCCAAGCTCTCCGATCGATCACATTGGCCACGGCCACAAGCCGCCCATGCCGCCTGCGGGGGGCGGGGATGACGGGCGAAGCGGCGGCGATGCTCCGAATTATGGGGCGCGGCTGCGGCGGGCAAGGCTCGGATTGATTTGCGGGATTGCCACCGTCTGCATGGTCTTCATCTCGCTGACCAGCGCGTACATTGTGCGGAAGGGATTGCCAACCTTTGATGGCGCCTCGAACAGCTATGTGCGCGATTGGGGTCGTGTGGATTTGCCGTGGCTGCTCCTCGCAATCAACACCGCAATCCTTCTGGTGAGCAGCATCACGATGGAATTCGCGCGGCGTAAGGCTGCACGTGAAGCAGCCCTGGCTCCCGTGAAGTCGATCCCTGGAGTGTCACTCGGCAACGAGCGGTCGTTTCCCTGGCTGGGGATCACGGTTCTGCTGGGGATCAGTTTTCTGGCGGGGCAATGGCTGGCTTGGGGAGAGTTGCACGCTCGTGGATTTTTTGTAGACACCAATCCCAGCAGTTCGTTCGCATTTCTGCTGACGATTGCCCACGCCATCCACCTGGGCGGTGGAATGATCGCGCTGATTTGGGCGGCGAGCGCTTCCCTGCTTCGCAAACCGGTTGAATCGCGGCGCATCGTGGTCGACATTACCGCATGGTATTGGCATTTCATGGCGGTGCTTTGGATTTACGTTTTCGCTCTGTTGGGATTTGCGAAATAGGCTCTACACGCAAGGAAGCGGGCCCGACGCGCGAGGATTGCGCGCCTTGGCTTGGTAGGAAAGGGGAACTTGAGGAATGGCTAACGCCACGCTGGAGCATGGTGCCGTGGAACACGGGTTGCCCGGAGCTTATGAGGCCCCTCTGTTTGGAGCGTACTCGAAGAAGGTAGGCATGTGGCTGTTTTTGGCCTCGGACTCGCTGACCTTCGGCGCGCTGCTGTTTGCCTTCAGCTACAACCGGATTTATACCCCGTGGCCCACGCCATTTCACGTACAGAGCATCATCAATTCGACCATCATGACGGCATGCCTGCTCTCGAGCTCGCTGACGATGGTGATGGCGGTGTTCGCGGCGCAGCGTAGCGATCGGGCATGGACGCGCAACTGGCTGCTGGCCACGATGGTGTTTGGCACGGCATTCATCGTGCTGCACGGCATGGAGTGGAGCAAACTGATCGGCGAAGGTTTGACCTTACCGATGTTTCCTAAGCCTGCGCACGCCAGCGTGGGAGAGCTGGCCGAGATCTCTAAGAACACACCCCAGTTTCCAGCGACATTCTTTGGTCTGACCGCGATGCACATGCTGCATGTAACCATTGGAGTGATCTACCTCGGCGTGATGGCTTTCCGAAAATGGTTTCTCCCGGTTCTCGGCCTGCTTTGGATCGCTGGATATTTTCTGATTCCGTCCGACAACGTCTTTCACTATGGCATTCATGCCTTAGGCCTCGGCCTGCTGGTTGCGGCAGTGATTCTGTTTCTGAAACCGAAGGATTACGACGCGCAGGACGTGGAAGTATCGGGACTGTACTGGCACTTCGTGGATTTGGTGTGGATGTTTATCTTCCCGCTGGTGTATCTCATGTCGACCAAGATCAACTAAACATTTCGGATTCGAGCGAGGCCTTTGATCATGCACGATGTTGCGAAGCACGACGATAGCAAAGGGCAATATTTCTGGGTGTGGGGAGCATTGCTCGTACTGACCGCCGTGGAAGTAGTGCTGGGATACAAGCAGATCTTCGAGCCGGTACACATGCTCGAGGTGCTGCTCGTCCTGTCGATCATCAAGTCCGCGCTCATCATTGGCTACTTCATGCACTTGAAGTATGAAACCGGACTGATGCGCTGGATGCTGGTGATCTCGGTGACGGCGTGTTTCATCATCATGTATTTCTTTTTCTTTCCAGATGCGGGCCGAATTTTGCGGCTCGGAGTGCGATAGGGGACCATGAGATTCGCGGCCAAATCTAGAATTGCCTATTTGCTGCTGCTGGTCGCGCTTTGGGCCGCCCCAGCTTTTGCTCAGGGCTGCGCGATGTGTAATGCAAATGCGAAGGCCACCCCGAAGGAAGCTCAGCGCGCTCTCAATCGCGCCATCTTCGTGATGCTCCTGCCGCCATTAAGCATCATGATGCTGGGATTCGGATTCGCCGTTCGCTATGGAAAGCGGCGCGACCGGGAAAACGACGCTAATTCTGATTGATCGACGCCCGCTCTCTCACTGCTATGCGGACTTTTTGCGGGGAACCTTGGCGCCTTTCTTTCGGGCTTCCGACAGACCAATTGCGATTGCCTGCTTTCGGCTCTTTACAGCACCGCCTTTTCCGCCAGGTCCGGAGTTAAGCGTCCCCTTCTTTTTTCTTCGCATCGCACTCGCAACTGACTTGCCAGCTGCCTTCCCATATTTGCGACCACCAGATTTCCGCTGCGCCATGCGTGACCTCCCTAAAGGATTAGAGGATTTAACGGTTCCAGAGGTTGGCATAATTGATCCTTCGCCCCATCTTGAATTCCGCGAAGAGAAAGTGCTTAGCACAGAGATGTGACTGGCGTTCTTCCATCCAGGTGGCGGCCCGCTCAGACTGAATGAAAGCGCGTTTAGCGCTCGAGCGCGCGCTCGGCCGTCTGCTCAAAAACAATAACGGGCGGTTCGACGACGTGATCCGCGGGAAAATGCCGTAAGGAGCAACTTTTGCGCGTCATTTGGTAGGCCGCGTCATTTGGTAGGCATTGATTGGTGGCGGACCGCGTACGCTCATTCCGCCTGCCGCATTAGCAATCGTGCGCATTCGAAAAACGCGCAGAACCGTTCACCCGAGAATGCCGATCAAGATATAATAGAAAGATTCGGTAGGCCTCGCGGAGGGCTCTGAGGCGTGTGCTCTCGGTTACGTGTGGCTGATCAGGCCCCTATTTGATGTCTTCTCATTCGACCCAGGCAGACAGCATCGTTGTACGCGGTGCTCGCGTCCATAACCTCAAGAACATTGATTTTGAGGTTCCACACAATACGTTGACAGTAGTGACCGGGGTCTCAGGATCCGGCAAGTCTTCGCTGGCGTTTGACACGATTTATGCCGAGGGGCAGCGCCGTTACGTGGAGTCACTGTCGGCTTATGCTCGGCAATTTCTCGAGCGGATTGAAAAGCCGGATGCCGACACAATCGAGGGGATTGCCCCCGCGGTTGCGATTCGGCAGAAGAACACGACTCGGAATCCGCGATCAACGGTAGCGACAGCTACAGAGATCTACGATTATTTGCGGTTACTGTTTGCTCGCGTGGGACGCACGTATTGCGCGAACTGCGGACGCGAGGTGAAAAAAGACACGGTCGACGAGGTGGCGGATGCGATTCTGCGACTCGAGCCGGAGACCCGGCTGCAGGTTTTTTTCCCGCTCCAGAGAGCTGCCCCGGGTGTGCAGGAAGAGCCCGCCAAAGGCTCGCGGTCTGCGAAAGCAAAGAAATCCACGGTTTACGGGCAATTGACTGAAACGTTAAAGACTCGTCTGTTTGACCTGCGCAAGGCTGGATTCAACCGGCTCTACCAGGCGGGCGAGGTTTTTGAGTTTTCAACGCCGGAGTCTCTGCTCGGTATCAACTTTGCAGAACCGGTGTTCGTGTTGGTCGATCGGTTGATGGTTTCGGTTGAGGCTCGCACGCGCGTGGTGGACGCGATTGAGACTGCCTATCGCGAATCGGGCGAGGTTATTTTTGAACCTCCCGGCAACAGTACCCCCACAAACGCGGACGACAGCGCCCACCCCATACGTACTTTGCGTTTCGCGCAACGGTTCGAGTGCAAGGAATGCAACTTGCGTTATGAGGAACCGGAACCGCGGCTTTTCTCCTTCAACAATCCTTACGGAGCGTGTCCTCGGTGCCAGGGATTTGGGAACACGATCGACTTCGATCTCGATCTGGTCATTCCAGACAAGATTAAGACCTTGGCCGATGGCGCCATTGAGCCGTGGACCAAGCCGAAGTACCGTCCTCTTTTTACGGATTTGAAACGCTATGCCAAACAGGCAGGGATTCCGCTCGATGTACCGTGGGTGGACCTCGAGGCGGAACACAGAAACCTCGTTCTCAACGGCGAGGGGAAGTTTCTGGGAGTTCGTGGATTCTTCAATCATCTGGAGCGCAAGAAATATAAGCTGCACGTCCGCGTCTTTCTGAGCCGTTATCGCGGATATTCGCTATGCCCTGACTGCAACGGGTCGCGACTGCGGCTGGAAGCGCGGCAGGTCAAGATAAGTGGACGCAATATCTGTGAGCTTTGTGGACTCACGGTAGAAAATGCTCTTCGATTCTTCGAGGAAGTGAAGTTGAGCGCGCAGGAAGCAGAGATTGCAGACAAGCTGTTGCATGAAATTTGCGAACGGCTCCGGTTTTTGAATGATGTCGGGCTAGAATATCTGACGCTCGATCGGCTTTCTTCCACGCTTTCGGGGGGTGAGGCACAACGCATTCAATTGGCAACTTCGCTCGGATCGAGGCTGGTGGGGACACTGTATGTACTGGATGAGCCGTCGATCGGGCTGCATCCGCGGGACACGCACCGGCTGATCAAGATTCTTCACGGGCTGCGCGATCTCGGGAACACAATTCTGGTGGTGGAGCACGATCCTGACATCATGCGCGCGGCGGACCGGATTCTCGACCTGGGACCGGGAGCGGGGGAGAATGGCGGTAAGCTGGTTGCTGAGGGAACTTACGAAGAGATCCTGCACAATCCGGTGTCTTTGACCGGCCGCTATCTTTCGGAAGACTTGCGCATTCAGGCGCCGATGGTGCGCCGCAAGCCGGGAGCGCAACAGATCAAAATTCGTGGCGTGCGCGCGAACAATCTGAAGGGCGTGGATATCAGTGTTCCGCTCGGCATGATCGTGGCGATCACGGGCGTGTCTGGATCTGGAAAGTCTACGCTGCTGCACCAGGTGCTGTATCGGGCTCTGGCGCGAGCGAAGCAGCAATCGGGCAACGGAGCGCCTGGGCCTGCGGCGAGTTGGGAGAGCCTCGAGGGCGACCAGTTTATCGAGGAAGTGGTACTGGTCGACCAGTCGCCGATCGGGCGCACTCCCCGGTCGAACCCGGTTACCTATATCAAGGCCTTCGATGCGATTCGTGACCTCTTCGCTTCCCTGCCGGAATCGAGAAAGCGCGGGTTCGCGGCGGGACATTTTTCATTCAACATCCCCGGAGGCCGCTGCGAGACTTGCCAGGGAGACGGCACCGTTACCGTGGAGATGCAGTTTCTGGCCGACGTCGAACTGATTTGCGAGGAGTGCAAGGGCACGCGTTACAAGCCGACGGTGCTCGAGGTACGCTACCGCGGCAAGAACATTCACGAGGTGCTGAACCTCACGGTGAAGGAAGCTCTGAAATTCTTTGCCGAGGCGCCCAAGATCACCGAGAAGTTGCGATCGTTAGAGGAAGTTGGGCTGGGATACTTGCGGCTGGGCCAGTCGGCGACCACGCTTTCGGGGGGCGAAGCCCAGCGTATGAAGCTGGCGGCGCACCTGCAGCCAGCCTCGCGGGAAATCAGCCGGGGCGCCTCAGGCAGCGAGGCAAGGCTCAAGCGGCGGCTGCTCTACATCTTTGATGAACCCACTACGGGGCTACATTTTGACGACGTCAGCAAACTCCTGGCGGCGTTTCGCCGTCTTATTGAAGCAGGGGGATCGATCGTCGTCATCGAACATAACCTCGAGGTCATCAAGACTGCGGATTGGGTCATCGATCTCGGGCCGGAAGGCGGGAACCGTGGCGGCAAGGTGGTTGGAGCAGGGCCGCCGGAGGCCATCGCGAATCTGGCGGGTTCCTACACCGGAAAGTATCTCGCGCACGTCCTGAACGGCAATGGTGCAGCGCGTTCCAATGGTCGGTCGTAGCCTAGCTGTCGTACTTCTGGCGGGGATGGCCGGGAGCGGATCAGCTCGCGCTCGATCCACCAACACTGCTTCTTCTTTGACGCAGACGAACTCGTCATCTCCGGCGAGCGCTTCTTCCAGCGCTCCGGGCACGAAATCGGGTCCGACGGGCCATCGCACCAAGGTTGCTGAGGAAGTAGGCCCGCCGGCGGAACTCACCAAGGCCGAAGACCTAATACAAAAAAGAGATTACGCTGGCGCCGAACCCTTGCTGCGCACGGTGGTGAACGACGACCCTACGAACTACGAAGCGTGGTTCGATCTCGGCTTCGCGGAGAACGCTCTCGGGAAGATAGACGATTCGATTGCCGCCTATCGCAAGGCCGTGGCTGCGAAACCGGATGTTTTTGAATCGAATCTGAATCTGGGGCTGCAACTTGCCAAGCGTGGCCAGCCCGATGCCGAACAATTTCTACGGGCTGCGACCAAACTGAAACCCACCAGCCACGTCGCCGAGGGACAGGCGCGAGCGTTGCTCTCTCTGGGGCATGTACTTGAAGCCTCACACCCCGAGGAAGCCATTGCTGCCTACGGCCAGGCGGCGGTACTGCAGCCGAAGGATGTGGAATCTCATCTAGCCGCTGGACTCCTGCTGGAAAAAGAAGAGAAATTCTCCGACGCGGAGCATGAATATAAACAGGCTCTGACGATCGATCCCTCGGCTTTCGAAGCCGTCATCGGGCTCGCTAACATTTACATGCGAGGGCGGCATTTTCCCGAAGCTGAGGCGGAACTTCGCAAACTGGTTGCGGCGCATCCTGATCAAGCCGCGGTGCGGATTGAACTGGGGCGAGTGCTGGCGGCTGAGGACAAGAACGACCAGGCGATCGCGGAGCTACAGGCTGGGGCGAAGCTGGCTTCAGGGGATGTTTCCCTGCACAGGGATCTGGCCGAACTCTATGCCAGCGCGAAAAAGTACGATCAGGCTGAAGCCGAGTATCGATCGTTGTTGGCCGTGAACCCCAACGATGCGGGGCTTCACCAGGGACTTGGCAAGGCGCTACTCGAGCAGAAGAAATTTGCCGCGGCGCAGAAAGAATTCCTGGCCGCGGTGAACCTCAAACCCGACCTGGGGACTGCGTACGGCGACTTGGCCTTTGCCGCCGGCGAGAACAAGGACTACCCCTTGGCCATCAAGGCGCTCGACACCCGGGCGAAGTTTCTGCCAGAAGTTCCGATCACTTACTTCCTGCGGGCTTCGGCCTACGACCATCTCAAGGACGTCAAGCGGGCGTCGGCGAATTATCACCTCTTCCTCAATACGGCTAATGGGAAGTATCCTGATCAGGAGTGGCAGGCGAAGCACCGGCTCATAGCCATCGAGCCCAAAAAATAGTTCGTCGCGGGGACTGGGACCATGCTTGGGGTGCGGGGCTTATCTTCGTTGTGGAGAACGATCACACTGTGCGCGCTCGGCGCGACCCTAGCGGCCAGTGCATCGCCCAGCAACGAGCCTACGCTCGAGGAACTGAAGGCACGACTCTCTTCGGCTAGCATCGGAGACCGGCCTCACCTGTGTGTACAAATCGCTGAGAAACAACTGGCGGAGGCGGACAAGCTTTACGCCGCTGCCGAAGTCGAGAAAGGACAGGCCGCGTTGACCGACGTGGTGGCTTTCTCGGAATTGGCCCGGGACTACGCGATCCAATCCCACAAGTATCAGAAGCAGACCGAAATTGCGGCCCGTTCAATGTCTCGCAAGCTCACCGATCTGCTTCACTCGCTTGGCCGCGAAGAGCAGGTACCAGTGCGAGACGCCATTAACCGTCTACAACGAGTGCGCGACGATCTACTCTTTGCCATGTTTCCGAAAGGAGCGAAATGACGGCTTCCCTGTTTCGGTGTGTTTTGTGCATTGGTCTGCTATTCGCGGGAGATTCTTTGGCACACGGGCAGCGGCATCGGGAACCGCTCACCCAACCCGAGATCGACCAGATTCGAGATGCCAGTTGGGAGCCGAAACAGCGGCTTACGCTTTACGTCCAGTTCGCGCGGGAACGCCTGGTGAAATTGGAGCAGATGCGGAACGATCCGAAGGTCACGAACCGGCCGAAGCAGACGCACGATTTGCTCGATGATTTCCAGTTACTCTACGACGAACTCAACGACAATATCGACACCTACGTCGATCGGAAGGACGACATTCGCAAGCCGCTGAAAGTCATTATTGAGGCCGATACGGAGTTTCAGGCAAAGCTGCGCGCATTGAAGGATGCCGCTGACGTCCCCACCGAGGAATCTCATCAATACGAGTTCGTTCTGACCAATGTGCTCGATACGGTGGACACCTCGGTTGACGACCATCGAAAATTGCTGGCGGATCAGGAAGACGCGTCCAAGCATAAGAAATTGAATGCGCATGCTGACGCGAGGAGTGGGGGCAAGCCAGAATAGTAGTGTCGGCATCTTCCCGTACCGAGGCTGCCTTGAGCCTGTCAAAGGGCATGCAGCGGTGGCCGAGGTAGCCTGCAGGGCAACCGCCAGGTTCGCAACGCTTCAATTTGCCCGAAAGCTCGTGCTAACCTAGGCTCACCGTGCGTGAAGGGTTGCTCGAAATCTTCCAGGAAACCTATCGGGATCTGCGCCCAGCTTCCTTGATCCCCGAGTTGAAGGTCGAATTCTTTGCCTTCGCCAACGTCAACAATACAATTCGTCTGCGCAATGGCAAGCTTCTGGTTCGGCTGTCAGATCTGCTGGAAGGAGCCCCGGACACCGTTTTGCGGGCTATCGCGCATATCCTGTTGGCGAAGATGTACCGCCAGCCGATTGATCGCGGGCAGGCGGCGCGCTATCGCAAGTATGTTGCGAGCCATGAGATCGTTCGCAAGACCCACCTGGTCCGGCAGATGCGCGGCCGCAAACGCTTGCGCTCCGCGCGCGGGCGTTTCTATGATCTGGACGTGATCTTTGAGGAGTTGAACACACGCTTCTTTCACGGGCTGTTGGCGCGCCCGCGCATGAGCTGGAGCCAGACCAAGACTCGCCGCATTCTCGGGCACTTCGATCCGGCACACAACGCAATTATCATCAGCCGTCTTTTCGACCACCCCGCTGTCCCGGCTTTTGTCCTCGAATACATCGTCTACCACGAGATGCTGCATCTGAAGCATCCAGTGCGTCTGCGGGGAAGCCGCCGCTGCGTTCACTCGGCGGAGTTCCAGGCGGAGGAAAAGCTGTTCCCGCACATGGCCGAGGCGAACGCGTTTCTGCGGCGACTCTAAGCGGAAATTGTCTTTCCACCAGTCTTTATTCCTAGTGGACAGTCCTGCCGAAGGGTCTCTTCCTGCTGGCGGGCGGCGCATCGAGGGCCGGCAGGATCAGGCTCACGGTCGCCCGTGCGATCGTCGGAAACTGTGAGGCGCAGATGCGCATCGCCGGAATAGAGATACTTCAGGCGAGCCTCAATATTTCTTAGTCCCACGCCGGTTCCGCTTGAACTCTTCCCGCCCACACTGTTGCGCACCTGGATTTCGAGAATTCCGTCTTTTTGATTCGCGGCCACAGCGACCCATCCTCCTTCGCGAGCACAGGAAACGCCATGCCGGATTGCGTTTTCGATTAAAGGTTGAAGGATCATCTGCGGTACCAACAGCGCATTTGGTCGCGGGAGCAACCAGCCATTCGATCTGGAGGCGGCCTGCCGAAGCGCATCTTTTCCAGATCCAGGTATTCCCTGACAAATTTCAGCTCGTCCTGCAAAGAGATTAGATCCGCGCTGTCGCTGTCCAGAGCTGTGCGCAACAAATCCGATAACTTGATGATCATGGCATGGGCATTTTTCGAATCCCCATCCACGAGTGCGATTCTATGGAGAGGGTTGAAAGGAAAGTGAGGGCGAAGCTGCGCCTTCAGGGAATGCAGTTCGCTGGCCACGAGCACCTGCTGATACTCATAGCGCTCGCGCTCTTCCCTTCGCAGGCGTTTCAGGTATTCATAAGCATGGCCCGCCACAACAATGGCCATGTAGATGAAGATCTGGTCGGCGAATCCTGCCCGAACCGTTTCGAGCCATGCATGCATGGAAGGAACCAGCCAGGTATTTTTGCCGGACGTCATCGAAGGGCGGAATCAGAACCGATTGGATCCCCGATTGCAGAAACACAAACGGTACAGCTGCAAGAATAAAAAACGGCATATAACGGACGCGATTACTCGAACGATTAAGGTACTTTCCAACCAGATAGAAAATGGGAGGCGTCCACAGGCTAAGGCAAAGGCGGGAGCGGCAGCCATCACCGCAGGGTGACAAACGACGGCCAGAGATTATGTAGGTTGAGGACTCCGTACTGCCCGCCCATTAACAGCGCGATCCCAAACCAGAAGAGATCGACAGCAGGTAAGCTCGACCGACGCCCCGGACTTGACCCCATTTCATTGTGCGATTCTACTACCGGCATGAAAACCCCACGCCTGAATCTGAGGCCTGACGGGAGGGTGTTCATGGCAGGATCTGCATGTTTCGCATTGCCACGGTTCCAACTTGTAGCCTGCGGGTGGAGCGCCAGCGCTGCCCCGTAAACAATCCGCGCAATGCAACTCGAGACCGTTCAAGGCGTTATTTCCACCGTGTGATCCTAATCACAGGCGTTTGTGGGGTGGCGGATTGACGGGTTTGGCGCGAAAAGACTATCCTTGAAGTTGAAATTGAAATTCATTTTCAAAATCATAGGTCCCAGCAATGCTTCAGGCTTTCATCATCACGCTCCGGGAAGGGGTCGAAGCGGCGCTCATCGTCGGCATCACCCTTGCCTACCTGACTAAGATCGGGCGGTCGGAACTGCGCAAGACGGTCTACGCGGCGCTGGCCGCGGCTTTTCTCGGCAGCATCGGCGTGGCCATCGCCATTTCCCGCACCCACCTGAATGAAGATGTCTTTGAAGGCTGGATCATGCTGGTCGCCGCCTTCTTCGTCGTCACCATGGTCATCTTCATGATGAAGACTGGGCGCAAGCTGAAGGGTGAGATCGAGGGCAAAGTCGGCCTGCTGGCGGGCAACGACGCCTGGTTCGGCCTCTTTGTTTTCATTTTCCTGATGGTGCTGCGCGAGGGCGCAGAAACCGTGCTGATGCTGGCGGGCGTCTCGCTCAACTCGACCGCCCTGATGAGCTTCCTCGGCACGCTGCTGGGCGTGCTGGCCGCGATTGCCTTTGGAGTGATGTTCGTCAAAGGCACCGTGCGCGTCAACCTCCAGAAGTTCTTCAAGGTCACGACCGCGATCATGTTCCTGGTGGCCGCGCAGTTGGTGGTCTCCGGCCTGCACGAACTCTCGGAAAGCGGCGTCCTTCCCTCGTCCAAGCGTGAGATGGCGATCATCGGACCGATCGTCAGCAACGACTGGTTCTTCTTCGTCACGATTTTTGCCATGGCCGCGCTGATGATCCTGTTCGAGGCAAAACGCCGAGAACCCGCAGTGGCCGCCGCATCGCCCGCTGAGCGCCGCAAGCTCGCGTGGAGCGCGCGCCGCGAACGCTTGTGGATGGCCTCGGTCTATACCTTCTCGTTCGTGTTCATCGCCATGGTGACCGCGGAATTTATTTATACCCAGGGCGTGAGCGCTCTCTCGCCTGCGACCGAGGTCACGTTCGTGAACGGGCGGGTCAGCATTCCGCTGGCCCAGGTTTCCGACGGCGACCTGCACCGCTTTCAGGCGCAGGAAAAAGGACCGGCCGTCCGTTTCTGGCTCTATCAGAAGCCGGATGGAAAGATTGCAACTGTATTTGACGCCTGCGAGATTTGCGGTTCCGTCGGATTTTATAAAGGCTCGAGCGGCGTGGTTTGCAAGAATTGCTCAGCCCCCATTAATCCGCAGTCGGTGGGAACGTCCGGAGGTTGCAACCCGGTGCCGCTGAAGGCGACCCAGACCGCCGACGCCGTCATCATCGAGGAGGCGGACGTTGCGGCCGGCGGTCGCATGTTCGCGCAACAGTAAACCATGTTCGTCCGGCTGGTTTACGAATCCTTCCGGCGCCAGAAGCGGCGCAAGGTACTGGCGGGCGCGGCCATCACTTTAGGAGTGACCGTGGCCACGGCCATGATCGGCGTTGCCACCGACATCGGCGACAAAATCAACCGCGAACTGCGCACCATCGGCGCCAACCTGGTAGTCACCCCGCAAGAAGATTCGCTCGATCTCGAAATCGGCGGCGTCAACTTGAAGCCCCCGACCGACGGCGCATTCCTCGATGAAGCCGACCTGCCTAAGATCAAAGGAATTTTCTGGCACAACAACATCACCGGTTTCGCGCCCATGCTTCCAGTGAACGTCTCCGTCGGACAGGATGTAAAGCAACAGGATGCGAAGCAGCAGGACGAAAAGCGGCAGGAAGTAACGCTGCTGGGCACTTATTTTGCCAAGCCGCTTTCCTATGGCCGCGACGACTTCACCACCGGCGTGCGCAGCACGCACCCCTGGTGGAAAGTCACCGGCGCGTGGCCCGACGACTCGTCGCGCAACGTTCTTGTGGGCGAGAGGCTCGCCGACCGTTTGAGCGCGAAGCCCGGCGGGCAAATCACGCTTGCCGGGCGTCCGCTAAAAGTGAGTGGAATTCTCTCCACCGGCGGGCCGGAGGACGACGAGATCGTGGCACCGCTCGCTGTTGCGCAAGAGATTCTGGGCCGTCCCGGCGCCGTGAAGCGCGTCTATGTGAGCGCGCTGACCAAGCCGGAAGATGCTTTTGCGCGGCGCGATCCTAAGAGCTTGTCGGGCGCGATTTATGACCGCTGGTATTGCACGCCATATCCGCAAGCGATTGCTCTCCAGCTCACCGAGGCCATGTCGCACTCCCACGCCGAGCAGATCCGCCAGGTCTCGCAGAACGAAGGCGCAGTTCTCACCCGCATCGAAGGGCTCATCTTTCTGATTACGCTGGCGTCGCTTTTTGCTTCGGCGCTGGCCGTGTCGGCGGCCATGGCAACCACCATATTTGAACGCCGCACCGAAGTTGGATTGATGAAAGCTTTGGGCGCGGGCAAGCTGACGGTAGCGTCGATCTTCTTCGCGGAAGCCACGCTGCTAGCCCTGATCGGCGGCTTAGCCGGGTTTGTCGTGGGCACGGTGCTGGCGCGACAGATTGGTCACTCCATCTTCAATTCAGAAATTTCGATCTCGCCGGTGCTCTTGCCGGTGATTCTGGCGATTGCGGTAATCGTAACTTTTGCCGGCAGCGCCGCCGCCATCCGGCGTGCAGTGGGGCTCGATCCGGTCTTTGCGCTGCGAGGCGAACTATGAGCGCGCCTGGGCCATACGCGGGCATGTCGCAGCAGGCGCGAGATCTGGCAGCCCGCCGCGCGCGCGTCCCCCATACTTCGATGTTCCTGCGCATGCTGTTGCGAGCGGCCGTGCTTCGTCGCGGACGCGCAGCGTCGGCTCTGTTCGCCATGGTCGTGGCTGCCGCAGTGGCGACGTCGATGCTGAACCTGTATGTGGATGTGCAGTCCAAGCTGCGGCGCGAGTTCCGCAACTATGGCGCGAATCTTATCCTCGTGGGCAGAGACGGCGCTTCCCTGCCCCCGGATGCGTTGGCGCGCGTGGATTCGGTTCTCGCGGGCCGCGGCATTGCTGCGCCCTTTGACCTCGTCGTAGCGCGAACCAGCTATGGTCAGCCGATTGTAGTGGCGGGCACGGATTTTAGTCGCGTGCGACAACTGAATCGCTGGTGGTCGGTGAGCAACTGGCCTACGGAAACCGCATCGGCCGGGCCAGGCAGAGCTCCGGTGGTTCCCCCGGCATTGATTGGAGTTCGCGCTCTGCCGGAGGTCGCGCCCAAGAATCAGGCCTTCGATCTCAGCTTCCAAGGGCGAACCCTGCAAGTGAACCCCGTGGGTACGGTGCAGACCGGAGCGGCCGAGGACAGCCGCATTTATCTTTCGCTGCCGGATTTCGTGAAGTGGACCGGTGTTCAGCCCTCGACCATTGAAATTGCAGCCAGCGGCTCCCCTGAAGAGGTCGGCGGCATCATGGCCCAGGTCGCACAGGTGATCCCAGCAGGAGAGGTTCGTCCGGTGCGGCAGATCATGGAAGGCGAAGCCCGCGTGCTGGGAAAAACTCGGGCAACACTGTTGGCTGCGGCGGCGTTGATTATTCTCACCGCCGCATTGTGCGTACTTTCCACGCTGATGGGTTGGGTCTTCGACCGGCGGCGCGACTTCGCAATCATGATGGCTCTGGGCGCTTCGGGACGATTGCTGAACGGATTTTTCGCTGCTGAAGCGGCGATCCTGGGCGCTGTGGGCGCTTTGCTCGGATTCCTGGTCGGCATTGGCATCGCAGCCTGGATTGGCCGGGTTAACTTTCATGCTCCCGTCATGCCGCGTCTGAGTGTGCTGCCGGTGGTTCTGGCTGGTAGCATGGCGGTGACGCTGCTGTCGGCCATCCTCCCGATTTCGCTGCTGCGCCGGGTGCAGCCGGCGGTCATTCTGAGGGGTGAGTGAAATGATTCAGATCAAGGATGTCACCAAACTCTATCCCGCCAACGAATCAGGAAACGGCACGGGCAAGGATGCCAGCTCGATTCAGGCCCTCGACCACATCTCGCTGCACGTCGTTCCGGGAGAGTGGCTCTCCATCATGGGGCCGTCGGGATCGGGCAAATCGACGCTGGTGAATCTAATTGGTTGTCTCGACCGTCCTTCTACGGGCGAGATCTGGCTCGATGGGCAAAATGTGGCCGGAATCTCCGCGGCCGATCTCAACCGCGTGCGTGCCGAGAAAATCGGCTTCATCTTCCAGCAATTCCACCTGATTCCCTTCCTGACGGCCGTGGAGAATGTCATGCTGGCACAATATTTTCACAGCATGACCGACGAAAAAGAAGCAGTCGAAGCCCTGGCGCGCGTGGGGTTAGGCGACCGCGCCCATCACCTCCCGTCGCAGATGTCGGGCGGCGAGCAGCAACGGGTGTGCATTGCCCGCGCGCTCATCAATGATCCGAAAATCATTCTGGCTGATGAGCCCACCGGCAACCTGGACGCCGTGAACGAAGAGCTTGTCCTGCGGTTGTTGCGCGAGTGTCACCAGCAGGGACGTACCATCGTGATGGTGACTCACGATCCGGTGGTGGCGCGATTGGCCGACCGGCGTATCGAGTTCCATCATGGCAAAATCGCGTCGCAGGAAATATTTTCGCTGGCCGACGAGGAACAGCTCGATGAGGTTCTCGAAGAGCTGTGGGTGCTGGCCGAGCATCGAGAGATTGCCGAAGTCGAGCGTATGGAGGTGCACGGCGCGCTGCCGGTCAGCCTGGCGATCGAAAAAATGATCGAGATGGAACTGGTAGTCTCGGCACCGCACCCGCCCCAGCGGCATGATCACAAGCCATTTGTGAATCCCTGCCACGAGGCACTGAAGCCTGTGGCGGCGTCTTCGGGCGATGGCACGTTAATTGTCGAGCTCACTCCGCGCGGGCGCGAACGCGCTGGCAGCATTATCCGGCGGCACCGGCTCGCGGAGCGATTATTTACCGACAGTCTTGCCATGGACAGTGAATCGGAGATCGAGCAACAGGCTTGCAAGTTCGAACACATTCTTTCGCCGGAAGCGACGGACAAGATTTGCACGTTCCTCGGACACCCGCGAACCTGTCCCCACGGAGCGCCAATTCCGCCCGGGCCGTGTTGCGCACAACAACCGATCTCCAAGATGAGGGAAACCGTGAGCCCAGGCCGCAAGTTCACTCGGGACGAGATGAATGAGCGCTGAGCCCGGCAAAGAAGACCCAGCCTCCCGACGCCGTCCCACCATCGGTGTATTCGATTCCGGATTTGGCGGCCTGACTGTCCTTAAAGCTTTACTTGAACTCATCCCGAGGGCGGACTACGCCTACTTTGGCGACACGGCCCGCCTGCCTTACGGATCGAAGTCAGTCGAAACCGTCGCCCGCTATGCCGTGGAGGCCGCACACTACCTCGAATCTCACGGCGCCCAGATGCTGGTGATCGCTTGCAATACCGCGACGGCGCTGGCGCTGGATCGCATCAGGTCGGCGACCCATGTGCCGGTCGTGGGGGTGATCGAACCGGGCGCGGAGGCCGCCGCGGCTGCCACGAAGAATCAGAAAATTGTGGTAATTGGAACCGAGGCTACGGTCTCCAGCCACGCGTACCGCCAGGCGCTCGAAGCCCGCGGCCTGAGCGCGCGGGAGAAGGCCTGCCCACTCTTGGTTCCGCTCGTCGAAGAAGGATGGGTCGAGCATTCCGTCACGCAACAGGTCGCGCGCATTTACCTGGAGGAGGCTTTCGCGGATGGATTTCGCTACGCCGATACCCTGGTTCTGGGCTGCACGCACTATCCTCTTCTGAAGCCGCTGCTGCATGGCGTTGCGCCGGAAGATGTGAGCATCGTGGATTCGGCGGAGTCGACCGCTCGCGCTGTGGCTTCCCGGCTACGGCAGTTGGTGCCCGCGACCGGGGACGCCGAAGAACGCCGCTCGCTTCCACGAATGAAGTTCTTCGCCACTGATTCGGTGGAAAAGTTTCGCAGGCTGGGCGGGCGCTTCCTGGGACGTGCGATTGATGACGTAACCCACGTGGATCTGAAGGAATAGTTTCCTTCGCCTTTAAAGTTTTAAGTTGCGCAGGCGGAGGGCGTTGGTGATGACCGAGACGGAACTGAAGCTCATGGCTGCGGCGGCGAAGATAGGGCTGAGCAGCAGCCCAAAGAACGGATAAAGCACGCCGGCCGCGATGGGAACTCCGATCGCGTTGTAGACGAAAGCGAAGAAAAGATTCTGGCGGATGTTGCGCATGGTCGCACGGCTTAGCTTGCGGGCGCGCAGGATTCCTGTGAGATCGCCCTTCACGAGCGTGATGCTGCCACTTTCCATGGCAACATCGGTGCCCGTGCCCATAGCGATGCCAACATCGGCCTGAGCCAGCGCGGGCGCGTCGTTGATGCCATCGCCAGCCATCGCCACAATTCTTCCCTGTCCCTGCAGTTTGCGGATCACCTGCGACTTGCGTTCGGGTAGAACCTCGGCTTCGAACTCATCGTCCCGCAAACCAAGTTGCGCCGCAATGGCTGCGGCGGTGGCGCGGCTATCTCCCGTGAGCATCACCACACGAACCCCCTGGCTCTTCAGAGCTTTCAGCACATCCGGGGTAGAGGTCTTGAGGGGATCGGCGACTGTGAGTTCGCCCGCGTATCTACCGTCAATCGCGACAATGAGATTCGCTCCGTTGCTGCCCGGAGGAACTCCCGTGTCCTCACGACGAGCGCCGACATCATTCATGAAAGCAACATTGCCAACCGCAACTCGTCTTCCGTCGACCGTCCCCTGCACACCTTTGCCGACGGTGTAGGCAAAGTCGCTGGGATCAGACAAGGTCAATCCCTTTTCCCTCGCGGCATTCACCATCGCCGTCGCCAAAGGATGCTCGCTGGCCTTCTCCAGGCTGGCAGCGAGACGAAGCAATTCATCGGCGGTGTCCCGCGGCGCGACAGAGACTAGGGTCAACTTCGGCCTGCCTTCCGTCAGCGTGCCAGTCTTGTCCACGATGAGGGTGTCGACTTTTTCCAGCGTCTCGAGCGCCTCGGCATTCTTGATCAGAACACCTGCATGTGCGCCGCGCCCGGTGCCAACCATGATCGCCATCGGTGTAGCAAGACCCAGGGCGCACGGACAGGCAATGATCAGGACCGCAACCGCGTTTACCAACGCGTGCGCGAGGCGCGGCTCTGGACCGAAGAAAAACCATGCAGTAAACGTCACCGCAGCGACCGCGACAACCGCCGGCACAAACCAACCGGCAACGCGATCCGCGAGGCGTTGAATCGGAGCGCGACTGCGTTGCGCCTGCCCCACCATCTGAACAATCCGCGCGAGCAGCGTCTCCGGGCCAACGCGCTCGGCGCGCATGACGAACGACCCCGTCGAATTGATGGTCGCTCCGATCACCGGACTTCCGGCAGATTTCTCTACCGGAATCGATTCGCCGCTAATCATCGATTCGTCGATCGCGCTGCTTCCTTCGAGCAGCACGCCATCCACAGGAACCTTTTCTCCGGGACGCACGCGCAGCCGGTCGCCCGGTTTCACTTGTTCGAGCGGAATGTCTTTTTCCGTTCCCTCTGCCGTAACGAGGCGTGCGCTTTTGGGGCTGAGATCGAGGAGCGCTCGAATAGCAGCGCTTGTGCGGCTGCGGGCACGTAGTTCCATCACCTGGCCGAGCAAGACAAGAGTCGTGATCGCTGCGGCGGCTTCGAAGTACACATCGGGATATCCGCCCATGCCACGGAGTGATTCGGGGAAGATCCGCGGCGCGAGAGTCGCAACGATGCTGTAGCCGAACGCAACGCCGGTTCCCAGGCCGATCAGCGTGAACATGTTCGGGCTGCGGTTGATCAGAGACGCCCAGAACCGTTGAAAGAATGGAAGTCCGCACCACAGCACCACAGGAGTCGATAAGGCGAATTCGAGCCCCGGAATATTCAGCCGGGCGCTCATGAAGGCGTGCGGCCAGAACATGCTTCCCATGGCAATCCCTAGGAGGGGTAGAGTCAAAACTACGCCTACCCAGAAGCGGCGCGTCATATCGCGCAATTCGGGATTCTCTTCCACTGCCGCACTCATCATGCGCGGCTCGAGGGCCATGCCGCAAATCGGGCATGAGCCCGGTTCCGATCGGACGATTTCCGGATGCATCGGACAGGTATATTCGGTGCGCGTGCCGGCGACCGGAACCTCTGGTTCTAGAGCCATGCCGCACGATGGACAAGCTCCGGGCTTCATCTCGCGAACTTCAGGACACATGGGACAGATATATGCCAGCTCTGCCACAGGGTTTAGCTTGGCCGCAGCTGGCGACGCCACTTTTTGACTCGTCGTGTGTGCGGTCCCGGGCACCGATTTCGGCGCTCCGGGCACTCCAAGCATGACCAACTGCGACGCCGCCGGTGCGGGATTATTCAGGTATCTTTGAGGCTGCGCTTTGAACTTCTCCGCGCAACCCGCGGAACAGAAGTAATACGTCTTCCGCGCATGCTCGTGGACATACTTGGCTGACGCGGGATTCACATTCATCCCGCAAACCGGGTCACGCTCGAGGGTAATTGGATTGGACAAGGTCATGCACGATGCCGGAAAGGGTGCAGAAACTGTTTGTTTTGATTGCCAATGCTCTATATTAGATTCATCCGGCCGCACCGGGCCGTGCCAAAATCATCCCATCGAAGGGTTTGAACCGATGACTTATCTCGAGCTAGTTTTCAACTACGGCGCAATTCCTGGCGAGAACGAGATGCGGGCAATTGACTCGATGCGCGAGGTTTACGGGATCCGACAGGTGCAATTCAATGCCAAACAGCGAACGGTGCGAGTGGAGTTCGACGCCTCGCGTCTCAAACAGAATGCAGTGGCGAAACTATTACGCAACGCCGGAATCGATGTGCGCGAGCCGGTAGTACTGGCCTGAGGGACCGGGCCTCCCGTCTCACAAACACGTAAAGCCTAGTTTAGTGTGTGACATACGGCACAGTGGTCGATTTCCAGGCAAAAAATTACCCATGGCTTGAGCCATGGGCTGAAACGGGGGGAAGGCTTTCAGTCCCGCGCGTAGGACATAAAGCAAGGGGTGCTCACAGAAAACCTCTGGCCGAAGTTATTCTCTGAAGCACCCCGTTGCGCGCCACTTCGTCTGTTGTTTCTAAAGCAACTGGGATGCCGTAGCGCAAATGCTTCAAAACAAACGATAACAATGTTCTCGGCCCTGTAGTAATTGCCTGCTCCCGGGAAAGTTTTACCCCGAGCGACCCTCGAACCGGCAACGACAAAACACCCCTGGTCCGAAACGATCAGGAAATCAATCCCGAGGCCGATCTCTCGAGCAGCATCGAAGTGCGTTTTCAGCAAAACGATTCTTCGCTATAATCAACCGAACCGCATTCCTGCCAAGCACGTCCGCGCCCTTAGCTCAGTTGGATAGAGCGTCTGGCTACGAACCAGAAGGTCGGGAGTTCGAATCTCTCAGGGCGCACCATTCTTTCACCCAGTAATGCGGCTTCCAGCGTGATCAGGTCATCGATCACCGTCCCGCCGTTTTCCCTCTGTACTATGGATTTACTAGGACTAGGTTCGGGGTGAATCTCCGCCAGACTGCTTTCCCTTCACAACCCACGCCCAGAGCCACGTTCGTCCTCCGATCGCGCCAACCGCCGACGACGATTCTCTGTTGCCTCCGCCCCGGCTGGTTTTGGGGCAGTAACTGCCGAGTGGCTGACCAACCACTCTCGAATCCAACCGGTGAGTGCCCTTGCTTGCACATTCCAGCTGTCCGGTTTTGGACATGCCATCCGGTATCGAACAATTGGAAACTCTGCCCGACCTTTTAAGTGCAACAAAAATATAATGATATCTGGGCAATAAGATTGGAGAGCGAAGTGCTAGCCTTTCTCGAATCGGGACGAACGGTTTAGCAGCGCAGGACTATCTGCTTACACGTTTAACAGCACTCTCTGGAAGCTAGGCCGGGCGAGTGAGGACGAATGACAGCGTCATTGGGTCAAGACCTGCGTTACGCGCTGCGGCAATTGCGCAAGAGTCCTGGGTTCACTGCGGTCGCCGTATTTACGCTAGCCCTCGGCATCGGCGCCAATACTGCAATCTTCAGCGTCGTGGAAGGCGTGGTACTCGCGCCGCTGCACTATCGCGAGCCGGATCGCCTGGTTATGGTTTGGGAAAACAATCCGCGCTTTCCACGCGTTTGGGATTCATATCCAAACTTTCAAGACTGGCAGCGAAACGCCGGATCATTTCAACAAATGGCGGCGCTTAGGGAGCAACAAATTGACCTCACATTTCCTGGCGCGCCTTCGCACATTAAGGTCAGCCAAATCTCCTCGGGGTTCTTCAGCACGCTCGGGACGGAACTGGCGTTGGGGCGAGAATTTACTCCCCAGGAAAATCAGCCAGGCGGAGCGCCTGTGGTCGTCATTAGCGATCAGTTGTGGAGGGAGCGGTTTGGTGGTAGCCCGGAGGCGCTGGGCAAGAGCGTAACCCTGGACGGCGTAGATTATTCGATCGTAGGAGTTGCGCCGCCTGGATTTCGTCTCAATCTGGCTGCCGATGTTTTTACACCGCTCGGCCAGCTCGACCCGTTGATACTGAACAATCGAGGAAGTCACGACGGTATCTTTGCCCTCGCACGCCTGAAACCAGGAGTGAACCTGCCCCAAACTCAGGCGGAGATGAACACGATCCAGAGTCGTCTCGATCGTCTGTATCCGAATGACAACCGAGACCTGGGAATCTATGTTGAGCCTCTAAAGCAGGTAATCGTTGGCGACGCCGATCAAACCCTCGCGTTGCTCCTAGGCGCAGTTGGACTGGTGTTGTTGATCGCCTGTGCGAATATTGCCAATCTTCTGCTGGCCCGTTCGGCGGGACGCAGCAGAGAGTTTGCCATTCGTTCGGCGCTCGGGGCGAATCGGGCGCGCCTGGCCAGGCAACTATTGACGGAGAGCGTCATTCTTTCGCTCACCGGCGCTGGTTTGGGAACCTTGATTGCTTTCCTCGGAATTAGGTCCGCTTTGCCAGCGATGCCAATCTTGCCACGCAGCGAAAACGTCAGCGTGAACGCTCCCGTCCTGCTTTACACATTGATAGTCTCGCTCGTGGTTGGAATTCTGTTTGGTCTCGCGCCGGCTCTGAAAAGTTGGAGCGCCGATCTGCAGGTATCGCTTAAGGAGGGTGGCCGAGGTTCGACCATCGCCCATCGCCGTGCTCAGAGCAGTTTCATAGTTGTACAAGTGGCGTTAACGCTCGTGCTCCTGGTGGGCGCTGGCCTGCTATTTCGCACAATTCTTCACTTGTGGAACGTTAATCCGGGCTTTGATACCAATAACATCGTCGCCCTCAAGGTTGGTGTCTCACACTCGCTCACAAAAACGCCTTCGGGCACTCGCGTCACTTACAAACAGTTGATCGAACGAATTCGTGAGATCCCTGGCGTGCAGGCGGCAGACTTTACGACCGCCGTTCCGTTGACCGGAGAGGGCGGCTACCTGCCATTTTGGCTCGACTCCCAGAAACCAGAATCGCTGCAGGCAGCACCACGAATGGGCTGGTTTCTTACCGGACCAGATTATCTTCGCACCATGGGAATGCAACTGCTTCAAGGGCGTTTTCTGACCGAGCACGACGACACAAAATCGCCATGCGTAGCAGTTATCGACAGCAATTTTGCGCGCGCGTTTTTCCCCGATGGAAAACCTATTGGGCATACCATCACTGCTGGATTCGCGGCCTTTGGCCCCTGCGCCATTGTCGGCATCGTAAATCACGTGACATATGCGGGCCTGCAAGATAGCGGTCCGGCCAATCAATATCAGGCGTACTATTCGCTTTATCAAGATCCGGACCAGTGGGTGCCCATCAATTATCCGGACGCCAGCATAATCGTTCGCACGCCGCTCGACGCCGCGACGCTAATCCCTGCGATCAAGGCGGCGGTCTACCAAGACAGCAGTGACCAGCCGATATACAACGTGCAAACGATGCAGCAGATTATTTCGTACTCCATGTCTGAGCAGCGTTTCCCAATGATTCTGCTTGGTGCGTTTGCGGGGCTGGCGTTGCTGCTGGCGTCAGTGGGAATCTACGGCATGATTTCCTATTCTGTCACACAGCGGGAGCAGGAAATCGGCATTCGCATGGCGCTCGGGGCGGATAAAGCAAAAGTTCTTCGCCTGTTTATTAGCCAAGAGTTGAAATTGGTGTTCGGTGGCATCGCGATTGGCTCCATAGGCGCGCTGATACTCACGCGAACTCTCAGAAGCTTTTCGCACCTGCTTTACGGAGTTGGATCGCAGGACCCGCTGACCTTTGCTACTGTCTCGATTGTGCTGATTGCCCTAGCTGCTTTGGCTGGTTACATACCCGCGCGCCGCGCCGCTAAGGTCGATCCCATAGTGGCCCTGCGGTACGAGTAACCACAGTTCCGGATCCCGCGTTCCTTGCTATTACGATCGCAACCACAATTCGGTTCCGGGATGCACACGGAAGCGAAAGGCGTCCCTGCGCAATGAATTCTTGGCGTGTCACGGGCAAGCCGGAAGTAGTTCTTAAGCTAGAAGCGTTTATGGGCGGGAAGCGCTGCGAGAAGGTTGTCAGGGGGTGGAGGACGTCGGGTCCCTGGTTTTTGATATTGCCTACCTTGGGATTGGCTGGCCAGGCGGACGTTCGATGCACATCGTAGGGAACCAATAGGTCTGTGCGGGGTTGGTTGATTTCGTCACGGGTCAAGCAATAGTCGCAGTCGTCGGGGTTGAAGGATCACGGGCATACGTGGGTCCTCCTCGTTGTTGTAGTTGTTGTCGAGGTGCGCTCAACGACCGGACGAAATTGTACTTAATAAGCGATGGACTTCCCTCAAACGATTTGTCTGCTGGGGATCCGGGAGCAGGGGATGCCGTCGACGCGCTCGGTGAAAATCTGACGTAAGCACTGGCGACTTCCGCAACGCCAACGACCCAGCTGGAACTTGAGCGTAACCGATGCTCCCTGCATCGGGAGGTCTCGAAGCTTACGCCAGTAGCGACTATGCCGGGAATGGGAACTAAACTCCACAATCAGGGCAGAGCGCTCTACTTGATCCCTCCGCTTCGACGACCCAACCCAGCTCTGCTGGTACCACGTTGCGCACCTTCAAACCTTTCAGATTCGAAAGCAATTCCTTGTACGACAACTTCTTAGCCATTCAATCTTGATTATCGAGACTCGCCGGAGGGTGCACCAAACCTGAGCCAGAGCCTCGTTAAGTACAATAATCCGGTCAATTGGTACAACGACATTTGCACTAATTGACCGGAACCCCTTGATAACGAACCAACGTCCCTTCCGGTCGTAAAGTGCAGGTCGACAGCAGCCTTGCGGGCCGCTCGGAAAGTAGCCAAAATACCCAATAACGATGAGACTTTCCCTGTCTCGATGTCGCTCTAGCTTTTCTCCCGGTGACTTGGTAGGGCGTCGAACGGTAAGCCGCTGCCGTCTGTGGTAGTCTCCGTCCCGTTTGCCGTGGAGGTTCGCAAGATGATGCCTTCCACTTTCCAACCGCAGTGCTGGATTTGTAGCCAGCCCTGCCAACTGGAAGATTGCAAGATTGATGAAGAGGGACACGCCGTGCACGACGAGTGCTACGCTGCCAAGCTTGCACTTGAGAAGGGCAGCCGGTCGCCCGAATCCTAGACGCTTCAAAATGCCCACCGTCATCCGATGCCCGTACTGCATTGAAGGCACCACCTTCAAGGCCATGACGGGAAGACGCGATGGGTCGTTTCTGTGCTCCCGTTGTAGCCACAGCACGGTGCCAGATGACCCTAATTATCATTGCAACTGTAATAAGTGTGCTGAGCTAATGGGCGAGCCGGATACGAACGGAGTGGTTTGAAATCCTTAAACGCCTTGAAGGCTGACCTTAGGGACGGATAGCTTGTTTCGCGGTCGGTTTTGGGTTCGCTTCTTGGCTTACTTTCGTGTCCACTTTTCGGCAAGTCGATAGGTCCGCTCGCCGAATCGTTTTCGCGTTTGCGATATGGTTGCTTAGCCTCCGGCTGAGGGGATATCGGATTCGGAGGTCTTGTTCCATTCGCGTCGTTGGTCTTCCGTTTCGGTCATTCCCACCTGTTGAGGCCCCTGCGCTTTTGAAGTTCGGTTTCCAGATCGTGAATACGAGTTTTTCCTATATCGTATTCAATCTGCTCCGCAGTCGAAAACCCTCCGAAAATCCGGTCATGTCGCGCCTTGCTCTGAAGCTCAAGAAGTCTCTTCAATTCGGACTGAGTTTTTTTATCTTGCATGATGCACGCTCGATTCGGACTGGAACTTCATTTAGCGGAGCCATAGACGGCGGTCAACGGCTCTCCCCTAAAGTTGCAGCACAGTGTACGCTATCGTACCGTTCGGTATCGAAATCCGGGTGACCAGTCACTCACTCACCAAACTGAATTTCTGACTGAGGTTGGCACCCTTTCCGACCATTTCACCAGACTTCCGCTGGAGTGGAGAGCGGCCCAAAGTTTTTGTCGTTTCCATTTCTTAGACTCGACCTAAGAGAACGGCATCAGGCGAGTCACGTTGTCATTACGTTCAGAAAGAATTCGCATGTTGCTACTGATTCTCGTCTTGGTGTTGGTTTTCGGAGGCGGTGGAGGGTTTACGGTCATAGCCGCTCGGGACATGGCGGGGGAGCGGGCATTGGACTGGGGACTATATTGCTGATCCTCCTCGTAGCCTACCGGTTGGGGGTCTTCCACTAGCAAGAGCCGCGCCATGTCGCGCTTTCTTTGTTCGGGATTTGTAACAGGTACCGCACAACGTCATGTACGTTAGCGAACGGTATTTACAATGAGGGATGTCTCTAACCTCCTCTGCTCGGAGCAAAGGGGACTTCGACCCCGCTGTGTTCCTCGCTACCATCGGCGAGGGTCGGAAAGCTATGGTGTTTCGTAAGAAGCAGCCCATCTTCTCGCAAGGCGATTCCGCAGACGCGATTTTTTATCTCCAAACAGGCAAGGTCAGACTTACGGTTGTTTCCAAAACTGGCAAGGAAGCAACTATCGGCATAATGAGTGATGGAAGTTTCTTTGGCGAAGGTTCGCTGGCTGGACAAGCCCTCCGCATGGGTAGCGCAACCGCGATGACGGATTGTGCGATTCTACGCATTGAGAAGAAGGCCATGATGCTAGCGCTCCATCGAGAACACGCCCTCTCTGATGTGTTCGTGGCGTACTTGCTTGGGCGGAATATCCGTTACGAAGAGGATTTGGTTGACCAGCTTTTCAATTCCAGCGAAAAGAGATTGGCCCGTGTGCTTCTGATGCTTGCTCGTTTTGGTAAAGAAGGCATATCTGAAGCTGTTATTCCCAAAATCAGTCAGGAAACGCTAGCGGAAATGGTGGGCACCACTCGCGCACGCGTAAGCTTTTTCATGAACAGGTTCAGAAAGCTGGGCTTCGTTGACTACGGCGGCGGAAGCCTGCAAGTTCACAGTTCACTTCTCGACATCGTTCTTCACGACTAGCGTTCGCGGCAGCACCGAGCCGCGCATGATGAATACACATTCCCCAGTGCAAATCTTTGAATCCCTGCTGCGTCCGCATGAGACTGCGACTGTTGGCGGATCGACGGCGACGTATCGCAAGCTCTTTAAATCTTTAAATTTGCAGCCTGGCCAAAAAAACGGTGGTCTGTATGCTAAGCCTTTTGGGATTCGGGTTTCGAAATGGGGAGCGGAGACTTTTATTGTGCAAAATTGAACATACGGGCGCTTTGGGTTTGGGGCATCATAGTCTCCGACATGCAGAAGAAATCCGCCTCCAGAGATGCACTGGCCGTGCGTTGTCCGACCTGCGGTGCTCCTCCCAAAACACCTTGTCAACTTATCACTGGTCAGCCTCGCACAACTCCGCATCGTGACCGCCGGGAGATCGCGAAAGACCACCCCTCCGCTAGGAAAGACCACCCCTCTGCTAGAAGGATGGCGCGTAGCCGAGCAAACTCCTGCCAACTCCACAACTGCGATCTGATAGGCCGGTTCCATTCGGGTGAGTGGCCAATTCAGTACAGTTTCTCGAATCTACAAGCGTAAGAACCGGTGGGGATGATTGAAACCAAAAACCCCTCCCTCAAGAAAAACGAGACCGCAGCCTCAATACTTGAACGCGATCTCGACTTGACAATCGAGCACTGGCTCGCGCTGGTGCTTAACGAGAAGGAACTGACTTGGTGTCCCGCTGAGCGTGGACGCCCGCACAAATCATCTTTCTCGACTCATCCGTGATCTCGTTGATCGTCTCCGCTCAGATACCCAAATAGCCGCGACCTCGTCTTCTGTGCGGGAGCATGGAGTGCTTCGAAGGAAGCAACGCTACACTGTTTCCAATGCTGATCGGGGAGGCACGAATCCTGCAAGTGAGCCTCTTTACCATCCTGAACCGCAGTCTCGCCGCACTAGATTCCACCAGAGTGTTGCTAGACGTAATCACTATCGCGGACGAAGGCGGATTCTCAGTTGAGACAGGCAACGCTTTGCTTCATGGAATCTGCGGCGGCATAGCGCGTTACGGCTGAACGTCGCCGGCTATTCTGAATCTCGCAATCGTCTTGCGGACGTATCACTCTGAATCCTTCGTAGCTCTGGAATCAAGTCTTGAAAAGCAGCAGCCTTCACGACGTACCCACTTGCACCTGACGCTAATGATTCTCTTCGATATGCCGGGAAATTGTGTTGACTGACCATGACTATCCGGATCGACGGCGATTCTTGATTGATGAGTCGAGCGGCTTCCAGCCCATTCATGCCGGGCATAGTAACATCCATCAGTACGAAATCAGGTTTGTGCTCTTTTGCCTTACGAACGCCATCAACTCCGTCCACGGCTTCGCAAACGACCTCGATGTCAGGTTCCAAATGGAGCACTTTGCAAATACCGCGACGGATTACCTCACTATCATCCACGACGAGCACACGAAGAATGGGTGCATTCATTAGGAACTCCGGTTTATTTCTTGGTGAATGGGTGCGACGAGCGCCAACGGGAAAACGGGGGACTCCGACGGCCCGTGATGCGCCAGATCGGACTCCCAAACCACAATTACAGCCCGACCACAATGCGTTATAACGCGATTATGGCGATGGCCTTACTGAGAATTGCCGTCCCAAGACAGAGTACTCCTTTCCCCGGACCGCTGTGCCATACAGTTGAATGGGTACGTCAAAGGAGTCGCTTTAGGCCGGATCGCCTGAAAAGCGCCCGGACGAATTTCAATTGCCGAAAACCCGTTTTATGAATTCATGCGGGAGGTAGCGCCGGGAGACCTCGTTTTCTCCTTCGTTGATACTTCCCAAGACGTAAGAGATCGCTGGCCTCACTCGGATCGAATTTGCCTTGGCATCAATGCTCTGTTTTCGGCAACTCCACGGGGCCCCAGAGAAAGGTACAATTGTTCCTATATGCGGACAGTCGTGGACATCTTCGCGCAGATCTTCCGCAACCTTTGGGCGCATAAGCTTCGCTCGTTTCTCACCATGTTCGGGATCGCCTGGGGCGTGGGATCCTTACTGCTGCTGGTCGGTGTGGGCGAAGGCTTCCGCTCCGGCAACAAGCGCGAATTGGCCGAGTTCGGCAAAGACATCATGTTTCTTTTTCCCGGGCGCGCTCCGGCAGTAAAGGGCAGCATGAACTCCTCCCGTCCCTATCTGCTCACTTACCAGGATTACCTGGATGTCCGCACGCAAGCACCTCATGTCCGCAACGCTTCCCCGATGCTTTCTCGCACCGACCTTCACCAGGTGAGCGAATTCGCGAGTGCGGGCGTCGAGATCCTGGGTGTAGAACCCCAGCTCAATGAGATAAGTTTTCTTCCTCTCAAGGAAGGCCGCTGGCTCAATGAAATGGACGAAGTGCAGCGACGAAATGTGATCGTGCTCGGGAACGAACTACTGAAGACGCTGTTCCCCGGGCGACCGGCGCTTGGCGCATTCGTCCTGCTGAACGGTGTCCGGTTCGAAGTGATTGGCAGCATGCCGCATCTCGGTCGCGGCGACAACACCTGGCTGAATATGCGCGGCTACATCCCTTTCACGGTGATGGCCACGAACTTCCCGCTCAAGGGTGAGAACCATCAGAACTCCATTTCCTTTATCGAGTACCAACCGACTACCACCGCCGAGCATCTGCTGGCGAAGGAGGATGTCCACAAGATCGTTGCCCGCAATCACGGCTTCGATGCCAGCGATGAGAACGCCTATGACGAATGGGATTCGATCCAGGAATCAAAAATGGTGGGGACCATTTTCGATGTCATGAACATGTTTCTGGGCGCAGTCGGAATCGTCACGCTCGCTCTCGGAGCCATCGGGGTCATCAATATCATGCTGGTCGCGGTATCCGAACGCACCCGAGAGATCGGACTGCGGAAAGCCTTGGGTGCCACCAACCGCAGCATACTCTTTCACTTTTTTCTGGAAGGCTTACTTCTCACCCTGGGCAGTGGGTTGATCGGCCTGGTGCTGGCGGGCGGTTTGATGGCATTGATGGGAGGAGTGCAAGGGCCGCAGGGATTTGATCCGCCAAAATTGGTGCCGATGTCTGCCTTGCTGGCAATTGGCAGCCTGACTCTGGCGGGAGTGGTCGCGGGCCTTTATCCCGCCCGTAAGGCCGCGATGCTGCAGCCGGTCGAAGCCCTCCGGCAGGAGTAATGGCTCGGTAATGCAATATGTTCCGTGATCTGCTCCAGGAAGCCTACGGCGCCATGCGGCACAATCGACGCCGCACGGCGCTGACTATGCTTGGCATGGCCTGGGGCATCGCTACGGTAGTTATGCTGCTTGCCTATGGAAATGGTTTTGGGCAGGCCTGCGCCAACATCTTTGCCAATTTCGGATCCAAGCTTGTCATCGTCGTTCCGAACCGCACTTCCATGCAGGCGGGCGGCCAGAAGGCGGGAGTCCTCGTCCGCTTTACGCAGGATGATGTTGACACGCTCACCACCAACCTACCCCAAATTACCCACATTACGCCCGAAGTCAGCAAGCAGTCGAGCGTTCAGTATGACACCAGGGTTTTCACTTTTCCCGTCAGCGGCAACGATCCCAACGTAATAGAAGTCCGCTCCCTCAAACTTGGTCAGGGTCGTTTCTACAACATGGAAGACCAGGTCCAGCGCGCTCGCGTAGCGGTGATCGGTTCGGAAGCCAAGGAAAAATTATTCTCCGGACGCAACGCACTGGGCGAGCACATCCGGCTTGACGGACTCAGCTTCGAAGTCATCGGTGTCCTGAGTCCCAAAATGCAGGAGGGAAATGACGACATCAACCGCGTCGTCTACGTCCCCTTCAACACCATGAGCGATCTGAAGAGTACCCATTACCTTGACACCATCTGGTTCACCTACCAGACTCCTGAGTACGAGAGCCTGGAGCAAACGGTCCGCTCCATCCTGGCGACGGAACATAAGTTCAACCAGACGGACCGCCAAGCCGTCATGGTTTTCAACATCATGACGCAGGTCCATCAGTTCGAAATCATCACTCTCGGGTTAAAGGTCCTGATGGGCTTCATCGGGACGCTGACGCTCGGAATCGGAGGGGTCGGTCTGATGAACATCATGTTGGTTTCAGTGACCCAGCGCACACGCGAAATTGGTGTGCAGAAAGCCCTCGGCGCGCGACGCCGCTACATCTTGATGCAGTTCCTCGCCGAAGCTCTCACCATTACCTTTATCGGCGGCGTGTTGGGAGTAATACTGGCCTACGCGGTCGCGCTTTCCGTGGGAAGGCTCACCTTATATAGCGCTTTTGCCAAGAACGGAGAAGCCGGCGACATCCGTCTGATCATCGCCCCTGGAACGCTGATCGCGTCCACTCTCATTCTCGCCGCCGTGGGGCTGATCAGCGGCATGGTGCCGGCCTTCCGTGCCTCTCGCCTGAATCCGATCGAGGCGCTGCGACACGAATGAGCGCGTGCCTAAAGAAGTTGCGGATGTTGAAAACAACCTGCCTAGCCGCGATTAGTAGTTCCTTTCCTCGCAACGGTTTTTCGACGTTCGTCCCCCTACGGCGATTCAACCACGGAGAAGATCCCACTTTGAAGACGAGCCAAATCACCGGCACGTGTGATTCTCCTCACCGCAACCGAATCTCACCGGAGTAATCGACGGTTGCACCGGATTCTTGACTCTACGACCGCAAAGGTCTCCCAGTCCAAAGGAGAAACAAGTACAAAACGGAGCTTACAAAATATCCCCCAGAAGTTATGCACTCATCTTTGCGCTGGTGAGCCTTCTGGGCCTGAGCGCGCCGCCAATCTAAGAAGTGCGAGCAAACAACGGCAGTTTCTACATCTTGGCGCGTACCACCTCTGCTACCTTCGTGCCTTTTCAGGTTCTGTCTTCCCGTGCGCGAGCGTAGCTTTCTGGTAATCTTTAGTCTTAGCCCTGCTGTTTTTGTCTTTGCTCGAACAAATCTGTTCAGTCAAATCGCGAAAAGGATCCTTTCGGATAGTGAGTTAGCGCGCCATGCCCAAGGCAACTCAGCAGCAAGATGTGTCGCTTCTGTCGAGCGCCAAGAATGGGTTGGTCTACCTGACCCCAAACGACTGGGCCCTTGTCGTGGACAAGGCGGTTCGGATGCATTTCAAATCTGGCGAAGCCCTGGTTCAAAAAGGCCGACGATCTCACGGCTTGTATTTGGTTTTGACGGGAAATGCGTTGGTACAGATTCCCACGCACGGTGGATCCTTCGGAGTGGGTGCGGGCGAGATCTGCGGAGAAATTTCATTCCTAGACGAGCTCCCCGCTACGGCGAATGTCGTCGCCAAAGAGCCCGTCGAGGCATACTACCTGGATCGTCCGACTTTGCAGTCTCTGTTCGAGCTCTTCCCCCATCTTGGTTCCCGCTTCTACCATTCACTGGCTGCCATACTGTCGCGACGATTGCGCGAACTGATTGGCCCGGCGGCTCCCGTCGGCCTAGAGCGTCCTTAACTCCTTAACGCCGTCATATCCTTAAAGAAGACCACTCGGGAGGGCACCGGTGCGCAGACTGTGCTAGCCTACATGCCGAGTGTTGCCAGCGGAATTGTGCCGGCGGTTGCCTCCGCGGAATTTTCCTTTTGGTCGATCCCGTCAATCTACGACTGGCCTTGTTGTCGGCTGCGGTGCTCGGATTCCGGCACGGCCTTGACTATGACCACATCGCGGCGATTACGGATATCAGCAGCGTTCAAAGCAAGGCGAGTGATGCGATGCGCTACGGCCTGCTTTATGTCGCGGGTCACGCCACGACCGTGGCCCTGTTGGGTTCACTCGCCGTAGTCTTCCGACTTTCTCTGCCTGCGGCCAGCGACCGCTGGGCCGAACGGCTGGTCGGCATCACTTTAGTGGTATTGGGCCTTTATGTCCTGGGCACATTCTTTCGTCCTTCAACCCACAGTCACCGACCGCGCACGCGCATTACCCTGTTGATCAACGGAGCCTTATGGATCTACTGGCGGATGAGCCGTATCTTTGGCGGAACCCGAGTTGAAGCACCCCAGGTCTTTCGGGACGGATACGGTACGACCTCGACCTTTCTGGTTGGCGTGATTCACGGGCTGGGGGCCGAAACTCCGACGCAAATTCTGCTGTTTCTGATGGCCGCCAATCTGGGTGGAACGGGCGCTGGGTTACTAGGGTTGCTGATGTTCATCCTGGGTCTGTTGTTGATGAACACTCTAATGTGCGCCTCGGCCGCCGGCTTGTTTTCGGCGACCCTGGCCAAGCCGAATGCCCTGCGCGCATTGACTCTTGCAACTTCTGCCTACAGTATCGTTGTGGGAACCATCTTCTTGCTGGGTTCGGCTGCCAAACTTCCTTCGTTGACGGGCTGAAGCGACTATCTCAAGTCTTACTCTGGGGACTCTTTCCTAGGTCCATGAAAAGCCTTTCACCAGAATGCTCTGTAGTAGTCTGCGATCGAAAATTCGAAGTACAGTGAATTAACTCGCAAGGAGCTTTCACCGCCTCGACGCCCGACGGCAATGGCGATACCAGCGTCGTAGTTCCTGAGCCAGGCAAGGCTCGCTCTTCTACTTGCGACTGGTTGCTCGTTCTGGCCGCGCCCTTCGACGCGAACTCAAAGGGTGATCGTTCAGCAGGTTTTAACCTCCTGACGAAAGCCGCCGACGGGGAGGGCTTTTTCTTGCACTCCGGAGTGAGTTTTCGTCGCGCACTCCCATTACCCCGGTAATCTGCTGGCGGGGATTACCGTTGACCCATCTGCTATGCCGTCCTTACATTGGCAACAGGGGGTAGTATGAAAGATATCCATGAGGTCCTGCGGCAGAAGCAGGCAAAATACGCCCAACTTGGCAAGCAGATCGAGATGCTCCAGCAAGCTGCGGAGAAGTTACGCGAAGTAGCGCCGCTGCTGGCGGAGAACGATGACGAAGATAATGTCGTGCTCGCTGAAGTAGACGATGCTTCAAACTCGGGGGACGCGATGGCGGCTAAAGCAAGCGCAAGTGCCGGCAGTCCGGCTTCTTCGAAGGCAGCGCGGCCCACAGCTCCTCGCTGGCCCTAATCCCACGGGCGTAGGACGACCCGAAAGGTTATGACTCTTCAGGCACTACTGGTTTCCACCGACGACTTGGCGGCTGAAATTTTGGGCAGAGTCTTGCCCCCTTTCGGCATTGCCATGGACCGCAGCAGTGATCCGGAGACCACAACGGCTCGAATCCAGCAGCAGAAGTTCGACGCTCTCATTGTCGATTTTGACAATCCTGAGGCGGCGACCGACGTTCTGCGTGATGCGAAGAAGCTGGGCACCGAGCCCTTGAGTATTGCTTTGGTGGCAGATCCGACACGGGTTCGCGACATCCTCACCGGTGGCGCGCACTTCGTGCTTTACAAACCCCTTTCCGAGGAAGCCGCGAGAGCCGGCTTACGCGCAGCTGCAGCTCTATTGAGCCGCGAGCGGCGACGGGCATTCCGAATTCCCGTACAGGCACCGGTCGAGATCACATTGCCCGGCAATCGCACTGCAGATGGGATTCTCCTGGATCTGTCTGAAACCGGGATGGACGTGCTCACGGCAGAACCGCAAGTCCGCGGAGCGGTCTTGGCTTTTCATTTTCAGCTGCCGGATGGTACTTTGGCGATCGAGGCACGCGGCGAAGTAGCCTGGGCGAATCCTAACGGACAAACCGGAGTTCGATTCCTTGATATTCCTGAATCCGTTTCCGCAAATCTGAAAGCCTGGTTGCAAGCCGCCGCCGGCATGGCTGCTGCCAGCCCTGACGAAATCGTGCCACACTGCACGCTCACTGACTTGAGCCTGGGCGGTTGCTACGTTGAAACCGAGGCGCCCTTCCCGGAACGTGCTTTAATCGATCTTTGCCTGAAAACCGAAGACCTTGAAGTTCATACCGAAGGCATGGTTCGAGTCGCACACCCTGGCCACGGCATGGGCGTGGAGTTCCCTTCCCGCACCGCGGAGCAGCGCGCCCAAGTGGCGAACCTGATCAGCTTTCTGCATCAAGGCTCGTCGACCACGCCGGAATTGCTGATTTCTCCGCGGGCGCTCGTCGCCGACCTAAACCAGTTTGAATCCGCCGACCAGTCCGCTGAGGAATTGGAAGATCCGTTGCTCGAGCTTCTGCGACGCGGCGCTTCGTTGCAGCAGGACGATTTCCTGTCCGAGCTTAAGCAGCAGCGCAATCCTGAAGACGTCGCCTCAGTCTAATCTTCTCAACCTGAATTCCTTACTCCAAATTCCATCCTCCATCGTCTTCCCCACCGGTTGTTGTCTCGTGCTTCCGTCGACGGTTTCTCGTGTGGCCTTGATTTCCAGATCCCGAATCTTGGTTAAATGTAGACTGTGTGGAGTTTTTGTTCGGTGACAGTGAAAACTTAAGGGCAAGGGGAACCGTCTGCGAAAGCCAGGTACGACCGACGCTTCGTCCAGGAGAGCAGGCGGCACGGCTGGGCGCTACTCGTCGTGGTTATGGACACCGCTGCTCGCCATCGGTGCGGTGGCTCTTGCAGTAGAGATCCCGTTCTTCTTCTTTGGAGTTCCGTCGGGGCACGATGTTGAGTTCCACCTTTATTCGTGGCTCGAGGTTCTCTCGCAATGGAAGCAAGGCATTTTCTATGCGCGCTGGGCGCCTCTCGCGCACTTCGCTTACGGCGAACCGAGATTTGTGTTTTATCCGCCCGCTTCTTGGACTCTCGGCACATTGCTCAGTGCCATCTTCCCGTGGACGGTCGCATCGACGATTTACATCTGGATCGCGCTGGTGCTGGCGGGCGTTTCGATGTTTGTGCTGGCGCGACGCTGGCTCGATCGCCGAGACGCTATCTTCGTGGCAGTATTTTATGCCGCCAATCCTTACCACCTGGTGATTGTCTACTGGCGCAGCGCGTTCGCCGAACTGCTGGCGAGTTGCCTCGTCCCACTGCTGCTGCTCTTCGTTCTGAAGGCTGTGGACGAAGGCAGGCGCGCCATTGTGCCGTTGGCTCTGGTGCTGGCAGCGGCGTGGCTGACGAACGCTCCGGCAGCAGTGATGATCCACTACTCAATGGCGCTCTTGCTTTTGTGTTTTGCCTGGAGGCAGCGCTCACCCCGATTGCTTTTCATAGGAGCGGCTGCGGTTGCGCTGGGGGCAATCTTGTCGGCCTTCTACCTGTTTCCGGCGATCTATGAGCAGCGCTGGATCAATATTGCGCAAGCGGTGTCGGAGGGATCACGTCCTGCGGACAACTTTCTGTTCATTCACACCACCGATGCGGATCACGACGCATTCAACCGCATCATCACATGGGTCGCGGTCTTGGAGTTGGTGCTCGTATGCGCGGCGGGTTGTATGAGCGGACGGTGGAGGGACAAGCATCGCGAACTTTGGACTGCCCTGCTCGTCTGGGCGGTCGCCTGCGGCGCGCTCATGTTCCCTTTCTCTCTTATCCTTTGGAAGATCTTGCCGAAGATGCAGTTCATGCAGTTCCCCTGGCGCTGGGTTCTTTGCCTGAGCGTAAGCCTTTCGATTTTCGTTTCGATTGCTCTCACAGATGACATACGGCGCTGGTGGTGGCGCGCGGCAGTCTGTGCGATCTCGGTTCTGGTGATCGTGATGGCGTGGCATCGCGTTCAGCCACCATGGTGGGACAATGCGGCCGACCTCCGCGAGATGCAGGACAATATTGAAGCTGGGACAGGCTATGAAGGCACCGACGAGTACACTCCCGCCGGGGCAGAGCCTGGTTCGATCGACAAAGGCGCGCTCAACGTCAGCGTCGACGGACCCGCCCATGCCGCGATTCACATGTATCAATGGCGCGCAGAGTCCAGAATGTTTACGGCCGAGATGTCAGCGCCGGACCGGTTAGCCCTGCGGCTGTTCAGCTATCCGGCGTGGCGGGTCGAGGTGAATGGACACGAAGTACAGCCCGCAAGCACAGAGACTGGTCAAGTGTTAGTGCCTGTGGGCGCCGGTATGAACCGCGTGCAGATCAATTTCATTCGAACTTGGGACCGCCGTGTGGGTGGATGGACCTCGGTCGTCGCGGTGGTTTTTCTCGCTTTATTGCGCTTTCGACGACATCTCATCCGGCCAACTCTCGTCGCTTTTCCACAGCCCTGACCGAGAATCTCGATTCTTGTGACGAACAACCTTTACGGAGAATACGGATACTGAGAATAGAGAAAGCGCAAACTGGAATCGTGCGAGAGAGTTCGTCCAGGAGTGGCCCTGCAAGCCCCACAGCTCAAATCAAATAGGGAGACATCTGCTAACTCCTTATTCCGGACGGTTTTACGTGTAAGTGCTTGCGCCTCAATATTTTGCCGCCCCAGGCGGCATCGCTTCTGGTTAACGCCAGTAAAATCAAGAATTTGCAAACTGCAATTAATAAATTGATTCATATCCTTTCCATGTCGACCGGCGATATTCTTTTGCACGAGTCCGAGCAGCGCCCCTCTCTCATTCAATGCGACAGATTCTGATTGCCACTTCGAATCCGGGAAAGCTAAGAGACTTCGCAGGAGCGGCTGCGCCGCACGGACTCGAGATTGGCGGTATTCCAAACTTCTCTTCGCTGCCGGCGGTGGTCGAAGATGGGCTCACATTCGAGGAGAACGCACGCAAGAAAGCAGTCGAATATAGTCGGCACGCTCCGGGAGAAATCGTCGTCGCCGACGACTCCGGGCTTGAGGTAGATGTGCTGGATGGTGCCCCAGGCGTGCATTCAGCGCGCTACGCCGCGGACCAGCCGCACTTGGCCAACGAGAATACGGACGACGAAGCCAACAACGCGCGCCTGCTCCGAGAACTGAGGAAGGTTCCCGCCCAGAAACGTACGGGCCGATTCGTGTGCGTGCTGGCCGCCGCGCGCGATGGGCAAACTCTGGCTACGTTTCGCGGGACAGCCGAGGGACTGATTCTCGACGTTCCACGCGGCACGAACGGCTTCGGATACGACCCTCTGTTTTATTCCCCGCAGATTCAGAAGACGTTCGCCGAACTCAGCGCGGAAGAGAAAGCTGGTTACAGCCATCGAGGGGCGGCCTTTCGACAGTTTCTGGATTGGTGCGACGTAGCGAGAAGAACCTGACGCGGCTGTCCACTGAGGACCAACGACGAGCGTCTGCTGATGGCGAAGGTAAAGGTGGTGCCTGTCCTGCTTTCGGCTCTTCGCGGCAGTTCTTCGCGAACTTTGCGGTAAGAAGGATCTTAACCGCAAAGTATGCAAAGGATTCGCAAATTCCGTGAAGGGATCTCGGAAAAAGGCAAACTGAGGCTCGATCTGCCTGCTGGTAATGCCTCAGTTTTAGAGGCCTCACACGATCCATTTGCGTTCGAGACCAAGCAGCAACTGTTCTCGCCGCACGGGCGCAATCACAATGACTAAGACATCTGAAAGCATTTGTTGTGATTGTCGGGCCTCTGGTTTGCGAGAAGAATCATTTCCTCAGGCAATCCGCCTGATGCTTTCCTTGACTTCACTTCTTCCCTCACCGGATAATGAAAAGTTCTTTTCTCATCGCTGAACTCATAAGGAGCGTTACGTGGCGTCAGCCAGTTCTCCTGCTCCCGTGGTAGCGCACGGAGTGGCTCCGTTGCGCGCGGGTCAGGGATATTCGTTTGTTCTGCGTCGACTGCATTCCCTTTCGGGGATCGTCCCGGTAGGCGCATTCCTGTTCGAGCACATTCTGATTTCCAACTCGACCGCCATCAGCGGACCGGACGCTTACGCGCGCCAGGTCAATTTTCTGGCGAATCTTCCGCTGGTGTTTTTTCTGGAGCTGTTCGGAATCTGGCTGCCAATTTTGTTTCACGCGCTTTACGGCTTCTACATCTGGCTTCGCGGGGATGGAAACGCCGTGGCCTATCCCTGGAGCGGCAACTGGATGTACACCGCGCAGCGCTGGACCGGTGGCATCGCCTTCCTCTACATCGTATGGCACACATACACGATGCGTTTTACTGGAATCGACCTGCACGAAAATCCGGCAGCGTCCTTTGCCAAGGTGCAGGCGGAAGTTCAGAATCCGTGGCTGCTCGCCTTCTATGTGGTCGGACTGATCTGCGCATCGTGGCACTTCGCTTACGGGATCTGGCTGTTCGCCGCGAAGTGGGGCATGGTCTCCGGCGACAAGGCCCAACAACGGCTTCTGAGAGCGTGTCTCGCATTTTTCATGCTGTTGAGCGTGGTAGGCCTGGTGAGCCTGTACACCTTCCGTGAGCGGGTCCAGGAACCACCGACCGGAACGATGACCCTCACGATCACGGACCACCCGGCAGCAGCTCACGGAAAGCCGGTGCAATAAGATGGCGACTCCCAGAATTGTTGTCGTAGGCGGCGGCCTTGCCGGACTGGCCGCAGTCATCAAAATCGCGGAGATGGGCGCCAACGTCGACCTGTTCTCCATCGTTCCGGTAAAGCGTTCGCATTCCGTGTGCGCACAGGGCGGAATCAACGCCGCCAAGAACCTGAAGGGCGAAGGCGATTCTACCTGGCAGCATTTTGACGACACGGTTTACGGCGGCGACTTCCTCGGCAACCAGCCTCCCATTAAAGACATGTGCGACGCTGCGCCGGGCATCATCGACCTGCTCGATCGCATGGGCGTGCCGTTCAACCGCACGCCGGAAGGACTGCTCGACTTCCGCCGGTTTGGCGGGACGCTCTACAACCGCACCGCGTTTGCCGGCGCGACCACGGGGCAGCAACTACTCTACGCACTTGATGAGCAAGTGCGGCGCTACGAATCCGAAGGCAAGGTCAAGAAGTACGAGCATTGGGAGTTCCTCTCGGCCGTGCTCGATAACAACAATGTCTGCCGCGGCATCTGCGCCATGGACCTGCGCTCGATGGAAGTGCGCACCTTCCCGACCGACGCGATCATTATTGCAACGGGCGGCATTGGCGCGATCTTTGGCAAGTCCACCAACTCCGTGGTGTGTACGGGCTCGGCGCAGTCGGCTCTTTATCAGCAAGGCTGCTATTACGCGAACGGCGAATTCATCCAGGTGCATCCGACGTCGATTCCTGGTGAAGACAAGTTGCGTCTGATGTCGGAGTCGGCACGCGGCGAGGGCGGCCGCGTCTGGGTGCCGAAGTCTGCGGGCGACAAGCGCGATCCCAAGTCGATTCCAGAGAACGAACGTTGGTACTTTCTGGAAGAGTGGTATCCGAAGTACGGAAACCTGGTTCCTCGAGACGTGGCGACCCGCGCAATTTTCAAGGTCGTGTACGAACACAACCTGGGGATCGATGGCAAGCCGATGGTGTATCTCGACCTCACCCACATCGACCGCAAAGTTCTCGATCGCAAACTGGAAGGCATTCTCGAAATCTACGAGAAGTTTGTGGGCGACGATCCACGCGATACGCCGATGAAGATCTTCCCCGGCATGCACTATACGATGGGCGGGCTGTGGGTCGATTTCAAGCAGGCAACGAACGTTCCGGGCGTTTTCGCGGCGGGGGAGTGCGAATATCAATATCACGGCGCGAACCGTCTCGGAGCGAACTCGCTGGTGTCGTGCATCTACGGCGGCGGCATCGCCGGGCCAAACGCGGTGAAGTATGCGCGTGGATTGCAGGCGCTCTCCGACGGCAAGGGCTGCTTTGCGGCCGAACAGAAGCGGCAGGAAGAGATTAACGCGAACCTGATGAAGTCGGACGGTTCGGAGAATCCAGTGAAGTTGTGGCGCGAAATGGGCGAACTGATGACCAAGGATTGCACCGTCATCCGCTACAACAAGAATATCCAGCAGACCGATGCCAAGTTGGTGGAGATGCTGGAGCGTTATCGCAATATCAACCTGAGCGATCGAACGCAATGGGCGAACACGACGGTTGTCTTTGCCAGACAGCTTTACAACATGCTGCAACTGGCGCGTGTAATCGC
>Ga0209380_10000140_pt1 | contig 45590 bp, 34 predicted proteins | sample HubBroMetageWFT6_FD_188347 | JGI IMG/M metagenome (GOLD analysis project Ga0209380, IMG submission 188347) | Warmed and freeze-thawed soil microbial communities from the Hubbard Brook experimental Forest, New Hampshire - Hubbard Brook CCASE Soil... | ecosystem: Environmental > Terrestrial >...
CTGCGAGGCCGGTGTCAGCCTGGAACAGCTGATGAGCACCGTGCTGCCGGCGGGCTGGTTCGTGCCGGTCTCGCCCGGCACCAGGCAGGTCTCCGTCGGCGGGGCGATCGCGGCGGACGTGCACGGCAAGAACCACCACGTGGCCGGCAGCTTCGCCCGCCACGTGCGGTGGTTCGATCTGCTGCTGCCGGACGGGCGCGAGCAGCGGGTCACGCCCGCGGGCGATCCGGCGCTGTTCTGGCTGACGGCCGGGGCCATGGGCCTGACCGGGATCATCCTGCGCGCCCAGATCCAGCTGACTAAGGTCCAGACGTCGCGGGTCCGCGTGGACACCGACCGCACGGCCGACATCGACGAGGCGATGGCGATCCTGGCGGCTGCCGACCAGAAGTGCTCGTACACGGTCGCATGGCTGGACTGCCTGGCCCGCGGTCGTCATCTGGGCCGCGCGGTCGTGACCAGCGGCGACTTCGCGGCCATCAGCGATCTGCCGGCCAGAGACCGCCAGCGCCCGCTGGCGTTCGAGCCGCGGGCCAGGCTGAGCGCTCCCGACGCGTTCCCCTCGGGGCTGCTGAACCGCTACACCGTGGCGCTGGCCAACGAGGCCTGGTACCGCAGGGCCCCCCGCCGGCGGCGGGACGAGATCCAGACGATCGGCACGTTCTTCCACCCGCTCGACGGCATCCGCAACTGGAACCGCGTCTACGGGCCCGCCGGGTTCCGTCAGTACCAGTTCGTCGTGCCGTTCGGCGGGGAGCCGGTCCTGCGGAGAGCAGTAGAGCGGATCAGCCGGGCCAGGGCTCCGTCGTTCGTAACCGTGCTGAAGAGGTTCGGGCCCGGCGACGAGGGGTACCTGTCGTTCCCGATGCCCGGCTGGACCCTGGCGCTCGACTTTCCGGCCGGCACGCCCGGCCTGGCCGGCCTGCTCAGCTGGCTCGACGAGCAGGTGGCCGAGGCGGGCGGCCGGGTCTACCTGGCCAAGGACTCCAGGGTGAGCGCCGGGGCGCTGGCCGGGATGTACCCGCGGCTCGAGGAGTTCAGGAAGATGCGCGCCGAGATCGATCCGGCCGGGGTGCTGGCGTCCGACCTCTCCCGGCGGCTGTGCCTATGACGGGCTCAGCACCGATCACGCCGGAGCAGGCCCGGCGCATGAGCCTTGCCGAGCAGCACGAGTGGTTCACCCGGACGGCGGTGTCCGATAGCCCGAGGCCCGGCGGACGGTCCCGCGCCACCGCCGACGGCGGCCGGGCGCGCCGGGGAATTCTCGCCCCGTTCGGCCGGCACCTCGCGTTCGGCGCGGACCCGGCGACGCAGATGTCGGTCGGCTGGCAAGTCGCCGGCCCGGTGAGCGACGCGTTCATCCGGATCGGCGAGACGCCGTCCGACCTGAGCCAGCGAATCCCGGCCGAGGTGCGCAACCTCCTGTCGCCGTACAGCATCTGGTCGGCCGGGGCGCTCAACTCGGTCCCGCCGTCACTCACCGGCGCCGCGGTCGAGCAGTACTACGTGCACGCCGCGCTCGCGGGGCTGGAACCGGGGCGCACCTATTACTACAGCGTCGGCCACCGCGGCCGGGACAGCGGCGATGTGTCGGGACACTTCGTGACCGCGCCGCGCGGCCGGCACCCGTTTACGTTCACCGCGTTCGGCGATCACGGCGTCACCTACGACGCGGTCGGCACGACGAACCTGATCCGGGCCCAGCGGCCGGCCTTCCACCTGCACGCGGGCGACGTCTCCTACGCCGAGGCCAGCGGGCAGGGCCTGGTGACCGATTCCTACGACCCGCGCGTGTGGGACTCGTGGTTCGCCGAGATCGAGCCGGTCGCGGCCGTGATCCCGTGGCAGGTCGTGGTCGGCAATCACGAGATGGAGGCCTGGTACTCCGCCGACGGCTATGCCGGCCAGCGGGCAAGGTTCGACTTCCCGTCCCCGGCGGGCGCTCCCGCCCCGATGTACTACAGCTTCATTTACGGGAACGTGGGTGTCCTGGCGCTGGACGCCAACGACGTGTGCTCCGAGCTCCCGGCGAATTTCGGCTACTCGGCCGGCGCCCAGGTCAGCTGGCTGAACTCCACCCTGACCGCGATGCGCGCCAGCCCCGAGGTCGACTTCATCGTCGCCTACTGCCACCAGTGCGCGTACTGCACCTGCGCGGTGCACGGCTGCGACGGCGGGGTAGAGCAGTACTTCGCGCCCGCCTTCGACGCCCACGCGGTCGACCTGGTCATCAACGGCCACAATCACATCTACGAGCGGACCGACCCGATCCGCGGGGGTGTCGCGGCCGGCGCCGTGCCGATCGGCGGCAGCTGGAACCCGGCGGACGGCACCACCTACATCACCGCCGGCGGCGCCGGCAAGGGCGTGTACACGTTCTCCGCCGCCGACAGCTACGAGGGCGACGTCGATGCCTCGGCGGCGCCGGTGAGCACGTTCGTGAACAACTTCGACCCCGCGACCAGGACCACTTTCACGACCAGCGAGACCGTGACCTGGTCGCGCGTCCGGTATACCGGCTACTGCCTGCTCGTGGTCGACAGCGAGCCCGGAGCGCCGGGCCGGCCGTCCGTGCTGCGCGTGCGCGCGCTGGACGAGGACGGCGCCGAGCTCGACCGCTTCGACCTCGTGCGCTAACCGGAACGGGCTCGCGCCGGGCCAGGCGCAGCCGGCGTTCCCTAGTCGGCATATCGGGTTGGTCGAATTAGGCCATTGTTAACGATAGGTTTCTTGACCGCGTCATGCCAGGCTCCTACGGTCCGCATCATGACGTCATCACGCATAACGCCAGAACAAGCAAGTCGCATGAGCCTCGCTGAACAGCACGAGTGGTTCAAGCGGGCCACCTCACGCCGCGCCCTGCTGCGCGGCGGGGCAATCAGTGCGGGCGCCGCGATCGCCGGGCCAGCCCTGCTGTCCGGTACCGCGTCGGCGAGCACGTCCGCCAAGGCCACGCCCGCGCTCATCAAGAAGGCGGACTGGGCCCACGGTGGTTACCTGGCGCCGTTCGGAAGGCACATCGCCTACGGTGCCGATCCGACGTCGCAGATGTCGGTGGCCTGGCAGGTCCCCGGCCCGGTGGCCAACCCGTTCATCCGCGTCGGTTCTTCGCCGTTTGACCTGGGTCACCGGATCAGTGCCGAGGTGCGGAACCTGGCCACTCCCGCGAGCGTCTGGAACTCATCGACCGCCAGCCCGGTCGACTCCATCCCGCCGTCGCTGGCTGCCGCCACGATCGAGCAGTACTACCTGCACGCGCAGCTCAGCGGCCTGCGGCCGGGGCAGACCTACTTCTACAGCATCGGCCACGACGGGTTTGACGACGGCGGTGGCGTCAGCAGCTTCACCACCGCGCGCCGCGGCCGGCACCCGTTCACGTTCACCGCCTTCGGCGACCAGGGCGTCAGTTACGACGCGATCGGCAGCACGAACCTCATCCGGGCCCAGAACCCGGCCTTCCACCTGCACGCCGGCGACGTCTCGTACGCCGAGTCCGGCGGCAGCGGTCTGGTGACCGACCCCTACGACCCGCGCGTGTGGGACTCCTGGTTCATCGAGATCGAGAACGCCGCGGCCGGGATCCCGTGGAACGTCGTCGTCGGCAACCACGAGATGGAGCCCTGGTATTCGCCCGATGGGTACGGCGGGCAGTTCGCTCGGTTCGACTTCCCCGGCGGCCCGTCGCAGTCGTACTACTCGTTCAAGTACGGCAACGTGGGCGTCGTCGCGCTGGACGCGAACGACGTGTCCTACGAGCTGCCAGCCAACTTCGGTTACTCCGGCGGCGCGCAGGTGAGCTGGCTCAACTCGACCCTCGCCGGGTTCCGGGCCGACCACGAGATCGACTTCATCGTGGTGTACTTCCACCACTGCGCGTACTGCACGTCGACCGCGCACGGCTGCGACGGTGGCGTCGAGCAGTACTTCGTCCCGGCCTTCGACACCTACTCGGTCGATCTGGTGATCAACGGCCACAACCACATTTACGAGCGGACCTACCCGCTCAAGGGCGGCAGCGTCGTCGGCAGCGTTCCGATCGGCGGTACCTGGAACTCCGCGAACGGCACCACCTACATCACCGCCGGCGGCGCCGGGAAGAGCCTGTACAGCTTCTCCGCGGAGGACTACTACAACGGCAACACGCCGAGCGGCGCGCCGACCTCGGTGGCCACCTATATCAACGAGTACGACCCCACGACCAAGGCCACGTCGACGACGAACGAGACCGTGACCTGGTCGGCGACCCGCTACACCGGCTACTGCCTGCTGGTCATTGACAGCGAGCCCGGTCAGTTCGGCGGCAAGTCGAAGCTCAAGGTCCGCGGCCTGAGCGAGCAGGGCGCTCTGCTCGACTCCGTGGAGCTGCACCGCTGAGTCAGCCAGACGTTTGCGTCGCCGGTACGAATAGTTCGTACTGGCGACGCAAACGATCGGCCGGAGAGGTCAGAGCTACGGCGCCGGCTGCTGCGCCGCGGGGGGCTTCGGGGGGTCGTCGCCCCGGGCAGATACCGCGTGCGGCTCGGGTGGCGTCAATGGCAGCACGACCAGATCGGCCGCCGGGGGCAGCGCCGGGATCGGCACGGGCAGCGGCAGCCTGCGGTCGCCGCCGTGCGCGCCGGCCGCGCGCTCGTGGTAAGCCTCGATTTCCGCGCCGAACTCGGCGGTCCGGTACGGACGGCCGTCGACCAGCGGGCCTTCCTCGCCGTTGATGATCGCCACGACGTCCTGGCCGCTGATGGTCTTGTGCATCTCGAGCGCGTGGCCGACCGCCAGCACGCTGGCGCGGTTGTCGGCCAGCAGCGCGCTCGTGCGCTCGGCCAGCGCCGCCAGATGCCCCTCGGCCCGCCCGCCGAGCGCGGTCTCCAGCACGTTCCGGTCGTTGCCGTCGGCGACCGGGTGCGCGTCGTGCGGCGCCCTGGTCGCGGCGTACGAGCCGTACTGGCCGCCCATGCCCCACAGGCCCTCCATCGCCAGCGCGATCGTCGTCGCGGTCTGGAGGTCGCCCGACACCCCGGAGCTGGAGTCGCCGCCGAAGAACATGCGCTCGCCGACCAGCGAGGCCAGGCTCACCATGATGTCGGCCTCGTACTCGCTGCGCCACGAGGTGAACTGCTCCTCGATCGGGATCGGCTTGACGAACCCCAGGTAGTCGGCGCCCTTCTGGATCGTGGCGGTGTCGATGACGTTCCGCTTCTGGACCAGGTGGCTGACGACGGCGTGGCAGGCCTCGTGCAGCGCCACCGCGTGCCGTTCCCGCTCGATGTACTCGACGCCCTCGGAGGGCCCGACGCTCTTGGCCAGCTTGGCCTTCATGACGTCGGCCCAGGTGATGGTGGTACGGCCGTCCCGCAGCGAAGTGATCAGCGACTCGTTGACCAGGTCCTTGATGGTCGCGCCGGTGGCGTAGGGCGTGATCGTCGCCAGGTGGTCGATCTGCTCGGGCGTGATGTCGTTCTGGACCTTCTCGAAGTAGCCCTCGTAGGTCCGCTTGCGGCCCTCCTTGGACGGGTAGCCGACCCGGTACATGCGGTCGATCCGGCCGGGCCGCAGCAGCGCCGGGTCCAGCGCGCTCGGCATGTTCGTGGCCATCATCACGAGGATCCGGTACTTGGGCGGCGGCTTGGGCTTCATGCCGAGCGAGCGCCGGACCACCCGGTTGAGAAAGCCGCGCGGCTTCTTCAGGCCCGACAGCTCGGTGAGCAGCGCCTGCAGCGTGCCCATGCCCATCATGTTGCCGCCCATGCCCGCCGGGATCATCTGGCGGAACCGGCCGGGCTTGCGCGGCGCCGGATCGGCCGCGGCGTCCTGCAGTGCCCGGGCAAACAGCGCCGCCTGGGCGTCCGGGCTCAGGTAGGAGTAGCCGTGGCAGGCATCGAGCAGGCCGGCCGCGGCGGGGCTGGCGCCCACCTGGCCGGGCTGGCCGCCGGCGGAGCCGCCGCGGCTGCCCAGCGAGTCGGCCTCGTCGAAGAACACGATCACCCCGCCGTACCGGACGGAGAGCTTGCGCAGCTTCCGGAACAGCGACTTCACCTTCAGGATGCCGACGCCGAAGAACATGTTGATGAAGGCGCCCGGATCCACGAAGACGTACGGCTTGCCGGTCTCGCCCGCGACCGCCTCGGCCATCAGGGTCTTGCCGGTGCCGGGCGGGCCCCAGAGCAGCACGCCGCCGGGGACGAAGCCGCCGTGGTCCTCGATGGACTCGGGATCCTCGAGGTAGAGCATGTTCTCTTTGACGCGCTCGAGCACGTGGTCCTGGCCCCACACGTCGGCGAACCGGGTGGTCACGTCACCGGGGTAGTAGACGTCGACGCCGCCCTTGGACATGAACCAGAAGATCGCCGCGAACTGGCCGATGCCCAGGGAGACGATGACCAGCACGTACAGGATGTCCGGCAGCACGTGCAGCACCGTGGCCGGCGCCCTGGACAGGCCGAGCAGCGGCGTGGTGTGGTACGCCATCCCGAGGATGATCGCGAGGATCGCGATCGCCAGGATCCACTTGGCCGCGCGCGAGATCCGGAACCTGGTGTAGTCGCTGACCCGGCCGGTGACCCGGTCGCCGCGGCCGAACGCCCCGCTGGAGAGGCGGTAGTACCAGGGGACGTGCTCCGCGATCAGGTAGCTCAGCTGCCGGAGCGCCTCGATGATCACCAGCAGTACCAGCCACCGGCCGAAGCCCGCCCGGAGCTCCAGCTGCTGCCGGCTGGCGTCCACGAAGCCCAGGATCGGGTTGTTCGCCATCTGGTACCAGACGACGATGAACCAGATCGCGACCAGCAGAATGATGAACTTGGACCGGTCCCAGAGCGAGATGGGCTTGCGGGTCTGGCGCACCACCCCGATGAGCCCGTACTGCTGGCGCCACTCGTCACTCGCGCGGCGGCGCGATCGACGAGACCGGCTCTGGCGCCCGTCGTTCCTGTTATCGGGGTCTGGGCCTGGCATCACGAACCATCCACGGTGAACGAGTTGACGACGGTAGCGATCTGAGGCCGGTGCGAGATGAAGCAGGCCTGGTAGCACTGGACCAGCAGCAGGTACAGCTTCGTCGTCTCGCTGTTGGTCATCACGGTCTGGTCGAACGCGTCCGGCTGCCCGTTGACGGTGTACTCATAGAGCTCGTTGATGCCGCGCATGCCACTGGAGTTGGTGAGCAGGACGTTGCTGATCAGCTGGAAGCCGGTCAGCTTCTCGCCGGCGGCCGAGGCCGCCTGCCGGCCCGCCGCGGTGACCGGGAACAGCAGGTCCTGCATGACGTTGAAGGACAGGCCGGCCCGGAGCGACTTGTTGATGTTCTGCACGCTGGCATAGACGACCGGCTGGTTCGAGGCGGCCAGCAACGCGGTCAGGCCCGGGCTCGCTTCCGCCGTGTAAACACGCGTCCACGCATAGCTACCGCCGGCCGCGCCGGCCAGTGACTTGCCGAGCAGGCCCTGCTGCACCTGGCTCACGAACTGCGGACTGACCTCTGGCCAGCTGGAGGGCACCTTGAAGTAGGCGTGATCGGCGCCGTCGGCGGCGTAGACGTAGGCGGGCGCGCTGCATCCGGTCAGCGCCAGTCCGGTGACCACCGCGAACCCGGCGGCGAGCACGCCCGCGACGGCCCGGCGGAATTCCCCCATCACCGGTTGTGCCTCCCGTCTGACCTCGCCGCCGACTCCCGGTCGGCTGGCCTCACAAGGAGTATGTGGTCAGCGCGGTGGGCCCCGTCAACCCACCGGTTTCGCAGAAACCCGGATGTTGGCGGAAAGTGATCGTAATGGGACTTCTGGCCGCTCGCTAGCTGGTCACGCGGTGAGTCACGAGGATCCGCGCGACGACGCGCCAGCCGAGCAGGAACAGGGCCAGGAACGAGAAGGCGACCCCGATGAAGGCCGCCGCCGTGCCCTGCCCCGCGAGCACCCGGATCAGCATGCCGACGGCGGCCGCGCCGAGCCAGGCGGACAGGCCGGCCGGGACCAGGGCCAGCGGACGGCGCCAGGCGCGCCCCGCCGCCAGACCGACCGCGAGGCCAGCCAGAAACGGCCATGCGGTGTGCCAGACCCCGGCCGCGCCGTCCCCGTCGTGATGGGTGTGGCGGCCGATGATCACGAACGCCAGCACGCCGCAGCAGTCAAGGGCGATCGCTGCGGCTGCGGATGCCCGCCGGGGCTGCATCCAGCCACGGTAGCTGAACCTGGCGCCAGGTCGTCTAGGCTCGGCGCTGATGCCCAGAGTCCTGATCGTCCATCACACGCCGTCACCGGCGCTGCAGGCGATGTTCGAGGCGGCGGCCAGCGGGGCGCGCACCGACGAGCTCGAGAACGTCGAGGTCATCGTCCGGCCGGCGCTGACCGCGGCCGAGGCCGACGTGCTCGGCGCCGACGGCTACGTACTCGGGACGCCGGCGAACATCGGGTACATGTCCGGCGCGCTCAAGCACTTCTTCGACAGCATCTACTACCCGTGCCTGGAGGCGACGGCCGGCCGGCCCTACGGCCTGTACGTGCACGGCGCCAGCGACACCGGGGGAGCGGTCCGCGCGGTCGAGTCGATCACGTCAGGTCTCCGCTGGCAGCAGGTCCGCCCGCCCGTCTGCGTGGTCGGCGCGCCGGGCAAGGCCGAGCTGGAAGCCTGCTGGGAACTGGGCGCGCTGGTCGCCGCGGAGGTTGCCGGATGATCGTGACCGTCACGCTCAACCCGGCCCTGCAGGTCGATTACGAGGCCGGCCGGATCGCGGTCGGCACGGCGAACCCGGTCCGCCGGGTCCGCTACCGGACCGGCGGCCGCGGCCTGGCCGTGGCCCGCGTTCTGCAGACCTTCGGGCATGACGTCGTGGCGGCCGGTCTCGCGGGGGGATCGGCAGGGGAATTCATCAGGAACGAGCTCGCGCGGGCCGGCGTCGCCACCGAGTTCACCCGCATCTCGGCCGAGTCCAGACGGGTTGTCGCGATCACCGACAGCGCGACCGGAACGGTGACCAGCTTCGCCGAGCCTGCTCCTTATATAACGACCGAGGAACTCGGGCGCCTGGCCACCGACTACCGGGCCCTGCTTGCGGGCGCGACCGCGATCGTGCTCTGCGGCAGCCTGCCGGACGGACTGCCGCCGGAGATCTATGGCTCGTTCGCCAGCTACGCGGCCGGCGCGGGCGTGCCGGTGATCCTGGATGCCGCGGGGGCGGCGCTGCTGCACGGGGCCGCCCGCGGCCCGGAACTGGTGATCCCGGAGGCGGCCGGCCAGGACCCGGCGGAGCCGTCGGCATCCGCGCCTGCGGCCGACAGCCTCAGCGCGGCCGGGGCGGTCGCCGTGCTCACCAGCGACGGGGCCGAGGTACGCACGGACGGAGTGGCGTGGCGGGCCAGCCTCCCATCCGGGCACGACACCGACGACGGGCAGATCACCGAAGGCCGCCGGGACGCGCTGGTGGCCGGGTTCGTACCCGGCGTCGCGCTGGACTGGTCCTGGCCAGACACCCTGCGACACGCGGTGGCCCTGGGCGCCGCCTGGGATCCTCATGGCCTGCTGGACATCCAGGCCTACGAGACCGCACTGGCGGAGGTACACGTCGAGCAGCTGCCACGTTAGCTACTGGCTGGTACCTTTTCCGGACTAAATGCGCGGGCTTCGCACTATGCTTCGCGATGTGAGCGAGATCGAGCGGGCACCTCGCCGCGCCCTGGCGCCACGCGATGACGGTCGCCACGCGGGCCCGTACGACGACGACTACGACGAGGACGAGTACACCGAGGACGAGCCTCGCACCGACTGGTCCGCGCAGCTAGCCGCGATGAAGCGGCACCAGGTCACGCTCGGGTGCCTGGCGCTGATCATCGTCACGCTCATCTGGAAGATCGCCTTCGTCGGGCGCTATTACTTCCGCCAGGACGACTTCGAGATCATGGACCTGGCGCGCCAGAGCAGCCTGAGCTGGAGCTACCTGACGCACGGTTACGTGGGTCATTTCTTCCCCGGCGTCTTCGCCGTTGCCTGGGTGCTGTCCAGGGACGCGCTCTACAACTGGGCCGCGGGCGAGGGCGTCGTCGTGATCATGATCGCGGCCGCCAGCCTCGCGTGCTGGCGGGTGCTCCGGACTCTCTTCGGGAACCGCCTCGCGATCCTGATCCCGCTCACGGTGTACCTGATCGCCCCGATCGGGTGGGAGAACTACAGCCTCTGGAACGCCGGGATCGAGGCGATCCCGCTCCAGATAGCGATCTTTATGTCGCTCGACGCCCACGTGCTGTACGTGCGGACCGAGAAGCTCCGCTGGGCGGTCGCGGCGGCCGCCTGGCTCCTGCTCGGCCTCGTGTTCGACGAGAAGGCGGCGGTCATCCCGGTCGTCCTTTTCGCCGTCACCGCGGGATTCCTGATCCGGCAGCGCGGACTGCTCGACGCGATCTGGTCCGCGGCCGTCCGGCTGTGGCGGGCCTGGGCGCTCTACCTCGGGCTGCTCGGCCTCTACGCGATCGCATTCTTCTCCGGACTCAGCAGCTCGGCGGCCAAGCCGAAGGCGCCAACCTCGTGGCACGCCGTGCTGACGTTCTGCTGGGACCTGCTGCACCTGACGCTGCTGCCGGGGATGCTCGGCGGCCCGTGGCACTGGTACCACCAGGCTGGCTCGACGTTCGCATACTCGCAGCCGTCGACGACCGCGACCTGGGCGGCGCTGGTCGTGGTGCTCGGCTTCATCGCCGCGACCATCCTGGTCCGGCGGCGGGCCTGGCGGGCCTGGGCGATCCTGGCGATCTGGGTGGTGCTGGCCGACATGCTGCCGGTCGTCCTCGGGCGGCTGAGCGTGCCAGGGGCGGCGACCATCTTCGGCATGGAGACCCGGTACGTGTCCGACTCGGCCGCCGTCCTGGCGATCGTGATCGGCCTCGCCTGCTGGCCGCTGGCCGAGCCCGCCGGAGCCGCCGAGGCCAGCCCGGCACCGCGGCCGCAGCGCGAGTTCTTCACCGGCCCGTGGCGGCTGGTCGCGCTGGTCATGGTCGCTGTGTTCGTGGTCGGCTCGGTCTACTCGGTCCAGAAGTTCGAGAGCCTCACCACGACGACGAACGCCAGGTCCTACGTCGCCAACGCGAAACTGGCGCTGGCCGATGCGCCGCCGGGCACGATCATCGTGGACAGCCTGGTGCCGGGCTCGGTCATGATCCCGCTGTTCGAGCACTGGGCCGACACGTCGGTGGTGCTCGGCCCGCTCTCGCACCGGGGAGCCCAGATCACCTGGGCCGCCAATCCGACCGGCAACCTCGGCGTTCCCAAGATCTTCGGCGCGGACGGACGCCTCTACCCGGCGTTCATTTCCGGAGTGACGGGCCTTCCGGGCTCGCGCCTGCAGGGCTGCATGAACGGCTTCAAGCTGGCCAGGCGGCCCGGCCACAAGGGCCAGGTCCGCGTCGTCGTGACCAAGGACCGGCTGGTGCTGACGTTCGCCTCGCCGTCCCCGTTCACCACCACCGTGCTGCGCATCGGCTACCTGGCCAGCCCGTCAGCCGCGGGGACCACGGTGGCCATCGCCTACGGCAAGGACATCCTCCATCTGGTCCTCAGGGCGGGTCTGAATAATGCCTACTTCACCGTGAGTGGCGGTGGCACGGGCGTCATCGTGCAGGCGGCGCAGCCGATCGGGCTCTGCGTCAAGAATGCCGTCGCCGGCAACTTTGTCGCTGGCCTCGGCGTTCCGATCCCCCGGCTGCCCGCCTAGCCGGCGGGCGGACCCATATTCGTTCCCGGCACCGGCCGGTTCTTCCGCCGCGTCTGCGGTGAAGTTTCCTCATAAATAGGCCGGACGCGGCACTATCCTCTGAATGTGAGCGAAATAGAACGGTCGTTCAGCCGCGCCCCGGTGCCGCCAGCTGATCAGGAGCTGGCGTACCGCGGCGAGGGTGAGGTGAGTCACCGGCGCCACGATGATCGCTCGGGGGCCGGCGGGCCGCAGGTGACGGGCTGGATCACCAAGCACTGGGTGATCCTGGCTGCGTTCGCGATGATAATCGTGCAGCTGATATGGAAGGCCGCTTTCCTCGGCCACTTCTATTTCCGTCAGGACGATATTCATTTCACCGAGCTCGCGGTGAAGAGCCCGCTCGGCTGGAATTACCTGTCCTACGTTGGCTCGGGTCACCTGCACCCCGGCGTGCTCCTGATCATGTGGATCCTGGCCCGGCACGTGATCTACAGCTGGGGTGCGGCGGTGGCGATCGAGCTGATCATGATCGCCATCGCGAGCTTCGCTGCCTGGCGGCTGCTCCGGACGCTGATCGGCAGCCGGCCAGCGATGCTGATCCCGCTGGCGCTGTTCTTGTTCTCGCCGCTGACGTTGCCGAACGACAGCTGGTTCCAGTCCGGGATCGAGTCCCTGCCGCTGCAGGCGGCGATCTTCCTGTCGCTCACCTCCCACCTGTACTACGTCCGCACCCGGCGCTTCGGCCACGCGGTGGCCGCGGCGGCCTGGATCGTGGTCGGCCTGGTCTTCTTCGAGAAGGCCGCGGTGCTGCCCGTCATCCTGTTCGCGGTCACCGCCGGATTCCTCGTCGACGGGCCGTTGCTGACCAGCGCGAAGGAGGCCCTGGTCCGGTACTGGCGGGGCTGGGCGCTCTACGTCGGGCTGGTGGCGGTCTACGGGGTGGTCCTCCTGACCTCACTGGAGAAGTCGACCGTGGCGCCGGGCGCGGCGTCGGCGAGCAGCACGACGCTCTTCGTCGGTGACCAGCTCAAGGACTCGCTGCTGCCGGGCATGTTCGGCGGTCCCTGGCACTGGGCGATGTTCTCCGGCGGGGCGACCGCTTACTCCACGCCGTCGAGCACGTTGGCCTGGATCTCGATCCTGGCGGCGATCGCGGTCGTTGGGCTCAGCATCATGACCAGGCCGCGGGCGGTCTGGGCCTGGGCCATCCTCGCGGTCTGGGTGGTGCTGGCGGACTTCGGCCCCGTTCTGATCGGCCGGGCGAGCGACCTCGCCAGCTTCGCGGGCTTCATCGGGCTCGACAGCAGGTACGTCGCGGACGCGCCCGCGATGGCGGCCGTGTGCGTGGCACTGGCCTTCTGGCCGGTCGTGCAGCCCGCCGAGGCCGGGCCCAGTCGCCGCCGCCGGCGACCCGCGGAGTACTTCACCAGCCCCGGCTGGCTGGTCGCGGGCATCGGACTCACCGCCGTGCTGGTCATCGGTTCCTTCGTCTCGGCGAACAACTACGAGAACCTGCAGATCATCAAGCTTTACAACATCTACGGTCCCCTGTACCTCAAGGACGCCAAGGCCGCGCTGGCCGGGAACCTGCCCGCCGGGACGACGATCGTGGACCGGCCGATGCCGGATTACATCATGAACGGCGAGGTGTACCAGCAGGACGCGCTGCAGTCGGCGGCGCTCGGCCCGCTCGTCTCTGCGCGCACGGTCCACTGGGTCGAACATCCCACCGGCACCCTCGATGAGCTGGGGATGCTCGACCGCTACGGCCATCTGATGGCAGCCACAGTCGGCCCGTACGACAGCACCAGGCAGCCGGGTCAGGTCTGCTACCCGGTCCGCAAGGGCCGGATCGCGATCAGCCTGAGCAGCGTGCCGTACAGCTCGTACGTCCAGATGATGCGGATCGGCTACCTCGCGGCGCCGTCGGTTGCCGGGCAGGTCGTCACGGTGAACTACGGCAGCTACAGCAAGCAGATCTCGCTCCAGCCCAAGGAGAACGCGGTCTACATCCCCGTGCTCGGGAGCGCCACGCAGATCACCGTCACCGGCGCTCCCGCTACCGGGCTGTGCATCGGCGACGCCGAGGTCGGCTCGCTGGAGCCGACCACGACCCCGCTCGGCTAGCCACAGCCAGCCGTGAGTTGCGGCCCCGGCCGCACTGACGCCGCGCGCAGGGTGCTGGGCCGACCACGCCGGCCGTCAGCGTGGGCGCGTGCTAGTGGCGCAACACTAAACAAACAAACATTCGAACTAGCCGAGGGTTGTCTGGATCGCGGCGCCGTCGCTGGCGCGCTGGACGAGGCGCGCGTGCTCCTCGGTGCTGACGGTCTCGGCATGGTGGGCCAGCATGACCGGCACGTCGCCGTTGATGCGGTACAGGCGGTGCAGCCTCGGGTTATAGAGCGCCATCTCGTCGTCGAAGTACAGCAGGCTGCCCTTGTCGACCGGGCAGACCAGAATCTTGAGCAGTGCCGGTTCCAGTGCCACTGATGACTCCTTCGGCTAGACCTGGCTGGCCGTGACGCCGGCATGATCCGGGGCGGTCGACGTTACCTCGTCGAGCGCCCGCATCAGCGCGGTCCCGAACTGCTCCGCGGCGGCCTCGCCAAACAAGGCCCGGTTGTAGCGGACGGCGAGCTGCAACTGGCCGCCCGCGGTGATCACGCCGACGGTCAGCCCCCGCGGCATCTGCGCCTGGGCGGTGAACGCCATCGTGATCGGCCCCGGCTGGCCGAAGTCCGGCGGGTCGGGCACGTTCCCGAGGTTCGTCAGCATCGCGGTGTCGCACACCAGCGGTCCGGCGGTCCGCAGGGCGAGCCGGATCGCCGCGCGCTTGGCGGTCACGGGCAGAAAGGCCACCGCCAGGCTTCTGGAACCCCCGCCGACCTGCGGTCCGGGCCGGCTCCGCGCGGCCCGGGTCTGGCGAGCGACCTCCTGCAGGAGCGGCGTCAGGCCGACGCCGGGCGCGGGCGGAATGGCGGCGATCGTCACCAGCCGGGAGAGGTTCCCGGCCGACCGCTGGCCGCCGGCCGCTCTGGCGTTGAAGGGCGTGGTGATGCGGACGACGCGCACGGGGCGGCCGCGCTCGGCGTTCCATCGCCCGATCGCCGCGACGAGCGCGGTGACGAGGGCCTCGTTCAGCGTCGCCTTGCTGCCGGGGCTCAGTTCGGGCGCGCTCGGCACCCCCGGCAGGAGGATCAGGCGCAGCCCGTAGCCTGCCTGCCCGCCGCCGTCGGGAGCGATCCGCGCCGGGAGTCCCGGCCGCCGCGCTCGCGGCCGCGGGACCGGGCCGGGCGCATCCACGTCGCCGGCAGTCGCGGCTGCCGGCGACGTGACCGGCGGCGCGGCGGGCTGCGGATCCGCCCCTGGCTGAGCTTCGCCGGCGGCGCTGGCCTGTATCCCGCTGCGGTAACGACGGCCGACCGCGCGCAGGAGCTCCAGCCAGGACAGGCCGTCCATCGCGGCGTGATGAGCGTTGAGCATCACGCAGTCGTGACCGGGCCCGCTCGCGAGGAGCAGCCGGGCTGGCGGCGCCACATCGATCGACGGCGACGTGGAAATGAAGTCGGCCCGGAGCCGGTCCAGCTCGTCCGCGGTAGCGAACGACGCGAACGACACGGGGTCGATGTCCAGGGAGGCCGGGTGTTCCCATGCGTAGCTGCGGCTCAGCGGGCCGTGCGGCACCCGGCGGCTGCTGGCGCGGAAGTTCGCCGCGAGGGCCGCGATCGCCGCCGCCCGGAACGCCTGCGGGTCAAGCCGGCCGGGCACGAGCATCTCCAGATGGATGTTCGACGGCTCGGCCGGGGCGTCGAAGTAGCAGGTCAGCTCGTCGGGAATGGCAAACGGCCGCCGCGGCAGGGCAGCCGGGCCGCTCGCTGAGGCGCGGTGCGCGCCCCTGGTCATCGACCGCTCCGCTCGTCTGGCGGTCCGGCGTCGGCAGCCGGGCGGGCGATCGCGGGCAGGAGTGCCGCGGCCAGCGCGATCAGCGCCAGCACCTGAGCGGCCGCGCTGAACGGCCCGCTCCCCAGCGAGGTCGGATGCCCGGACGCCGCCGCCACCAGACCCGCGCCGACCATGGCGGCCCCGGCGATGAACGGGAGATAGCGCGCCCGCCAGATGCCGATGATCGCGAGGACCGGGACCGCCAGCACGATCGGGCCGCCGGCCAGGAAGATGAGCAGCGCCAGCGGCAGCAGGATCAGCAGACCCTTCGCGGCCTCGGAGCGGGTAAGCCGGCGGCCAGGCGCCGGCTCCGGCAGATGCGGGACCGGCGGTCCCTCCAGCCGGGTGTACGGCCCGCGCGCGGCGGCCCGGTGCCTGCCGTGCGCGCCGCTCCCCGGCCCGCCGGCAGTCTCCACCCAGTGCGGTCCGTGGTAGTGCGACCACGCTGGATCGTCTTGCCCGGCGGAGGCCGTATCGGGCGGGCGGGGCCCGGCCCCGGCGTGGCTTTCCTGGGCGATGCCGGAGTCCGGCTCGGGCTGACGCCGGCGCCGCCGCCAGGTCGTTCCCAGGGCAAAGCCCGCGAGGAGCAGCAGCAGGAGCGCGGAGAAGATCAGCCCGGCGTGATAAACGATCGCCGGCTTGAACGTCAGCGTGATGACGCCGCCCTGGCCGGCGGGCACGATGAACGCCTGCTGCCAGCCGTCGAGCGTCGCCGGTGCCAGGGTCTTGCCGTTCAGGGTCGCGGTCCAGCCGGGGTTGAAGTTCTCGTGGACCTCGACGTAGGACGCTGCGCCCGTGCCAATGCGCAGTTGCCGGTTGTCGGCCTGCCAGGTCAGCACCTGCAGGCTCCGGGATGGCGGGCTGCCCGCGGTCTGCGTCGCCGCGACGGCGCCGGGGCCGGACAGGCTGAGGCTGGTGACGGCGAAATCGCTGGACGGGGCGGTGGTCAGCCACTGCTGCCCGGCTGCCAGCGTGAGCGTGCCGCCGGCCGTGCACAGGCCGAGCTTCACCGGCTGGAGCTGGGTTAGATCGCCGATCGTCCCCGACACTGAAGTCTGGTAATTCTGCCCGTCGACGGTGACCACCGGACCCTGGCCGCACGCCAGCCGGAACGGCGCGGTGGCGCTCGGTGCCGACAGGCTCAGACCGGACAGCGCCGGGATGGTCACATTCGACAGGCCGATCGGCAGCTGGGCCGGCTGGCCGCTGCTGGTGTTGCCAGCCTCGGCCGAAGAGGATGCATCGAAGGTCAGGTAGAGGCTCCGGGTGCGCAGCGGCGGGCTCAGCTGCACCACGCCGCCGAGGCCGACGTCCACCAGGCGGGCGCCGGCCGGGCTGCCGACCAGGACACCGGTCGGCATCGCGCCGAGGCCGGACGCGGGCCGGAGCACGATCCTGCTGATCGTGCGCAGGCCGTGCCACTTGATCGCCAGAGTGGGGTCCGGATCCGCGTAGCCCGCCAGCCACGGCTTGCCGCCGGAGGCCTCGAAGAGGTTGTCGGGCCCGAACTCCGGCGTGTATCCCCAGCTGGAGGTCGCGGTTACCTGGAACTCCGATTTGGTCGCGGGCGACAGCTTCGCGATCAGCGATTCCAGCCCGGCGCCGGCCTCGGGGACCGCGCTGATCTGCGCGGTCAGCGGCTGCGTCGTCGTGGTGACGAACGTGCGGTTCATCTCGCCGCCGCCAGCCTGCTCGGCCTGGCCTGACTGGGCCGGTTCCTGCTGGGAGAAGGAGTAGGCGACCGGCGCGCTGCCCGCCGCGGCGGAGTCCTCCGCCGGCTGCAGGTAGGTGGTCACCCGCACGCCGGGGATCAGCACCTCGCTGATGCCCGCGCCGGGATTGCCGGCGATCACGTTGCTGGCCCCGGTGATCGTGATGCGCAGCCAGCGGGTCGTCCCCGCGGGCAGGCTCAGCGGCTGCTGGTTGCCGGTGCTGACGGTGTCGGTGACCGCGCTCCCGGCCTGAGTGGTCACGCGCAGCTGGTTCGCGATCGAGCGCGAATAGGTGTCGTCGAGCAGCTCGATGCCAGCCCGGGACGGCAGGTCAACCGGGTGGTCGAAGTTGATCTGGATCCACTGCCCGACCGGGGTCACGGGACTGGCCTCGGTCCAGGCCGTGGCCGGGTTCCCGTCGAAGGCGAAGGCCGGGGCGTAGTTCTGCGACTCGCCCACCCAGGTCCCCGCCGACGACGCGCTAACGCTCGCGGCACCGGTGAGGACCGCGACCGTCTGATGCCCGGCGGCGGCGACCGGCAGGAGCTGCCGCGGCGGTCCGCCGGCCCCGCCGATCGGGCTGTCGACGGGGTTATTCTGCGTGGCCGTGTAGGTGTAGGACTGGTAGTTCTCGGTGCCGCCGAAGTCGGTGTCGGCGCGCCGCTGGCCGTCGGTGACTGCCCAGAGCGAGGGCTGGCCCGCGAGCGCCTGGCCGGCGATGACTGTTGGCTGGCTGCTGAGCAGCCCCTGCCCCGCGAGCTGGAGCAGTGAGTCCGGGCCGCCGTTCACGAGCTCGGTCTGGCTGACCGGCAGCGCGCTTACCGGGCTGCTCGGCTGCTGCCCGCCGTCGGCGGCGAAGACCTGAACCGACGGATAGGTGAGCTTGAACCCCGGCTCCTCGCCCGCCACGTTCGGGTAGCCGGGCGAGGCTGGGACCTGAGGGCCGAACGCCGCGACCTGCCGGAAGCCGGACAGCGCCAGCGTCTCGTTGACCGTCTGCGGCTGCACGTACCCGCTGATCCCCGGGTTGTCGTCGTTGCGCACCAGGACGTAGCGGACACCGGCCCTGGCCAGATAGGCCGCGAGGCCAGGCACTTGCTGCCCCGACTCGATCGCCTGCTCGGCCGTTTGCAGCAGGACCTGGGAGCCGGCGCCGTACGGCACGAGGCCGCGCTCGACCCAGGGCGAGCTCGCCAGCGGCTCGAGCGGATCGTCGATTGTGTCGCCCCAGGTGAACTGCCCGTGCGGGTTGGCCGGGACCACCAGAGTGGACTCCCGCGGGGCGTGCCTGGCCAGGTAGCCGGCCGCCTGGTACCAGTAGCCAGGCACGGCCGGGAACGAGCCGGGCTGCAGGCCCTGCCCGGTCAGCTGCGGGAGCGCCAGACCCGCCAGCGCGAGCGCTACCACTGGGGCGGTGGCCGCGCTGAGGGCGAGCTGGCCGGACCGGCCGATCCGCAGCTGCAGCCGCCATGCGCGCTCGAGCAGGTGCGCGCAGCCGAGCGCGATCGCGACCGCGAGTACCGGCTCGAACTTGTAGGTGCTGCGCAGCGGCGCCAGCGCCCCGTCGAGCAGGCCGTCGACGCCGCCGTGCAGCGGGCCGGCGAACGGGCCGTAGTAGCCCGCCAGGCAGATCGCGGCGATGACGCCCGCGCACAGGCACAGCCAGCGGCGCTCGGGCATGTCCCGGCGCGCGAGGCCCGCCAGCCCGGTAGCCGAGATCACGGCCGTCGCGAGGATCGCGGCGGAGGAGGTGACGATCGTCCACCCGGCCGTGTTGAAGGCGGAACCGCCGAGATTGAAGTACGCCGTCCAGGTGCCGGTGCCGCGCAGCACCGCGGCCGCGGACATGGTCCTCGCCGTCGTCGCCGACTGCTCGATGTAGGGCAGGAAGTTGAACGAGTACTTGCCCTGCAGCAGCAGCGGGATCACCCACCAGGCGGTCGCCGCGAACACTGCGAGGCCCCATTTCACCAGCAGGCCGATCCGCTGCCTGGACTTGAAATGGCTGAGGATATAGAGCGCCGGCAGGAGCAGGACGGCGAGCGTCGATACCGCATTCACCCCGGCCATCGCCACGATCGCAATACCGGAACGAGCGGCCGCGCGGCCGGTCGTCGTCTGGCCGCGCGCGGCCGAGACAAGCGGCAGCACCGCCCATGGCGCGATCATGCCGGGCAGGGCCGCGGCCGACGTGGAGCCAAGCGCGATCGTGAACGTGGGCCACAGAGCGAACACGATCCCCGCCAGCAGCCGGGAGCTGTCGCTGCCGATCTGCAGGGCGCGGGCCAGCTTGACCAGGCCGAGGAAGCCGACGGCGATCAGCAGGGAGAGCCACAGGCGCTCGATCAGCCAGATGGGAATGTGCAGCAGCTGGCCCACCAGGAAGAACGGTGCCATCGGAATCGCATAGCCGATGTACTGATCGGTAAGGCTGCCGAACCATTCCTGGGGATTCCAGAGAGACCACAGGCGGGTCAGGAATTCCTGCGCATTAATGTCGACGCCGAGCTTGGTGTCAAAGACGATGCGGCCGGTGTCGGTTGCGCCGAGGATCGTCAGCGCGACCATGAAGACGATCAGGAACCACGCCCGGTCCGAGAGCGCGCCGAGGCGCGCGCGGGGCGGCGCCGTGCCGATCCCGCCGGGTGGCAGGCCCATCCCGCTGCGGGGGCCCGGCTCCGCCAGCTCCACCCCGCGGCCGGCAGCCGCCCGGCCGGGCGCGAACCTGGCTATCCCGCTGCGCTCCCAGGCACTCCACTGGCCGCTCGGATGACGGCCAGCATCGGTCACGTCTTCCGCCGGATGATCAGAAGGAGGTTCCAGGTCGCCAGCTCCCGGAGCCAGGGAATCCACAGGACGACCTTGCACCATCTGGGGTAGTAGCGCGGCAATGCATCGAGAAGCTCCACATCCTGCCGGGATCGCATCAGCCTGAGGGTCGGCCCGATATGCACCCGGAACAGGTTGCGGCCCACCGTGTGCTTGGGCGGCTTGCCGTACCGCCGGGCGTAGCGGCGGGCGGCGTAGCCGGCCCCGAGCAGGTGCCAGGGCGACATCTCGTGGCCGCCCCAGGGCGAGTACCAGTTCGTGAACGACAGGTAGATGATGCCGCCTGGCTTCGTGGCCCTGATCATCTCCTCGATGAGGCCAGGCGGGTCGGCGACGTGCTCGAGCACGTTGGAGGAGAAGCAGACGTCGGCGCTGGCGTCGGCGACCGGCAGCCAGAACCCGTCGGCGAGCACGGCGCCCGACGGAGTGTCGCCACGGCTGAGCAGTTCGCTGCTGTCGGGCTCGAACAGGTAACAGTCCGCGCCCCGCGCCCGGAACGCCTCGGTGAACAGCCCGGCGCCGCCGCCGACGTCGACGACGGTCCGGCCGGCGAACTCGGCGTAGCGGCCGAGCTGGTCGGCGGCGTCCTCGGCCAGCTCCGAATAGAAGAGGTCAGGCTCGGTCTGCTCGAGCCGGAAAAGCCGGAACAGCCGGATCGAGCGCGCCAGGCCGGTGCCGGCTGTACGCCGCGGCGTGGCCCTCGCGGCTTCAGCGGTGTTGGCCCGGGGGGCGACCCCCGGAACCCCCGCGGACACGTCGGCGCGGGCGGGCGACTCCCCGGACCCCCCCGCTGGGTCTGGAGCCGGCTGGCCTTGGGCGCGCGAGCCCTGTGGTGATCGCAGCATTGCGGGTGCTACTGCGCCTTTCCCTAAGTCGCTTTGACCGGCGGCCGAGTGCTGACCAGTCATCGGCGCTGGTGGACAGGTCCAGCGGGGCGAACAGTCTCCGGTGTATACAAAACGATCACTAACAGTTCGGCGAAATTACCAGAATGATACGTCAATGTCCGGTACACATTACTCACTGGTATCATACCGGCCTTGTACCGCCTGACTTCATACCAAAACATAGAAGGTGGTCGCGTGAGTCTTGACTCAGCAGCTCAGCCGGACGCGACCGGGGCCAGAGTCCCGGTAGCGGCACCGGGCTGGGAGTCAGCGGGCTGGGTGCCCGAAGGCTGGGGGCAGGACAGCCGTAAGCCGGAGGAGTCAGGACGCGGCCGCAAGATCGTATTCGTGGCCTGGCGGGATCTTGCGAATCGCCGGGCCGGGGGATCTGAGGTGCTGGTGGACCGGCTCGCGGCGGGCATGACCGCCAGGGGCGACGAGGTCACGCTGCTGGCCGGCGGCCCGAACGCCGAGCGCGCGTACACGGTGGTACGCAGCGGGGGCACCTATACCCAGTTCCTGCGCGCGCCGGTCAAGTACTGGCGCAGCCTGCGGGACGCCGACCTGGTCGTCGAGGTCTGCAATGGGATGCCGTTCTTCACTCCGATGTGGTGCGGCAAGCCGCAGATCTGCCTGGTCAACCACGTCCACACCGACCTGTGGCGGATGATGTTCCCGCGCCCGGTGGCCGCGTTCGGCGTATTCGCCGAGAGCACGGTGCTGCCGTGGGCGCACCGCGAGAACCTGTTCCTCACGGTGTCGAACTCCACCGCCGACGCGCTGCGGGACATCGGCATCAATGACGACCGGATCCGCCAGATCTGCAACGGCGTCATGCAGCCAGACCCGCTGACGCCCCGCTCGGCGCGGCCGCTGTTCCTCGCGCTCGGCCGGCTGACCGAGTACAAGCGGATCGACATGCTGCTCCGCCTCTGGGAGCGGGTGCGGCAGGTAACCGGCGGCACGCTCGTCATCGCCGGCGACGGGCCCGAGCGGCAGCGGCTCAGCGCGCAGGCCGGGGACGACGTCGTCTTCGCCGGGCGGGTCTCGGAGGAAGAGAAGCACCGCCTGCTGTGCTCGGCATGGATGCTGCTGCACCCGGCGCTGATGGAGGGCTGGGGCATCGTGATCGCCGAGGCCGCGATCCGCGGGACGCCGGCGATTGGCTTCGACGTACCCGGCCTGCGGGACTCGGTCGTCAACGGCGAGACCGGCATCCTGGTCAAGAACGAGGGCCAGTTCGCCTCGGCGTGGGCCGCGCTCGCGCTGGATCGCGAGCGGACCGAGGTGATGGGCCACCAGGCCAGGATCCGGGCCGAGCAGCTGCACTGGTCGCTGGCCGTGGAGGGCTTCGCGGCGGTGGCCGATGAGGCGCTGGCCAGGGGGGCCGGCAAGGCGAGGCAGCAGTGACGAGCGAGGCAACGGTCAGCGGCGGGCTGCGGGACTTCTACGAGAACCCCGCCACGCCTCTCAGCTCCGGCCCCGACCGGGCGCAGCGGCAGGCCCGGATGCTGGCCGAGGTGCTCCGCGAGAAGTCCGCTCCGGCGCTCATCGTGGACGTCGGCTGCGGCGACGGCCTGGCGACGAGCGTGGCGGCGTCCATCAGCCCTGGCCACCGGTTTGTCGGCGTGGACTGGTCGGCTGATGCCCTGCGCCAGGCGCGTACGCGCGGCCTGACCCTGGTGCGAGCCGGCGTCGAGGGCCACGGCCTGCCCCTGGCTGCGAGCTCGGCCGACGTAGTGATCATGAGCGAGCTCATCGAGCATCTGGTCGACACCGACTCGGCGCTCGAAGAGGCCTGGCGGGTGCTCAAGCCCGGCGGCTCGCTGCTCCTCTCGACGCCGAACCTCGCCGCCTGGTACAACCGCGGCCTGCTAGCGTTCGGCGTCCAGCCGATCTTCTCCGAGGTCAGTCTCCGCGGCGTATTCGGCCGGCCGGGCAGTCAGGTGGCCGGCCACCTGCACATGTTCACGAAGCGGGCGCTGACCGGGCTGCTGGCCGCGCGCGGCTTCGGGTCGATCTCCGTCACCGGCGCCCGCTATCACGACGTCCCCCGGCCGCTCCGTCCGCTCGATCGTGCCTTCTGCGGCTGGCCAGGCGCGGCCTCGATCCTCCTGGTGCACGCGCGCAAGACATGACCGTGGAGAGCATGGCCCCGGCATCGGCCGGCCCGGCGCGCCGCCCGCAGCGCTTGCGGCCCTGGCTGCGGCGCCTGCGGCCCAGCCGCACGACGGGCGTCGCTTCCGGGCTCGGGCTCGTGCTCGGCTTGCTGGCGCTCGGCCCCGGCCTCGGGCGCGGCTTTCTCCTCAGCTACGACATGGTCTTCGTGCCCAGTCCGCCGTTCTCCGCCGCGCTGCTTGGCGCCTCAGGTGGACCTGCCCGGGCGGTGCCGAGCGACGCGGTCATCACCGTGGCGGCGCGGCTGCTGCCTGCCGACATCCTGCAGAAGGTCATCCTGCTGCTGATCTTCGTCGCCGCCTGCGCGGGCGCGGCCGCACTGTTCGCCGCGGGCTGGCAGCGCGTGCGCGGCGACCAGGCGGCTAGGGCCCCCATGCTCGCCTGCCTGGTCAGCGGCTGCTTCTACGTCTGGAACCCGTTCGTCGCCGAGCGGCTGCTGATCGGCCAGTGGGCCCTGCTCCTTGGCTACGCCGGGCTGCCCTGGGTCCTGCGCGAGCTGTGTACCGGGCCGGCCAGGATCCGGCCCGTCCGGCTCGCTCTGCTCGTGCTTCCGGCGGCGATCGGCGGATTCGCCGCGATGGCCGTCACCGCCCTGGCCGCGGTGCCCGTAGCCCTGGCCCGGGGCACCGGCGCAGCGGAGCGGGCGCGCCGGCTCGGCGTTGTTCTCGCCGTGGTCGCGGTGCTCAGCCTGCCGTGGCTGATCCCGTCGCTGCTCGTGCCCGTGCACACCGACCCGGCCGGGGTCGACTTGTTCGCGGCCAGGGCCGACACGCCGTTCGGGCGGCTTGGGAGCCTCATGCTGCTGTCCGGCATCTGGAATTCGCAGACCGTCCCGCGCGGGTACGGCGGCGCCAGCGCGATCTTCTGGGCGCTCGTGGTGGCGTGCGCCGCGGCCGGCTATGTGCTTGCGGCCAGACGCTGGCGCGGATGGAGCGGGCTCGGTGCGGCCGGCGTCGTCGGCCTCGCCGTCGCTGCGATCGGGATCACCTCGCCGACGAGGACCGCGCTGCGCAGCCTGGTCGCCGCCTGGCCGGGCTTCGCCGTGCTCCGGGACGGGCAGCAGTTCGTGGCGGTTCTCGCGCTGACCGAGGCGATCGGGCTCGGCGCCGGGGTCGCCTGGGTGCTGACGCGGACGGTCAGTCAGCGCCGGGCCGCGGAGGGTGGCCCGCGTACCGAGCCCGCCGCAGCCGTGCTGGCCACCCTGGCCATGATCGCGCCGATACTGCTCCTGCCTGGTCTCGCCTGGGGCGTGGCCGGCCGCCTGCGCCCGGCGAGCTATCCCGCCGACTGGCTCACGGCGCGACAGATCATCGATTCCAGCCCGCAGCCTGGCAGCGTGCTCGTGCTGCCCTGGGCCGCCTACCGGCGCTATCCGTGGAACCACGGCGAGGCGGTCTATGACCCGTGGACCAAGCTGCTGTCCCGCGAGGTGATCTCCAACGACGGGCTGCAGGTCGGCCGGCGCACGCTGGCCCAGGAGAGCGCGGCATCGATCCGGCTGAATGCGATCGTCACGGCACCGGGCCCGCTGACCGCGCGGCTGCGCGGCGCGGGCGTCCTCTACGTCGTCGTCGACGCCGGCCCGCTCCTGCAGGCCCCGGCGAGCGCCGCGGCCGGCGACGCCCGGCTGCCAGGCGCCCGGCTCGTCCTGCGCAGCGGCGATCTTCTCGTGTTCGAGCTCTCCCAAGCGGAAGGGGCAGACCAGTGACACTGGCATCTCGCGTGGGCACGCACCTGCCGGACTGGCTGCTCGTCCGGCTCGTGAGCGTCGCGTACACCCGGTTTGAGCCGGAGACGAGGCGGCTGGACGAGCTCGCCGGCCGCGGGGGCACAATGCTGGACGTCGGGAGCTGGTACGGCCCGTGGGCCCGGCGGCTGGCGCGGCGCGCCGACAAGGTCGTCGCGTTCGAGCCGACCCCGCTGCACGAGATCCTGCGGCGGACGCTGCCCACGGGTGTCGAGGTCGTGGCGGCCGCTGCGTCCGATCACCCCGGCGAGGCCGAGATGTGGCTGTCGACCGAGCAGGGCGCGGTTCAGGGAGTCTCCTCGCTGCACAAGCGCGACATCCACCACGTCGCGATCCGGGTGCCCGTGCTGACGATCGACAGCCTCGGCCTGGAGAACGTCACGTTCATGAAGGTGGACGTCGAAGGGCACGAGGTCGCGGCGCTTGCCGGGGCCGCCGACACGATCAAGCGCGACCGGCCGCGGCTGTTCGTCGAGGTCGAGCAGCGCGTTCAGCCGGTCAGTCAGGTCACCGAGCTGCTGCGCGGGTGGGGCTACGAAGGCTGGGTGCGGCCGGGCCGGCGATGGATCAGGCTCAGCAGCTTCGATCTGGTCGCGGAGCAGGCCAGGACCCGGCATGTCGCCGAGCGGGGGCTGCTGAAGCGAGCCCTGTGGCCGTACCCGCGATACGTGAACTCGGTGCTGTTCCTGCCTGACGGCCAGCGCCCTTAGGGCGCTACTGTCTCCCGGACCGCTGGCGACCCGGTGCCGTTGTCGGCTGACTTGGGCGTCGGCCTGGCGGTAAGCCACAGCTGGGTAAGGGGGGCCGGCTTGCGATGCCGGCCACGTGGTGTGCGCTCGGCGGTACCCGACTCGTGCTCTGTGGCCGTCTCGCCTGCCGATGCCCGCGCGTGCCGGGCGAGCGCGAGGCCCACAGCTCCCCAGGCGAGGTCCGAGATCGTCGTGACCACGCGCGCGACGAGCGCTACGGCCAGCGCGGCCCCGTGGGCCAGTACCGGAGACAGCGCGACGACGAGGATCACCTCGCGCGGCCCGAGGCCGTTCGGGAAGACGACGAGAATCAGCGCGAGCGAGCAGGCCAGCGCGTAGGCGCCAACGGCCAGCAGTATCGAGTGAAAGCCGTCCTTGGCCACGTCAGCGAGCAGGAACCACGCCTGCAGGCCGAGCAGCAGCCAGCCGAGCACCGTCCAGGCGAGCGTGACGCTGAGGCCCCGCCAGCTGATCGGCTTCTCCAGCGGCTCCTGCCTGATGATGCGCAGGGCGGTGTTCAGAATGCGGGTCAGCACCGGCGGCGCGAGGCAGACGGCGATCACCGGAATGATCGCCAGCGCAATCAGATACCGCCTGGCGATGGCCGGCGACGCCAGTGGCAGCGCGATGGCCGCGATCGCAAGGCCGGTCGCGACTGCGACGGCCAGATTCACCACGACCGAGGCGGCACCGCGCCGGCGGGGCACCTGATAGTCGTGGCCGAGCTCGACGTGGGCAGCAAACGACCAGATCGCGCCAGGGACGTACTTGCCGAGCTGTGCCACGAACGTGACTCTCGCGGCGACGAGCACCGGCAGCTTAGAGCCCAGGTCCGCCAGCAGCGTCCGCCAGCCGAGCATCATGCACCCGGCGCCGGCCACGGCCGCGAGGATCGAGCCGACGATCGAGTACCAGTGCAGCCGCCCGAGCATCGGGTGCACTTGGGGCCACTCCGCGGCCAGGCCATAGCAGCAAAAGCCAAGAATCACTGCAAGCAGAGCGATACGGACCCACCGGCTTGCCCGTATGCGTTGCAGCACGGCCCAAAGAGTACCCGTGTCATACGCTACCGACCAGTAGCTGCCGGTGTTAACCTGATTCGACCGGGCGGTCACCCAGGGCGGTGGTCCGCCCGCGGTAGCGGCTCTTACGGACTAAAGTACGTTTTTCCTAGCGTTATGCCGATCGTGATGGCACACTTTGTGCTGGCGTTTGAGGACCGCGGTGCTTGTGGCCGCTGAGGAGGGGTTTCGCGATGTCCCGTCTGATGCTCATCATCACCTCACTGGTGGTCGGGGCGGTGCTGGCAGTCGGCGCGACGTTCGCGACCACGGCTCTGGTCAGCAGCGGGACCAGTTCGCCCGCGAACCAGTCCGCGTATAACTACGGCGGCTAGCAGGGCCTCGCGTCCGGCCGCGACGCTTAAAGGTGGCCCAATCCGGCGGGGCTACTTGCAGTACTCGGCGTTACGAATATGTGTCCGGATTACCCGTGACACTCTGGCTACTGGCCAGTAGGATGTGCCAATCTTTATAGAAGTATCCCTATAACCGACATACTGCAGCCGTCCACCGGAGGGTTTAGATGCGCCGTGTCCTCGGGGTTACGTTCACCGGGCTGGGAGCATTCCTCCTCGTGCTCGCCGCGATGGCCCACTTCTTTCTTCCGGGTCAGGTCATCAAGTTCCCGGTGAACGAGTACAGCGTGACCCGGCTGACCGGGACGGGCGTGAACTACTTCAGCGAGGCGACCGGACTGCCGGTGACCGGCGCGAACGTCCGGGCCGTTGCCACGACCCAGGGCGACGTCAGCTCGAGCACCTCGTCGACGGCTGTATGGAACAACATCACCGGCATCTTCGACATCACCAACGGCGGCAATCCCGGGACCGCGATTTCTTACAGCACCGAGCGCTTCGCCTTCAACCGCCGGACTGGCGTGCTGGTGAACTGCTGCGGCGCGGAGGTAGGAACCACCCGCGTCCACATGTCCGGTCAGGGTTACGTCTGGCCGATCGGCACCACGAAGAAGACCTACCAGGTCTTCGACACGACGATGCTGAAGCCCGAGCCCGCGGTGTACTCGGGGACGTCGAGTGTCGACGGCATGTCGGTGTACATCTTCAAGGAGACCGTCAACGACCAGCAGTTCGGCACGGTGACCGTGCCCGGCTCCCTGGTCGGCATCAAGAACCAGGCCAACGTCGCGATGCCGGAGTACCTGACCGAGACCAACACGTACTTCGTGGACCCCGGCACCGGCTCGCCGGTCAAGATCATCGAGAACCAGGACGAGACGCTGCAGAACCCGGGCGCGGGCGCTACCACGCTGACCCTGTTCGACGGCACGCTGACGACGTCTCCCGCCAGCATCCAGTCCGCCGTGAACACGGCCCGGTCCTCTGACGATGAGATCTCGGCCGTTCAGACCATCGGTCCGCTGGTCGGTGGTCTGGTCGCCATCGTGCTGCTCATCATCGGCGTCATCATGCTGACCACCGAAAGCCGGTCGGAGTACGAGGAGTACGAGGACGACGACGAGGAAGTGGGCGCCGAGGCCTGAGGTGGCGTCGCCGGCGCCGACAAGCTGACGCAAGACCGGGCGGTATCCCTGGAGGCAGCGAGCCAGGACCGCCCGGTCTTTGCTTTGCCGCCAGTTGCCGGAAGCTGGAACACGTTCTAGTTTGAGCAGTGCAGTAGTACCGATTCGGAGGTGGCAGTGAGCTCGAAGGGTTTCTGGGGCCGGGCGCAGGAAGATCCGAGCTGGATAGCGGTCGTCGAGCCCGATGGCACCGAGCACGCCGCGGGCGACGTGCTGAGCCGGGCCAACCAGCTGACGCACGCGTTGCGTGGTCTGGGCCTGCAGCCGGGCGACGGCATCGCCTCACTGCTGCCCAACGGCGTCGCCCCGGTCGAGCTCTACCTGGCCGCGCTACAGGCCGGCTGGTACCTGACGCCGCTCAACTGGCACTTCACGGCACCCGAGGCCAGCTATATCGTCGCCGACTGCGGCGCCAAGGCCTTCTTCGTGCACGAGCAGTTCGCGGATCTCGGTACTGACATCGCCGACCAGGCGGGCGTTCCGGCGAACGCAAGGTTCAGCTACGGCGCCGTTCCCGGCTTCACCCCGGTGGCCGACCTGCGCGAAGGCCAGCCGACGAGCCTGCCGGAGAACCGGACCGCGGGCGCGACCATGCACTACACCTCCGGTACGACCGGCCGGCCCAAGGGCGTGCGCCGGGGGCTGAGCGGCATGGATCCCGATGACGCGATGGCCCTGGCCTCGTTCCTGCTCATGTTCTTCGGCGTCACCGAAGGCCAGCCCAATGCGCACCTGCTGACCTCGCCGAACTACCACACGGCGGTCACCGTGTTCGGCGGCGGGGCGCTGCATATGGGACACACCCTCATCTGCATGGACGGCTGGAACTCCGAGACCGCGCTCGCCCTCGTGGAGAAGTACCGCTGCACGAACTCGCACATGGTGCCGACTCAGTTCAAGCGCATGCTGTCGCTGCCCGACGAGACCAGGGCCAAGTACGACCTCTCGTCCATGAAGTGGCTGATCCACGCGGCGGCGCCGTGCCCGATCGGGATCAAGCAGCAGATGCTCGACTGGTGGGGCGACTGCGTCTGGGAGTACTACGCGGCGACCGAGGGCGGCGGCACGATCGCCTCGCCGCAGGACTGGCGCGCACATCCAGGCACCGTGGGCTCCAAGTGGCCCATCAGCGAGATCCTTGTCGTTGATGAGGACGGCAACGAGCGGCCCACGGGCGTGCCGGGCACGATCTACATGAAGATGGGCGTCGGGGAGTTCGAGTACTACGGCGACGAGGAGAAGACGAAGGCCAACCGGCTGCGTGACTATTTCACCGTCGGGGACATCGGCTACCTGGACGAGAACGGCTTCCTGTTCCTCTGCGACCGCAAGTCAGACATGATCATCTCGGGCGGGGCGAACATCTACCCCGCCGAGATCGAGGCCGAGATCATCATGAACCCCAAGGTCGCCGACGTGGCCGTGTTCGGGATCCCGGACGAGGACTGGGGCGAGCAGATCAAGGCCGTCGTCCAGCCGGCCGAGGGCATCGAGGCCGGCGATGAGCTCGCGGCCGAGATCCTGGCCTCGCTCGAGGGCCGCCTGGCCAAGATGAAGTGGCCCAGGTCGATCGACTTCGCGGTCGAGCTGCCGCGTGATCCGAGCGGCAAGCTGCTCAAGCGCCGGCTGCGTGACCCGTACTGGGCGGATCAGGCCACCAAGATCTAATCAGCCCGGAACAATTGTTATATAAACGATAAGCAAGACAATACGTAGATCTAGTATCAAGAACTGCGCGTCGGGAGCTATGCTGCCGCAATGCTGAACTCACGCAGGGTTGCGGTGGTGATGCCTGCCTATAACGCCGCCGCCACCCTGGCCAAGACGTTCGCTGAGCTCGACCTCGACGTCATCGACGAGGTCGTGCTCGTGGACGACGCGAGCACGGACCAGACCATCACGCTGGCCCGTGAGCTTGGGCTTGAGCCCATCAGCCATGAGCGCAACCTCGGCTACGGCGGCAACCAGAAGACGTGCTACCGGCGGGCGCTTGAACTCGGCGCCGACATCGTGGTCATGGTTCACCCGGACTACCAGTACTCGCCCCTGCTAGTCCCGGCGATGGCCGCGATGATCGCCTACGGCGAGTACGACATGATCCTGGGCTCGCGGATCCTCGCGCAGAACAGCATCGCCCGCGGCATGCCCAGGTATAAGTACGTGTCCAACCGGGCCCTGACCGCGGTCGAGAACGTCATGCTCGGGCAGAAGCTGTCGGAGTACCACACCGGCCTGCGGGCGTTCAGCAGCACACTGCTCGCGGCGCTGCCGGTCGAGCGCAATTCCAACGACTTCGTGTTCGACAATCAGATGATCGCCCAGGCCGTGATGGCCGGCGCCCGGATCGGCGAGCTGTCCTGCCCGACCCGGTACCAGGAAGACGCTTCCTCGATCAACCTGCGGCGCAGCATCAAGTACGGCTTCGGCGTCCTGTCGACCTGCGCCCAGTACCGGCTGCACCGCAGCGGCCTGCACCACTACTCCTATCTTGAGGTCGACCCGCTGAACGAGCCGCCGGAGGTCCGGCCGGCGGCCCCGGCTCTGCCCGATCAGTCCGTTGCGGAGTTCGAGGAGCCGGCAGCCGAGAAGTCGGACATCTCGAGCTAGGTTTCCGGTCGCTGGCCATTCACATTTGCAGGCCGTCCGCCCGATTCGCGCCGTAAGTCCGGCTACTGGCGAGTTTCCGTATCGTGGATGTGCCGTAGCTATGGCCATAGCAATACCTATGCCACATCCACGATGCGGAAACCCTTCGGTAGCCGGGCCTAAGGTATGAAACGGGCAGCGGTCGCCCGGCCTGCCCCGGCCTGGTACGCAGCGAGGCACGGGCGAGCCACTGGCAAGGAGCGCGGGTGCCACGGACGGCGGACTGAGTACCGGCGGCGCCGTCGTTCCGCTAGATGTCGGGGGTTGCGACCTTCGCCAGCACGTCGATGAGCTTGACCGTGGTCGCCGGATCGGGCGGCTGGCCGTAGGTCATCGCGAACACGTGCCGCCGGGCGCCCGGCAGCGGCACCGTCGACAGGCCGGGGTGCCTGGCCGCGCGCAGGCACAGGCCAGGCAGCGTAGTCACGCCGAGGCCGGCGGCGACCAGTGCCTGCACCGCGACGTAGTCGTCCGTCGTGAACGCGATCTTCGGGGTGAACCCCGCCGCCTCGCACTGCCGGATCAGGTAGCTGCGGCACCGCTCGCAGCCGGCGATCCAGCGCGAGTCGGCGTAGGCGGCAAGATCCACCGATGCCGGCGCTCGCTGATCGCCCGCCGCGCTGTCTGCATCCGGCGTCCCGGCGGCCCTGGTCACCAGGTGCACCGGCTCGTCCAGCAGCAGCCGGCCGCGGGTGCCCTCGTCCGCGGGCACCGGCGGCGCCGGATCGAGGTCCTCCTGGTAGTGGCGGAACACGAGCGCCACGTCGACGTATCCGGCCCGCAGCATCCGCAGCGCCTCGGGCGGCTCGGCCTCGGTCAGTCGCAGATCGACGCCGGGGGTCTCGCTCTCCAGCCACGCGGCTGCCGCCGGGACCAGGGTGCCGAGCGCGGACGGGAACGCGGCGAGCCGGACCCGGCCCTCCCGCAGGCCCACGTGCGCCGCGAGCTCGGATTCAGCCGCGTCCAGGCGGCCGATGATCTCCTCGGCCCGCTCGGCCAGGAGGCGGCCCGCCTCGGTCAGCCGGACCCCGCGCCCGACCCGCTCGAGCAGGCGCGCGCCGGTCTCGGCCTCCAGCCGGGCGATGTGGTGGCTGATCGACGGCTGCGCGTAGTTGAGCGCCCTGGCGGCAGCGGTCACGGACCCGTGCCTGGCGACCGCGACCAGCACCCGGAGCCTGGTCACGTCCAGCATTCACCAACTATAGATCCGCTCAAATGGCAGGCTTGAACTCATCGACGGACACTGGCATCTCACTTGACCGTGCGTGCGGATCGAGCCCCTACCTGGCCTGCGCTTCCTGCGGCATTATGTGCAAATGAGCGAGAAGATGACCTGGCGGCCCGCCCCCGGCTGGCCTGATAGCCCTCCGGGCTGGGTGCCGCCCCCAGGGTGGCAGCCGCCTGCGGACTGGCCGCCGGCCCCGGCCGACTGGGCCTTCTGGGTTCAGGAGCCGCGCACGCCGCGCGCCCCGGTGGTGCTGGCCGAGCTCACCGACGCGGGCCTGGCCCGCGAGACCAGGTACGTCGTGTTCGCCACGTTCTTCACCGGGCTGGCGAGCGCGATCATCATCCTGGCCACCCACATCGCGGCGAACTCCCCGCTCGTCCAGGTCCCGACGTTCACTCCGCACCAGCCGGTACTCAACGTCTTCCTCGGCCTGCTCAGCTACCTGCCGGTCGCGGCGATCGTGCCGCTGGTCCTGCTGCTGCTGGTCAGGACCGGGCAGCCGCCGTCCAGCCTCGGCCTGACGCGGATGAGCCTCGGCGACCTGGGCGCCGGCACCGGGCTGGCACTGGCGGCGCTGGGCCTGTCGTTCGTCTCGAGTCTGCTGCTCGTGCCGCTGGAGAACACCAAGCTGCTGAACTCGGCCGCCCCGCTGCACGTGCCGGCCTACTACATCATCTTCGGGCTCAGCCAGTCGCTGATCACGTCGGTCGTGGAGGAGGTGGTCGTCAACGGCTACCTGATCACCCGGCTGGACCAGCTCGGCTGGACCCCGGCGGCCGCGTTCTGGACGAGCATGGCCGTGCGGGCCAGCTACCACATCTACTACGGCGTCGCGGTCGTGACGCTGCTGCCATTCGGCTGGCTGATGACGCGCTCGTTCCAGAAGCACCGCAAGCTGAGCCGGCCGATCCTCGCGCACTTCCTCTACGACTCGGTGCTGTTCGCGATCGCGATCTTCGTGCACGTCAAGACGCATTCGCCGGCCCATTGAAGTGGTCCGGGGTGGTCCGGGGTTGTCCCCCGGGCAAGCACTAGCGGCCGTCGAGCAGGGGCGAGGCCGGATCCCTGGCCGGCCGGGCCGGGTCACCGGCGGCCTGCCGGCGCCGCCAGGCGATGCCGGACAGCACCTCAAGTACCACGCGGTTGGCTAGGAACGCCGTGACCTCAGCGTGGTCGTAGGGCGGCGCCACCTCGACCACGTCCATGCCCACGACCGGCAGTTCCATCGCGATGCGCCGGACCGCGTCCAGCAGCTGGCGGCCGGTGAACCCGCCGGGCTCGGGCGTGCCGGTGCCCGGGGCCATGCCCGGATCGACGACATCGACGTCCACCGACAGGAACACCCCGTCGCACTCGTCGGTCGCGATCGCGAACGCCTCGGTGAGACAGTCGTCCAGCCCTCTGGACACGACCTCGGTCATCTCGAAGCTGCGCATCCGCTGACCGGCCATCCACTCCAGCGTCTCCGGTTCCGGCCAGTAGCCGCGCAGCCCCACCTGCAGGAACCGGTCGCCGCGGACGGCGCCGGACTCGATCAGCCGGCGCATCGGCGTGCCGTGCCCGTGCAGCGCGCCGAACTGGGTGTCCCCGGTATCCGCGTGCGCGTCGAAGTGGATCATGGAAACCCGGCCCCAGCCGACGTGCCTGGCGACCCCGGTGGCGTCCGGCAGGGCGATCGTGTGGTCGCCGCCGAGGATGACCGGAATCGCGCCGCCCTCGCAGGTCCGCTGCACCGCTTCCTCCAGGCGGCGCAGCGACAGCTCGGTGTCGCCCGACAGCATCTCGACGTCGCCGGCGTCGGCGACCCTGAGCTCGACCAGAGGATCGACGCCGAGCGCCAGGTGCGGCCGGGAGGAGTCGTGCGGCAGGTAGTCGGTGAACCGGATGGCCTGCGGTCCGAACCGGGCTCCCGGCCGGTGGGAGGTGCCGCCGTCGAATGGGGCGCCGATGATCATGATGTCCGTTCCGGCCCACGAGGCCGGGTCGGCCAGGTCCGCCCGGCTGACGCCCAGGAACGTAGCGTCCGGGCCGTACATGCCGCCCAGTCTGGTCACGGCTCCGAGCCTACTGCCCGGCCGGCCAGCAGGCTGGTGTGAGATCGTGCCATACAGGCCCTGGACTGATAGGAGTGAGCGGTTGACGCAGATTGCGGGAGACGCGCGGTCTACCGGCGATAGTCACGAACGCGTGCGCGAGCTGGTCTACGTCGCCGGGCGGCGGATCGATCTGCCGGGCATGTTCAACCTGCGGGACCTGGGCGGATATCCCACCTCCAGCGCCCTCCGGGGGGACGGAACGGTGCCCTGGCGCACGCTGTTCCGGTCGGACGCGCTGAGCCAGCTCGACGCCGGCGGCCTGGCCATCCTGGCCGGGCTCGGCCTGCTCACGATCGTTGACCTGAGGACCCACGTCGAGGCCGAGATCGCGCCCAGCCCGCTCGACCAGCTGCCCGCCCGGCACTCCCACGTCTCGATACTCGGGGCGGATCTCCCGGCTCTCCCATCGCGCCTCGAAGACGTGTACACCCACATCGTCGGGCAGTGCGGGGTGGCCATCGCCGATGCGATCAGGCCGCTCTGCAGCGGGAAGGCGTTCCCGGCCCTGGTGCACTGCAGCGCCGGGAAGGACCGGACCGGGGTCGTGATCGCGATGATCCTGGCCGTGCTCGGGGTGCCCGATGAGATCATCGCGGCTGACTACTCTCTGAGCGGCGGGTATCTGGACCCGACTCAGACCTCGGCGATCACCCAGCTCCATGCGAACACCGGACTGGGCGACGAGCTCACGCAGGAGATGCTCGGCAGCCCGCCGCAGCTGATTCTGGATGTGCTGGCGTCGGCCAGGGAATCACACGGGTCAGTCGAGGCCTATCTGCTCGCCCATGGCCTCACTGCCGACGACCTCACCGCTCTGCGCACGGCCCTGGCCGGCTGATGCGACCGGCGCGGGCGCGCTGAGCATGCCGTTCGACGAGCTCGATAAGCGCATCGTGGCGGCCCTCGTCGAGGACGCGCGGGCCACGTACGCCGAGGTCGGAGCGCAGGTCGGGCTGTCCGCGCCCGCGGTGAAGCGCCGCGTCGACCGGCTGCGCGCCTCCGGCGCGATCACCGGCTTCGCCGCCCAGGTCGACCCGACGGCGCTGGGCTGGACGACGGAGGCGTACGTGGAGCTGTTCTGCCGCGGCCGGACGTCGCCCGCTGACATCGCCGCGGCAGTGAGCAAGCACCCGGAGGTTACCAACGCCTGCACGATCACCGGCGAGGCGGACGCGCTGCTCCATATCCGGGCCGCCGACGTCCGTCACTTCGAGCAGGTCGTAGAGCGTATCGGCGCCGAGCCCTTCGTCGTCCGCACACGCAGCGTGATCGTGCTTTCCCGGCTGGTGAGCCGGCCGGACCTGCTCGTTCCCGAGACGAAAGATTAACCCGAGGTTTTTCGCTGTTTGGGGGGGACTCGGGGGGTGTCCCCCCGAGCGTTGCACTACAGTGTCCGCCATGACCGAGCGTCACGAGGATCCAGCGACCTGGGCCGCAGGACGTCCGATCAGCACGGGCGAGTTCCGCGCGACTCCGGACGTGTCGGCGAGCACCGCGCAGTTTCGCGCATTCGCTGATAACGAGGCCGAGAGGCCATGGGAGATGGCCGCCCCCGGCCGGAGCGTCGCGAAGATGTCGCTGCTCATCGTGGTGGTCGCCGTCGTGCTGGCGGCGATAGCGATCCTCGTAGTGTCGCTGGCTTAGCAGCTTCGGACGGTGTCCGCTCCGCCGCCTGCCAGGGGACCGCAGGCTCAGGGGCCGCATGATGCGGTCATGTCGAGCGAGCATGCCGACGCCGAGGAAAAGCACCGGCTTACCGCGCTCGAGGGCCTGGCCGCCCTGTCCCTGGATGCCCTCTCGTCGGTGGCCTACGGGCCGCAGGCCATCATCATCGTGCTGGCCACCGCGGGCGTGGCGGCGCTGCATTACACCCTGCCGGTCACGCTCGCCATCGTCGTGCTGCTGTGCGTGCTCGTGGTCTCCTACCGGCAGGTCATCGCGGCATTCCCGAACGGCGGCGGCGCGTACGCCGTCGCCAAGGCGCACCTGGGCGTCCGGCCCAGCCTGCTGGCCGCCGCGTCGCTAGTCGTCGACTACATCCTCAATGCCGCGGTCGGCGTGTCGGCCGGGGTCGAGGCCCTGACCTCGGCGTATCCGAGCCTTTACAAGGACCGGACCTTGATCTGCCTCGTGGTGCTCGGGCTGATCACGGCCGCCAACCTGTGGGGCGTCGCCGAGTCGGCCCGGCTGTTCATCCTGCCGACACTGCTGTTCATCGCGGGGATCTTCGCGGTCATCATCGGCGGCCTGGCCCGCTCGCATCCGCTGGTCCCGGTGGGCGGCTCGGTGTCCTCGGCGACCGCGACGGTCGGCATCCTGCTGCTGCTGAAGGCGTTCGCCTCCGGCTGCTCGGCGCTGACCGGGGTGGAGGCGATCGCCAACGCCGTGCCGAGCTTCCGCAAGCCGAGGGCGCATCGGGCCCAGCACACCGAGGTGGGCCTGGGCGTGATCCTGGGCCTCATGCTGATCGGCATCGCGGTCCTGGCGGACAAGTTCCACGCGCTGCCGTCCGCGACGACGACCACCCTCGCGCAGCTCACCCAGGCATCGCTCGGGAAGAACTTCGTCTTCTACGCGATCCAGCTGATCACCACGGTGCTGCTGGCCCTGGCCGCGAACACCTCGTTCGGCGGCCTGCCCGTGCTGGCGTCGCTGCTGGCTACCGACAACTTCCTGCCGCACCTGTTCTTCCTGCGCGCCGCCCGCCAGGTGCACCGGTACGGCGTGGTCGTGCTCGCCGTGGCCGCCGCCATCCTGCTGGTGGTGTCGAAGGGCGATACGCAGGCGCTGATACCGCTATTCGCCATCGGGGTGTTCGTGGGCTTCACCCTCTCGCAGGCGGGCATGGTCAGGCACTGGCGAGAAAACCAGGAGCCCGGCTGGCGCATGCGGGCGACCATCAACGGGGTCGGCGCGTGCTTCACGGCGGCAGCGCTGGTGATCGAGCTGGTCAGCAAGTTCACCGAGGGCGCCTGGCTGATCGTGATCGTGGTGCCGCTGCTGGTCGCGATGTTCAGCCGGATACACACCCTCTACCAGCGCATCGGCGTCCAGCTTCAGCTCGGGCAGCTGCAGCCGCCACCGCAGAAGCGCAGCTCGCTGGTGGTCGTCCCGGTCGGCGGGATGTCCAGGCTCACCGCGGCCGGCATCTCGACCGCCATGTCCCTCGGTGACGAGGTAGTGGCTGTGACGGTCTGCTACGACGACCCGGAGTCGGACCGGGCCGATGCCAACTTCCGCGAGCAGTGGGAGCAGTGGCATCCGGAGGTGCCGCTCCTGACCCTCCGCAGCAATGGCCGCTCGCTCGGGCCTCCGGTGGTCGGCTTCCTGCGCGAGCTGGAACGCGCCGCCTCCTACGACCAGCTGGTGGTGCTGATCCCGGAGGTGCAGCCGGCCAGGCCGTGGCACCGGCTCCTCCACAACCAGCGCGGCTTCGTCCTGGAGCAGGCGATCGAGCGCGGCACGAAGAACGTTGTGATCTGCCGCCTGCGGTACCAGCTGGCCACAGTGGCAAGCGATCCGCCGGTGACGGGCGGCTAGAAGCGGCCGGCGGCCCGGAGCCAGCGGGCCCAGCCGCTGCCGGCGTAGGTGGTGGTCACCAGCCGCAGGTCGCTGTTCAGCGCCGCGGCCGCGGGGGTGCCCGCGGCGTTCAGCCACACAGCCGGAACTCCGACCACGGTGCTGCCCAGGGCGGTCCACGGGCTCCACGGCACCGGGCCGGCGACCGGCTGCGCGCTGTAGCCGAGCTGGCCGTCCGGCAGCTCGCTGAATACCGCGATGCCGCCGCCGGGCCAGGCGCTGACGGCCGGCGAGACCTGGGTGCTCACGACGCCGCGCGGTCCCTGGACGGCCATCCAGCTGCCGCCCGGCCTGCTCTGCCAGGCTTCCCCGAGGACGCCAGCCGCGGACCCAGCGAGCACGGCGGTCTGGCCGGGCCCGTCGGGCGCGACCGCGGGCACGCCAGTCAGCCCGGTCAGGCCAGCGATGAGCTGCCACGGCTGCCATCCGCCCGGCCTGTCCGTGGCCTCGGCCAGCGCCCCGCCGGTCGTGACGCAGAAGATCTCCAGCGCGCCGGAGGCGGAGTAGGGCACCGGGGTGCCGGCGCAGCTGCCGCCGATCGAGGTCCACGCCGTCCAGGCCGAGTTATCGTCCGGTGCCTGCTGCGCCGTGGTCTGGACCGCCCCGTTCACGTCGGTGATGAACACGCCCACGCTGCCATCAGGCTCGAGGGCAGCGGCCGGGTCGCCGGTCACCTTCCCCGGTGATCCGGCACCGGTGCCGCCGGCCCAGTCCCAGCCGCCCGGATAACCGGGCTGCTGCCATGCGTGCACGATGGCTCCGGTCCTGGCGGCCGCGAACACAGTCAGCCGGCCGTTCTGATCGGACGCGACCGCCGGATTGCTGACCAGGTTTCCTGGCGCGTGCCCGACGGTCCTGGCCGTGGACCAGCCGGGGGCGCCGACGGCAGGCTGGTAGGAGTGCCGCATCGTTCCCTTCGTGGTCGTTGCGAACCACTCCGCCGACCCGCCGCTGTTGATGCCGACCGCGATCCGGAACACGAACGGGTACGGGAACGGCGGGAAAGGTGGCTGGTCGGGGGGCGGCGACGGGGTCGGACTCGGGGTCGGCGCGGGTGCCGAACCCGGTTTGGCGCCCAGGTTGACGTTGAGCTCGTCGTTGTCGATGTTCAGGGTGGCGCCGCCCCACGTCTCGTCGTGTCCGCCGGTGTACTGGTGCAGCCGCTGGTGGTTGATCCACATGCTGGCCGGCATGTAACTGCTGCTCGTTGTCGCGTCGCCGTCCCAGTCGGCGTAGTGGATGACATCAGGCTCGACGATCTTGCCTCTGGCCTTGATGAGGTCGCTGATGTTGCCGAATGACTCGTAGACCCCGGCCTGGTAGCCAGCGGCGTGCACGGCCGCGTCCCAGGCTGACAGGAACGTGGTCACCTCCGAGCCGCAGCCGGTGTAATACTCCATGTCGTAAATCAGCGGGGTGGGCGCCGGGATGCCGAGGTTACGGGCCTGCCGAACCGCATCCGCGGCCGCGGCCTTGCCCTCGGCCGCCGCGCTGGAGGCGACGATCGGGGTATCGCCGAAGGCGTCCACGCAGCTCGCCTGCAGCCCCGCGTAGAACGCGAAGTAGTGCCAGCCCTCCCGCTGGATCGTGTTGATCCAGCGGGCCGTCAGGCTCGCCTGCGCGCAGCCGCGGTTGATCCCGCCGATGTAGATGCCGATGGCCCGGTACGGCGAGGCCAGCCAGTCCTTCATCGTGGCCGCCGACGGCGCTGCGCAGCTATCGAAGCCGGCCCCCTGGTAACGGCCCTGGAGCTTGGCCGCGGGAATGGCGGCCGGCGTGAGGTCGCGCGCGTCCGGCGAGTCGGCGGCGGTTCCAGGACTGCCGGTCAGCCGCAGGCTGGCCTCGACCGCGCGGATGAGCGGCAGGTCCTGCCCGTAGGACAGGCTCACCTCGACGCCGGCGGCGGGCACCATGTCGATGATCGTGTGGGAGATGGCGGCATCGGGGTTAGTCAGGATGGCGGTCGGCCCGATGTCGGTCCGCCTGGTGGCCGCGCGGAGGTCGGGGCTGGCCCGGTTGATGGGCATGAGCTGGACGGACTCGGTTTTCCCGGCGAGGACCTGGGCGGGGCAGGCCGGGTCGGGTCCGGGTGTGCCGAGGTAGACCGCGTGCCGGGACAGGCTCGGGCAGATCGCCGGATGCGTGGCCAGGTTGAAGACCGGCCAGCTCGCGGGAACCTCCAGAGCGACGCCGTCGTACGTCACCCGGCGCCAGGAGGCATGGGAGGCTGCGCTCGCGCCGTAGGCGAATCCGGCTACTAAGGAAATTACCAGAAAGACGAGTACAGGGCGCAGTCTTCGAATTCCCATGCCGCAATGCTGCCGACACTTACGAGATCATGAGAGGACTTTCTAATAACCTTACCTAGCTCTTATTTCACGGCTCGTAGCATTGCCTGAGAAGGGCGACGTTCCGGTTACGAGTGCTCTGGGTCGGGCTGGTACCGGTATCCCATACCGGGCTCGGTCAGCAGCCAGTGCGGCCGGGCCGGGTCGGGTTCCAGTTTGCGCCGCAGCTGCGCCATGTACAGCCGCAGGTTGCCGGCGGCGTCGGCGTAGCCGGGCCCCCACACTTCGGACAGCAGCTGCTGCTGGCTGAGCAGCTTGCCGGGATTCCTCAGCAGCACCTCGAGCAGGTGCCATTCGGTGGGGGTCAGCCTGACGTCCGCGCCGTTCCCGTCGGCGTGGATCACGCGCTTGGCGGCAAGATCGACGATCAGGTCGCCGAGCTCGACCCTGGGCGAATCGCCGGCCTCGCCACCGAACCGCCTGCTGACGGCTCGCATCCGGGCAAGCAGCTCGTCCATGCCGAACGGCTTAGTGACGTAGTCGTCGGCGCCGGCGTCCAGGGCCTCGACCTTGTCGGTGCTGTCGGCGCGCCCGGACAGCACGATGATCGGCGCCGCGCTCCAGCCGCGCAGGCCGTGGATCACCTCGACGCCGTCCATGTCCGGCAGGCCGAGGTCGAGGATGACCAGGTCCGGAGGGTGCTTGGCGGCAAGTTCAAGCGCCTCGCCAGCGGATCCGGCGGTGTGCACCTCGTAGTCGCGGACGCGCAGGTTGATGCGCAGGGCGCGGACGATCTGCGGCTCATCGTCGATGACCAGGACGGCAGTCAGCTGGGCTCCTCGTCAGCGGAGTAGGTCCCGGCGTTCTGATCGCGTCCGACGCTGACCGCAGGCGCGGGTACGGCGGGGAGGGACAAGGTCATCGTAAGCCCGCCGCCAGGCGTCTCATCAGGCTCCAGGGTGCCGCCCATAGCCTCGGTCAGTCCTCTGGACAGGGCCAGGCCGAGCCCGACGCCTGTGGTGTTGTCGGTGTCACCCATGCGCTGGAACGGGACGAACATATGGTTCCGCTGGTCCTCGGGGATGCCGGGGCCCCAGTCGATGACCCGCAGCTCGACGCGGTCGCGCAGTGCGCTGCCCGCGAGGGCCGGGGGAGTGCCGGCGGGCGAGTACCTGAGTGCGTTCGCGGTGAGGTTGGCGACGACCCGCTCGAGGATGGCCGGGTCGACGGCGACCTCGGGCAGGTCGTGCGGGATGTTGACGTGCACGGCACGAGCGGCGGGCCCGAGGTCATCCAGCGACCTGGCGACGATCTCGGACAGATCGGCGGGCCGCGGGAAGACCGCCAGCGCGCCGGCCTGCAGCCTGCTCATGTCGAGCAGGTTATCGACGAGGCGGGCGAGCTTGTCCAGCGACTCGTCGGCGGTGGCCAGCAGCTCGTCGTGGTCGGCGGCGTCCCACTCGATGTCGTGGCTGCGCAGGCTGGTCACAGCCGCCTTGGCCGAGGCCAGCGGAGTGCGCAGATCGTGGCTGACGGCAGCCAGGAGCGCTGTGCGGACGCGGTCGGCTTCCGCGATCGGCTTGGCCGCCTCGGCCTCCGCCGCCAGCCGGCCCTGCTCGAGCGCGGCGGCGGCGTACGCGGCGAACGCGCCGAGCACCCTCCGGTCGGTGGCGGGCAGCGCGCGGCCGCGCAGTGCCAGCACGAGGTTGTCGCTGACCGGTACCTCGACGTCGGCCTCGTCCGGCCGGCTGACCGGGTAGTCACCGGAGACCCCGGCCGCGGACCAGGCACCGTCCTTGCGCTCGAGCAGCGCGACCGATTCCATGCCGAAGGCCTCGCGGACGCGGTCCAGGACCGCCGACAGTGCGCGCTGGCCCCGGAGCACGCTGCCTGCGGTCGTCGCGAGCAGCTCCGATTCGGCTCCGGATCTGGCTGCCTGCTTGGTCCGCCGGGCGGCGGTGTCCACGATAGAGCTGACCGCGACGCCGACCGCGGCGAAGATTATGAGCGCGAGCACGTTGTTCGCCTGGGCGATCGTGAACTGGTGAATCGGCGGGATGAAGTAGTAGTTCAGCAGGAGGGAGCCCGCCACGGCGGCGACCAGCGCGGGGATGATCCCGCCCACCAGCGCGACCGCGATGACCGCGGCCTGGAAGATCAGCGCGTCACTGGTCAGGTTGATCGAACTGCGCAGGCCGCAAAGCGCCAGGGTCAGCAGCGGCATCAGCACGACCGCCAGCGCGTAGCCAGCCAGCTTGCGCTGCCGGGGCAGGCCGCCCTGGGCCCTGGGCAGGCCGCGGCCCTTGCCGGCGTAGGAGTGGGTGACCATGTGGACGTCGATGTCGCCCGATCCCCTGACGGTCCGATTGCTGACCCCGGGTCCGGTCAGCAGAGAGGACAGCCAGCTGCGGCGGCTGACGCCGATCACGAGCTGCGTGGCGTTCTCCGCCCTGGCGAAGGTCAGCAGCGCCTCGGGCACGTTGTCCCCGACGACCTGGTGGTACGTGCCACCGAGCGACTCGGTCAGCCGCCGCTGGCTCGCCAGGGCGGCCGGGTTGGAGCCGGTGAGGCCGTCCGACCTGGTCACGTGGACCGCCAGCAGGTCGCCGCCGGCCGTCCGGGCGGCGATCCTCGCCGCCCGGCGGATAAGCGTGTCGCCCTCGGGACCGCCGGTCAGCGCGACCACGACCCGCTCGCGCGCCTCCCAGGTGCCCCGGATGTCGTGGGCTTCCCGGTAGCGCTGGAGTCCCTCGTCGACCTTGTCGGCCAGCCAGAGCAGCGCCAGCTCGCGCAGCGCCGAGAGGTTGCCGATACGGAAGTAATTGGTCAGGGCCGCGTCGACCTTGTCGGCTTTGTAGATGTTCCCGTGCGCCATCCGGCGGCGCAGAGCCTCGGCCGTCATGTCGATGAGCTCGACCTGGTCGGCCGCCCGGACCACGGCATCCGGCACGGTCTCGCGCTGAGGGACACCGGTGATCTTCTCCACGACGTCGTTCAGCGACTCCAGGTGCTGGATGTTGACGTTGGAGATGACATCGATCCCGGCGTCGAGCAGCTCGTTGACGTCCTGCCACCGCTTCTCGTTGCGCGAGCCCGGCACGTTGGTGTGCGCGAACTCATCGACGAGCGCGACCTCGGGGTGGCGGGCGAGGACCGCATCCAGGTCCATCTCCTCGAACTCGGTGCCGCGGTAGGCGACCCGGGCGCGCGGGACGACCTCGAGGTCGCCGATCTGCTCGGCCGTGTGCGGGCGGCCGTGGGTCTCCACGAACGCGACGACCACGTCCGTGCCGCGTTCTCGCCGCCGGTGACCCTCGTTGAGCATGGCGAAGGTCTTGCCGACACCCGCTGCCGAGCCCAGGTAGACCCTCAGCTGGCCGCGGGCGCCTGGCGCTCTTTGCGCCTTCACATCCGCCAGGCCGTCAGTGCTCATAAGCTCCCCAACAGTTCCATCATCGCTGGTACCAGATCATGGCTGATACCGGTATCCCATGCCGGGCTCGGTCAGCAGGTGCCTGGGCCGGGGCGGGTCATCTTCCAGCTTGCGGCGGAGCCCCGCCATGTGGAACCGCAGGTAGTGGGTGCTCTCCTCGGAGCCGGGGCCCCAGAGCTCGGCCAGCAGCCGGGACGAGGGGACAAGCTGGCCCGGCGAGCGGAGGAGGATCTCCAGCATCCGCCACTCGGTCCTGGTCAGCTTCACGACCTCGGACTCGGCCGCGGCAGCTCCCGTTCCCGCCTCTAGGGGGCTCACGGCTCCGGGGTTCACGGCACCGTCGGCGGCAATCATGGCGGCGGTGGCCGCCGCGGTTGGGCCGGCGGGGCCGCGGTCCTCGGATGCCTCGGCCGGGCGCTTGACCGCAGTGCGGGCAGCCAGGTCGATCGCCGTCCGGCCGATGCTGAACACCTGCCGGCTGGACGGGTGGGCGTCCCGCCGCAGCAGCGCCCGGAGCCGGGCCAGCAGCTCTTCCATCGAGAACGGCTTGGTGACGTAGTCATCCGCGCCGGCGTCGAGGGCGCCGATCTTGTCGCCCGACCCGGCCCGGCCGGACAGGACGATCACCGGGACGTTCGTCCAGGCGCGAAGCTGACGGATCACCTCGTTGCCGTCCAGGTCCGGCAGGCCCAGGTCGAGCAGCACGGCGTCGGGCGGACGCCGTGCTGCCTCGACCAGAGCCTCCTGGCCGGCCACGGATGTGGTTACTTCGTAACCACGGGCGCGCAGGTTGATCTGCAGCGCCCTCAGCAGGGCCGGCTCATCCTCAACTATGAGGACGCGCCCGCCATCAGACTGGGTACTTTTCATCGAGCGCGGTGTTCAGCAGGAGGACGTTCACCGTCGGCGAGCCGAGGAAGCCGAGCGTGCGGCCCGTCGTGTACTTCTGCACGAGCGCCTCGACCTGCGCCGGGGTGATGTGCCTGGCGGCTGCGACCCGGTCCACCTGGATGGCGGCGTTGGCCGGACTGATGTCCGGGTCCAGGCCGGAGCCCGAAGCCGTCACGGCGTCCGAGGGGATCTTCGAGACCGGCACGTGGTCGAACGCGGCGATCTGCTGCTGCCGCTGCTTGACGAACTGGATCTGGGCCGGGTTGTTGTTGCCGAGGTTGCTCGCGCTGGAGTACAGCGGGTTGCAACCGTAGTTGTTCGGCCCGGTGCCCTCCACGGTGTACTGGCCGTTCTTCAGCGTGCCCAGTTCCCAGTCCACGATCGCGAACGACGGCCGCGGCTGGAAGTACTGCGGCAGCGGGTTGCCCTTGGAGTCGACGAACTCCTGGCAGAGCAGGCTAGAGCCCACGACCCGGCCGTCGAACTTGACCGGCGACCCGTTGGCCTGACTCGGGAACGCGACCTGGGCAATCCCCACCATCACCAGCGGGTAGGCGATGCCCATGATGACCGTGAAGATCAGCAGGGCGCGCAGGCCAGCGAGGTGCTGCCTGACTATGGACGGAAGACGATTCATTGTCCGATCACCTGAATCCGGGGATGTTCATAATGATGAGGTCGATCAGCTTGATCCCGATGAACGGGATGACCAGCCCGCCGAAACCGTAGATCCACAGGTTCCTGCGGAGCATCGACGAAGCCGACGACGGCTTGTACCTGACGCCGCGCAGCGCCAGCGGGATCAGCGCGACGATGATCAGCGCGTTGAAGATGATCGCCGAGGTGATCGCCGACTGGGGGCTGTGCAGAGCCAGGATGTTCAGCTTTTTCAGACCAGGGATCACGCTCGAGAACATGGCCGGGATGATCGCGAAGTACTTCGCCACGTCGTTCGTGATGGAGAACGTCGTCAGCGCACCGCGCGTGATCAGCAACTGCTTGCCGATCTCCACGATCTCGATGAGCTTCGTCGGGTTGGAGTCCAGGTCCACCATGTTCCCGGCCTCCTTGGCGGCCGAGGTTCCGGTGTTCATGGCCACGCCGACGTCG
>Ga0209380_10000141_pt1 | contig 45561 bp, 47 predicted proteins | sample HubBroMetageWFT6_FD_188347 | JGI IMG/M metagenome (GOLD analysis project Ga0209380, IMG submission 188347) | Warmed and freeze-thawed soil microbial communities from the Hubbard Brook experimental Forest, New Hampshire - Hubbard Brook CCASE Soil... | ecosystem: Environmental > Terrestrial >...
CATCTTGGCAGGCGTGCCGGGAGCGGCGGTGGCGACAGTGGCAATCTTCCTGCCGTCATTTTTCTACGTCGCGCTTCTGGCTCCCGTGCTGTTCCGGCTGCGAGAATCCGCATGGATGGCAGCGTTTCTTGATTCTGTGAACGCATGCGCCACAGCCCTCATGGCGGGAGTCACGTTCCGGCTGGCGGCTGACGCGTTGCGGGGATGGCAAGCCTGGGGAATCGCGCTCGTCTCGCTCGCCGTGTTGTTAAGGTGGAAAGTGAGCCCGGCGTGGGTGGTGTTGGGCGGCGGGATCGCGGGGCTGTTGTTGGCTGCCCAACGTTGATGGTGTTACTCTTCGAGTCCCGTATTCAATCTATTCGTGAGGAGCGATGATGAAATTGCGAATTGTAGTAGGAATGTTGTTTCTCATCTTTTCGTTAGCGTCAGTCGCGGCAGACCGGAAGTTCATCGTGAAGCCGCGAGCCGCTGATATGAAATCTCTGCCTTTCAGCGACGGCGTCCTCGTGGGCAACACACTCTATATCGCAGGGCACATTGGCCTCGACCCAAAGACTGGCAAACCGCCCGAGAGCGCCGAGGACGAGGCTCGAATGGTGATGGATGGAATCAAACAGACCGTCGAATCCGCCGGGTTGACGATGGATGACGTCGTTACCATCCAGATTTTCTGCGTCGACTTGAAACTCTATGACACGTTCAACGGCGTATACAAAACCTACTTCCATGGCGACTATCCGGCGCGGGCATTTGTAGGAAGCTCCAACTTACTGCGCGGAGGCAGGTTTGAGGTCACCGGAATTGCGGTTAAAAGAGCGCAGTAGGATGCGCTGACGAGACGGATGTTCGTTGTTTGTTCGCCTTCGCTTTTTGTGATAGATGTATAAGGCATGAGCAAAGCGGTGAACCATCTCAAGAAGTGCGACCCGGTCCTGTGCGCCATCATTCAGCGCGTGGGACCGTGCCGCATGGAGTTTGGGGTGCCGGAGTTTGCCAGTCTGGCCGAGGCGATCGTTTACCAGCAACTGAATGGCAAGGCGGCCGTAACGATCTTCAACCGCTTGGTTGCGCTCGCGGGCGACCCGCTCACTCCTGAGGGAATTCTCAAGCTGAGCGACGAGCAACTGCGCAGTGTAGGGCTCTCCAAGCAGAAGTCGTCCTATCTAAAAGATCTTGCGGCAAAGACGGCGGCTGGCCTGCTCGATTTTTCCCGACTGCACGAATTAGCGGATGAAGAGGTCATCCAGCACCTCACGCAGGTGAAAGGCATCGGCGTGTGGACCGCGCACATGTTCCTGATGTTTTCCCTGCGGCGTCCCAATGTCCTGCCCACCGGTGACTATGGCGTGCAGGTGGCGATCCGCAAACACTACAAGAAGCGCAAGCTGCCCAAGCCAAAAGATATGGAGAAGATTGCGAAAGCCTGGGAACCGTATCGCAGCGTGGCTTGCTGGTATATGTGGCGGAGTCTGGACATCAAAACGCTTTGACCACAGAGGTCACAGAGAAACACAGAGTAGAAACCTGGATTCGTCTCCCCTACCGTTGGCCGTCGAGCATGCGTTTGATGCCGTCGCGGAGGTGGTCGACGTGGAAATTGATTAACCGGAATGGTTTTCGTCCGCTCCGGCGAATGTAGGAGAGTAGTTGCGCCTGATGGACTGGGTTGATACTCGCGACACATTTGATCTCGACAATGGCCATGCCCTGGACGAGCAGATCGATGCGATAACCCAAATCGATTCCCTGGCCGTCATGGATCGCAGGAAGTCTTACTTGTCGGGCAACTCTGAGTCCGGTTTGCGGAGTTCTTGCGGCAAACACGCCTCGTGGGCGCTTTCGAGCGAGCCCGCCTAGGTGCGAATGAAGCTTCATCGCGGCGGTGACAATCGTGCCGGTCATTCGGTTGACTCGCGGCTCTGTGATCACTGTCGAGGTGGCCATACATTCAGGTTTTACAACGGTTCAACCGACTTATTCCGTCCCGATTGAACATTGAATTCGGGAAACTTGTCGAAAACTCTCAACCACAGAGGACACTGGGGATCACAGAGTAAAATGCGCTGCTCCTGCCCCCGCTGGCCCCTCCTGGTTTGCCCCTGTGAACCTCTATGCCCTCTGTGGTTAAATGGTTAGCGATGGCTGATAGCAAGATCCGCGTGCTGGTGGCCAAGCCTGGCCTCGATGGCCACGACCGGGGCGCGAAGGTCATAGCCCGAGCCCTACGCGACGCAGGCATGGAGGTGATCTATACCGGCCTGAGGCAGACGCCGGAGATGATCGTCACCGCGGCTCTGCAGGAAGATGTGCAGGTCATCGGCCTGTCGATTCTTTCCGGGGCGCACAACGCGATCGTGCCGCGGGTGATGGACATGCTCAAGCAGAATAAGATGGACGACGTCATCGTCGTCGTGGGCGGCATTATCCCGAACCAGGACATTGAGGGACTCAAAAACATAGGCGTCGCAGCGATTTTTCAGCCAGGCACGACAATGGACGACATCGTTCAGTTTATTCGCACGCACGTAAAAGGACCCGGCGTGCCGGCGGCCGGTTGATGGCCGGCGTCAACGCCTCCCGCATCCGGGAGATCCTCTCGAAGACGGTCGGTCCAGTACCGTGGTACTGGAAGACTTTTCCCGCATTCCGATCTCCGGCAGGTCAGAATTTCGTTTGGACTCATCACGGCGACCAGGGTCCGATTGCCCATCTCGTTACTCTTGGCCTCGCACAAGAGCCGGACAAAGCTCGGCTCGCTCTTAACACTTACTGTCGTCCATTCCTTGTACCGCCACATTTCATCGGCATCTGGTGCCCTGAAGGACGCAGCATTCGCCTTGCTTGTTTCGATCCTGATCAGCTCAAGGCATTCGACCTGGCGGAGGTCGCCGGGTGGTTCAAACCGTCTGCGGACCGTATCTACTCCGCGACCGCTCCGATGGCAGATTTCGAGGTGCCGCTGACGATGGGTCCCGGAACGCATAGGATCGAGGTTCCCGTGGAACTCGCGATTGTGGACGAACTGATTGTCCCCACCAGCTACAAAGCGATCTCGAACGATGATCCCGCGTTTGCGCTCCTGGTGTTTTACCCGCAGGCGGGGTTGGTGGAGGTTCTGCCGCAGAAATGGTTTACCGCCGCGCAATATCGTGTGGGGCAACAGTGGATTACGCGAGCAGCGCGCGATCCCGAGTCGCAACGCATCATCGGCGAGTGCTTTGGCGTGGGAACGTTTCTGCTTGAGGACGACGGGTGCCGGCTAGCGGAGTGGATTTCTCGGACGAGTTAGCTCGGACAACCATGCCGGACGCTGGCGAATTAGAGTTCAGGTTGAGCGAGGACGGCGGCATTCTCTTTTTGACCCTCGTGTCCGACGACGGAATGAACCGGCTTACTCGGTCCAAAGTTATCGCTCTTCGCCGTAAAATTGAAGGCCTCGCGAGCCCTGGCGCTTCGGTTCTTCCCTTGGTCATATCGGGCGATCCGATTTTCTCCGCCGGCGCGGACTTGAACGAAATCTCTCAACTGAACGGACCTGACGCGCTCGCGTTCGCACAACTCGGTCAGGATCTAATGACGGCCGTGGCGAACCACCCCGCACCGGTTTATGCGAGTATCAACGGATTCTGCCTGGGTGGGGGACTCGATTTAGCGCTGGCATGCCATCATCGCATCGCATCACCGCACGCCGTCTTAGGACATCGCGGCGCGGCCCTCGGCCTGATTACCGGTTGGGGAGGCACTCAACGGTTACCGCAATTGATCGGCAAATCACGAGCTCTGGCAATGTTCGTAGCCGCTGAAAAGATCACGGCCGTCCAAGCGCTGCGGATTGGACTCGCGGACGTGATTGCCGCGGATCCGGTGGCTGAGGCCGTGCGTCGAATCCGCGATCGCGCCAATGAACGATTCCTTCGATAAAATATCGGAAGCGACGCCCGCATTGCGCGGCTCTGCCCGCGTGGTATACGGTAATCAGTTCGCGTCTTCATTTCTTGACCGTGTCTTGACCCATGGCTGAGCGTAACGAATCTCCTCCACTGAACTCGTCTGACACCAATGTGCTCACCACAAAGGTCGATCCGACCTCCGCGCGTTATGAAGCCAACATGCGTTTTTTGGCGGATTTGATGTCGCAGGTGCGCAACGAGGGCGAGAAGATATGCGAAGGCGGAGGCGCCAAGGCCGTCGAAAACCAGCATTCCAAGGGTCGGTTGACGGCGCGCGAGCGCATTAAGCTTCTGGCCGATCCGGACGCGTTTTTTGAATTGGGTCTGTACACGGCGCACGGCATGTATGAAGAGTGGGGCGGCGCACCGGCTGCGGGCGTCATCACGGGGCTGGCGCGGATTGAGACCCGCATGGTGATGATCATCGCCAATGACGCCACCGTGAAGGCGGGGGCATTTTTCCCGATGACCGCGAAGAAGGTCATTAGGGCTCAGAACATTGCGCTTGAAAACCGCATACCCACAATCTACCTGGTCGATTCCGCGGGAGTCTTTTTGCCGCTGCAGGAAGATGTGTTCCCCGACACCGACGATTTCGGGCGCGTGTTCCGCAACAATGCTGTGATGTCTGCGAAGGGCATTCCGCAGATCGCTGCCATCATGGGGATGTGCGTGGCTGGCGGCGGCTATCTCCCGGTGATGTGCGACCACGTGCTGATGACCGACGGCAGCGGATTGTTTCTCGCCGGTCCGGCGCTGGTGCAGGCAGCAATCGGGCAGAAAGTTTCGTCGGAGGAACTGGGTGGCGCGGCGATGCACTCGGCCATCAGCGGTACGGTCGACTTTCGCGAAGCCAACGACCAGGCGTGCATCGCGCGGATTCGCTCAATTGTGGAGAAGTGGGGATACCGGCGCCTTTCTCCGTGGGACCGCAGGAAGCCGGTTGATCCGAAACTGGACGCTGAAGAGATCTACGGCATCTACGATTCGTCGCCGGCGCGGCCTTATGACATGAAAGAAATACTGGCGCGAGTGCTCGATGGCAGCCGTTTTGACGAATACAAGCCGGAGTACGGAAAGACCATCATCTGTGGATACGGCCGGATTGGCGGCTTTGCCGTGGGAATCGTTGCCAATCAGAAACTGCACGCGCAACAGACAGATCTTGAAGGCCACAAGCGGGTTGAGTTCGGAGGCGTCATCTATACCGAGTCCGCCGAGAAAGCAGCGCGCTTCATCATGGACTGCAATCAGAATTTAATTCCGCTGATTTTTCTCCACGACGTCAACGGATTCATGGTGGGGCGGGATGCAGAGTGGAGCGGCATCATCAAGGCGGGCGCGAAGATGGTGAACGCGGTTTCGAACTCTGTGGTGCCGAAGATTACGGTGATCGTCGGAGGCTCGTTCGGCGCCGGACACTATGCGATGTGCGGGAAGGCGTATGATCCGCGTTTTGTTTTTGCCTGGCCGACGGCACGCTACGCGGTCATGAGCGGCGATTCCGCTGCGGGTACGCTGGTCGAGATCAAGGTGAAACAACTGGAACGCGGTGGCAAGAAGTTGAGTGAGGAGGAACGAAAGGAACTCTACGAGTCGGTGAAGCGCACCTACGACGAGCAGACCGACCCTCGCTATGGCGCCGCACGGCTGTGGATCGACAAAATCATCGACCCGATCGAGACGCGGGAGGCAATCACACAGGCTCTGGAAGCGGCCGCGCTGAATCCGGATGTCGCCGAGTTCAAGGTGGGAGTTTTGCAAACATGACTTTGTCACGGATTTCTACGGATCACATGGATTTCAGATGAACTTGTTTAAGAACTTGATCCGCGTGAATCCGTGAAAATCCGCCGCTGAGAACTTTGCGTGTCTGATCTAGTCAAACTGATCGAATGTCCGCGCGATGCCTGGCAGGGGCTGAAGGGCTTGATCCCTGCCGACCTGAAGAAGGATTACCTAAAGGCGTTGATCAGCGTGGGATTCAAGCATATCGACGCGGCGTCGTTCGTGTCTCCCAAGGCCGTGCCGCAGATGGCGGACTCGGAAGAGGTGCTCAAGGAACTCGATCCACCCGACGACGTAGAGATCATCGGGATTGTAGTGAATGAAAAAGGCGCGGAGCGGGCGATGGCGACGAAGGCGGTGTCGACACTCGGATTCCCGTATTCAATTTCGGAGACCTTTCTGCGCAAGAATCAGAACCAGTCGCCGGAGGATGCGCTCGACGAACTGGAGAAGATACAAAACAAGGCTGACGCCGCCGGACTCGACGTCGTGGTTTATATTTCCATGGCGTTCGGGAATCCCTATGGCGACTTGTGGAATCCGGAAGAGGTAATCGAAGCAATCTCGCTGATGGAAGTGGACAATTTGCGGATGATCTCCTTAGCCGACACGGTGGGCGTGGCGGGCCCTGAGCAGATCAGCGAACTGGTCGGTGCGGTGATGGCGAAATACAACTACCTCGAAATCGGAGTGCATTTGCACAGCCGTCCTGAGCAGGCTGCCGACAAGATTCTGGCGGCGTACGATGCCGGCTGCCGGCGGTTTGATTCTGCCCTGGGAGGCTTAGGCGGCTGTCCCTTTGCGCAGGACGATTTGGTTGGTAACATCCCGACTGAGAAAGTGATCGAGACTCTCACAAGGCGTGAAGCGGAGCTGCCACAATTGAAACCGTTGGATTCGCTGCTAAAGGCAACGGCGGGCATCAGCGCAAAGTTTTCCAATTCGCACGCCGCAGATTAAGTCGCTACGGATCTACACGGATGGTCACGGATCTACAAAACACTCTTCGTGTGATCGGTGGGAATCCGTGGCCAGGTTCTGATCTATGAGCTATAAGACGATACAACTCGCATACGACGGCGGCGTTGCCGCCCTCACTCTGAACCGTCCGGAGAAGCGAAACGCAATCAGCTTTGATTTGATCGACGACTTGCTGCGCGCACTGGAGGAAGTGTCCAAATCCGACGCGATCGTCCTCATCCTGACCGGGGCGGGAAAAGCGTTTTGTTCCGGCCTGGATCTCGACAACCTGAAGGCTCTGCTGGGGCGGACTCCGGAGCAGAATCTGCAGGATTCGCGAACCATGGTTCAATTGTTCCGGTCGCTGTATGAGTTCCCCAAGGTGACCATCGCAGCGGTAAACGGGACGGCGATCGCGGGGGGAACGGGGCTCGCGCTTTTGTGCGACTTCACGCTGGCGGTTCCGGAGGCGAAGTTTGGCTATACCGAAGTACGCATCGGCTTCGTGCCCGCTATTGTTTCGACATTTCTATTGCGACAGGTTGGCGAGAAGCAGGCCCGCGATCTCTTGCTGACTGGAAGACTTTTCGACGCCGCGGAAGCGGTACGCCTGGGTCTCGTGAGTGAAATCGTTCCTCGAGAGAATCTGATGCCTCGCGCTCGCGCACTGGCCGCGGCCCTGATGGAGAACAGTCCCGCATCGCTGCGCGCGACCAAGCAGTTGCTTACCGAACATGCCCGGCCGGAGCTGGACGCGCCAATCGAATCGGCCGTGCGCGAGAATGCTGCGATCCGCACCACCGCGGACTTTCGCGAAGGAATCTCATCGTTTCTGGAGAAGCGCAAACCGGTGTGGACTGGGAAATGAGCTCGAACCATCATCCAGCATTCCATGAAACGCGGCTGCGCGTGCGCTACGCCGAAACCGACCAGATGGGCGTCGTCTATCACTCGAATCACCTGATCTGGTTTGAGGTGGGCCGAGTGGAACTGCTACGGGAGATGGGGTTTTCTTACCGCGAGATGGAGCGCGAGGACGGACGCTTCATCGCGGTGGCCGAAATAAAGTGCCGCTACCGTGCTCCGGTATATTACGACGAAGAAGTCGTGGTTCGTACGCGCCTGAAGAACGTGCGCAGTTCCGTCGTGGTTTTCAGTTACGAACTCGTGCGCGCCGATAGCGGGACGCTGCTTGCGGAGGGCGAGACCACGCACATCGTCACCGATTCACAGATGAAGGTATCGGCGTTGCCAGAGAAGTATTTAACCGCGTTCCGCGAAGCCGTCTCAAAGTCGGTGATGACAAATCGCGGGCCGCACCAACAGGCAAAGATCTGACAGGAAACCTTTGAACGCACTCCACATCAACGGAAACGATCTCACGCTCGAAGCGGTGCGTGAAGTCGCGAGTATTGAACCTCGCCGTGCGGTTCTGCTCTTGCCCGACGCGCGTCAAGCCGTCAACCGGGCGCGCGCCGTGGTGAATGAGATTGTCGACAGCAACAAAGTCGCTTACGCCATCACCACGGGTGTAGGCAAATTGAGCGAGGTACGCATCGCGGGTGACCAGATTCGTGAACTGCAAGTCAACCTGGTCCGGTCGCACGCGGTCGGCGTGGGCGACCCGCTATCCATTGCCGAGACGCGCGCCATGATGCTGTTGCGTGCGAATTCCCTGGCGAAGGGCCACTCCGGTGTGCGTGCCGTAGTGATTGACACCCTTTGTGAGTTGCTCAACCGAGGCGTCACGCCGTTCGTGCCGTCGCAAGGCAGCGTTGGGGCAAGCGGCGATCTGGCACCTCTGGCCCATTTAGCCTTGGCATTGATTGGCGAAGGCGAGTGCTTTGATGAAAGAGGTGTGCGCGTCCCAAGCTTGGAGGCTTTTAAGCGTGCCCAGATCAAGCCACTGGTGCTCGAGGCCAAGGAATCCATTTCCCTGATCAACGGAACGCAAGCTATGCTGGCCGTCGGCACTTTGGCAGTCCTGGCGGCCGAAACGCTGGTGGACACGGCTGACGTGCTGGGCGGGCTGTGCTGCGATGCGCTGAAGGGCACCGATGCCGCTTTTGACGAACGCATTCACAAGGCACGTCCGCATGCGGGCCAGATAAAGACCGCAGCCAATCTCCGGCGCATGCTGGAAGGCAGCCAGATCCGCGAATCGCACCGGGAATGCGGTCGCGTGCAAGACGCTTACTCGCTGCGGTGCATACCGCAGGTACACGGCGCTGTTCGCGATACGCTAGCACACTGTCGCGCGGTATTTGAGACCGAGGCGAATTCCGCAGTCGATAATCCTCTGGTCTTCCTCACCGATCCGAAAAATGCGGAAGGCGATGTCGTCTCAGGCGGCAACTTTCACGGCGAACCTCTGGCGTTTGCCTTGGATTTTCTGGCCATCGCATTGAGCGCGCTCGCAGGCATTAGCGAGCGACGGATCGAAAGGCTGGTGAATCCCATGCTTAGCGAAGGCTTGCCGCCGTTCCTGGCCCCCGGCGCCGGCCTGAACTCCGGCTTCATGATGGCGCAAGTCACAGCAGCCGCGCTGGTCAGCGAGAACAAGGTGCTGGCACATCCGGCGTCCGTCGATTCGATCACGACGTCGGGCAATAAAGAAGACTATGTTTCCATGGGCATGACGGCCGCCATCAAGCTGAAGCGCATCCTGGACAATACGCGGAACGTTTTGGCAATCGAGGCAATGGCAGTAGCTCAAGCACTCGACTTCCTCGCCCCGCTGAAGACTTCGAAACGCGGCCAGGCAGCGCATACGGCAATCCGGTCGGTGTGTCCCACGATGGAAAAAGATCGCGTAATGTACGCGGATTTCGCACGCCTTGCGGGGTTCATTGCCAGTGGAAAGATCGCAGAGGCCCTGCGCTAAGACTGAAGCCAGACCCGCACCCAACGATTCAGCATCAGGAATCCGGCATGAAGACTCTTACGGAATATCTGAAGTTTCATACCAAGACGCACAGGGCTTACGTGCACATCACGCCGCAGGTGGAACAGATCGTCGCCAGGAGCGGAGTGCAAGAAGGCATGGTTCTGGTTTCGGCGATGCACATCACCGCGGGGGTTTACGTCAACGATAACGAATGCGGCCTGATCGAGGACATCGACCAGTGGCTCGAACACCTCGCGCCCTTTCGCAAGGGATACAAGCATCACGAAACCGGCGAGGATAATGGCGATTCTCACCTGAAAGCGCTGCTGATCCATCATGAAGTCATCGTTCCAGTCACGGCTGGCAAGTTGGATCTGGGTACCTGGCAGCGCATTTTCTATGCCGAATTCGATGGGCAGCGTGATAAAAGAGTCATCGTGAAAGTGATGGGAGAGTAACAAAATGTCGGAAGAACTGACCGAATTGCAGGAACACGCCGAACACGCAAAGCACGATCCAACCCTGGCGCCAATCTCGGTGACCATGGCTGTCCTGGCCGTTCTCGTGGCGGTCGTGACTCTACTCGGGCATCGCGCCCACACCGAAGAAGTTGTGCTCCAGGCGAAGTCCTCCGATCAGTGGTCGTTCTACCAGGCGAAGAACATTCGACGTCATACAGACGAACTCTTCACCGACCTGACGTCGGTGGAGCCTACCACCGACGCCGCTGCCCTTGCCAAGTTGCGTGAGAAGTATTCGGGCGAGGCGACGCGCTACAAGGATGAACAAAAGGGAATCGAGGACAAAGCTCGTGAGATGGAAGCGGAGGTTGGCCACGAAAGGAACCGCGCCGATCGTTTTGACTTGGCCGAAGTTTTCCTCGAAGTGGGACTGGTGATCACATCGATCACGCTACTCTCCGGACGGAAGTTATTTTGGTACTTGGGAATCTTGCTTGGGATAGTAGGAATCGCGGTAGCAGCCACGGGATTTATCGTGCACTGAGCTCCCCGCGTCCCAGCGGCCCACTTACTCAATTCTTGCTCTCTTGCCCGGAGGCAACCGCCGACGCTTCAGCATTTCCCTTCGCCGTGACCGCAATGAATGGGCCGATCGCCAGGCCGACAATTTGGTGTGGCGTTTCGCATGAGACTCAGCTGAAGTCACCGACCTGTTACACGCCGCTGGATACGACCTTCACCGAGAAACCCGACCTCGCCCTCCTATCGATCGAGCCTTGGTTCCACACATTAGCATTAGCGGTTCCCACGCCTTCTTGCAGCTAGTTCAACGGTCGATCCGGTTTGTTGCTTCCGACAATGTTGTAGCCAGACCGTCAATTCCAATCGTTTCGGATGACGCAGGTTCAGACTCTGTCCAGTATCTGGGCGCGATAGAATGTGTAGTCGTAATCAGGTCTGCTATGAATTCTGCACGAATAAGAATCCCGCTTCTCGACTTAAGAGCCCAGTACCACAACATCAAACCAGAAATCGACCAAGCCATTGCAGGAGTGCTTGAGAGCAGCCAGTTTGTGCTCGGCGCTGAGGTTGCTGCCTTTGAAAACGAGTTCGCTGCGTATTGCGCGACTGAGGGATGCATCGCTCTGAATTCCGGCACGAGTGCGATTCATCTCGCCTTGCTTGCCGCGGGAGTTGGACCGGACGATGAAGTCATCACGGTGCCATTTACCTTTGTCGCCAGCGTTGCCGCAGTGCTCTACACCGGGGCGCGGCCGGTCCTGGTCGATGTCGAGCCCCGCTCTTTCACGATGGACCCGGCTGCCCTCGAGGCGGCGATCACTCCGCGCACCAAAGCCATATTGCCCGTGCACCTCTACGGTCAATCGGCCGACATGGATCCGATCTTGGAAGTTGCGCGGCGGCACCGACTGGTCGTAATTGAAGACGCCGCGCAAGCCCACGGCGCCAAATATAAGGGTCTGCCTGCGGGCAGTATTGGGGATATGGCGTGCTTCAGTTTTTACCCCGGCAAGAATCTTGGCGCTTACGGTGAAGGTGGCGCGGTAACCACCAGCAATTCCAAACATGAACGCACAATTCGAATGTTGCGCGACTGGGGTCAGGACAGAAAGTATCATCACGCACTGCGCGGATTTAACTACCGCATGGAAGGCCTCCAAGGGGCGATTCTGCGGGTCAAACTCCGCCATTTAGAGGCGTGGACGAACGCGCGGCGCGCCGTCACGGCTCAGTACAACGAACTTCTCCGAGACGCCGAAGTTACCACGCCACAAGAGATGCCTTGGGCTCGCCACGTGTATCACGCCTATACGGTGCGCAGCCGGGACCGCGACGCCTTGCAAGCAGCACTCCAGGCGGAGGGCATTCAGACCGGCATCCATTATCCGCTGCCCGTGCACTTGCAGCCCGCCTATGCCGATCTTGGCTACGGGCGCGGAGATTTTCCGCAAGCAGAGGAGGCCGCCGCGCAAGTGCTTTCGCTCCCCGTTTATCCCGAACTCCCCTCCGAGTCCGTCCAGGAAGTTGCCGTGGCGGTCAAGAAGTTCTCGTCGCGCACAGTCCATGCTCCAGTTTGAAACGCGAATTTCCGCGAAAACCAGGATTATCGGCCTGGCGCCACGCGACCCACATTTTGGCGGACGATATGGGGGGGCCAAAAAACAGCGAGCCGCGCATGAGCGAGTGTTAGCGCTGGCACCGGTCCACGAAAATAAATGCCATCGTCCAATAAAGCACACATAGGTAATAGCCGGGAGCAAACATCCAGTCTTCCAATCCCACGTGAACCAAACCGGCGACCATTCACATGGCCAAAGGAACGGCGGCCTGGGCTGGATTCCTCGCTCCAGAAACTCTACGTCCCTCTCGCTGCGGAATTCTTGCCGCAACCTCGAACTGAGCAAGACCGTCGCTCGCAGATCCGTCCTGGCTGCGATTTGCGGAACTATATTTCGAATAATTTCGAATATAGGTAAGTCTGCACCCGCGGATGCGGCGAGAGAATTGATGAGAAGATGCACAATCGACTCGAGATCATTGTTGGGTGCAGAGCCGCTTATGCCGCTTTTCGCTTCTTTCCAAGCAGCTTCTTCAACACGCGTATCCCTTTGTCGATGTGCTTCTCCTCCATCAGGAACGGCGGCAGGAATCGTAGGACCGTATCTTGCGTGCTATTAAACAGGACTCCTTCGGCCAGTGCCGCATCTACGATCGGACGCGCCGGAATCTCAAGCTGAATTCCCTGGATAAAGCCTCGTCCGCGCACTCCGGTCGCTGCGGCGCGCTTCTCTACCAGTTGCTTCAGTTGCTGCTGCAAATAGTCACCCACTTTGTTGACATTCTCCAGGAGTTTCTCATCCTCCACGATCGCCAAAAACTCCAGCGCGACACGGCATGCCAGCGGACCTCCGCCAAACGTCGTGCCATGTTGTCCTGGCGATATTGCGGTTGCGAATTCTTCCTTCGCGAGGAAGGCGCCCAGCGGAAGTCCTGCCGCGATCGGCTTCGCAATGGCAACGATGTCCGGCGTCACCCCGAAACTTTGAAACGCAAAAATGGTTCCGGTGCGTCCCAGCCCGCATTGAATTTCGTCGAAGATCAGAGCCACCTGGTGACGGTCGGCGAGTACACGACACTCACGCAGGAATTCCACCGAACATTCAAAGATTCCGCCCTCGCCGAAAATCGGCTCCAGCACAATGGCGCAAGTATTGTCGTTCACCGCCGCTCCGAGCCCTTCCAAATCGTTCTGCTTCACAAAGGTCACGTCTTCGAGTAGCGGCTCAAATCCCTTGCGGTGCTTGTCCTGCCCGGTAAGCGACAACGCCCCAAACGTGCGCCCATGATAGGACCCTTCCAGCGCTACGAGCCGGCTCTTCGACTCTCCTCCTGCACGATGTCCCGCCAGCCGTGCAAGTTTGATCGAGCCCTCGATCGCTTCGGTCCCGCTGTTCGAAAAGAACGCACGGTTCAATCCCGAAAGCGTGCACAATTTCTCCGCTAACGGCCCCTGGTACTGGTTGTAATACAGGTTGGAGACGTGTATCAGCTTCGCAGCCTGCTCCCGAATCGCCTTTACGATCCGCGGATGCGCGTGCCCCAGCGCGTTCACTCCGAGTCCCGAGACAAAATCTAGATATCGCTTGCCGTCGATATCGTAAAGAAACACGCCCTTGCCACGGGTCAGAACAACTGGGTAGCGGCTATAGGTCTGCAGCAAAAACTGACGCTCTCGTTCGGCGATTTGTTCGAAGGTGTCCATAGGAAGATTCGATTTTACCGGAATGAGCGGGTTGAAGTAGATGCGTTTCTCCGGCATAGAGAAGTGGTTGGCCTGGCGGTTTATCAAGGCGTGCACGGGTAGCTTGTTGGAAAGGAACTGAGGCAGGAATTTCGGTGCGGTTGAGAAAGACTTTTGCGAAGTTCAGTTTTTCGTGGAACGTCTCCACTTGCCGTGCAACCAGACGACAATGCCCAGCGCGCATGCCTCGATAGGACCAGGACGGAAGATCTCGAAGCTCCAGACGCCTACATACTCTATGGTCGCAGAGTAGGCGCACCATATCATCCCGCCCGCAGCGATCAGACTTCCCAAGCGCTCTTCCGTCGCAATGCTGAAGAGCGGCTCCTTTTCCTTACGCTTCTGGGCTGGCTTCGGAACGGGAGCGTAGACAGGCTGCTGTGGCAAATCAAGATAGCCCTCGCGTCCGCGGTCCCAGCCGGCATCGTCGTTTTGTTGATATTTGGCCACTAAGCTTACAGTGCATCAAAACCGGTCCGGGCGCATGTTACTGAAGTGACCGCATTCTCAGGTTGAACGGTCCGCTCTCGGTTCAAGGCCAGAGTCTCGGATATCTCATTCCCCATCAATACAGCGGGGCCTGCCCTTCCGGCCGCGTCTTCCACCTGCGATGCACCCACAACCACTGGTCGGGATAGTTCCGCACATAGTCCTCAATCACTCTAGTGAACAGCTGCGTATTCGCGGCGATATCAGCCTCCAGATCGCCCGAGCGAATCAGTTCGAGCGCCGGATCAAATCGTAACCTATATTTCCGCAACGCCGGGTCCCAAATCGTGAACCCCGGAACCACAGCCGCATCCGTGCGTAGAGCAATGCGGGCTAGGCCGCTGGCCGTGCAGGCGGGAATTCCAAAGAAATCCACGAAGATACCCTGGGGCGGCGTCATATTCGTATCCATCAAGATCCCTACAGTCTCCCCCGCCTTCATCGCCGCCAGCAGACCCCGGACGAAATCGTCTTTGGCCACGGTCTTGTTTCCGTGCATGGTGCGGTAGTTCTGCAGCAACCGGTCGAGATACTGGTTGTCCATGGGCCGCATTACTATGTGCAGCCAGTGACCATGCAGGGAGTGAGCAAAGGCCGAGAGTTCCCATCCGCCGAAATGGGCCGTCAAGAACAGGACGCCCTTTCTCCGGGCGTAAGCCCGCTCGTAGTTCTCCAGTCCGTCGTACGTTACTACCTCGTCGATATTCTCCGGCGTGTACTTGGGGAACTGACACAGTTCGGCGAGCTGCCGGCCGAGCGAGGCAAAAACCCCACGCAGAATGCGCGCCCGCTCGGCCTCGCTTTTCTCCGGAAACACCATGGCGAGATTGCGCATCCCGACCTGCCGCAAACGGAAGTGCAGCAGGTAGACCACCTGGGAGATGCCAATGGCGAAAGCGCGCGAGAGGGGACGCGGCATTGCACCCAGGATCTTGATGAACGGCCAGGCGGCCGCGTATTCGAGTTTCCGGCGCATGTAGGGAAGCGTGACCCGATCACCTGGAAAAATGGCGTGTCAAACGATCTGCCGGCTTGGCGATAGCCCTCCCGGCTGTCCGGCCCAAGCGCAACTCGAATGAGTCATCCTATTCATCCACTAGTTCCGAGTCATGCTTCTCAAACACCGCGCGTAACCCCGCGGAAGACCGGTCCATCATCGCCTGAGTTTCCTGGATCAGCGCATAGGTTTTCGAGGTCATCACCAGTACATATCGCACTGGTCCGGGACCCGGATTCCAATACGGATGCGCCGTGCCCGTGGCGCGAATACCACTGAGCCTGAGCGCGCCTCGACCACGTCTTTCCCCACGCGAACACACATTGCGCCTTCCAGGACGTACCCAGTCTCATCGTGATTGTCGTTGTGATGAAGATGAGGCGGAGCGATCCAGCGCGGCGGTCCGGGCGATCCGCCAGCATCCTTCCACTCGGCCACTACGAAGCTGGCGTCCACCGAACCGATGACGTTTCCTGTCAGCGGTGGCGCAATCATTGGGGAACTCATATTCAAAATCGAGCCTGCCGCCTACTTGGCTGCGTCCTGCGCCCAGTTCGCCAGCATCGTCAGGAAGGGATTGGCCGCCGGCGGCGGATCTACCTTGCCGGTCAATGCCGCTTTGAATGTCACCATGTGCCCGTAAAACTCTCGCGTAGCGTCTTTATCCTGCTTAATGACTGCCCCATTCAGGCTCACGCCAGCGAATACTCCGCGGGCACGGGAATAGGTCAACACCTGGGCGCGCATCTTCCAATCGGTGTTGCCTTCGGCGTGACGACCCACCGGGCCTGCAGCCACCGACGCGTCGGCGCCGAGCGCAAACTGGCTCGAGAGAAGATGCTGCATGCCGTCGTTGTTCATGATCAGCATTACCAGGTCGACCGCCTGTCCGCCGATCTGAAAACCAATGCTGCCTCCGGTCGTCATGAAAAACGCCGGCGCGCTCCAACCCTTCGGCGCGCGACAACTCGCCAGCCCGCGGCCGTATTTCGCGCCCACAATGAATCCGCCTTTTAACAGAGACGGAACCACCGCCACGCACTCCGCTTTGCTCAGAATTTCCCGCGGAATTCCAGAGTCGGGAGCCGACTCGATTTGATTCAGCACGTCTGCGGCCGCTTGGACACGGTCGGTGGCCTTCGATTCTTTCGCCTGATCATCCGCGGCAAGAGCCAAGCTGCAGAAAGACAGCAATAGGGTTAGCCGAACAAGGTTTTTCATTGGTCCTCACCACAAAGTTTTGGCTGAAATCTGGCGATTCGATTGTAAATGAAGTCTGCTTTTGGAGGCTGATTCAGAAGGTTCTGGGCGGTAACGTATGCTTGGAGAAAGACCGGAAGGCAGCCGGCCAAAAAGCGAAGAACGAACAAAAAAATGCGGGGCTGAAAGTAGTGACCCTAATCGCCACTCTCAACCCCGTCTCCCAGGTTCTGTGGTAGGTAAGGCAAGTATGCCCCACCCACTAAAGCCCAACAAGATTACGAAAGTAAGGTCTCAGAAGGAACGCCGAACTTGCCAGTAGCGCCGGCATCCTGCCGGCTGTCGGGTGGGCAGGTTGCCCGCGCGGACGCAATCCGTTACTTCGTGGCAACCATCGAATGTGTAATCGCGTGCACCGACAATGCAATCCGGTTCTGCACGCCAACCTTGCGCATCAGTTTCGCCACGTGCGCCTTCACCGTGCGCTCCTCAATCCCTAACTGGGCGCCAATCTCTTTATTCGAGCGGCCCGCCACCAGCATCTCCAGCACTTCTTTCTCGCGGTCAGTGAACGTGACTCGCCCCGCCGGGAAAATCCGGCCGGGAGCCGAGGACACGCGCTCGATGAACATCGACAACACTTTGCGCGGGGCCCATACCGATCCCTGATTCACGATGCGAATCGCCTGCGCGAACTCCGCCGGTGTGGCGGCCTCGTCGACATACCCTTTAGCGCCTGACGCGATCGCTTTCAGAATGGTTTCCTCATCGATCCCGGAACCAGTCACGATAATCCGCAGATCCGGCCGCGTGGCCTTCAGGCTGGCCATCACGTCAAACAAGTTCTGCCCATTACGGTTGCCGAGCAGGATGAGATCAATCGCTTGCAGCGTGCTGATCTCGGGCAGTGCCGCGGAAATAAGCTCGAACTCGGGCTCGGAGTCGAACAAGGCGCGGAACCCAACAAAGCGCAGTGGATCACTTTCCACCACTGCGATTCGGATTACTGGTTTTCTCGCTACTGCTGCTTTCATAGGTATCCCTTATTAGGGTATTAGATTCTGCTACTAGCATAGTTAGAATTCGGCACAATGCAAAGAGATCGTGACCGAAGTGAAATTACGGGAGTAACATGGAAAAACACGCCTGAACGCATCCTGGGCGGCTCATTGTCAGGCAAAGTGGTGGATTCCATCGCGTCCCACCTCAAAAGCCTCATCACACGGAGAAACCGTTCGCATGAACAGTTCGACGCAATCGTGGACTACCCTCGCTGCATTCGTACTCATCTCCTGCTGGTTGCTCGCCCCACCAGCGTCTGCTCAGCAAGGCGAGCCCGGCGCGCCTCACCCCGAGCAAAATGGGTCTTCGACGTACCAGCCCAAATTCCGCGGCGATCCGGCCCGTTCCGACTCCGAATTCGCCGCGCTGGCTTACATGCACGTCGTGATTCGCGCCCAGGGCCAGTTCCAAAGACGATACGACCACTTCGCTACCACGCTCGCCGAGCTCGTGCATTCCGGCACCTTCACCAAGCGCATGGTGAACCCCGACCGTGGCGACTACACAGCGAGCTTCAAGGGCAAAAAGGACAGCTACATCCTTACGATGACCCCGAAGAATCTCGACGCCCAGCACCGTTCGTTCTATGCGGAAGACGACGGCAAAATCCACGGCGACGAAACCAAGGCGGCAGACGGAGGTTCTCCCCTAGTCAAATGACATCCATAGGGACGGTCCCCAATTTCTGCTGGTTCTTTCACCATCATCCGATCACGATCATCCGATCATTGCCAGCCCCGTTGCCCCTGTGTTAGCCTCTTGCTTGAGGAATCACTTTGCATCACAAAGTACCACCGACGGGGCTCGACCGCAACGAAACCGAACTTTACCGACGGCTGGATCCTGGCCGGCTCCCGAACCACATCGCCATCATCATGGACGGCAACGGGCGCTGGGCCAAGCGGCGCCACCTGCCGCGCGTTGCCGGACACCGCTCCGGAGTGACCGCTGTACGCTCGACGGTCGAAACTGCGGCCCGCATCGGCATTCCCGCCCTCACGCTCTACGCATTTTCCGAGGAGAATTGGAAAAAGCGCCCGCAGAGCGAAGTCGACTTCCTGATGGGCCTATTGAGTCGCTACTTGAAGGCGGAGGTTCCTATCCTCAACAAGAACAACATTCGCCTGGAATATATTGGGCGGCAACATGAACTGCCGCCGGACGTACAGGAACGCATGGAGTGGGCGCGTGAGGCGACTTCGCGCAACTCTGGCATGGTGCTCACGCTGGCTCTCAACTACAGCGCCCGCAGCGAATTGGTCGACGCGTTCCGCTCGATCGTGAGCGCGGCTGCGCTGAACGGCGGACTGGATCATCTCGAGATTGATGAGGAGACGGTTGCCCGACATCTGTATACGCGGAATCTACCCGACCCGGACCTTGTAGTTCGGACCTCGGGCGAGATGCGCTTGAGCAATTTCCTGCTCTGGCAACTCGCCTACGCCGAAATCTATGTCACCCCCACTTTATGGCCGGATTTTCGCGGCCTGCACCTGCTAGAAGGCATTGCCGAATACCAGAAGCGAGAGCGCCGTTACGGCGGTTTAAACCACGGCGACGGACAAGCGCATCGGCAGCCTGCCTTGGCGACGACCGGAAAAAAATCCTAGCCCTGCCCTGGGTGGCGTTCAGCCAACGCAAATTCCTCTGTGCCCTCTGTGGTTAAAATCTTCCGTTCGTGCAAAGATCGTAATCCCGTGCTCAAACGCATCGCGACCGCGCTCGTCCTGATTCCGATTGTGCTGGTTCTCATTTTGCGCGCGCCGGTTCCCGCTGTAGCCGTTGTCGCGGCCGTGGTTGCGCTGCTGACCATCCACGAATTCCTGAAACTGACAGAATCTTATGGCGTCAAACCGCTGCGCCTCCCGACCTACATCTACGGTGGAGTCTTCTTTCTGCTGTTGGCTCTCAATGTGGGAAACGAGAAGCCGCTGCTTTCCACCGCGATCTTTGTCTACTGCCTAGGATTTGCAGCGGCGATGGCGCCGTTTGTCGCGCTTAGTATCCTGATGCGGCGGCAAGACCTGTGCAGCGGATATCCGGCGGCAGCAGCGTCGGTGTTCGCGTTCACCTACATCGTGCTGCCGATGGGGATGCTGGTGCAGCTTCGCCAACAATGGGCGGGCGCATTCTATCTGTTGTATTTGCTGCTGGTAGTTTGGGCGGGAGATATTTTCGCATACTTCGTCGGCAAGTCCATCGGTCGGCATTTGATGTCGCCGCGCATCAGTCCGAAGAAGACCTGGGAAGGAGCAGCCGCTTCGCTCGTGGCCAGCGTCGGCGTAGGATGGTCGCTGTTTCATTACGCTCTGCCCTTGAGTTCAGCGTTATTAAGAATCGGCCTGATCCAGCAGCGCGACGGTCTGTTCGGCTTGGAGCAGCCCGCGATGGGCCCGATCATTCTCCTCACCGTCGCGCTCAATGTGGCCGCCCAACTTGGCGATCTGGTGGAGTCGCTCATCAAACGCGGCGCGGACGTGAAAGACTCCGGAACCATTCTTCCTGGTCACGGCGGCATGCTCGATCGCATCGATGCCCTGCTATTCGCCGCTCCGGTCCTGTGGTTCTACACGGCCTGGCGAGTGATGCACTAATCGCCACACCCTTCCCAACTAAGCGCGGTCGAAACGCGTAAAATAAGATGTCTATCCCAGTTCCCGTTTTTGACCGCTTCGTATCAATCATGAAACGCATTGCCATCCTCGGTTCGACGGGCTCGATCGGGCGCAGCACACTCAGTGTGGCCGAATCCTACCCGGACCGTTTTCAGATTGTGGCACTAGCCGCCGGCGGCAATATCGAATCGGCGTTGGAGCAAGCCCAGCGCTGGCATCCGCGGGTGATCTCGATGGCATCGGAGTCCGATGCAGACACTCTACGATCCCGCCTCAAGAAGGAAGGCCTCAGCGAAATCGAAGTCGTGCATGGGGCGGCGGGGACGGTTCGAGTGGCGACACACTCCGAGGTAGACTTCGTCGTCAGCGCCATCGTGGGCGTCGCTGGCCTCGAGGCGACCTACGAGGCAGTGCGCGCCGGCAAGATCCTCGGACTTGCCAACAAAGAATGTCTCGTTGCCGCCGGGGAGTTGATCACCGCTGAGGCTCGCAGGCAGGGCAAGCCTCTGCTCCCCATCGACAGCGAGCACAACGCCGTGCATCAATGCCTGCGTGGCGGGCGCATGGACGAAGTCGAACGCATCTGGCTGACCGCTTCCGGTGGTCCGTTTCTCAACCTGCCACACTCGGAGTTCGCCTCCATCACGGTCGAGCAGGCGCTCAATCATCCCACCTGGAAAATGGGCCGAAGGATCACGATCGACTCTGCCACCCTCATGAACAAAGGGTTTGAGGTGATAGAAGCCTGCAGACTATTTCACATGCCGCCGGAAAAAGTGGAAGTAATTGTCCATCCCCAGTCCACAATCCATTCCATGGTGGAGTTTGTGGATGGCAGCATACTTGCTCAATTCTCCGTGACCGACATGCGCTTGCCGATCCTTTACGCCCTAACATATCCCGAGCGGATTCAGTCGGATATGCGCTTTGCGGTGAGTGACTTGCGTCATCTGGACTTCGCCCCTCCAGACCTGAAAAAATTCCCTTGTCTGCGTCTCGCCTACGAGGCAGCCGAAGCCGGCGGCGCAAAAACGGTGGCGCTGAACGCTGCGGACGAAGTGGCGGTCGCCGCCTTCTTGGAGGGCAGTATCCGCTTCGACGAGATTCCCAGGATTATCGAAAACGTTCTGGCGGAAACCAGCTCAGGGAAGTTGGAGTCGATTGCGAAAGTGTTGGAGGCGGATGCCGAGGCCCGTCGATTGGCAGAAAACAGGGTGTCCAAAAAGAAACAGCCTCGGGCAACATCTTTCGTGTAGTTTTGGAATCTAAACGACTTGGGGAGCGCGCATCTCGATTATGTCTGATTTCTTGACCTCTCTGGTAGCGGTGGTTGCCGTCCTAGGTTTCATGATCCTGATCCACGAGTTCGGCCACTATGCCGTGGCCAAGTGGCTGGGCGTGAGGGTCGAGCAGTTCGCCATCGGATTCGGCAAGCGGCTGATCGGCTTCCGCAAAGGCGACACCGACTATCGAATCAACGCGATCCCGCTCGGTGGCTACGTCAAGATGAGCGGCGAGAATCCGATGGACGAGCGCTCCGACGATCCGCGCGAGTTCATGAATCATCCCCGCTGGCACCGCTTCCTGGTCGCCATTGCCGGGCCGCTGATGAACATCCTGCTGGCGGTCGTTCTGCTCACCGTCGTCTACATGGTGCACTACGAATATCCAGCAGTCTATGACGAGCCGCCTGTCATCGGATGGGTGCTGAAGGACTCAGCCGCGGCCAAAGCTGGCTTCCAAATCGGCGATCGTATTACCCGCATCGATGACGTGGAGAATCCCACCTGGGAGCAGGTCGACCTGAAGGAAGCGTTGAGCCCGGGTCAGCCTCTGAATGTCACCATAGACCGCGAGGGGCGCACCGTCGAAAAGACGATCGTTCCTGAGGCCATGGGCGTCGATCAGATTGGATATGCGGGCTGGGCGCCGAAAGAAGGTGTCGTCACCATCGTAGACCTGGTCGACGGGATGCCGGCCCAGAAGGCGGGATTGAAGGAAGGCGATCAGATTCTGAGAATGGACGACAAGCCGGTGCCTGCACTGGCCGCCATGATCGAGAGCCTGAAGATCACAAAAGACAAGCCGATCGCGATCACCGTCGAGCGCAAGGGCGAGCAGAAGACTTTCAGCGTTCAGCCTGTGCTTACCGATAAGTGGTACCGCATCGGCATCGGCAGCATGCAAATGAAGGTGAAGACGCTTCCCTTCGCGGAAGCCTTGAAGCTCTCGCTGCATGAGAACCGGCAGAACGGATTGCTGATACTTGAACTTGTTAAGAAAATGGCGCAGCGCAAGATTTCTATGCGCTCGATCGAAGGCCCGATCCGAATCGGCCAGGCCGCGGGCGAAGCAGCCCGTCGCAAAGGCTGGACTCCTCTGATGGGATTGACCGCTGCCATCAGTCTGAATCTTGGTATCTTCAACTTGCTGCCGATCCCCATCCTGGATGGCGGCGTCATCTTGTTCCTGCTCATCGAGGGCCTAATGCGCCGGGACATCAGCATGAACATCAAGGAACGCGTGTACCAGGCAGCGTTCGTCTTCCTCGTGCTCTTCGCGGTGATGGTCATCTACAACGACTTGATGAAGACCATTCCGGGGCTCGCCGACAAACTTCCTTAGACAACTCCGACCGAGATGCGAAGCCGGCAGCTGATGTTCAGCCGCCGGCTTGTTGGTTTCCGGTGAGTCTCGTTGAGTCCCTCACCATTACGCACTTCTGCTTTCGCGGTGTGCAGTCTTGTGTGGCGGGAGCAGTCGCCTGGACTTTGGCTGGCAAACCGATGCTCCGGCGCCGCCGGCTGGCGGGCGTTTCACGGCTCGAAGGCCGGCGGCTCCCTGCCCGGCTTGCTTGGTGTGCGCTATCTGAGCAGGCTGAGCCAATGCGTTGAATGGATCATCGCTGGTTACGGCATTCGGCAGACCTTGAAGGGCGCTTTGAAACTTCGACCACGCGTTCCCGCTCTGGTCACCCGTCAGCTTAGCGTAGAGCTGGGCAAGAGTTCCGGAGTCTCCCAATGCCACCATCACCGGGGCAATCTGATCGAGACTGTGCCCCAGGCTCATCAGCCAGGAAAGAAATGCCATGCCGCACCCGATGCTATCGGCGTTCTGGTCCGTTGGGTCCGTCTGGTCGACGAAGTCCGGTTCGCCATCCTGCACCCACTGCGGAGCCGTCGCGAAATCCGACAGCGCATTGTTGCTGACGACCGTGGCGCACCAGCGCGAGAGCGCTTCGCCGGTGCTCAGGCCGCAGAGGTTTCCGTTCATCGAACACTCGCTCAGTTCCGCCTCAAACAACGCGGAGACTCGCGCTGAACTCCCGAACGACGCGTCAACTTCGATCGCCGCTCCGGTGGTGTAATCGCAACCCAGGTGGTCGGCGCCGCCCGTGCCATCCGTGGCGCCGCCGAGGGCAAAGACTATTGCGCTGACCGGGCCGCCAGCGGTGCCAAAGATCGTGTCATTCGCCGTGACCACGCGATCGGCGTCGTTGAGCAGATCCTGGGCATTCTGCAGGCCCGATTGGCCGAGCGACGGATCTACGTATACCGTAACCCGGCCGCTCGGACTGGTTCCCACGAACTGTGAAGTGCCTTTGTAACTGGGCCATGCCGGCGCGGCAGGACCGCTAATATCAACTGGTTTCTTCCCGCTGCGCGGGGCCTTAATGCGGTGATTTGGACTCATAAGAAGAACCTCCATTTCGGACAAATCTATAGTGAGGAATCGAAGCGGCGCGTTGCAGCCCCGTCGTTCAGCCAGAGGTGGGACCGGTCGTTCTTACAGCTGCACTGGAATGGTAAGTCCGATGATTTCACAGTCGCGGAGCGAGAGCAATCCGTTACAGAGTCCGAATCTGACACCGAAGGACACGGGGGCATAGATCGCATAATTTTTTCTGTCGAAGCCTGTAAATCTATGATTCCGTTCAAGTTAGTTCCCAGAGATGCTCTCGCTCGCCGCCACGATGTTGATATGCAAGGACTTACACGGAGAATATTCCGGAATGAGGGGTTAGATGCAAACATCTAGGTCTAGGCGAACTTCCCAGTCTTTCCGTTCTCCTCATTGCTGATTTCGTGCATGATCTCAGTTTGTGCTTTCCATTCTCGCGGTGAAGATTGTTGGTCACAGCAATGACATATTTTTTTTCTGGGGAAAACTGTCGAAAACTCGAAGACCCTTGCCCGAAGAAACGGCAATGCTTGCTAGCCAAGGCCTACGGGTCGCAACGCAAGCGGTATTCGCGTGGTTCCTTTGGCGCTTCGCCAGGGCATGTATTTGCACAGCGGACTATACTGTGGTCGGCATACGGTTCGAGGAGAACATCTTGAGAAAACCCTTAAGAATGCTAGCGGTTTTGTCGGCCTTATTCGCGATGTTCCTCAGCGGAGAGCCGACTCATGCGCAAGCCGACACACTGAAAATCGGGTTTTCGGCAGAGGCGATGAAAGGAGAGCGTTGGCAGACGGACCTGAGTTCTTTTGAGGCGAGGGCTAAACAGTTAGGGGCCAAAGTGATTTCCAGCGATGCTGACGGAGACGATGATCTTCAGTTCCAGCAGGTGAAGGAAATGATCAAGGCAGGCATCCAAGTGCTGGTTTTACTTCCTCGCGATACAACGAAGGCTAGCCGGATGGTTGATGCCGCGAAGTCGGCTCGTATCAAAGTCATCAGCTACGATCGTCTGGTCCAGAACAGCGATGTCGATGTCTACGTCAGTTTTGACCGGGTCGAGATCGGCAGGATGCAGGCGGAATATCTGGCGAAACTTGCGCCCAAAGGAAATTATGTACTGATCGCGGGCTCTCCCGACGACGAAGGCGCCAAGACTCTGCACGACGAACAGATGAACGTCTTGCGGCCATATATTGATCGCGGCGATATTAAAGTGGTCGCCGATGGGTACACCAAAGACTGGCTGTCTTCCGAGGCATACGTTCATATGCTCGAGGCGATTGATTCCGCCAAAGAAAACATCGCTGCAGTTCTTGCTTCGAACGATGCCATGGCGTCAGGCGCGATTCAGGCTCTGCGCGAACATAATTTGGCAGGAAAGGTTTTTGTTTCCGGACAAGATGCAGATTTGGTCGCGATTATATCGATCGCCCAGGGCACGCAAGCGATGACTGTTTACAAGCCCATCCCGGACGAAGCGGCAAGAGCCGCGGAGGCCGCGGTTCACCTGGCGAAGGGGGAAAAGACCGGCGCGCATGGAACGATGAGCAATGGCAAGATCAACGTGCCGACCATCCTGCTGAAGCCGGTGCTGGTCACGAAGGACAATATTAAAACAACGGTCGTCAAAGACGGATTCCAGACGCTGAAAGACATTAACCAGGGGCTGCCGAAGGACGAGCAAATCAATTAGCGCATTTCCTCTTGTTGCCTCTGCTCGGAATGGAGAAAGCGTTCTTTCGTTAAAATAATGGGGAGAAAAGACCGCAATCACTACACCGCAGAAGAGAAAGTGGCCACCCTGAGGCGACACCTCCTAGACAAGGTCCCAGTTTCCGATGTGGGCGGGTTCGGCGTATCCAGGTTTAACCGGCACAACTAAGCGGTAATTCCGGCGTGGAGTCCGGCGTCCTTGGCATCGCGTTGAACGGGCGATGAATAGGTTCCGACCTGGTCGGGTCAACCTGCCATAGACTCGATCGCGCGCCACACGTCTGGAGGGAGGGTCAGTTTGAGGCTGGCGAGATCCTGCTTCATGTGTTCGGGGCTGGAAGTACCGGCTAACGGCAGCACACCGACGGCGCGCGCGAAGCTGAAGACTACCTGCGCTGGCGTAGCATTCAACTGCGCCGCCAGAGCGATCAGCGGAGGATGTTGCAGCACCTCGGGATTCGCAGTGAGCAGCGAAAATCCCTGATAGATAATCTTGCGCTGGTGGCAGAACAGGCGTACTTCACGGTCCCAGCCCAGACGGGCGAAGCAGCGATTTTGCACGAACACGGGAAGTTCGGCGTGGGCGGCCTCCATCTGCTGCAGATGGGACAGTGAAACATTGCTTACACCGAGCAGGCGCGTGCGTCCGGCATCGCGCTCTTTTCTCATCGCGTCCCAGACCTCAGCATCCGTATCGGTCCAGTCGTAGCTCGACGAGGGCCCGTGCAGCACGTAGCTGTCGACATGGTCGGTGGCTAGATGCTCGAGCGAACTGGCTAACGATTGCGCGACCTGTACGGTGACACTGGCGGCGGGATCGTAGGGCAGGCGGTGATCTTGACCTCTCGGGTAGGTAAATTTCGTTTGCAAGAAAAGATCTGCACGGGTTGCTATTCCAGCACGATAGGCAGTCCGAAGGCCTTCGCCGACTCCGGCTTCGTTGTAGTGCCGGCGCTGGTTGGCGGTGTCGACCGCGCGAAAGCCTGCATGCAGTGCGAGTTCGGTGAGGGTTGCGGTGCGGTCTTGCTTCCAGGCCGTGCCGTAGAGAAAATCGGGGATCGGTGGCTCGTCGGTGGGCATCGCGCCATTGTTTCATGAGCGGCGCAATGGAAATTTAAAGGACACTGAGAAAAACAGAGACCCTCGATGAGTGCGATAAAAAGCAGTTGATCGCGCCTTGTGGCGCAGTCACTGGTGCCAGAAACTTGTCGCTGGGCCGCGCTGTTTTGCGCATCAAAACCATTCCTCACGGGGCCAGAGCCATGGCAGCACTGCTCGTCCTCCTCGACAAAGCCGTTAAACTTTTGCTCGCGGCTGCCCAGCACATCGGCGGGTCCCGACCGCCGCAGAACCCCGCCCCTCTAGACATCCATTACCAAGCCATTCGTGCGAGCATGCGAGGGGGTTTTCCACGGAACTGGAGATTGCCGCATGAACGGCGACAATGATTTTTCCCGGCTTCGCCTCTAAGGGCCTAACGCTCTAACAGTGTGCGCACAAGATTGCCTATAGGCCACGGAAAATGATCGATATGGCGCCATTCGATCAAAAAGTTCTTGACAAGAGGGTAATGCTGATGCAATAAAGTGTGTTCCATATTTTAGAGCTGGCCCCTGCAAGCAGCCTCTTTCGAAGGAGTAGGTCATGAACCTGCGCAGTCGCCGGATCAAAATTCTGCTGTTTTTCGCCCTTTTCGCCGCCCTTTCCCCTTCCGCCGTACTGGCTCAGAGTACAAACCGGCAGATTGGCACACAGTTCGAAGTGACAGCGGATCCTCTGGTGCCGCGACCCCACATTCACCCCTGCGTAGTATCGCTCTTTGCGAACGACCAGTTCGCGCACTTTGCCCAATCAACCCAGACTTTCAACTTCACACCTCCTGGAGACTGCACTGGACCGTGGCAGAAAGTGGTGCTGGAGATTAACTTCAGTGAAAACGGCGGCGTTCAGTTTGACCGCACCGCGAGCATGTATCTGGCGAACGCGAACATCTATTTTGGGACGACGCCTGAGCCCTTGGCGACCTTAACCAACACGTGGCATGTCGAGCGCGACGTGACCGACTACAGCTCGCTCATGGCAGTTCCGCAGCAAGGCACGATAGTTCTCGCGAACTGCACGACGGACTGCCCAGCCCCCTTCAACACTACTTTGAACGGAGTTTTCACTGTGAGTGCCGACCTGGAGTTTTATCCTGCGGAGCGCGGTCGGGGCGATGACCGGGGCAGAGCCGACGATCATAAAAGTGAGAGGACACCCGACCAGATCCTTCCGCTCACGCAGCCCAACGGAAATGGAGGCATAAACCTGCCCGCCACCCTGGGGTCGCCGACTGCCCAGTTAGCAACGACGTTCACGCTGCCGACCAACAGTGAGCAGGTTTATCTGGACGTGGTCTCGCAGAGCCAGTCGACGGACGAGCAGTGGTATGCCTGCTTCCCGAACGACCTGGCCAGCATCAACGACCTCTTTGGATGCGGCAACACCGACTTCCGGGAGACTGAGGTTACCATCGATGGCCAGCTGGCCGGCATCGCCCCGGTCTCTCCCTGGGTCTACACAGGATTCCTGCCCGATCAGTGGCAGCCGATGCCCGGGGCGCAGACTCTAGATTTTGTGCCGTATCGCGTGAACCTTACGCCTTTCGCGGGCCTGCTCAGCGATGGTCTACCGCACACGGTGGCGGTGAGCGTATTCAATGATGACGGCTTCTTCTCGGAGACCGCGTCGCTCTTGCTGTTCCTCGATTCCAGCAGTAAGCAAGTTACGGGCGCGGTCACGAAGAATACGCTGACGAGTCCCTCCCCGGTTGTGACCGAAAACCTGCAAGGAACTTCCACCGTCACGGGAACGATTGACGTTCTCTCCAAACGAAATTTCACCATTGCCGGATACGTGAATACGTCCCATGGGAAGGTGACCACTTCCGTGTCGGGACAGCAAGATTTTGCCAGCACACAAAACATCGACTTCGATACGGTCAAACAGACCGTCCTTGATCAAAAGACCGATGTCCAAAACAGCGTTGATTCTACGACCACCGTTTCCTCCGATGAGGGGTCGCTGGTCACGCACGACAAATTCAGCTTCCCGATCAGCGTCGATGTCACTTTTCCCGTCAGCACTTCCCCGTTTGGTCTTACGGTGGCGACCGCGCAGAACTATCAAGCCACGCACCAGGTTTCGCGCGAAGGACATCTCATCCATTCAACGTCGGTGACGAACTCAGTTGCCGCAACCGACGTAAGTCCCGCGGCGAGCTCACAAGACTATCGATTTACTGATTCCGACGGCACGTCGTACCACTGCACCATCGCGGCAGCCAACAACATTTTGACATCGGCGAGTCGGGGGTGCAGGCGGGATCAAGACTAAGAGTTACGCACTTTCTTTTTCCCTTGGATCGCGAGGTCGCGACAACCTTTGCCGCTCCTCGCGGTGTTCCAAGCCGTGCTCTCCACAATCTCCCGTGTCGGTATTCACGGACGCAATTTGCTGAAAACCCGGGTGCTAATCCGTGCCTATAATCGTCATGTTCGGCTCCTCTCTCCCTGGAGCAGACATCAACCGCGAGTCAAAATGGTTTTCCTCGGGCTCATGTGAGCAGTCGCCTGTGCAGCAACAGCTACGCGGCAAGCATGGTTGGCATGATGCAAAGAAAAGCCGCCCGGACGGCGGCTGGAGTGAGTTGGCTGACACACTAGGAGTGCTATTTCGGCGCCCGAACCCCGAACCACGGACCGGGCCAAAACCTCGTCAGGCGTTGCTGCAACCGGCTGCGAACGTTTTGCGGGAGCACGATTTTCAAACTGGAGCGAGTTTCATCTTGATTGGCTTGAACCGTGCAGCCCTGTTCGGTTGAGTGCTCCCCGTCGCAGGGAATCGCTACGATGCCATGTATCTCGCCAGTGGTTAAGTTGTAAGCGCCGCCGACAATCTCCCCTCTGGAGTTGATGGAGTCTGCCTCCACTAAGAACCAAGGAGAGCCCGCAGGAATCAGACTGTTGAGGTCCGTCATCACGCCGTCCTGCCATAGGAAAGCGCGATTGTCGCCGGATTCATCAATCGATGACTCACCAACCACTTGGGTTTTGTCGTTGATGCCAAGGGCATCGCTCCCAACATCTCCGGGAAGGGTGCCGAGATCGGTCATCACACCGTTCCGCCAGAGGAATGCATCTGCGGTCGCGCCGTCCGGCAGGCTGGAACTACCGACCACTTCACGTCGATTATTGATCGCACTCGCAAAGCTCGCCGACCCACCGAGGTTACCGAGGTCGATCGCCTCGCCCTTTTGCCAAAGCAAGGCGTGAAAGTTAGTGCAGGATCCGGAAAATCCGGCGGCTTGGCCACGGTCGTTGATAGCGACTGCAACTCCGGCCTGGTCACCTGAGAACATGGGAAGTGCATGGACTTGGCCATGGTTCCAGAGGACCGGCAGAGCGAATCCTTGCAGGCAGGATGGCAACGGCATGCCGCTCTCCGCTACACCTGCGACTTGACCTCGGTTGTTGATCTGGTTCGCTACACCGTTATTCCCGCCGAGCGTCGGTAGGGTAGTGGCGACTGCGTGGTTCCAAACGACCGGAAGACAAGTATGCCCTGATGGGGGGAGATTGTCGGATGTCGCAAAAAAGCAAAAGGTCTCCCCATCAGGGTCTGGAGTTGAAGTTTCGGCAGCGCCCGCGATCTTGCCGTCCTCGCTGAACAGGGAGAACGACGGTCCGCTGTTTGGCCCGCCCAGCGTGCCGAGGTCCTTGATCACGCCCCGACGCCAAAGAAATGCGTGCACGTCCTGCTCGCCGGGCAAGGTCGAAGAACCAGCGACCCAGCCTTTCTCGTTAATGCCCCCAGCGAAGCTAAATGCGCCGCCTAACGTACCTATATCCGTAACGGTGTAACGAAGATGATGTCTCTTGCCTTTCGGCAGCTGTTCCTGCGCGACGAGCGCTGTGGGAACGGCCAGCAGAGCAAATACCGCTACGGCAAAAATACACAGCAGTTTCATTTGATTTTCCTTCTTGAACGGACGATTCGTGCCCCGGGCGTCGGCGGCGGGTGGGTCAAGACTCAGTGGTCTCAGAAACCAATCTTTGGGGAAAGAAATCAAGGAAAGATACGCCAGAAAGAAGCTCCACACATCTTTCGCAAGTGTGTGCTCAATGAAGATGATTGTCAACGTGCAGTCTTTTGCAGTCTTTTGCAATACAGGATGAGCCTGCAGGAGGGGGCCTGTTTCCAATACAAGGTTTGAATAGTCCTTTTCTAGCCACCCGAATTTCCTTATTTTCTGAAATCCTAGTTTCTTGACGTAGCAGGGTAGCCAGTGCGCTGCGATTCTGGGCGAGGGTCCCGACTCACTAGGTATCGTCGAAATCGAATATCAGCCCGTCTCCATTTCGCAGAAGTGCATGGCAGAAATCGCTACGCACTCGACGCTTACTGGAAGAACACCTATCTACGATGAAGGAGGAGTGTTCTGTGATGGGGCCGGTGAGCACAATCTACTCCAAGAGCCGCAAGACTGTGCTCACCACGCTTTGCCTTATTTCCGTCGCGACTTGGACGCAGTCTCAGAACTCCAGGAGCCCGTCTCATTTGTTATTTGTTATTGGTTTGGGAAGTGCAGTGTCCCTCTTCGATCTGTCAACGTTTTGGCGAGACGAGTGAGTCGGCTCATCTCATTCTGTCGTGTCTTTCCTCGAGCGGCGCAGCTTCAATTCGGGCATGGCTGCCTTCCCGGTGATCCCGGCTAGCAAGCGATCGAGACGACAGGCCGCGGCTCGGAGCGTTTCGACGCACTGGGCTTCTTCGGCCTCGGCGATCTCCTTCAACATCTGATCGAGACGACAGGCCGCGGCTCTCAGCGTCCGGACGTCTTCTTGCGTCACCTCTTTGCGGCGGGCTTGTTCCTCCGCTTGCATGATGCTGGCTATCCGGTATCGCACATCGGCTTGCCGATTATTGTTGGTATCGGTAGACATGGGCCTGCAGCGAAACCCTATCATGGAAGCGAAGAGGCACGCGTCCGGTTTGTTGGACTGGAACCTTCTGAGATAAGGAGATCCGCCCATACCGCTTGATGACGGTTTTTGTGGAGAGCGCCCATGTTTGATGTATGAAACAGGGCTTGGGAGCGGGCATGGCCAATGCCTCTTCCAGCCGGTGAGCGACGAGACTTTATAGCATCCCCGCATCGGCGGGACAAAGCCGATTGTTCGACTTCATCCAGCAGGAAAGAATTCGCGAATAGGCAACACGCTCGTGCTGCTTTTGGCGCCGTCGCCATGCGGGCAATACCGTCTTTTGTTCGTCGGAGCGGCAAATTGCTCATCGTTTGTCAGACGGAGATAAGAACCGAGGAAAGGGCGCTCGCCAGTCAACGAATCTCTTCGCGGATGCTCACTTCCAGACGTTGGTAATAGGAGTCGCAGTAGAAGAGTTGCCTAAGTGGGGCAACTTGTACATGTCTTCGATGGTGCGCAGGACATTGTAGTGAGTGATTGTTTGGCCGTATTTCCCTGGTTTCACCATTGGCCCGACAAAGATGGTGGCGATGTGATTCGGGATGGTGCCCTGGTCTTCGTCCCATGTCACGATCAAAAGGCTGTCGTGCGTGTTCGCCCAGGTCACATAAGCGAGCAGATGTTGTTGCAGCCACGCATCGGCCTGCTGAATCGTCCCGTCATGCATGTCGTGAAGCAAGTTCGGAATGACCCAGGTGACGGCAGGCAGCTTGGTGAAGTCGTTCGGAAAACTCGTGAAAGGCTCATTGTCCTTGGAAATGTCCTTGGAAAAATCCGTCCACGGAGCGTGCTTTCGCGCGTATTCGCCGGACACGCAAGTTTCCGAGCCGACCGATGGCAGTCCTTCCGCATATCCTGTGAATGTCTTGCCTGCTGTGATCAGCTCACTCTCCAGACTTTGGCCCGAGAATGTATGCGGGCAGGAATCGTCCGTAATGCCCTGGGTCCAGCCGGCGAATAGCGCAAGATAGTTGGGCTGGCTGGGGTGCGCAATCCCGTGGGAACCCGTGAATAGCGCGCCCTGCGATGCCAAGGTATTGAGGTATGGAGCTTGTGGCGAACCGATGATCTGCGAGTAGCCGTGGTTCTCTTCCATGACCACGACAACGTGGGCGGGCGTGGGAACTTGTGCAAGAGCGGTTTGACTGGCCAACATGCACACGAACACCAGAACGGTCGACAAGGCTACGGCGGTCTTATTTGCGAGGCTGGGCATGCGTGGACTCCTGAAATGGGACCGGAAGAGCGGACCTGTTATCGAGTCCCTGGTGTGGTCGTCACTACTTATCCCATCAAGCTTAGAGGGGCAACTGCACCGCGTCAATACCACAGGTTCTAAGCCCGATGGATGGGGTTGGAGGATGGAGAGAACAAATCAATTGATCGTAGGCCCGGGCTGATTCTGCCGTGATTCATACCACAGCGCGAGTTCGACGCGATTCCAAAGCCCGAGCTTGTCGTAGATCACTCGCAGGGAGTTCTTCACGTTATTTTCCGTGGTACCGATAGCGTCCGCCACCTCGCGATTCTTCATGCCTTCGGCAACGAGTTGGATGAGTCGGCGTTCACGATCACTGGGGACACGGGTTCCGTAGAGTTCAATTGCAGACATGCTTGCCTCCGGTACAACAGGGTGGCGAGTTTTACTCGCTTGATTCCGCTAAAAATCTCGAAGCGACGAAATAGCGTGTTGAAGTTTGCCTTTACAGTTCTAAGCCCCATCTTTAATTCGCTGGCAATTTCCGCATTCTCACAACCTTGTAACAGCAGCTCAATCAGCTGCTGCTCGCGGCGACGGAGCCTATCTTTTTTTTGATTCATCAATTCCCCTTTTCCATTAGTGCCTTCACGGTTCTCCGGTACCTTCCATATTTAATGTTTGTTAAGTTATAAGTGACCATAAGTGCCGGTCCCTAGGTGAGTCTGTCCATACTTGATCACTTCTGACAATTATTTTGCACACTTTAGGTAGGGGTTTGACAGTAGAGAATGGCGGAACCAGAGGTTAACTAGCCATTTAGTGCCCCTGCACTGCATTGACTTAGACCGTTCGGCATGAATATCTGTGGCGGTGATTTCAGCCATTGGCAGGTTAAGAATGTTCGTGCGTTCTGCGCTGCGCAAGAGAAGAGCTAGTTAACCCTAGTTAACTATCAGCGCGTTATGGACGTTGTCTCGAGCGGAATTACTTATCTAAGTCAAATGCGTGAAGCGAGGGTTGAAGGTTGATTGTAGCAGTGATCCGTCATCACAAGGCTGATCCTAATCGGCGAAATTGCTGACGAGGCCTAAATGATAAGTCTTCTACTCCTGGCGGAGTGCGTTCATCGGGTCGATTTTGGCTGCTCTACGCGCTGGCACGTAACACGCAAGCAATGCCAGCGCTGCCAGTAGCAGTGGCGCACCGATAAGCAAGCGCGGATCGTCGGTCCCAACCTTTAGCGCGTCAACAAAAATGCTCGTTAACCTCGAAAGGATTTTAGCCAGCGCGAAGGCGCCCAAGAAACCGAGGACGGTTCCGGCGGAGACCAGAGCCGTGGCTTCGCGCAGCATGAGCAGCAGCACTTGCCCCTTACGCGCACCCAGTGCCATGCGAATTCCGATCTCCTTGCGCCTTAATGCCACCGCGTAGCCCGTGACGCCAGCGAGTCCGATAGCGGCCAACACCAGGCCGAACAGGCCAATTCCGCTGTAGGTAGTGATAGCGAAACGCTGGAAGGACCGGCTAAGCTCCAAGTGGTCGCTGAGCGTCCGCACATTGAAGATGTTCAGATTCGGATCGAGCACAGCGATCTGGTGCCTAATGGCGCTTAGCACATCCGTCCCCACGTCCGACCGCACCATAATGGTCATGCCATCGGCTGGCGGCCGCGCAAAATTGCGCTGCGTCAGCGGTAAGTAAATCAAGGATTGGCTGATTCCTACGCCGTTCTTCAAATCGCCTACCACGCCGACCACTTCGTAGGATCGCTGGTCGTCCCGAACGGGTTTGCCGATCGCACTGCCATTTCCAAAAAATCCGCGTGCGGCGCTCTCATTCAGCACGACAGGCAAGGACTTCGATCCGTCAGGCTGATTTCGTTGATCGAGCCGTGGGTGATCCAGGTCCCGCTGGTCCAGTTCCACGAATTCTCGACCGGCCAGTAGCGGCTCGCTTAGCGCCGCAAAATAGCCCGCGCCCACCCACTCCCTGATCACCGGCTGTTGTACTGCTGGCGCCCCCGGCGACTCTTGCGCAGTCCATTGCTTAGCTTCATCTTCATCTTCAAGCGAAAAAGGCGCCTGCGCCGCCAGGGCGACGCTTCGCACCGTGCCGGCGGTCTTGAGCTGGTCGGGAATTCTCTCGAATAGAGCTTGCGCTTTATCCGGCGCGTAGCCATCCCGCGCCGGATCGATGGAAAGCAGATACATCGTATGTGGATCGAATTTTGTTTGGACGCTGCTCACGACGTTAAATCCCATTACGAGGAACCCGGTGATCAGCAGCAGCATGAGGGACACCGCAACCTGGACCACGATCAGCAAGTTGCGGAGACCGAAGCGCCGGTAACCAGGTAACTGAAGCGCCGAGCCTTCTTTGAGCGCCGGGGCCAGATCGGCTTTCGTCGCCCGCAGGGCAGGCACCAAGCTAAATCCGACGCCACCCACGATCGCGAGGGCGAACACAAAAATGGCTGCGTGCCAATCCAGAGTTGACTCGGGTTCAACAGGCACCGCCGTCGGAAGAGTGAATTTAGATCTCAATATAGACAAGCCATACGCCAGCGCGAATCCTGCGACGCCGCCCAAAAGGGAGAGCAAAATGCCTTCACTTATCATTTGCCGGACAAGACGAAAACGGCTGGCCCCAATCGACAGGCGAACGGCCAATTCTTTTCGGCGATTGGCTCCGCGCGCGAGCAGCATGTTTGCCAGATTCATGCACGCGATGGTCATAATCAGCCCCATGAGCACGACAAAGAAGCCGATCAGCGCGGACTTCACATTCCGGGGAAGCGGCACCATGGTTCCGGCCGAAAGAAGGGTCACGCGTCTGCCGTTGTCTTTGTCCGAGCGCACTGGAGCAAAACGATCCTGCTCGTCAAGACGACGGGTAATCGCGTCGAGAGCGGCTTCCGCGGACTCCAGGGCGACGTGGGGCGCCAGGCACATCATGGCGAAGAACTCCCGTGCATTGCGCTGATGCAAAACGTCGTTGGCAAGCTCAGGTGCGAGCGCGGGCGGCGCCGTGACCGGTACAAACAGCTCTGCTGGATTTATGGAAAGAGCACCATTGAAACCCTTCGGAGTAACCCCCACGATGGTCGCGGGTTGCCCGTTCAGGCGGAGCGTTTGCCCCACCACGTCGGGACTCGAGTTGAGACGATTGCGCCAGAAACGATCGCTGATCACTACCACGGGTGCGTCGCCGGACTTGTCAAGTTCGGCGCCGAGCACTCGTCCGATCTGCGATGGGACGCCGAGCACGGAAAAATAATCTGCGGAAACCAGTTGCCCGAAGACGCGCTGCGGTTTGTCATTCCCGTTATCCTGGAAAGTGACATTGAACGGAACTCCGGTCTGAAATGCGGCAACCCCGCTGAACAGGCTCTTTTGATCCCGATATTGTTCGATGGAGTAATACGACACAGGCTTTTCAGGCATCACCAAACGTTCAGCATTCGCCGCTGCCGGCAACTCCCGAAAGATAGACTGCCATTTCGAGCTGAACAGGTTCGTGGTCAACCCCATTCCGAGTCCCATCGAAATAATGCCCACCAGCGCGAAGCCTGGCGACTTGATCAGAGCCCGCATCGCATACCGCATATCGCGGCGCATTTCGCTCAGGTATTCGAGCGGAACCCGAACCGCAATGTCCGCGACCAGGCGTATCAGCCCAATGGCGCCATGCCTTTGGGCAATGTCGCCGACGACGTCCTCGCCGAGTTGCACCACCTCGGCGCCGTAGGCCATTTTGAATTCCTGAGGAAATGCCCGTGCCAAAAGCCGGTAAATACGCCATGCGATATTCATTGCGTCACCATGACTTGCTTTTGAATGATGCGAACCAGTTCCTGTAGCCGCTCGCACTCCGCGCTGAGCGCACGCTTGCCAAGGGGCGTGAGCCGGTAATAGCGGCGGCGCGCGTCATCCAATTCCGGCGCGGGCCGTACGTCGGACTCCTCGATCAGTTCTGCCTCGATCAGGCGCTTGATCGTGCCATACAGTGTCGCCGGCCACAACCGCACTTTTCCCTCCGTGCGAGTCAGGACTTCCTGCATGATTCCGTAGCCATGCTGTTCCCCACCCGCAAGCGAGAGCATGATGTGAAACCACTGGGTCTTGAGCGGGATGAATTCTTGAGGATCGGTTTTTTTCATACGGACAGCATATATATATTAAACGATATATATATGTCAACGACTATATACTCAGGACTCTTGTGACCGAATCTTCAATAAGCGGCGAGTCCGGGACTATAATCGCGACGCCATCGCCGACGAGTTCCCTCAACGTCGCAACAAAACCCTGGGGGTGACGCATGCCCGTCAAGCAAGGAAGCCTTGAACTGCTCGAGCATCCCGCATCGAAAGAACTCCTGCAATCGAAGATTCCGGCTCGCCTAGCCTATGTCTGGACCGATGGCACGCCCCGGGTGGTTCCGATCTGGTTCCACTGGAGCGGGCGAGAAATCGTGATGGCGACTCCCTCAAAGGCTCCGAAGCTGAAGGGGCTGGCGAAGAATCCGAAGGTGGCGCTCACGATTGATGAGAACACCTTTCCGCATAAGGTGCTGCTGGTGCGCGGCTCGGTGCGACTGGAAACGGTGAATGGCGTGGTGCCTGAATACGCGATGGCTGCAGAACGCTACTTCGGACCCGAGCAGGGAAAAGCCTGGGCTGGACAAATGGCGTCGATGGTGAAGGATCAGGGTATGGTGCGAATCACGATCACGCCGGAGTGGGTGGGCCTGCTCGACTTTCAGACCCGGTTTCCGAGCGCACTTCCGCTGTGAGTAGTCGTGAGATGCAGGCTTTGTCGCAGTCCCTGCTTGCTGTGTGAGCACTCAGGCTGCATACTCAGGCCACTGAGCGCGGGTTGGTTCCAAGATCTGAATCGGATGGACTAAAACTAAAGCGCAGAGTTGGAAATCGAGTGTCAGCATCTCAAAAAGGCTCTTGCCTCCTTGGAAAGGTCTTACCACATCACTCTTGAAGTTTTAGGCGAAGCGCTTGGCCTCAAGACTCACGAGATCGAAGGACCTTCGAAGCGAGTGACGGTGTTCACAATTTGCATCGCCCGTGCCATGGGCCTTTCGCGCGAGCATATAAACCCGATTGCTCGCGGAGCGAGTCTTCCATGACGTAGGGAAGATGGCGATCCCCGACCGCATTCTCCGAAAGCCCGTCCCCTGACGCCGGACGAAACCGCAATCATGCGCCAGCACTGGCATTCGCCGTTATGAACTGGTGCACGAAATTCCATTTCTTGCCGACGCTGCCGAGATTGTTTACTCCCACCACGAACGGTACGACGGCGCTGGTTATCCCCGTGGATTTTCCCTGCCAGACAACGTATGGTTGGACCTAACCAAAGAAATCCAGTCGGAAGCGTCGAAGCGGATGCAATCTCCACTACCAACGATGCAGCAGGGTGCTCGCATATTGATCTGTTCCCTGTCGTAAAGGGTGCTAGCAAGCGTGTGGGATTGGCTTGTTCGAGCCTAGCGCAATTGAGCGGTTCTCAGCTTGACGTAGCGGAAGAATCGTGGGGTGCCTCGATGTTGCCAGTATTTCAGGTCATAGGACTCGACTCGAAGTCCCGAGCGCGTGGCGCCGAAGAAAGTATGTTGCGCGGGATTGACCATAATGGCAGCATGGCCACGCCATACGGCCAAGTCTCCAGGTTGCGGGTGGCTGACGCGGCGAAAGTTCTCGGTGCCGTCATAGAGCTCGGTGGAGTCGGCATAGCGGTAGGGAAAGCCGGCTTGCTGGTAGATGGCGTGAACTACGTGAGAACAGTCCCCGCGCGGGCGCGAAGATTTGCGGGACTTCAGTGCGACGCGTGTAATGACTCGGCCTTCGTCGGGGCTGACGAGGTGCGATGAAATGGTTGTTGAGACGGGTTGCGCTGATGGCTCGACAGCCGGCTGGTTCTGGGAGGTCTCGGCAGTCGATTGCATTGAGCGCTGTCCCCACGCTGGCACGGTGAGCACACACAGAACCGCGGTCCAGAAAACGTGTTTTGCGTGGGCGCGGACCATACTTGACGGTTTTACCGCAATCATAGGAATGAGAGCAGGTTACATCAGGGTCACAAACATTCGTACCCGGTAAAACCCTTAGCCACCGATTGCAAGGCCTTTAGCGCTTTGGTACCGCAGCGGTGGCGGACTGGGCCAAAAGCCCGGTTTTTACGTGGTAAAATAGAGCTTCCCATATGGCCAATATTCAACGCAGGAAGACCGTGACCGCCGTTGTCGGAGGTGTCCGCGTAGGGTCGGATGCACCGATTGTGGTGCAGTCGATGACCAACACCGATACCGCCGACATCGCTTCGACCGTGCAACAGGTGGCGGCGCTGGCCCGCGCCGGGTCGGAACTGGTGCGCGTCACCGTCAACAACGACGAAGCCGCCGCGGCCGTTCCCCACATTGTCGAGCAGCTCGATAAGCAAGGCATCCGCGTACCCATCATCGGCGACTTTCACTACAACGGCCATCTTCTGCTGACCAAATATCCGGAGTGCGCGCGCGATTTGGCCAAGTACCGCATCAATCCCGGCAACGTAGGCATCGGCCGCAAGGACGATTCCAATTTCCGCACTATGATCGAGGTCGCGGTGAAGTACCAGAAGCCAGTACGCATCGGCGTGAACTGGGGATCGCTGGACCAGTCGCTGCTCACCCGCATGATGGATGAGAACTCGCGCCTCGACGAACCGAAAGATGCTCGCGAAGTCACGATGGAAGCGATGGTGGTGAGCGCGCTCGATTCGGCAGATCTGGCGCAGCAATTCGGCTTGCGCCCCGACCAGATTATTCTCAGTGCGAAGGTAAGCGGCGTGCAGGATTTGATCGACGTGTACCGCGCCCTGGCGGCTCGTTGTGAATATCCGCTGCATCTTGGACTCACCGAAGCGGGCATGGGCGCGAAAGGCGTGGTCGCATCGAGCGCCGCTATGGGAGTTGTGCTGCAAGAAGGCATTGGCGACACAATTCGAGTCTCGCTCACTCCTGCGCCTGGCGGCGACCGCACCGAAGAAGTGCGCGTCGGACAGCAGATTCTGCAATCGATGGGCATTCGCAGCTTCACGCCGCAAGTCACCGCGTGCCCGGGCTGCGGACGCACGACCAGCACTTTCTTCCAGGAGATGGCCGAGCAGATCCAGTCTTACCTGCGCGAGCAAATGCCATCCTGGAAAGGCCGCTACGTCGGTGTTGAAGAGATGAAGCTCGCCGTGATGGGCTGCGTGGTCAACGGTCCGGGCGAATCGAAGCACGCCAACATCGGTATTTCCCTGCCCGGCACGTTCGAGGAACCGAAGGCCCCGGTCTATGTCGACGGACGTTTGTTCACTACGCTGAAGGGCGATCGCATTGTCGCGGAGTTCATCGGGATTCTCGACGAATACGTCGACTCGCACTACGCCGCAAGAGAAGCGGTGAAGGAAGAGTTTCCCGTCAAAGTCTAGATCATAAGTCCTGGACGGCACCGCCGAAGATGCGGTGGCATCTCTTGATAGCTTGAGTGTAACTCTCGTGCAGAAAGACGACTTAGTCCGACCGGCACCGGCGCGGTTTCAGCGATGATGTTCCAACGCTCGTAACCGTTAGGCTTAATCCCGACTCCTGCCTTTGACGGAATCCCCGCAACATTCCTGACTGGCGTGAACATTTCGAGTAATGAGACGGCCCTGAACCAATCAGATCTTGTGCTGGCACGAGGGAATGCCTCAACCTAAGGCATCATGCGATTTCATCAGGCAAGCACCCATTTCTCGAACACCACGCTCGCGCTCAAGGTTTTATCAACACTGGCATCGCTTAGCGTGATGCTCGCATTCAGCGCCGCCGCCAGTGCAGCGGCAACTGGAAATTTCGACGGTCCCGCGGAGCTTCCGCGGGTTTATGTCCAGACCGATTTGGCCCACACGCCTGCGCCTGGAACGGTGATCTCCGTGCCCAGCGGCGGAAATTTTCAGGAGGCGTTGAACAACGCCAACTGCGGCGACACGATCAAACTGCAGGCTGGAGCAACGTTTGCTGGAACCTTCGTCGTGCCCGCCCGGCCTTGCGACGACTCGCACTGGATCATTGTGCGAACCAGCGCGCCAGACAGCAGCCTCCCGCCAGAGGGCACGCGGATTTCTCCCTGTTACGCGGGCGTTACTGCCCTTCCCGGCCGCCCCGCCTTCCATTGCACCACCACCAAGAATGTCCTGGCCAAGCTTCAAATTCTGCGTACCGGAAGCAGTGGGCCCCTGCTGATGCAGAATGGCGCCAGCCATTACCGCTTCATCGGCCTGGAGATCACCCGCACCCATTCCTCCGGAATTGTCTACAACCTGGTGGTGAATGAGGGCACCGGGGCTTCAGACCACATTATCTTCGATCGCAGCTGGCTTCATGGTACGGCGCAAGATGATACCGCGCGCGGCATCATGCTGATGGCATCGCGCTATGCCGGCGTGGTCGATTCGTATCTTTCCGATTTCCATTGCGTCTGGAAATCGGGTGCGTGCGTGGATTCTCAGGCGATTGCCGGAGGTCTTGGCAGCAAACCGATGGGTCCATTCAAGATCGTAAACAACTTCCTGGAAGCCGCCAGTGAGAACATTCTGTTTGGTGGCGGAGCGGCGACAGTCACTCCCGCTGATCTCGAAATCCGTCGCAACCACATGTTCAAGCCCATGATCTGGAAGCAAGGCCAGCCCGGTTATGTCGGAGGGGCTGACGGGAATCCGTTTGTCGTAAAAAACCTGTTGGAGCTTAAGAACGCGCAGCGCGTTCTATTTGAAGCGAACGTGTTGGAAAACACTTGGGGCGGATTCTCCCAGGCCGGCTTTGGCATTCTCGTGACCCCGAAAAACCAGGCCAGCGGCCAGGCCAACGTTTGTCCAGCCTGCCAGGTCACAGACGTGACCATTCGCAACGTCACCATCAGCCACGTGGGCGATGGTCTTTGTATCGCGAACGCGCTGTCTGACTCTGGAGGTTTACCTAAGGCTGGCCTTCGCTACAGCATTCATGACGTCATCATCGACGATCTGAATGCAGCAAAATACGGGGGGAACGGCACATTCGCTCAGGTCTCCATGGACAAAGGAGTACCCGTGCTGCAAGATGTCACGATTAATCACGTCACAGCTTTTCCATCCAATGCCATGCTGGTCTTGGGCGACGACATCAAGGTGAATCCGCCCATGAACAATTTTGTATTCACCAACAATATCGTCAACGGGCCCTATCCGGTTTTGACGACTGGCGGGGGTCCGGTGAACTGCGCCTATTACAATACGCCACTGATTGCGCTGGGCGCCTGTTTCGAGCCGTACACTTTCTCGCACAACGCCGTTATCGCTACGAGGACAAATTTCCCTCCCAGCAAATTTCCCTCTGAGAATTTCTTTCCGGCTACTGCCGCAGGCGTCGATTTCGTCAACTACAACGGCGGCAACGGCGGGGACTACCATCTGCAGAGCTCTAGTCCGTACAAGAATGCAGCAATGGATGGCAAGGATCTGGGAGCCGATGTAAGTGGCCTGATGTCGGCGATTGCCGGCGTCAAATAGAGCGCACTGCCACAGTTTCGGATCCCTGAGGGGCACCCCTAAACCGGGTGCCCTTCGTTTTTGTCGCAACAGCGCGCGCTTACCGACCGGAGAATGAAACAAGCGCGACGAATTCCACCGAAGCTGTCTCAGAACTTGAAGCCTCACGTCCTCGCCTGACCGTTTGAAAACTGCGCCGTTTGGGCCTTCCACTTCTGCCGTCCCAACCACTGCGGACGAGAGCCTCGTTGACAAGCTCTGCCCCCGATGGAATAATCCGCCGCACGAAGTTCCACCCTAACTAAACCTGTACCCATCAGAAATTCGGCCCGAGCGTTGTTTGGAAACAACAAGGAGACTACGATGAATCTGTTAGTGCGCACCGCTTCCCTCTGCCTGCTCGCCGCTTTGCTTACGGCGCCTGGTTTTGCTCAGAAACCACACTTTAAAGATCTCGACGGACTTGCTCAGTACTTTCAAAAAAACCACAAGGCACCCTTTGATCGCGACAGTGTGCGCATGCCTCCAGTCGGAGCGGCAGCCATCGCAAAGGGTGCGGCCCGCGCTACGCGCTTGAACGCCGCCGTCAAGGGCACAAATGTCAAGGTAAACCAGGACCGGAACCCCTGGCCCAAGGCCGAAATCGGCTCCTCAGTCGATCCACTGACGGGCAAGACTTACGTGGTCATGTCCAACGACTTCCGCGAGAACTGGGACCACATGTTCTACCATGTGTCCACCAACAGCGGAAAACTGTGGACTGATGATTCCATGGTGGGCGGTGCTGACCCGGCCACCGGCTTTGTGCCCCTCACTTTTCAAAGTGATCCCGGAGTCGCCCTGGACGGATTGGGACACAGTTATCTTTCCACCATTACCGGAAACTCGATTTTCGACTTCACCAGCGGGTACGAGAATTTCGACACTGAAATTGAAGTCGCGGAAGGGTTCGGGAATGGAACTTATACACTCCCTCTGCCTACACCGATTGATGATCAACCGTGCAACGGCCTGCTCAGCGGTACGATCACCTGCAACGCCCAGCTCGACAAGCCGCTGATCACAGTGGACAACGTCGCCACGAGCTCAAACAACGGAACCGTCTACGTGTACTACACACTGTTTTGCGGTTCCACTGCCTGCACCGACGGCAGCGCGGTCGCACCAGCGTTTTCATCGGTAATCCTTGAATCGCACTCGGCCGGAGTGGGTCTGCCGTTCTCCCCGCCTGCACTGGTTAGCGGCAAACTCGTCAACACGCAGTTCTCGAGCCTGGTCGTCGACAGCCACGGCACGCCGCACATCTTCTTCGACGACTTCACCCACCCGCAGATCATGATGTACGAATCGACCTTGACCGGCAGCAGTTGGGTGGTTACGCCGACGCCTGTTGCCACCTTCTCGTTCATTAATCTGGGCAGTCCCAACTGGGCATTCCGTAGCTCTGGGACCGTTGCGCCGGGTTGCGGGATTCATATGGACACCGCGTACTGCGCTTTCTCCGCCAACCAGATTGCAGGCGGCAAGGCGGAAGGCGGCGTCAGCGTCTACGTTGCGGTTGTCGATACCCTCAGCGGTTTGTCCGCCGTCCACCGGGTCAACAACGACCCTTTCGGAACGGGCAAGGATCATTTCTTCCCGTGGGCCGCGCCTAAGTCAGACGGATCCGTCTATGTCGGCTGGTATGACGACCGAAAGGACCCATTCAACACCTTGGTGGGTTATTGGGTCGGCAAGTCCATCGATGGCGGCAGCACGTTCGCCACCCAAAAGCAGGTCAGCGACGTCACTTTCAACCCGTGCGTCGGCTTCCCCGGCTGCGGATTCTTCGGTGATTACACGCAACTGGTCGCCGGGCCGGACGGCATCGTTCACGCAGCCTGGTCCGACACGCGTGACGACGCCAGCATGCAAATCTACTCACAATCGATTGCTTGGTAGCGAAGCTTTTTATCTCCCTCTCAATGCCTGCGGTGATCGTCACCGCAGGCTTTTCTGTTAATCCGGCAGCGGCACAACCGACGGAATCGGTTCCTGAACCCTGAAAACATCGGGCCCATCGAGCCCCATCGAGCCCCCATCGAGCCCACTAGTGAGGGACAAACTGCAAACTCTGTGATAAACTCTCGCGCAATTCCGACCGGTTGGGGATTTCTCTTCATGAAAGGAGCGGACCACGAAGCTGGTATTGCTGCAACGTTTATCGTCCCCGAAAGCGGTGCTAGTCCCAGACAGTTTCAAGACTAACTTTCGTGCATTGAACGGAGTCTACCCATGATTAAATCCATCGCCGTCGTCGTCGGCAGCTACGTCCTCTCTGTTGTTCTTGTGGTCGCAACGGATCCGTTGCTTTCCCGCCTTTTCCCGGGCGATTTCGTTAAGGGTCGTATCCCATCCGATAGGGCTCTCATGGCGAGCACCGGGCTCTTCGTAGTCGTCTCAATACTTTGTGCCTGGCTCTGCGCCCGCCTCACTCCGGGCCGCGCCGCGCGACACGTGCTCTGGTTTTTTGTCCTTGGCGAAGTGATGGGTGTCGCTGCAATTATTCCCAACTGGAGCAAGGGCTGGCCTCACTGGTACTGGTTGTCCTGGCTGCTTACTTGGCCGGTCAGTTGCTGGATCGGTCTGCTAGTTGCCGGACGCCGGACTGGTCAGCAGCCTGCGCAATCGGTGAGCACAGTGAGATAGTTAGCGGGGTCAGGGAGCGGGAACCATGACCCACGCCCTGCATGACGACTGGTGGTCTTCTTTGATCAGGGTGGATATGTCAGTCAGGCCTGCTAGCCCGTCGGATTGCGACCAACTTGCTCGCATGCGGCACGCATTGTGGGCTGACAGTACCGCTGAAGAACATGCCCGGGAACTCATAGCGATTCTGGAAGGCCAGGCTTCTTCGCCGAGCCCCACCGTGACTTTGGTCGCTGAGGCTGGTGATCAAAAGCTCCTTGGCTTCCTCGAAGCTGGGCTGCGTTCACATGCGGACGGCTGCGATCCGTCGCACCCCGTGGGATTCATCGAAGGTTGGTACGTTGCTGAAAACCATCGACAGCAAGGCGTAGGCGGAAAGCTGTTGGCAGCGGCGGAAGAATGGGCCCGCGTCCATGGGTGCGTAGAGATGGCGTCCGATACATGGATCGGCAATGAGATATCCCAA
>Ga0209380_10000142_pt1 | contig 45490 bp, 31 predicted proteins | sample HubBroMetageWFT6_FD_188347 | JGI IMG/M metagenome (GOLD analysis project Ga0209380, IMG submission 188347) | Warmed and freeze-thawed soil microbial communities from the Hubbard Brook experimental Forest, New Hampshire - Hubbard Brook CCASE Soil... | ecosystem: Environmental > Terrestrial >...
AGGAACGACCACAAAACAAGAAAGAACAGCCGGTAGGGTTACATTTTGATTTTGCAAGACGATTACCTCAAAGTTACATTCTTAAATTGCTTGACAGGTACCCCACATACTCGTCATCCTCGTCTCCTCGTAAAATTCCGGGAAAGCGCGTACCCGGCCCAATCTCCTCTCGAACCAACAAAACCCAAGTGTGGATCCCTGCCGATCCATCAGTACAATACTTTCTGGCCGGCATGCGTTCTCTCCTTCTTACGCTCGCCCTCGTCTGCACGGCGGCGGCTCAGTCCGCTACCACCTCCACCATTACCGTCACCGACGAAAACGGCGTTGCCGTACCTTCCGCCCGTATTTTCCTGCAATCCCCGACTTTAGCTGTCCTCCACTGCCAGACCGACTTCAGCGGACGCTGCCCCTTGCTATCGCTTCCCTCAGGAACCTATCAACTCCGTGTCGAAAAAGAGGGATTCTACGCACTCGAGGAACCCGGCGCGCAGATCACGCCCGGCTCCAGCATCGAGGTGTCCATCTCCCATCAGCAGGAAGTTCGCGAGATCATGGATGTGCACGAATCTCCACCTGCCATCGATCCCGCGCAGGTCTCCGCCCAAGAAACCATCAGCGGCCTCGACATCATTAACATCGTCTACTCCGGGACTCACGACTTTCGCAATGTCCTGAACTTCATTCCCGGCGTCGTGCAAGATCAATATGGGCAGCCGCACATTGCCGGAGCCCAAACCTACCAGACGCTGACCCTGCTCGACGGCTTCAACGTCACTCAACCCGCCAACGGACAACTGTTAATCCGCGTCAGCACCGATGCTTTCCGCTCCATCCAGGTCGAACCCTCTCGCGAACCCGCCGAAGCCGGGAAAGGATCCGGCGGCCTTCTCAGCCTCAACACCGGAATCGGCGACGACCACTTCCGCTTCGCCGCCACCGATTTCATCCCTTCCCTGCAAAACAAGCACGGATGGCGTTTTGACCAGTTCCTTCCGCGCTTTACTTTCTCCGGCCCGGTCGAAAAGGGAAAGGTCTGGTTCTATAACGCGTTCGACGGCGAATACGATAACCTCGTTTACACCGCGCTTCCGGTAAACGCGGACAACGATTACATCTGGCGCCTCGGCAATCTCACCAAGCTTCAGACCAATATCACCGCTCGCAACATTCTTACCGGCAGCTTTCTCGCCAACTACCTTCACGACCAGTATGCGTTCTTATCGCCCCAGAGCCCGCAGCTGTCAAATCCCAAAGACGTTGAGACCGCCTACGTGGCCAGCGCCAAAGACCAGCACTACTTCGCCGGAGGCCAACTCCTCGAGACCGGACTCGCCTTCGTCGAGTACAGCTCGGAACTCAATCCCTACGGGTCTCTTCCCTACTTCCTCAATCCCAGCACGGCTGGCGGAAGCTACTACCTCGACGACGACACTCATGCCCGCCGGTGGCAAGCAATCTCCAATCTGTTTCTTCCGCCCCGCCAGTGGCATGGCAGCCACGATTTCAAAGTCGGCGGCGATCTCGACCGAATTTCCTACGACGCGCAATTCGCCCGCCAGCCGATTTCATTCCTGAGCGGAACCAACACGCTGATTTCCTCCGACTTGTGCCTCAGCGCGCCCCGGAACGCGAACTTCCCGTGCACCCGCTACTCCAGCTTCAGTGCTGCCCCGCGGCATCAGCAGTACAACACCGAAACCAGCGCCTATGCCGAAGACCGCTGGCTCCTCACCAATCGTCTCTTGATCGCGCCCGGCATCCGCCTTGATTGGGATGAGATTGTTCGCCACGCCGTCATCTCCCCGCGACTCGCCGGAACCTACGTCTTCGACAGCTCCGGCAACACAAAACTCTCCGCCGGAATCGGCCTCGTCTACGATGCGACTCCCATCTACCTGATTGCACGCCCTTACGCCGGAACGCGCCAAGACACGTTCTACTCGATCCCCAACCCTGTCTGCACCGTAAACTGCGTCACTACCACCGGCCCGGTTGAAACCAACTTCACAGTCAACAGCGGCAGGCTCCAGGTCCCTCGCTTCATCAACTGGAGCCTCGCCCTGGAAAAGAAACTCCCCGCCTCGGTCTATCTGAAAGCCGAATTCCTCGACCGCCGCGGCACTCGCGGTTTCGTTTATGACACTCCGGGGATCGCCACCACCGGCGACTTCTTGCTGTACAACACGCGCGACGACCACTACGAGGCTGTTCAATTCACGCTTCGCCACAACTTTCGCGAGAGCTACATGCTGATGGGCTCCTACACTCGGTCCAGCTCCCGCACCAATCAAGCCCTCGACTTTAATGTCGACAGCCCTATCCTCAGCCGGCAGCAACCAGGCCCATATCGCTGGGATACTCCCGACCGTTTCCTTTCCTGGGGATACTTCCCTTTGTTCCAACTCCCGGTCGTCCATCAACTGGAAGTCGCCTACTCGCTCGAAGCCCGCACCGGATTCCCTTTCAATCTCCTCACCGACCAGCAACAACTCACCGGCAAACCCGGAGCCCAGCGTTTTCCCGACTATATTTCCCTGAACCTCCAACTCGAAAAACGCTTTCATCTCTTCGGCTACTATCTCGCGGTCCGGGGCGGCTTCGACAACATCACCGGCCGCTGCAACCCGTACGTCGTCAACAACGTCATCGACTCGTCGCATCCCCAAGCCACATTCACCGCCTGCCAAGGCCGCGCCTTCACCTCAAGAATCCGCCTCCTCGGCCGCAAATAAAATCTGTCACTCCGGTAACAACCTGTGATGAAGTAACAATCGCTCCTTCCGACAAGAAACTCTTGTCATTCCGAGCGAAGTCGAAGAACCAGCTTGCCCGCGCGAGTGGCACGCCTCCAGCGTCGCCACATCGTCCGGCGATATAATCACTTGCATCAAAATGCCGCTTCTCGTCATCTGAAAAACTTGGAGGACAAATCATGGCTCACGAACTACCCCCGTTACCGTACGGATACGACGCACTCGAACCCACCATCGATAAGCAGACGATGACCTTGCACCACGATATGCATCACGGTGCCTATGTGAAGAATCTGAACGCCGCCCTCGAGAAGCATCCGGAGCTGGCCAGCAAGTCCGCTGAAGATCTGATCCGCGACCTCAGCGCGATTCCCGAAGACATCCGCCCCGCCGTCCGCAACAACGGCGGAGGCCACGTCAACCACAGCATGTTCTGGAAGATCATGAAGCCCAAAGGTGGAGGCGACCCGAACGGCCCGATCGCCGAAGTGATCACCAAAGCCTTCGGCAACTTCAAGGATTTTCAAACCAAGTTCAACGATGCCGGAGTAAAACAATTCGGCAGCGGATGGGTTTGGCTGGCGGGCAAAACCTCCGGCGAAGTGCAAATCCTTAGCACTCCGAACCAGGACAACCCGCTTTCCCAAGGCCTGTTTCCGATCTTCGGCAATGACGTCTGGGAGCACGCCTATTACCTCAAATACAACAACCGACGCCCGGAATATCTCGCCGCCTGGTGGAACGTCGTCAACTGGGACGAAATCAACAAACGCTATGCCGCTTTCAAGTCCGGCAAAACCGTGAACGAGCCCGCAATGGCACATCGCTAGAACCAGGTGGCGACTGCCGCCTCGGCTTCCTGGCGAATTAAGAGCGCGAAACTAAAGGCCCTCGCACTCCGCGAGGGCCTTCTTCTTTTCAACCGCAATGCGGCTCTACGCTGCGGTCTCAACGTAGTCTTCCGGTCGCTTGTCGAATTCCTTCTTGCAATCCTCCGAGCAAAACGCGTATTTCCTCCCGCAAATTGTGGCTGATACTGGTGATTTTTTTCGCCCACTTTCATTGCCCAGACAGGATCCGTTGTCATTCATCCTCCTCGGTCGATAATTTTCCCGTGGTTGCTCCATTCGCAAGGACCTTTCCTTCTTCCAGACCCTCCCAAGGAACTGGACTATAAGCGTATTGTCTTCAACCTGCTCGGTTGTCCAAGTTCCTTTCCGCCTTGCCCCAGCCGCCGGACCGGGCCCCTCGCTTCCAAGTGACTGATCGCCTTCACCTTTCACCACCGACTGAACTAACGGGCGGGCGTAAAATGCAGGGAGAATTGTTCTCGCGCTGTGAAGCTTGTACCCACCGCCCGCTACGCGACTTGGTTTCCACATTTCAGAAGATCCGCCGGCCCGCCTGCAAAATCTGAACCTCAACGCCACCGTTCCCGTACCATCCATTAACCCAAATGCGCGCCCCTCGTCGACGTCGCTACTTTTTCTTCGCGTTGTTCCTGTATCTCACTTTCTGCATCATCGGCGGCATCAATCTCGCCAACGGAGTCCTCCGTCCCGCCCGCCGTCCACTCACCAAAGAAGAAATCACCACCGTCCGCGAATCCGCTCACACACTCCACGCCGACCTCAACGACGCGTCCATCACCGCCCCCGACGGGGCGATACTGCGCGCCTGGACGATCCGCCCCTCCAGCCCCAACGGAGACGCCGTTATCCTCCTTCACGGCCTCGGAGACAACCGCATCGGAATGACCGGATACGCACAACTCTTTCTCGCCGACGGATTCACCGTTCTGCTTCCCGACGCCCGCGCCCACGGCACGAGCGGCGGCCCGCTCGCCACCTACGGCCTGCTCGAACGCAACGACATTCACCAATGGCTCGACTTCTTGCAAGCGGAAGATCATCCCCGCTGCATCTTCGGTTTCGCCGAATCCATGGGAGCCGCACAACTGCTGCAATCGCTCGATGCCCATCCACACTTCTGCGCCGTAGCCGCCGAGTCTCCCTTCTCCACTTTTCGTGAGATCGCCTACGACCGCATGGGACAGCCCTTTCATCTGGGCCCTTGGGTCGGACGCACCATCCTCCGCCCCCTCGTGGAAATCGCCTTTCTCCGCGCGCGCTTGAAGTACGGCCTCGACATGCAACAAATTTCTCCCGAAGACTCCGTCGCCGCCACGTCGATCCCGGTTCTCCTCATTCACGGAGAACTCGACAGCAACATCCCGGTCCGCCATTCCCGCGCGATTCACACGCGCGCCCCAAAGGCAGAACTCTGGGAAGTGCCCAATGCCGGGCACTGCGGCGCCATCAGCACCGCCCCCAAAGAATTCGAAAAGCGATTGCTGATTTTCTTTGTAGATCGTCGCTAAGCGCAGAATTGAACTTGAAACATGAAACTCGAAACTAGGGTTTCCGCCAAACCACCCCGCCCTTCAACACAAAGTCCACTCTCTCCATCACCGAAATATCCGCCAGCGGATTCCCCGGCACCGCCACAATATCCGCCAACTTCCCGGGCTCGACAGTCCCCAACGAATCCTGCATCCCCAACAGCTCCGAAGCAGTCACCGTCGCCGCGCGAATCGCCTGCGCCGGAGTCATCCCAAACTTCACCATCGACGAAAATTCCTTCGCCGGATTGACCTTCCAGTCAAAGCCGCCCGCATCTGTCCCAAACGCGATCTTCACGCCCGCCTTCATCGCCCGTCGAAACGTCTCTTCATGAATCTGGATCATCTGCAACCACACCGGAGCCCCTGCCGCCGCCCGCCCCTGCGCCACATACTCTCCTACAAAAATCGTCGGCACATAAAAAACCCCATGCGCCGCCATCGTCTTCAGATCTTCCTCCGCAATGTAATTCCCGTGCTCAATCGTATCTACGCCGGCTTCCACCGAGTTGTGCACTCCATTCAGCGCCATCGCGTGTGACGCCACCTTGCGCCGTTCGCGGTGCGCTTCGTCCACGATCGCCCGCAACTCCTCCAGCGTGAACGTCGGAATGTCGTCGAGCACACCATCTTTGCGCACCTGGTACGACCGGTCGCTGTACACCTTGATCCAGTCGGCCCCGTGCGCGATCTGCTCCCGCACTGCCTGCCGCCCGTTATCCGCCCCATCGACCAGCTGTACACCATGCGGCACCACCACATTCGGAGCATATCCCTGCAGCGGATACGCTCCCGTCACATCCAGCGCCCGCGTCGCCACCTGCATCCGCGGCCCGGGAATGACTCCGCTGTTGATCGCCTTCTTCACATCAGCATCCGCGTATCCCGCACCTTCGGTCTCCACGTCGCGAATCGAAGTAAATCCGTACTCCAGCGCCCGCCGCGCATTCACCGTCGCCAGAATCGTTCGATACTCTGGCGATTGCTTCAGCAGTTGCTCGTCATAATCCGCAGCGGTGATGTCCCCCTGGAGCAAGATGTGCGTGTGCGTATCGATCAGCCCAGCAAGACACGTCTCGCGCGACAGGTCGATCAGGTCCACCCCCGGCGGCACGCTGGTCGCAATATCCTTGATCTTCTCTCCCTCAATCACGATCACCACATTCCTGCGCAACGAATCCCCGCGCCCATCGAACAAATTCCCGCACCGCAGCGCGACGACCTTGGTTCCAGCAATCTGACCCAAGAGAGAAGAAACCAAACTCAAAAAAACCACAACTCCAAAAGCAACCTTCCGCATCAGGCTACCCTCCACTGAGAACTGAGAACTCGAAACTGGACGCCGCCTTTCTGCATTTCCTGTGCACGTCCTGTGGACATTCCGGCTGCCCACTCTACCAGATTTCCCCAGCATCTCTCGTCCGCAGTGAAAACGACCGCCATTCATTACAAGAACATCACCTACCTAAACGTTTGCTTCATTCGTGCCGGTCCACGAAAATTCGTACCCGTTGTTTTCCTCATGTGCACCAAAAATACTGAATTGACCCGCGACCATTTCGCTCGTAGAGTCACTTTCGCTCTCATAAATTCATTCCGGCAGTTCAAGCCAGTTCTGGATCGCATTTACCAATTACTAGCAACAAGAAAAGCACTCGGGGCGACAGATGAAATCAGAAGAATGGAAGTCCTACCGCACACGCTTTCTGGTCAACGCTAAACAACTCAGTTCCAGTCTCAGCTTTATCGATCATCTCGGCCGGCAGCATTGCGGTCGGAAAGGAGACTACCTCGTCGAATCTTCCGATGGCGTGCTCAGCATTGCTCCTCGCCGCATCTTCGAGGACATTTACACCGCCATGCCTCAGCAAAACGAGTCAGGCCACGCCGAAACAGCCGAGCAAGAGACAGAAAGAACAAGCCGCAAAACTGCGATGAGCGAACGAAGGATCGACATGCGACAGATCAATCTCGACAGGTTCGAGCCCCTTCAGATCGAGGACGTAAGGCTCCCGAAGTCTGCGGTTGTCCGCCAGCGAAGAGAAACAACCCCGGTCGATGCCGATCCAGCCGCGCGAGTCCAGCGCAAACTGCCACAGCCCTGTCGCGACCGCCGTTCGGCCTCAAATCGAATCGGGCTGATGTGAACTTCTCATTTCCGTATACCGGCTGCGCTCCAGTCGCGCGGCAACGTAAGGGACGAGCCTTTTTCGAGTGAAATTGGTCTGGTCCGGGGAGCGAAAAACAACTCGATGCCTTTCGATCTCAGGTCTTTCGGTCCGAGATTTGGCTTCGAAAACAGGGAACCAGGAGAAACGCGACAGACCCGGGTTTTCCTCCATGTGGAAAACCCGGCCTCAACCCCGCATCAAGCCCGTCATTGTTAGGGATACAACCTGTAGTGTTTCCCTCTTGACAGGCACAAGCTGCGGGAGTAACTTTGCAATCCCAAGCACACAAAATTCCGTTTCACGGGAATGGGACGGAATTAAGCAGCAATGGGGTGCGGTGCCCGGCCAGAGGTGACTCGGCACCTTGCGCAGGCAAGAGAAGGATCAGGCGCCCGGACTTCCAGATCCGTGAGTCCGGCGCCCGAAACTTTAAACGCAAGGCTCATTACCTTCAGGCTAGCCGAACTCCGGAAGCCGGAAGCCAGTTCAGTGCGGTGTCCGTTCCTCGATCTCCCCACCGGGGCACGACAACTGAATGCAGCACGCAATTATCTGTAACCTGTGCGCCAGACAAAGGCAAACTGCCTTTCTCCGGCGCGACAGCAGGACCCAGGAGCCCGCAATGGAAGGTTTAAATCGCCTCGTTTCCGAATCGATGGCGCGCCACGGTTTCGATCGCCCGCTGGACTATCGTCGCCTTCATTGGTCGCGCTGGTTCCGCTGCGAATCCCATCACAGCCTCCTGTTCGTGCCCAGCAAGTCCGGCGTCTTCGCGATCGCCGAAGAAATCATGGACTTAGGCACAGAGGTGACGACGGACGCCTCGTCCGTCCCGCCAGCGCGAAGCGCGGCGGATTCCCTGTGGGACCGGGCCTCTGACCCGGTCAGGCCGAGCGCAACTCGGATCGATCTTGCTGCCAGCACCGCTGCTCCCGGCCTTCGCCGCATGCTCGCCGTCACCCAATTTTTCGAAGATGACGACATGGCTTTCGTCCTAGACCGCATGCTCTCGAGTCAGAATCCCATGCGCGCCCGCCTCGTCTCGGGCCGCTATTTCGTCCGCTTCGTCGTGATCGAAGACCAGCTCCAGCGCCGGTCCATCTGCAGCGCCCTCAATCAATGGATGGTCTCTGCATCCGAAAAGGCCACGGGAATCGGATCTCACTTCGCCACCTCGCTCGAACTGACTCCCGCGACCGAATACATTCCGCCCGCGAACGACGCGCAACCAACAGTATTCGCCCGCGATGAAAGCGTGGCGGGGGCGCCCTCGCCCCTGTCTGCGGGGCCCAGCGACACGCACGCGGTCCGAGCACCGCTGTTTCCGAATGCCGGCACCAAATATCAAAAGCTGGGCCCAGCAAAAATCGACCCGACAACCGCTCACGCGACAGCCCCGCAGCTAGACTCCGGAGCCGCCTCGAACATTCACTGTCCATCCCCCTTCCCCTCCGGTTTCTGACCAGCGCGCAAGGTTATCGGCGCCAGGTTGAAAGAGGGGGTTTGGCGCGAACGTCGAAGAGAGGCGCGTCAGAGAAGGATTTTGGAGGGGCACGGCTTAAAGCCGTGCCGTAGGCAGCACAAAATGAAATGGGGGTTAGCCGCCGCAGGCAGAGGCGAAGAGTTCGCCGAGAAGTCAGCCGCGAAGTAGCGCAAGACTGCAGCCCACGGCGCAAGCCGTGTAGCAAGCAAAAATGAGCAAGCCCCCGAAAGGGCGAAAGGCTCGATCTTTGAAACACCCTGATCAGCCCTTTTAAAGCAACCCCGATTCCCCGCCCCTGGCCGGACGCCTGAGTCGACGCAACACCGCATAGAATCTAATACTTGGAGAGCCCAATGCCAGAAGTAGCAAAGACCACCAACGAAGTCGCGACCCCCGTAGCTCAAACCCCGAACCTCGTCCCCAAGAAGAAGCCTTCCGGCCTCTCCGTCCGCCGCTTCTTCACCAAGCCCGGCGTATCCCCCTACAACGAGGTCGAATGGGATCTCCGCCTCGCTCAGATCACCGATGCCCAAGGCAACGTGATCTTCGAGCAGAAAGACGTCGAAGTTCCCAAAGACTGGTCCATGACCGCCACTAACATCGTGGCCAGCAAATATCTGCACGGCAAAATCGGGACTCCCGAGCGTGAAACCGGAGTCCGCCAGCTCGTCGCCCGTGTCGCCGAAACCATCCGTGATTGGGGCATGGCGCAAGGCTACTTCCGCACTCCCGAAGACGGCACGACCTTTCACGACGAGCTCGTCCACATCCTCGTCCGCCAGTACGCCGCTTTCAACTCGCCGGTCTGGTTCAACGTGGGATGCGATCGCATCGAGCCCAACTCCGATGGCCGCAGCTGGCACTGGAACCCCCAAACGCAGCAAGTCGAATTCGGCGTCACCGGATACTCCAAACCCCAGTGCTCCGCCTGCTTCATCAACTCAGTCAAAGATTCGCTCGACTCCATCCTCACTCTCGCTAAGACCGAAGGCATGCTGTTCAAGTGGGGCAGCGGCACGGGCACGAATCTCTCGCCCCTGCGCGGATCCACCGAAACTCTCTCCGGCGGCGGCACCGCCAGCGGACCGCTGAGCTTCATGAAAGGATTCGACGCCTTCGCCGGCGTCATCAAGTCCGGCGGCAAGACTCGCCGGGCCGCAAAGATGGTCATCCTCAACGTCGAACATCCCGACATCATCGAATTCATCGAGTGCAAGCAGAAAGAGGAAGCCAAGGCCCACGCCCTCGTCTCCATGGGATACGACGGCTCTCATCCCGACTCCGACGCTTACTCCTCCATCTTCTTTCAGAACGCCAACAACAGCGTCCGCGTCACCGACGATTTCATGTACGCCGTAGTTCGCGACACCGACTTCTCCACGCGCACAGTAACGGATGGGTCAGTCGTCAAGACTTACAAAGCTAAGGATCTGCTGCACAAAATCTCAGAAGCCACCTGGCACTGCGGCGATCCCGGCATGCAATATGACACCACGGTCAATCGCTGGCACACGTCAAAGAACACCGCGCGTATCAACGCCTCGAATCCCTGCAGCGAATATATGTTCCTCGACGACTCGGCCTGCAACTTGGCCAGCCTAAACCTATTGAAGTTCGCTCCCAACGGCACGTTTGACGTCGAGTCCTATCGCCATGCAGTCGATATCCTGATCACCGCGCAGGAGATCCTCGTCGACAACGCCGGATATCCCACCGAACAAATCATGCGCAACTCGCATGACTACCGTCCGCTGGGTCTCGGCTACGCGAACCTCGGCGCGCTCCTCATGGCCGCCGGACTCCCCTACGACTCCGACGCCGGCCGCGACTACGCCAGCTGCGTCACCGCCATCATGTGCGGCGAAGCCTACTTGCAGAGTTCCCGGATCGCCGAACAATGCAATCCGCTAGTCCCAGCAACAGAAGCAACCAAGAAAAACTTATCAGAGACAAATCTAGGCGCAGGAATCATCACGACTCATGCGGGAAGCAATGCTCATGTGGCGACGGGCGGCTCGCCCCTCCAACGAAGCGAAGCGAGCGCCCCCGGCACATCCCAAACCATGCCCGGCGGAGCCTGCCCCGGCTGGTACATCAACCGCGAACCCTTCCTCGACGTAATCCGCATGCACCGCGCGTCCGTGAATGGCATCAACAAAGCCAACGTTCCCGCGACCATCTACGAGTCCAGCAAGCAGTGCTGGGACGAAGCCCTGGCCCACGGCGAAAAACATGGCTACCGCAATTCCCAAGTCACAGTCCTGGCCCCCACCGGCACGATCGGCTTCATGATGGACTGCGATACGACAGGAATTGAGCCGGATCTGGCGCTGATCAAGTACAAGAAGCTGGTCGGTGGTGGCATGATCAAGATCGTGAACAACACGGTCCCTACCGCGCTGTTCAAGCTGGGCTACAACCACGATCAGGCGGACGCCATCGTCAGCTACATCGACGCCACCGGAACGATCGAAGGGGCGCCGCATATTAAGGACGAGCACCTAGCTGTGTTTGATTGTTCGTTCAAGCCTGCCAAGGGGACGCGCTCCATCGCTTACATGGGACATCTCCGCATGATGGCCGCTGCGCAGCCCTTCATCTCCGGAGCCATATCGAAGACCGTCAATCTTCCCGAGAACGCCACCGTGGAAGACATCATGGAAGCCTATCTCCAGGCATGGAAGCTCGGTCTGAAGGCGGTCGCCGTCTATCGCGACGGCTGCAAGAAGTCGCAACCATTGAGCGCCGCCGGCACCAAGACCGCGAACTCCACCAAAGACGACGCCCGTCTCGCCGCAGCCGCGCAGCACGTCGACGAAGAGGACATGAACGCTCCTCCCCGCGCCGTGCGCCACCGCCTACAGGAGGAGCGTGCTTCCATCACGCACAAGTTCAAGATCGGAGATCACGAGGGCTACATCACCGTCGGCCTCTATCCCAACGGCGAGCCCGGCGAACTCTTCATCACCATGGCGAAAGAAGGATCGACCGTCAGCGGCCTGATGGACAGCTTCGCTCTGACCACCTCCATCGCTCTGCAGCACGGAGTTCCGTTGCGCCTGCTCTGCGAAAAGTTCGCCCACACCCGCTTCGAGCCCAGCGGATGGAGCGGCAATCCCGATCTCGGCTACGCCAAGTCGATCACCGACTACATCTTCCGCTGGCTCCAATTGCGTTTCCTAACCGGCCAGCAGCAAATGCTGTTCGACAATCTGAGACTGCGACCGGCAGGCACCGGCACCGCACCAAATCCGGAAGGAACCGGAGAAGCAGGCGGTACCTCGGGCTCGCTGAGAACTGATAACCGGGAACTGAGAACTGGCTCTGGCTCCGTCCACGCCGCCGACGCGTTGTCGAGCCTGATCGATCTCGGCGACGCTCCCAGCTGCAGCTTCTGCGGCAGCATCATGACGCGCAACGGTAGTTGCTACCGCTGCGGAAGCTGCGGCAGCACCAGCGGCTGCAGCTAAAAGGCTCGTGTGGGGCGGGCGCCCTCGTGTTAGGCGTGCGCAAAAGATGAAAGTTCGCTTCAGAAAGGTGAAAGTTCGAACCTCAAAAAATGAAATACGAGATGTCCAGTTAAATGGCGTAGCAACAGTGACATAGCCTCAAAGTGTCATAACCGGCGACCCCGGTTTTTCAGCGATCACTGGACACTTTGGAGTCAAGTTACGAGCTTCTGCAGCTAAAGGCTGTTGCGAAACCCCCGAATTTTGGAAATTGGTGGTTTGAGCCAGTATTCTCGCGGCGAATGGTGCCTGAGGGTGTTGATTTTGGCGTTCGGCATTGAGGAGGCACTCTAGTGAAGGCGCCAGTATGCAGAATTCGTTGGCGAGTATCTGTGCACGCCGTTCCAATCGGCTTGGGCACGAGTCGCAAGACGTGACCTGCTTCGGTCCATCGGCGGGTGTCAAATCAGATGTTTAGCTAAGCTAGCTCGCGGGACATTTCGGAATTATGACCTGGGAATTCCGATGCCTGACGTTCCTTGTAGGTATAGCGAACGGCAGGATTTCACGTTATTCGTCAGACGGGGGGGGAATTTCTCAACTTTAGGGGTATTCGAATTTCAGTTTTTGGGCGTTACTTGAGCGCAACTTGTTGATTTTCCAGGCACCCGACTTTCATCATTTGCTCCCGCCCACACTCGCCCGCCCCTTGTGATTCTGGAACAGGGCGACTCTGTCGCACGCTCACCGCTGATTTTATAGCGCCGTCATCCCAAGGTAGCGATTCCTTTGCGCGATTCGGGGAATCTGTTGTTTGCTGTTGACCCAGGACCAGAGCGCCTTCGGGGGGCTGCGCCGCCCTCAAGGGACCGATCCTTCAGCCGTCCCACGATTCCGCTCCCATGAACGGTTGGGAGATCTCTCATGCCAGGAGATCTAAGACAACACATCCTCCTTCGACATACCTGGCACCAGACTAGTCGAACAGCGGCCGCGCCGAACCGCCGAGCAGAGAGCTATTCATGTTGAAGATGTTGTGATGTCCCTCCGGGCCGCCCCAGGCGAACATCATCGAGACCATGGGGAAGCCGCCAGCGCGGAGGGTGAGTCCTGCCGCAAAGCTGTGCCTCAGATGAGAAAATCCGATATCGCTTCTCGTCAGCGCAACGCGACCTTCATCGGCCGTGAACTTCAGCCCGAACGGTCCCCAGACGGAGTGCTCAAAACTCTCTTGCAGCAAAAGGAGATTGGGCGCGCGAAAGCGGTAGTCCTGATAACTTCCCAGCGCCATGGCACCGTTGATCTCCGAGCCGCCGAGGGTCTGCTGGAAATAAAACGGCACCGCGCTGGTAACGGAATTGATGGACTCTGAAAGCAGCAGCCGTGCGCCGATCGAACCATTCAGATTTCGCGAATGTGAAACCGCCGGACATTTCTCGTCACCGTGCGCGCACGAGTCAGGACCATTAGACACCGTGCTCTTCGGCGCGGTCTCGGTATAACCGTAGAAGTAGAACGTGTGGTTCAGGTCCACCGTCCACCGCAGGAAGGAATTCTGCGAACTCGAGGGCGCAAAGAACTGCTGAAAGCTGCCAAGGTAATTGAATTCAAGGTGGTCTCCGATCACCGGCTTGATGCGCACTCCTTCCCCCAGTTGTATGAATCCCGGCTGGCTGCTCAATCCCGGCGCCGTCCCATTCGTGTAGAGAGCCTGAATCGAGGGGACGGACTGCCCGTTCTCTGCCCGGATGTTCACAAAGCGCCCGTTGACCTCGCCATTCAGCGAGATATTCAGCTTCTGAATCGCCGCCCACTCCAGTACCGGTTTGACTACATTGCCGCCGATGATGGTCTGGGTCATGCCAAACACAGACGCGTCCGCAAGCGTCGTGTCGTTGCCCAGCCCGAAATAATTCAGCTTGTTCAGCGAAATTGATTGCGCGTAGAGGTTGAAGACGGTGTAAGGATGGACCGCCAGCGTCGGCTTTTTTCGTTTTGCTGGCTGGCCACCGGGTCCATCCGTCGTCGGTGTGACCACGTGGATCGGTTCGGGGGGCGTGTGTACGAGCTTCATGTACCCGCCGGCACGCCACGCTCCGGTGACGGCGCCCACTGCATCCACGTCCCAGCTCAACCGCCAATTCTTCGTGTTCCTCGCCGTGACGAATGCCGCTCCCAAGCCGAAACCATTTTGCGCAGGCATGCTGCCCGCAGCGATGTGCAGCGGATGGTCGGTGAATACCTCGATGGCGCACTCCTGCACAGCGTTAAAGTTGAACTCTTTGCAGCCATCGGCCACGCGCTCGCGCTCGCGCCGGAAGTCCGCATGCAGAAAGCTCTCCTGGGCGAACGTCAGCGACGACGCGAGGCACAACACGATCACAACAATCCAGCGCATACTGCCTCCGCTACTTCCTCCGGCTTTTGCCGGGACTCTTCTTCTTGCCTTGGGGAGCAGGCGTCCGATCCGCCCGGTCGTCGGCGACGGCGGCAATCTTGATTACGCGCTTGCGTTTCGTGACCGGCTTGGCTCGTCGCGCTGCTGCTTCTTCGTGCGCGGCGTGGATCGCTTCGGTCACCGCGCGAATGTATGCGGCTGCTTCGCCTTCCGTCTTGATCGCGTTGACATAGATCTCGCTGCGGAGCCGCGATGGCAGCCTCTTCTCAGCGTCGTACAGATGTTCCATCTGAGTCTTCAGGAGCGCATTCATCGGACGGTCCGGATTCCACGCATTCTTTGGTCTTGGCACAGGGATCAGCGTCATACCTTTTCACTCCTTTGCTTGGGCGCTCGTGCGCCAATTCCTAAACGTCAAAGTCGGGGCAATCCGTCCGCATCGCATTCAGCGACAGCAGATTGCGCGCCGGATCGACTGCTTGACCGTTCGGTTCGATAAAAACATCCGCATTCGTTTCCCGCGGTGAGCGCGGCGCGTAGTCTCCCAGGAAGAATTTTGTTACCGTCGCTGGGATCGAAGCGTGGTCGAATATGCGACTTACAACTGTCCCTTTCGGAATCCACGGCGAGATCAGAATTGCGGGTACGCGCACGCCGAGGCGATCGAAGGCGAACGGCATTCCTGTTCCGGTGTCATTGGCCGAGGCGGTGAATTGATCGGGCGGGCAAGGCGGAGGAACGACGTGGTCGTAGATCCCTCCATGCTCGTCATAGACAACCAGCAGCGCGGTGCTCTCCCACAACTGCGCGTTCTGTTTGATCGCGTTGTAAACCGACGCGATAAACAGCTCGCCGGCCTGTACGTTGTGATCCGGATGCTGGTCGTTCGCTACTTCCTCACCGCTGTCGGTATCGTGATCGCTGTAGTTCGGCTCGACGAATGAGTAGTCCGGCAGGTCGCCCTTCTGACAGTCATCCAGAAACTGTTGGTAGGTGCCGAACAGTTCCGGCTGATTCTGCAGCAGGTTGGTGATCTCCATCGTCGAGCTGGCCGTGTCGTAGTAGTACAGCTTTGACGTATGCTTCGGAGTCGCGTTGATGAGGCGGCTGTAAATGCTCTTAAACGGCTCGTTGATATAGAGCAGGCTCATGTCGACCCTGCCGAACGAAGTTCCGTAGTGCGCGAACGCGCGGTTGCAGATGGTTGGACCAGGAATCGAAGCGAACCAGCGGTTGAATACCGCAAACTCCAGTGCCAGCGTGGTCAGCACGGGCAGATCTTTCTGCGCGAAGTAATACATGATCTTCTGGGAGTGTCCGACGTCCTGCTGCTGATGGAAGTAGCTCTTCACGAATCCCTGCATGTTGGCCGTGCGACCGGGCGTTGGGTTGCCGCCAAAGATTTGCAGATCGACCGCCGGAAAATGATGGTCCGGATCAGGTTGCAGCTGTGCCTGAAACTCGGCGAGCGGCTGCGGCCGGACCGAATTGCCCGTCGTATCCGGATTGCTGTAGGGATCCTGCGCGACGATCCCGTCGATCTGGGGATTGACAGACTTCAACGATCCCAGCATGTGGTCAAACGAGCGGTTCTCCATCATTAGCACGACGATGTGCTGCAGCTTATCGAGTCCAGGTGCCATGAGACACTCCTGCGATCACTACATAGTGCAACTTATCTCAACAACGTTTCCCGGGATCACACTGAAGATAACGGACGAATGTGGCAGGCACAGCTTTGAACCAAATCGATTTCCGACGTGTGGAAATTGTCGGCTCGTTACGATCCGAGGACAAGTGTCAATCTAGAGGAGCGGGGAGCCCTCTCTGTGGAAATCCGCTGCAAAATGGTTCAGAAAGTGGCTCGAACGGCGTGTCTGAGCGGGTTCGTTTTAGGGAAAACGCATGGTTCTCGAGGCGTCCCCCCTTCCCCCACCGTCTGAAAGCCTTGGACTGCCGCGGGCTTTGCAAAAATGCTCCGCAAAATCTTGAGCCGTAAGGGATCAGAGGTCAAAATCCTGATAACAAACAACTTGTGAGCTTTGTTGTGAGCTTTGTTGTGACCTCTCTTGTCCCCCTCACGCCTCGACGATGATCTCCTTTCTCTTGTCGAAGGCGAGGTCGGATGTCAACTGGTTCTGATCAGGATTATCGAAGAATCGATTTGTCGCGGAAGAGCGCGCCCCAAAGGATGTGGCGGATGAACGAAGGTTGGCGCCGTGAGGACGGCGCCGGAGACCTGCACTACCGACACCGTATGTCAGCTAGTTACATCGACGCTTGAAACCTTGAGTTCGTTTGTCGCGCCGTTCGATCGGTCTCGTCAAACTATTTTTGCCGGAATTTTTCACCGGTACCGTAGCCTCTATTTGGCAAACCGCCGAACGCTGAAGGCAATTGGCAATCCGACCACAACCATGTGCACACCCAGCCCTAGAAGCACGTCGTGAAGTTTATAAGGACCTCTGTCATGAAGAGCGGAGAGCGGCAAAACAACGTAACTCATGACCAGTTCAACGGCAGCGCCATAGGCCAAGCCGCACACCAACGGATGCTCAACCAGGAAACTCAGCCTGCGGCTTGCCACGTAATAGAAAGCAGTGAATGAGTGGGCGATAAAGAAGTGCAGCAGGACTCCCAGAACATAAATGCCTGCCCCTCCATCGAAAGCCTGTCGCCCAAGCAGGCCTGCGGCAATCACCAACGGAACTCGCGCTCCAAACAGGATGAAAGCTTGAGTAAGGTCCAAAGTCCCGGCAATCAGGCCGCCGGCTAAGATCGCCAACAGTGCATTCCTCTTCTGCAATGGTCGAGGTCCAGAATCTGCCATCATCCGATCCCCTCTTTTCTTTCATCTCTGATCTGTTTGCAGTCCGCAATGCGATTGGCCGTCCTCTGCCGGCACACGGCCTGAACCGCATCAAGGTGCACGATACGCAGGTGAGGAACAAGAAGTCCTGAGCCCGGTCTGAAACACTCTGAATAGTTCTGAAAAGGCGTTGATATAATCGCCGACCGTCGGCTTTTGCCTGAAACGAAGGGTGATAACCGATCCTGGCATGGAACGTCCAACCACAACAATGCTTCGCATCGGTGCCTGGTGCGTCAATCCGACGTCCGGCCAAATTTCACGAAATGGGGAAACTGCTCGGCTCGAGGTACGGACGATGCGGCTGCTGTTGTGCCTTGCCGAGCACGCCGGTGAGGTTGTCAGCATCGATGACTTGCTCAGCCAGGTCTGGTCTGAGGTTATCGTCACCCCGGACTCCGTCTACCAGGCTGTGACCTCGCTCCGCCGAGTGCTCGGCGACGACCCCAAGCAGCCCACCTACATCGCGACGGTGCCAAGACTTGGCTATCGAATGGTCGCGACGGTCAGTCCCTGGGCCGCTCGCGCCACAGATGGTCCCGTAGAAGACCAGGCCATCGCACGGACAAACGCCTCTCGAGCTTCCGACGGCGAACCTACGACTTTGGCGCCCACCGATCCGCCGATCAGGGATACGATCGCGCCCGGTTCGCGCCTCCGAACCGGCTTGAAGCTCGCCGCTGGCGCGGCAGTTTGCCTCGCGCTCGGCGTTGCGTTTGCTTTCCTGTTCCGCGGCAAGGTCGCGAGCAGCAACTACTCCCCCTCTTCCGTGCTTGCGTCGCCGTCACAAAAGTCGATCGCCGTGCTTCCGTTCCTCGACCTGACTGAAGGGATGCACGAGGAGGAATTCGCCGACGGAATGACCGAAGAACTGATCGACAAATTCACCAAGATTCCCGGCCTTCGAGTGCCCGCTCCCACGTCCTCGTTCTATTTCAAGGGCAAGAAAATACCCCTCGCCGATATCGCTAGGACGCTGGGTGTCGCGTATGTGCTGGACGGGAGCGTGCGAAAGTCGGGCGCGAGGCTCCGGGTGGCCGCCCGCCTAATCCGCGCAGATAACGGTTACGTGGTCTGGTCTGAAACGTATGATCGGCCCTTCAATGACATCCTGATGGTGCAGGACGACATCGCGGGCGAGGTAACGAAAGCCCTGCGAGCCTCCATCGAGGCCAGACCTGAACTCGAGAAGTCCCGGTAAAGATCCACCTTCAGGGTTTGGGAGCAGCAGCGCTTTTTTCCTCTTCCCTCCGCTTGAGATAGGGGAAGAACGGAGTCACCTCGAACGGCTTCTTCTCCGACGCCGAGACGGGTCGCGGCTTTTTGCTCTTGAGCATCTCAATCCGGTCCGACCAGGGATCGACCACGATGCGCGAGCCCAGCGGCAGCGCAGCAATCTGATCCACCCGATCCATTTCCAGGCGCTTGGGAGAATGGGCTAGCGCCTGCATCCCGACCAGATGACTCTTCTCAAAGTCGTTGCTGAAGCGCCCGTGCAGCAAGTTGGGTAGTTGCGGCGAGCGCGCTTCCAGCGCTTCCAGAAACAGGCTCGCATCTCCAAGCTGGTCTTTATAAGGCGAGTTCGAGAACAGTTCCAGACCTTTTTTGTCCGCGTCCGCTTCCTTTGCAGGATCGAAACGAAAGTTCAGATGTTCAAAGATTTCCAGATCGGAAACCGACGACGCCAGACCAGTCAGGTATTCGTCCCCAACCGTATGTTGCAAAACGATGTGGGCCAGTTCATGGGACAGCACAGCGGCAAGCGTCGCCTCATCCGGTAGCACATCGAGCAGCCCCCGGCTCACAACGATCGTTCGCCCCATCACGAAAGACTCCAGCGGCGCAGTCAGTAGCACGCGGCAATGAACCGCGGCGACGTCGAGATTGTTAGTGATCAGCAAATTGTTGGCGACGGTCTGCAAAATGTCGTCGACTTCGCCGTGAGGCGCCATGAGCCCCGCGACTTGCAACCGCTCCACAACATTGTCTTCTGCGGTATAAGTTGTTTCTCCCAGGGTGTAGGCCGGACTCAGATTTTGCGACGCCTCGTGCCGCTTGGGATCGACCCACACCGGTGTGTCCGTCAGAGGCTTGGCAAACTCCCGATGGTCGCCTGCGTTTTGCAGATCGTAGCCCCATATGCGCGTTTGCGCCTTGAACCACAGTCCGTGGACCGACGAGTCGTTCGGATTCGACTCTTCTGTATAAACGTAGGCGGGCATCCACATAATGCTTAGCGTGTTCAGCCGCCAGCTGTCGAAATGAAATGCGCGTTTGGCGTACGCTTTCGCAGTGTACGTCCCGGTAAAGCGCACCACATTAAAGTCCTGATCCTCCACCCAAATGCGTCCGACGAAACCACGGTTTCGCGCATTTTCGCGGGGCTTCACGTCGATCAGCGCGCAACGCACCTCCCCTAGGAGTTCCCAGCGGACAAATTCGAACGTGTAGTTCTGGCGGTCGAAGTGGTCCAAGTCGGGGAACAATGCCTGCGCGAATCCTCCTGCTGCGAAAGCCGGCGTTTTTCTGGGCGCCTTCTTGTCCCCTTTCTCTCGAGTATGTTGTTCGTCCGAGAATGCTTGCGCAGTCGCGGCATCACCGTTCAAATCCAGACGACTCAGGAAATAGTCATCCCCCTTCGGAGAGGTTCCTAGTTTGGAATCAGGCTTTTCTTCCTGGATGTAGGTCTCGACGACCGGCTTAAAGTTGCGCAGCAAATCGGTCATGCGGCGTTCCTGACGAATGGCCGAGTCGACAAAATCGTCAAACCCAACGGATTTGCGCGTAGGAACCGCGGGTACGGAGGGCGCTGCCTGGGCTGCAGGCGCCGGCGCGGGAGCAGCGTTCTGTCCTGCGATCCGCCCGACGGCAACCACTCCCAAGACTGTCAGGCCGAGCCAGTGAAATGTCGTCCGGGCAAGCATTCAGATACTAGTCTAAAGCCTGTGCTGTGGCCTGACCCACACATTGGTTCCTTTTCCAAATGACAATTAAAAGATCCAGGGCCACGACGCGCCGGAGGGATAGCGGCCTTGGCGCCGGGTCACTGTCGCATGATGGAATGGGGCCTTAGGCCGGTGTTCCCCTGAAGGGCACTCTTCCAGGTTGATCGAGACGCGCCGCTGTTACACGACCATGGATGCCGGCGGGGGAGCACTGGCGTTCGCTAGGGTTTGCTTTTGAGTCCTACGAGAAGCCGATCTGATTTCGCGAGTCTGGCCTCGGCTCGCGATTCTCCAGAGATACATGGCCGCATAGGCGCGCCACGGACGCCAGGCTTCGGCGCGGTGTTCCAGTTCGCGAGAAGTGTCTAGAGCTAGTGCGCGCAGAAGTCCGAGATCAGAGGAAGGAAAAGCGTCAGGCTCGCCCAGAGCGCGCATGGCGACATACTGTGCGGTCCATTTGCCGATGCCGGGGATTTCGCATAAGCGGTCGAGAAACGCTTCCGAATCAACCACGCCTTCAAAGTTGATCTTCCCGTTGCAGACCGCGCCAGCGAGAGTGCGTATGGTTTCGGCGCGAGCTGCGGTCAGACCGATCTCGCTGAGCTTTGCCTCCGCGATAACCTCAGGAGAAGGAAACAGATGCGTGAGGCCGCCCGGTCCGTCGAACGCCTTGCCATAGGCGGTGACCATGCGGCCAGCCATGGCGGTCGCGCCCTTCACGGTAATCTGCTGACCTAGAATCGCGCGCGTGGCCAGTTCAAAGCCATTCCAGCAGCCGGGCACGCGAAGGCCCGGGTCAGCCTCCACTCTTCCCGCTAACGCGGGATCGCCTCTGAGACTCTGCACGATAGCCGCCCAATCCGCGTTGAGATCAAACATGGCACGAATGCGTTCGACGATAAAGATCAGCGAATGGGGATCGCCAAATTCAATGCGCGCAATGAGTGCGTCACGGGAATCGTCGAGCGACACCTGAAAATAACCAACCTGGCCTTGGAAAGAAATGGTCCGCCGATAACTGCCGGACTGCACGACTTCGACTCCGGGAGTGGCGCGCGCGGCGAGAAAATCCAACATACCCTGCCAGTGATATGGCGGACGGAAATGCAGGCGGAAAAGATATTGGTTGCCGGGCTGAACCTCGGTTTTCCGCACCAGCCGCCGGATCTGCGTGGGAGTTCGATGATAGACCTTGCGGATGCCCGCATTGAATCGGCGCACGCAGCCGAAACCGGAGGCAAGGGCGATCTGGCTCATGGGCAGTCGGGTCTCGTCGATCAACTTCTTCGCGAAGTGCAGACGGCGAGTTTGAGCGACCGCCATGGGAGTTGCGCCCAAGTGTCGCAAGAACAAACGACGCAGATGGCGCGAACCAACTCCCAGCCGTTCCGCTAAGACCTCGACACCCCCGTCCTCAAGACCGCTCTCGCCAATCAGACGCAGAGCTCGTGAAACCGTGTTGGAAGTTCCCAACCATGCGGGAGTACCCGGCGAACACTCCGGACGGCAGCGCAAGCAAGGGCGAAAACCCGCTTCCGACGCGGCGGCCGCGCTGGGAAAATAACGGACGTTCTTTTCCTTCGCAGTGGGCGCCGGACAAATCGGGCGGCAGTACACCCTGCTACCGACCACTCCGATAAAAAACTTCCCGTCGAAGCGCGGATCGCGCGACAACCGCGCTCGCGAACATATTTGCCAGTCCAGATTCATATCTGTTGCGAAACCCGCGAAGAAAGTGGACGCGAACCGCGCGCTTGCAGATGATTGGCCGCCTGCCCATGATAGCCCAGGTCACGGCGCATTCTGGACGTTTTCGGACCGCGCTCTAAAACGGTCATAGCAAGGTCCGTAAACGTCCAACGCTCGGCATCGAGGTCCGCGAACGTCCAATGCTTCGCCACCCGTTTGGCTAAGGTCGCAGGAAGCGTAGCCCGCGGTTCAAGTTTTTTCCTAATGGAAATCCGTTACGGAGGCCACATGCAAACCCGGAAGCTGCCGTTTCTCACCGCAACCGCACTATTCGCCACCGTGGCTGTCTCAACCGGGCTCGGGCAAGTCGAGCAGCAAAAGATCGAGACACGGAAATACTACGTAATCGACCTGGGCGACCCGCTGGGTGTGCCATCCGCCGCAGCTGCCAGCATCAACAACATTGGCTGGATAGCCGGCAATGCCTCCGCCACGGCGACCACCGAGCACGCCGAACTGTGGGTGGGAGTTCCGCTCGACCTTGGTACTCTCGGCGGACCAAACAGCGCCGTCGCCTGGCCGAACAAAAATAACCAGGGCCAGATCGTAGGGATCACGGAAACCGCCGACGTGAATCTGTTGGGAGAAGACTGGAGTTGCGCGCTGGCGAATTTTCCCACCATCACCCATCACATCTGTTACGGGTTTTTGTGGCAGGACGGTGTTATGACTGCGCTGCCGCCTCTGCCGGGAGGTTTGAACAGCTATGGTGCAGGCATCAACAGCCGCGGTCAGGCAGTGGGATGGGCGGAGAACGGGGTTCACGATTCCACCTGCGCTGCGCCGCAAGTCTTGCAGTTTGAGGCCGTAATCTGGGGCCCGAAGTTGGGCGAGATGACAGAGTTACCTCCGCTCTCCGATGACGTAGATGGCGCGGCCACTGCGATCAACGATAAAGGACAGGTTGTCGGCATCTCGGGCATTTGCGATCAAGCGGTTGGAGAGTACACCGCCAAGCACGCTGTGCTTTGGGAAGACGGCACGCCGATCAACCTCGGGAACTTTGACGGCGGCGTGGCCTGGAACACTCCCACGGCCATCAACAACCGAACTCAGGTTGTCGGGTTTGCAAATTTCTCCGACACTCCGGGCGGGGCGTTCGACCCGGTTGCGTTCCTGTGGACCAAAGAGCGCGGTATGCGGAAACTCTTACCGCTTGGCGCGGACAAAAACAGCTGGGCCTGGGGTATCAACATGCGAGGGCAGGTGGTGGGACAGTCCTTCGGTGGAGTTCTCCCGAGAGCGTTTCTCTATCAAGACGGCGTCATGACCGACCTCAATACCCTCATCCAGCCAAGCTCTTCCCTACATCTTGTGTTGGCCAATGACATCAATGATCGCGGAGAAATCGTAGGGTTTGCGACCGACGCTTCCGGCGCGACAGTCGCATTCCTGGCGGTTCCAGTCGATGGAGACACCGGTGATGATCGAGCAGCAGCGCGTGCTGAGGACAACGCGGCAAAAGTCATCCTTCCCAATCGTGTTCGGCAGATGCCTGTTTTCGGGCGCTTTGTTGGCGGATCACAATGATGAGCGGGGCTCTGAAAAGAGGGCGGAGAAGTTCCGGCCCTCGTTGCTCTCACAAACCGGACGAACTTCATTGAAGGAATCGGGAGATTTTTCGGGCCAGCACCATGTCATCTCGCGTTCGCCATTGCGTTGAGTGTCCGAAGTGCAGCACCCGATATCTGGTCGGGTTCAGTCCCTATCAGAATGGCTCGTATCTGGTTCCGGTCTCCAAGGCTTCTTGGGAAGAATGGATCCTCTACTGCGCGTGCGGCAGCCCTCCTCATTCCAGCCGATGGAACTGGAACGAGTTGAAGCTCTACGCCGTTCCCAATGGAGCGCACCACCGCAGATACGGCCCGCCGGAGGAGATCGTGCGCATTGACAGAAACTCGCGGCAGTCAACCTGAGGCGCCTGCGGTGCTATGTTTGTTCGCAGTGAAGCCGTTCAAAATGGAGCGTGAAATGCGCTTGAATGTTGCGCGATGGAAGATTGCTGTTGGGTTCGCGCTTTCACTTTTCGTAATCAGTCTCTTACCGAGCGCCGTCGTATCTGTTTTTGCGGCGGAGACCGCGCCCGAAGCAAGCTGCGCGACAGCCAAGTACCGTCAGTTTGATTTCTGGGCAGGCGATTGGGATGTGTTTGACGTCGGAGGCTTGACGCCGGTCGCGCACGCACGCGTTGACCTGATTCTAAACGGCTGCGTCTTGCGCGAAGATTACCAGGGCAGCGATGGCCACCAGGGTCAGAGTTTCACGATTTACGATGCGCCTAGAGGGGTCTGGCATCAGAGTTGGGTTACGAATCGAGGGGAACTGCTCGAGATCGAAGGGACGATTAAAGATGGCGAAGCAGTGTTGACCGGCAAGGACAACCGGAAGGGCGGCGCACTCGTTCGCGGTGTGTGGAAGCCGGAGAATGGAGACGTCCGCGAGACGGCGGTTACGTCCACCGATGGCGGAAAAACATGGGCCCCGTGGTTTGATCTTAGCTTCCGCCGGAAGACAAGCGCGACGAGCGAGGCGGAGACACCTGCCGGCGACAAAAAGATGATCGCCGCTCTCGATACTCAGTACCAGGCAGCTGTGAAAGAAAATGATGCCGAAACCATGGACCACATTCTGGCTGACGACTTTGCTCTCGTAACCGGCTCGGGCAAGACCTATTCAAAATCGGATTTACTTGCAGAGGCGCGCAGCGGACGGGTGCACTATGAACGCCAGGACGACCGGAATCAGACGGTGCGTGTTTGGGGCGATACCGCGGTCATCACTGCCGTGCTGGCGGAGAAGGGAACCGATGACGGAAAACCGTTCGACGAAGACGTTTGGTTCAGCGACACCTACGTCCGGACAAAATCGGGATGGCGATATGTGTTTGGGCAGTCGTCGCTGCACCTACCCCGGGCCGGAAGTAAATCGAACTGAGATCAAAATCCCCACCCCAAGGTCGCAAACGGCGCGACGTTAAGAGGGGGCACCCGCTTCTTTGTTGTCACTGCTACTTCTTTCTCGCCGGACTTTTTCGTTTTTCAGCGCTTCTCACCGCCTTCTTCGCACCGAAGACGCGGCCAAAAATCTTATCCACGTTCTTCAACTGCCTTGGCAGATCGAAGGCGTGTTCGATTTGCTGGCGGGGAACGCGGCCCGTGATCTCTTTATCAGCCAGCACGAGTTGATGGAAATCGAGATTCTCCTTCCAGGCCCGCATTGCGTGCGATTGGACGAGGCGATAGGCGTTCTCGCGGCTCACGCCGTGCTCGATCAGGTCGAGCAGCAACTGCCCGCTGAAGATGAGGCCGTGCGTGCTCTCGAGATTCGCCCGCATGCGTTCGGGATACACGAACATGGTATCGATCAGGTTGGCGGTCTTGTTGAGGAGGTAATCGGCGAGCGTAGTCGAATCGGGCAAGATGACGCGCTCGGCGGACGAATGCGAAATGTCGCGCTCGTGCCACAGGGCGACATTCTCAAAGCCGGCCTGAGCGTTGCTGCGCACGACCCGTGACAGTCCACTGATCTGCTCGGCGGTCACGGGATTGCGTTTGTGGGGCATGGCCGACGATCCTTTTTGCTTTTCGCTGAAGTACTCCTCCGCCTCGCGGACTTCGGTGCGCTGCAAGTGGCGGATCTCGGTAGCGATCTTGTCTAACGTGGACGCGATCACGGCGAGGGTAGCGAGATAGTGTGCGTGACGGTCGCGTTGGATCACCTGCGAGGAAACAGAAGCGGCCTTCAATCCCAGGCGCGCACAAATCTTCTCTTCGAGTTCGGGCGTCAGGTGGGCAAAGACGCCGACCGCGCCGGAGAACTTGCCCACGCGCATGTCTTCCGCGGCAGCCATGAAGCGGGTGATGTTGCGCTGCGTTTCCGAATACCAGTTGGCAATCTTGAAACCGAAAGTGATCGGCTCGGCATGGATGCCATGCGTGCGCCCAACCATGGGAGTGTCTTTGAACTCCCAGGCGCGACGCTCGAGGACTTCGGCGAGGTGCGCCAAGTCTTGCGCGATGACCTGCGACGCCTGGCGGATCAACAGCGCCTGCGCGGTGTCGACGACATCGTTCGAAGTGAGGCCGTAGTGAAACCAGCGGGCATGCGGGCCGACGATTTCGGCGACGGCGGTGGTGAAGGCGATGACGTCGTGCCGGACTTCGGCTTCGATCTGGTGGATACGTTCGACGCGGAAATCGGCCCGCTCGCGAATCGCGTGGGCGGCGTCTTTGGGCACGAGGCCAGCTTCGGCGAGGGTCTCGGTAGCGGCAACTTCGACGGCGAGCCATGTACGGAAGCGGTTTTCATCGCTCCAGATGCGGGCCATCTCAGGGCGGGTATAGCGCGGGATCACGGAGTCTCCTGGTGGTTGCGGCGAAATTGTGGACTAGGGATTCTAAATGGAAGGCAAGAAAGAGGCTAGCGGCCCGGACGGAGCGTGACGGAGCGTAGAAAGCATGCGGGCCGAAACTGTAAATTTCGCGAAACTTTGTCAATATATCGTTTAACGATATAATAAATCTGACTATCGCGGAACCATACAATCAGCGGCATGAAGAAACTCACCCTGTCGGATTACCAGGCCCTGGCTGAATTCCGGTATCAGATTCGGAAGTTCTTGCGCTTCAGCGAGCACGCGGTGCGGGCAGCTGGGATGGAGCCGGGTCAATACCAACTCATGCTCGCGATCAAGGGCATCCCCCAGGAAGTGCGGCCGCGGATTCGGGAACTCGCTGACCGGATGCACATTCGGCATCACAGCGCGGTGGAACTGGTGAATCGCCTGGAAGCTGGCGGATATGTCCGCAGGGAACGGGCGCAGCACGACCGTCGCGAGGTTTTGCTGGCGCTGACCGCGAAGGGTGAAAAAGTGCTGGCGGAACTGGCTTTGCATCATCACGACGCGTTGCGCAGCGCAGCCTCCAGCCTCGTGGCAGCTTTGCGACGGCTGACGCCGCGGGAGAAAGAAATGGCGCGAAAGACTGTGCCGAAAGAAACTGGAGCATGAAGGAAAGCCGCAACGGACAAGGAGCAATCGGCGGAGGGCCGATTGGCCCATCGCTTTCAATTTCCGGGGAGTTGCCGGCGCCGTTTCGCATTGGGTTGGTTTCTTTTCTGGCGGCCGCGATTGGTCTGGTCGCGGGTTTGGTAGCTTACGCGCTTTACCAGCTCATCGGGCTATTTACCAATCTCTTTTTCTTTCATCGTTGGTCCACAAACTTCACCAGCGTGCGGTTTCATCACTTGGGACCGTGGGTGATCCTGGTTCCGGTGGTGGGCGGACTGATTGTTGGCGTGATGGCCAAGTACGGGTCATCGAAAATCAAGGGGCATGGGATTCCGGAGGCGATGGAGGCGGTGTTGACCAATCGCAGCCGGATCGAGCCGAAGGTCGCGATTCTGAAACCGATTTCCGCGGCGATCGCGATCGGCACTGGCGGCCCGTTTGGCGCGGAGGGCCCGATCATTCAAACCGGCGGAGCGATCGGTTCACTGGTCGGACAGGTATTGCACACGACGGCTGTCGAACGGAAGGTGCTGCTGGCTTGCGGCGCCGCGGCCGGGATGTCGGCGACGTTTAACACTCCGATCGCCGGCGTAATTCTTGCGATTGAGTTGCTCCTTTTCGAATTCAAGTCGCGGTCGTTTATTCCGCTGGTCATTGCCAGCACGCTGGCGACGGCGGTTCATATGCAGCTTTTGGGTCCGGGGCCGATGTTTCAAGTCGGGTCCATGGACTTCGGGATCCCGCATGCGCTGCCTTTTTATCTCCTTCTGGGGCCGCTGTGCGGGCTGGCCGCCGTGGGATTGAGCAAGGCGCTCTATTGGGTGGAAGACCTCTTCGAGAAAGTGCCGATCGACGAACTTTGGTGGCCGGCGATGGGTGCGCTGGCTCTGGGCATCATTGGCTTTTTTGTGCCGCGCGTGTTTGGCGTGGGATACGACACGATCGACGACATTCTTAACGGCCAACTCATGTGGAAACTGCTGTTGGTGGTGATGATCGCAAAGTTCGCAGCCCTGGTGATTGCGCTGGGGTCGGGCACGTCGGGCGGCCTGCTGGCTCCCACGTTCATGTGGAGTGCGGCGATGGGCGGACTCTTCGCCATGGCAGGGAACTATGTCTTCCCTTCCGCACATCTCTCCCCTGGCGCGTTTGCGCTGGTGGCCATGGGCGCGGTGTTTGGGGCGGCGTCGCGAGCTGCGTTCACGTTCATCATTTTCGCGTTTGAGATTACGCGAGACTACAACTCGGTATTGCCGCTGATGCTGGTGGCGGTGCTTGCCGACGGCATCGCGATGTTGTTCATGCCTCATAGCTCCATCATGACGGAGAAGTTGGCGCGGCGCGGTCTGCGCGTCCATCAGGATTACGAAGCAGACGCCCTGACGCAGGCCACAGTCGGCGAGACCATGGTGAAAGAGGCGCCGGTCATCGCTGCGGACACGAAGGTGGGAGCTTTGGCGGAGCGGATCGCGCGACATGATCCGGCCGTGGCGCGGCACGAGGCGCTGCTGATTCTGGACGGCGCCGGCAGACTCGCAGGAATCATTACGCGGGGAGACGTTTTGCGGGCGCTCGATAAGGATTGTTCTGGCACGGCGACCGTGCAGGAGGCGGGTAGCACGAAACTCATTGTGACCTATCCCGATGAATTGGTTTCCGAGGCTGCGGGGAAACTGCTGCGCTACGATTTGGGACGCCTTCCCGTGGTCAATCGCGAGGACGAAACCCAAGTGGTCGGATACCTGGGACGGTCCGCAATTCTGGCCGCTCGCCTGCTGCGCTTTCACGACGAGCATGTCCGCGAACCCGGGTGGCTGGCAAAATCCAAATGAATGCCAACAGCTGTTTTGCTGTGAAGGGTAACAGCGCAGGCCACCCGCCCTCTACTAACTCCGATGGATTGCGATGGATTGCAATCCCGCTTGGAATTTCCGGATAGTATCAATCCATGCTGGAATCGCAAGCCGATAAGACGACGGTAGCCAAGCGGCTGGATCTCCGGCTGTACGTCAGGCAACCGCCTATGATGCTGGCCCTGCTGGCGGTGTTGGGAGTGATGTTTTTCCTGGCGGTCGCCGGACTATCTCGCGTCTATCATGCGCAGCGGGAAGCGCTGGGGAACCGGTGGTTCAGCCGCGGTGTCCGAGACCTCAAGGCGCATCACTTTGACCTTGCGGTAACCAAATTTCGCACTGCCCTGCTGTACTCAGCCGATAACTACGACTATCAACTCAACCTGGCCGAAGCCTTGATCGGTCTGAAGCGGACCGATGAGGCGTACTCCTATCTGGTGAACCTGTGGGATGAGCAACCGGAAGATGGCCTGGTGAATCTCGAACTGGCCCGCATCGCCGCGCAAAAAGAGCAAAGGGAACAGACTCAGCGTTACTACCACAATGCGATTTACGCCACATGGCCCAGCGATCAGGAGGGGAAGAGGAACGAGACCCGGCTGGAATTGATCGAGTATCTTTTGGGTATCCACGCGCAGGCGCAGGCGCAATCGGAACTGATCGCGCTTGAGGAAAACCTCGGCGACGAGCCATCGCAGCAACAACGCCTCGGCGACCTGTTTCTGCGCGCCCAGAATGATGAACATGCGCTTGCCGCCTATCGCGCCAGCCTAAAGACAAATCCTCACAATCAAGCCGCGCTGGAGGGAGCGGGTTTGGCTGCGTTCCAACTCGGCCGTTATCCACTGGCCGAACGCTATCTGCAAGCAGCTGCGGCGGACAATCCGACAGACACCGAGATCGCGGACCGGCTCAAGACCACGGATCTGGTGTTGGCTATAGATCCGTTTCGTAGGCAGATCTCAGCAGCGAACCGCGACAAAATTGTCGTCCAGAACTTTGAAGCAGCCGGACAGAGACTCAAGGCCTGTGGCGTGCTGAGCGCGGGCGGAATGCCGGGCGGCACGCAACCGGACCTGGCGGACAGTTGGACAAAGATGAAGCCCCGGATCTCCGATCAAAGCCTGCGACGGAACCCGGGCCTTGTAGAGGATGCCATGGACCTTGTGTTCAGGATCGAACGCCAAACCAACACGACTTGCGGATCTCCCACAGGACCTGATCTGGCATTGCTTTTAATCGCGAAGTTACACGAGGGAAACTAGGGGTGCATTCGGAGTTGAATTCTCATACCGGACTCGGGATGGACGGGGTCGTCGGGCGCGACGACCAGCCTATCGCGGCCAGAGCGGTGAATGCCCGCTCCCCGAAAGCGCTCTTGAAATCAGTATTTCGCGAAGAGCGCTTCTTCCTAATCCTTTCTGTATTCATCGGAATCTTTTCAGGGCTGGCAGTGGTGAGCTTCCGGTTTGCCATTGGATGGTGCCGGATTTATTTGTTGGGATCCGGAGCTGTGCTGTCGCCCACGCGTCTCCTGCTGGCGCCTACGCTCGCGGGGTTCGTGATTGCAGTGCTGGTGATCCATGTTTTCCCGCAGGCTCGTGGAAGCGGCGTGAACCAAACCAAGGCCGCACTTTACATCTACAACGGCTACATACCGTTTCGCACTGCCATCGGAAAGTTCATTACGGCAGCGCTCGCGATCGGATCGGGACATTCACTCGGACCTGAAGATCCGTCGCTGCAAATTGGGGCGTCTATCGCTTCGGTGCTGGGACGTCTAATGCGTTTGTCGCGCGATCGTATGCGGCTGATTGCCCCGGTGGGCGCCGCCGCCGGCCTGGCAGCGGCTTTCAACGCGCCGATCTCCGCGGTGCTTTTCGTGATCGAAGAAGTGATCGGCCGTTGGACCGCCGGCATTCTGGGCTCGGTGGTGCTTTCCGCAGTATCGAGCGTCGTGGTCATGCGGTGGTTTCTGGGATCGGAGTCTCTGTTCAGAATTCCGGCAGTACAACTGGAACGGCCTTCGGAGCTCATCGCTTACGCCATCCTCGGAGTTGCCGGCGGCCTGGCTTCGGTTCTGTTTTCGACGGGCATTGCCACGTTGCGTCCCCGTTTCAAGGCGCTCCCCCTGTGGACGCAGTATTTTCAGCCCCCCGTCGCGGGACTGCTCATCGGAATCATTGCCGTGCTGGGTGCCCCGCAAGTGATGGGAGCAGGCTACGAGGCCATCGACGAGGCCATGCACGGCCGCTTTACCTGGCAGTTTCTCGCTTTGTTGGCGGGACTGAAAATCGTTGCCACTCTGCTTTCCTTTGTGAGCGGAACACCGGGAGGCATGTTCGCACCAACCCTATTTATTGGAGCTATGCTGGGCGCGGCGGTGGGTGGAGCAGAGCACGCGGTTCTGCCGCATCTCACGGGGTCGCCGGGAACGTACGCACTGGTGGGAATGGGTGTTCTTTTCGCCGGGTTTCTGCGCGCACCCATGACGTCTGTGTTCATGGTGCTGGAAGTGAGTGGGAACTATTCGATCATTCTTCCGGTCATTGTGGCGAATACGATCGCGTATGTAATTTCTCGCGGACTGCAGCCGCTTGCCATCTTCGACATCCTGACGAGGCAGGACGGATTGGAATTGCCGTCGATGGAGGAACAACGGGAAGAAGGGATTCTGCGCGTGGAAGACGCAATGCGTGCGGTGGAGGGGCCAATCCTGGAGGGGCATCAGACGGTGGATCAGGCGTTAATTGCAGCGGCGCAATTCACCGCGGATGAGATGCTGGTTCGCTTGAGCCCCAGCGGTTGGAGCAGCGTGACCAAACCGCAGCTGCGTACGATGGCGGAAGAAGGAAAAGGTGGCGCCGGGCTGGGTTCCTGCTTGCCGATCCGACATATTCCGCCGTTGCATCCGGATCTCCCTTTGGAGACGGCGTTACGGTATGTGGATCGATGGCCGCTGGTTCCCGTTGTCAGCCGGGCCGACTTCCGCCAGCTCGAAGGCGTGATTTCGGAGCGTGACGTTCTGGAGCGCTACCGCGAATTTGGCGAAAGCTAAACAGCGCGAGCGGGTTATGTTCGGCCGGAAACCGACTTGTTACCTCTTGGATGGTTCCTTCTTGAAAACCACCGCTCCGTTTCGGTAAGCTTGCACAAATCCCACACTGAAGTGTCCAGGCAGAGCTGTATTCAAATGGCGATGGGCGTCGTAAGTCTCGATTCCTCGCTCAATACCAGTAAATGCAGTTTCACGGGGTCAGGGGAGAGAATAATGCCAAGTAAGTCAATCAGGTTCGTTGTTCTCAGTGTGATCTCGTTGGCGCTGAGCGTCCAGGTCTTTGGACAAGGTGGAGCTACCGGAGCCATCACCGGAACCGTGGAGGATCCGAGCGGAGCGTTCATTGCCAACGCCGAGGTGCGCATCACAAACCAGGACACTGGTGTGCTGGAACGCTCGGTGAAGACTGGTGCGGACGGCAGCTTTACAGCCCCGTTGCTGCCGGTTGGGACCTATGGCGTCACCGTGCAGTCCGCGGGATTTGCGCAGGGCCAGTTTGCGAACATCGGGGTGCGCGTGACTGAGACCACGCGAATGATCGCCAAGCTGTCGACGCAAGCGGTACAGCAAAAGATCGAAGTGCAGGCCGAAGTGCAGACCGTGAACACGACGGATGCGACTACGGGGCAGGCGATTGAGAGCGACACAATCCGTGCGCTGCCGCTGGCCACGCAGAACTTCCAGCAGTTGCTGACGCTGTCCACGGGCGCACAGAGCGAACTGAACGCGGCGGCCCAACTCGGGCGCGGGCAAGTGCGCATCGAGGTAAACGGTCAGCGCGAAGACAATAACAACTACTTGATCGAAGGCATCAGCGCTACCGACTACAACGTCGCGGAATTGACCAACACTCCCCTGCCGAATCCGGATGTAGTGCAGGAATTCAAGGTGCAAACGTCGCTCTACGACGCCAGCCAGGGACGCAACGGCGGGGGCAACATCAACGCCATCCTGAAATCCGGGACCAACACTGTTCACGGCGACGTGTATGAGTTCTTCCGCAATACGGCTCTCGACGCGAATGAATACTTCCTGAAGGGGAGCGGCTCGCCGCGCCCGGTGATCCAACAGAATATTTTTGGCGGTAGCCTGGGCGGCCCCGTCGGCAAGGGCGGCAAGCTGGGATTCTTTTTTGCGAACTATCAGGGCACGCGGCAACGCAGCGGCGATTCTCCCGGGACGCTGATCAGCACTTTCATTCCCTACGTGCCTGCGGCGGACCGGGGGACGACCCCCGCCGCCGAAGCCAACCTGGCCGCGGATTTCGGAGTGGCCAGCGCCGATCCCGTTGCCGCGTCACTACTGGCATTTCAAAGCAATCAGTTTGGCGCGCCCGCCAATGGCTATCTGTTTCCGCTCCCGAACAATGTTCCTGCCGGAACTCCGGCAGGGTCTCTCGTGCAATTTACCGTAAGCAAGCCGGGCAAGTTTACCGACGACCAATTCACGGCCAACTGGGACCGCCAGTTCCACGATGCCCGAGACGCGGTGGCTGCGCGCTTGTTCTATTCCAACTCCGAGCAAGATATTCCGTTCGGAGCAGGTGGCCTTCAGGCCTCGCTGGGCGCGGCTGCCAGCGGCACCGATTTGAACTTTCCCTACCAGCTGCCGATTCATGATCGGCTGTTCATCGTTTCCGAGACGCACGTATTCAATCCGAAGCTGGTGAACGATTTTCGGTTTGGACTGGTTCACATCAACAACAGCGCGATTAACGTCAACCCGGTCACGGTGACCGATGCGGGCATCGACCGGCCGACCAGTAATCTCACCAGCAGTATCTACAAATTTACGTTCGTGACTTCGGGATTTCAGTTCGGTCCAACTCCTCAGGCCAATCAATCCCAGACGCAGAACAACTACAACTTCGTCGACAACCTGAGTTGGGTTCGCGGCGCGCACACGTTTACCTTTGGCGGGCAGTACATTCGAGCCAATCTCAACAAACAGTTTCCGCAGGTCTTTAACGGACAGCTATTCTTCACGAACACAACGGGCGCGACCGATTTTGGAAACTTCGTAGGCGGCACGCCGGAGTTCAGCTTCGGCGGCGGTGGCGTCGACAACCACCAGTACCGCCAGAACAACTCGGCCGTCTTCGCGCAGGATGACTGGAAGGCCACGTCGAACCTGACTTTGAATCTTGGATTGCGCACGGAGTTTCTCGGCGCCTGGACCGATAACGCTTGCCACATCGGCAACATGGAGTCCGACCTCACGAAGTCGGGAACGTATCCCTTCATCTACCCGAAGTGCGTCGACAAACTGGGAGTCGCAGGGCTAACAGGAAACGCGTCGGGATCGACGTTCAAAAATAGCGTTTCGACGGGCTGGGGACCGCGCGTCGGCTTCGCGTGGGATGTGCTCGGGCGTCACACCACAACTGTGCGCGGCGGCTACGGCATCTACTACGTGCGCGAAGACGTCGGAGCGGTGGATCAGTTGAGCTTCCAATCGCCGTTCATTCCGATCGTGTTCTTCGGACAGACGCCAGGATTCACCATGTCGGACTTTTTCACCGGCACGCCGGCGACGAATCCGAATGCGGTACCGGCTGCAGGATCGTTGTCGGCGGCGTGGCTGCCTTGCCTGGCGCAACTGACGAGCTTTCCAGATACAAATGGCGCCGCTACTTACGGCGGATGCACCGGGCCAGGTGTGAACAGTACTCAAAATCTGTTTGTGCTGGAAGTGCCGCGGCATTTCGTAGTTCCGAACACGCAGCAGTGGAACCTTACGGTGCAGCGTGAACTGGGCCGGCACTGGGTGTGGGAAGTGGGATACGTCGGCACACGCGGAATCCATTTGCGCGAAACCCGCGACGCCATCCAGTCGGTGGACGCCGTGAAACATCCGCTGACCGTGACTGACACGAGTGGAAAGAGTTATACGATCAGCACCAACACATTCGCCAACGCGATCGCGCGCACGCCAACTCCGGGCCTGAATGGCTATAGTGGCTACCAGCTTTTCGCCAATGACGCATACTCGATTTATCACGCCCTGCAGACGACTGTATCGCGGCGATGGGGCCAGGGATATTTTCAGGCGGCTTATACCTTCTCGAAGAACATTGATGCCACCTCAACCGGCAACACGGCTTTCAACACTGCCTACAACGATCAAAGCAACATCAACGCTTCGCGCGGAATTTCCGACTTCAACCGTCCGCACCGGCTCGCGGTCAGCTATGCATACGACCTCCCGTTTTTTGTGCACGCGACCGGCTTCAAACGCGGCGCGTTGGGCGGATGGCAAGTCAGCGGCGTCTCAATTTTCCAGACTGGAATTCCGTTCTCCATCTACGACTCCAGTGCAGGAACCGCTTTTCTGGGGCAAGGAAGCACGCCGCTGTTGGGCGCAAGCCTCGCGCCCGGGGCGACGATCGGAAGCGGATTATCGACTGGCGATCTTCACCAGCGGGTGGCCAACGGATATTTGAATCCGGCTGCGTTCACGCCCGCGCCCTATTACAACTACCCGAACACTCCGGCTGGGCAGTGCGCTATCCCGACCGGGCCGGATCCCAGCGGCAGCACGTGCGTGACCGGATTCGGTGATCTGGGTCGCAACCTCTACCACAGCCCTTTCCAGCAGAACTGGGATGTGTCTTTCCTGAAGCATTTCAAGATCGGAGAACGGCAGGAAGTGCGCTTCGCGGCCGACTTCTTCAACCTGTGGAACCATACCAGCTTTGGGATCCCCTCGGTGACCGACATCGAGGCGTATTTGGCAAGCCCAACCAACAGCCCATTCGGAAAAATCGCGCAAACAACCGGCAATCCGCGTCTGATTCAGTTCTCGTTGCGCTGGGCGTTCTAAACCGCAGCAAGGAAATCAACCGGCCGGGAGGCGCAAGCTTCCCGGCTGTTTTGTTTTTAACCCCGATGTGCGACTGTCCGTTCCCGGGCATCCTCGTCCATCAACGGACGAAACATTGCGCGAAACTCCGCGGTCGGCCTCCGCTTCGCCTTTATTGCCAACGTTCTACGGTGAGAAGCGTTTGGTGGCGTATTTGCACATCGTTTCCAGATCGATCGAGCCCTCAATCAGCCTTCGCGCTGAAACGGCAGGAGCCAGTTGGCTATGGAAACTCTGGTTCAAGACTTGCGATATGGACTTCGGCAGTTGCGCAAGAATCCCGGATTCACCATGATTGCTGTTCTTACGCTCGCGCTCGGCATCGCGGTAAACGCGACGATGTTCAGCCTGGTCAGCGCTTTTCTGTTGCGGCGTCCGCCTGGGATTGAACCGGAACGAGTGGCGGTGATCACTTCGGTCGACCCCGCACAGGGCTTTCAAGCGGATGCGAGTCCGGTTTCCGTTCCCAATTACCTTGCATGGCGCGGAGCCAACCACGTTTTTGCGGACATGGCCGGGGCGGATGAGTCTCGTACCGTTAGTCTGACCTTGCAGGGCCAGTCGGAAGCGCTCAGCGCGGCGGCTGTGTCTCTGAACTATTTCAGCGTACTGGGTGTCACACCGAAACTCGGACGCACTTTTCAAACCACCGAAGATCTGATCGGCCAAGATCACGTAGTCATTCTGAGCCAGGAAATTTGGGAACAGCGTTTTGGTTCGGAGCCGTTGATTATCGGCCGTACGATCCGTCTGAACCGGGAACCTTACACTGTGATCGGGGTAATGCCCGCCAGTTTTCGCTTACTGGGCTTCACTCCGCAAGTGTGGATTCCGCTGGTTGTGAGCGCCGCCGATCAAACCGCAGCCGCCCGCAAAGATCGTTCTTTATTCCTGTTTGCGCGCTTGCAACCCGGAGTATCCATCCAACAAGCTCGTGCCGATCTCACCACACTCGCCCGTCGCGCTGAACAGATCTTTCCCGAGACCGAGAAAGGCTGGAGCGCCGCGGTGCGCACCCTGCCCGATTTCCTGGTTTATTCTTTCGGCATTCGCAGTGCGTTGGCAGTCATCATGACGACGGTTGGCTTCGTACTCATGATCGCCTGCGCCAATGTGGCCGGATTGCTGCTGGCGCGCGCGTCGGGACGCCGGAAGGAACTGGCCATTCGCTGCGCCCTCGGCGCCGGGCGCTTGCGCCTCTTGCGGCAATTGCTGACCGAAGGCCTGGTGATTGCATGTCTCGGCGGCGTCACTGGACTGTTGCTTTCCTATTGGGGCATTCACCTGGTCCGGGCAAACCTGGCCTTTAACGCTGCCATCAGCGCCGTACCCTTGAGTCTGGATCGAAATGTTTTGCTGTTCGCTGCCGGAATCTCCGTGGTTTCCGCGTTGCTATGCGGTTTGGCGCCCTCGCTGAGCGCGTCCCGAACCGATGTCACTACGAATCTGAAAGACGAAAGCCGCAGCGCCTCGCCCGGCCGTTCCCACCGCCGTCTACGCACCGTGATGGTTACGGGAGAGATCGCTCTGGCTCTGTTTCTCCTGGTTGGAACAGGGCTGCTCGTCCGATCACTCTTCATTCTTGATCATCAGAATCTGGGATTTCGGACAGACCATCTCCTCACTGCCAATTTGACCCTGGATAACGCCCGATACAAAGATGCTACTCGGCAGGCGCTCTTCGTTCAGGATCTGATTTCCCGACTACACCACCTTCCCGCAGCGGAGGCAGCAGCCGTGGCTTCCGACCTGCCCGCAACGGGACCTGGCAGCATAACCATCCATATCAGAGATCAACCGGATGAGCCGACGAACCAGGGGCGCACTGCTTTCAATTTTGTCGTTACTCCGGATTACCTTCGGGCAGCGGGCATTTCGCTGCTGCACGGCCGGACCTTCTCGGAGACGGATAACCCCACCGCACCGCGCGTGGTCCTGGTGAACCAGGAATTTGTGCGCCGTTACATGCACGGTCAGGAAGCGCTCGGTGAGCAAGTGCGACTGGATGTGACGGGAGCGGCTCCTGCGTGGAGCGAGATCGTCGGAGTCGTCGCCGACGTAAGGACGTTTTCCGAATCGACCCGCGAAGACCCCGAAGTCTACGAAGCGTTTTTGCAACGTCCCGTGCCTTCGTTCTTTGTGATGCTTCGGACCAGTTCCGATCCAAACATCCTGGCCTCTGCTCTATACAGCACGCTTGCGCAGATCGACGTCGAACTCCCGCTGGCTCGCGTGATGAGCATGCCCGCGGTAATCGACGCACAGAGGGCTGGCAATCCATTTTTCGAAGATGTTCTGGGTACGTTTGCCCTGCTGGCGCTGATTCTCGCGGCCATCGGAATTTACGGACTTATCGCCTATTCAGTGGGCCAGCGCACCCACGAAATCGGTATCCGCATGGCGCTTGGAGCAAAAAGGCATGATGTGATGCGCATGGTTCTGGGCGAAGGCCTGAAGACGGCAACCATCGGAGCGGCAGTTGGACTCCTGTTCGCGCTGCCTCTGCCGAAAATCTTCGGATCCCTGTTCTTTGATCTGCATATTCACGAACCATGGGTTTACTTCATCGTGCCGGTCGCGATCCTGGCTGTCGCAATCTTGGCAACGTATTTTCCGGCGCGGCGAGCCGCCCGCATCCAGCCCACGAACGCACTCCGCCAGGAATAACGCCGCAATCGAAGTTATTGAGATGTCGGCTGAAGAAGAGAAAAACTCAGGAACGAACGTCCGCCTTAGGAGAGACATCTGCCGCTGGGCGCAGCTTCCCAGGTAGTTCGCGAATCGCATATCCCGCCAGTGCAGACATGATCGATCCAGTGATGGTCAGAAAGAGCGATGCCGCGTAGCGCCCCAGAAATGCAAAACTCGAAGCAGTCTCGACGCGAGCGCTGCTGGTTCCCTGCCATGACATCGACAAGCCGCTGTGTCGAGCGCTTACCGAGAGCGCTCGTTCTGCGTTGCTGGCAAAGTCTCCACGGATGGTGTCTTCTTGTGCCGCAGCATCATCCGGCTGGACTCGTACACGGATTTTATGTTCGCCCGAGCGCACGGCAACGATCTGCGATAAGCTGCCCTGTTGCGTGTCGGTGGGAATCAACAAGAATTTCTTCTTGGTGGAGCCAGTGATCCTGCCGGAGAAAGCCAGATCGTCATCCACCCACAGCGATACCTGCGCGCTTCGAAAACCGTGCTGCAACTTCAGATGCAAGCTGGCATCCTTAGCAGTCAGCGCCGTGTGGATTGCCATGAGCACGGCAGCCAACAAGAACATGCCAAGCAGAATGCGGGCCTTGAGGGGCACCTGCTGGATCGACTGCATCGCTTGCTGGTCAAATACCGCCAATTTGGCGCGGAGATTTGCTATGCGCTCGGTACTCATGGGATGAGCCCATTTTCCCCCGGAACAGCCGGCGGCTCCAGTTACCAAGGTGCAAGGCGGTGATCCCTTCGAGATTGCGCTCGGTGGGTTCGGCGCTCTGGCACGCACGCCAAAATCGGTTCAGGCTGTGGTGGCGCCTTACGATCTAAGGTCGTTCGAGCATCCACACATTGGCGCTGCTGCTGGAAACGTGTAGCGCCAGATAACGGCCATCGCGCGATGGGACCGCCCAGAACACGCTTCGTTTCTTCGGACGCCACACCGCACGCGCATGCCCTTGCAGATCGATATTTAGAAGCGCATTCTCATCTTCCCCAGTCGAAGTCGCCCACAGGCTCTTGCCGTCAGCAGCCCAGTCCATGGCCGCTACGCCCGTCCAGCCGTGAATCGTCAGCCATTTTTCCGCGGCGCCACTGAGAGACACTAAACGTATGCCCGCCTCTGCGCCATCCCCCTGCCATTTGGCCATCGCCACGGTCCTTCCATCCGGCGACAGACTCCAGTTATAGAGCTGGGGAAGCTCGTCCTTCCTCTGGTAAACCTGCGCTCCGTTTCCTTTCAGCGGATCGAAGCTGAACATGGTGAACGTGTCCTTTGTGACGACGCTGTACAGACACAGAGTCGCGGGAGCCCGCGCACATTGTTGATTGTTGATCCAGTCTGCCGCGAGCACTCGCTGCGGGGCGCCTCCTGCCAAAGGCGTTCGCATCAGGGAAATCGACGAAGCATTGTCGGACCAGTTCGGATATACGAGATAGAGCAACTGGGTGCCATCTGGATTCAAACGCGGAGTCAGAGCTGGACGGGTACCTCCGATAAGCAGCTCAGGCACAGCCTGGTCGATAGCTTGGCGGTAGACGTTAAAGACTCCGGTGCGGTCGGAGATGAAAATCACGGCTTTGCCGTCAGATGTCCAGTCGAATGGCAAATCCTGCCGGTCATCGAGAGTCAGACGTACTGGTTCGCTGATGACCCTCTGTCCTTCCGTTCTCGCCACGTAGACATCTGGCTGCGGGACCCCCTTCACGTACACCATGCGCTTTCCGTCGGCTGACGCAGTGATGCTCGACACTGCGCCCGGATCGCTCGTCAGCCGGATCGGTGTACCCGTAGGATTCCCGCCTGGCTCCATCCCTACAGTCCAAAGGTTCGAATCCAGTTGCCGAGGAGAAGGCTCGGCCTGCGTATAGATCAGGCCATCTCGAGTCCAAGCCAAAGGGCCATCGATCGAGGAGAACCATCCCATGCTGTTGAGCTGGACCAGACTCTTGACGTGCTGGTTGCGTAAGTCCTCTACCTCGACCGCTCCGTTCACTCCGTAGGTACGGCCAAGCGTTCCTCTGATATAGGCGATCCTTGTGCCATCCGGCGACCAAGCCACCGTGCCGAAAAAGTCGCCCGGGTCCCCGACCTCCTTGCGAGGCTGCTCCCCGTCGGCGGCCATGAGCCAGATCTGGTTGCTCACCTTCTTGCCGCTGACGAACGCGATTTCCCTTCCATCCGGCGACACGGCGGGCGACCTGCCCTCATCCGATAACTTGCGAGCACTCCCTCCCAGCACGGAGATCTCCCAGAGACTCGGCGCCCGGTCGGGTGCCGTCAAAGCCGCGATCATGTGAGCGCTGTCGGGAAACCAGCTCAGGGATTCGGCCGCGGAGCCCGCTGGCAAGGGGATCGAATGCGTCTCTCCGGTGTCAATTTGACGCAGATAGAAACCGGTCGCATCGGAGAAGGCCAGATACTTGCCGTCGCGCGAAAGAGCGGCCGCCCGCACGCGGTCATCGACCGGATTGGCGGTTAAACGCGAGATCCGGACTTGGAGCGGCGCCGCTGTAGGACGCTGTCCCAGCGAGAGCCCGATCTTCAGTCCGAAAAGGACCAGCACCACTGCTGCTGCACCTGCGATGATCCACCAGAGATGAAACCGCGCTGCCGCCGGTGCAACCAGTTCCGGACCGGCCAAGTTCGTCTCTGTAGCGATCGTGTCGCTCGTCCCATTCGCCTTCGCAGTCACCGGCGCCAGAAATCGATAGCCTCGCCGGGCCACGGTCTCGACGAATGTGGGATTCTCCGCTGAGTCTCCCAAGGCATCCCGCAACCGGCGAATCGCCGCATTCAAACTGTGATCGAAGTCGACGAAGGTGTCGGCCGGCCACAGCCGCTTGCGCATTTCTTCCCTACCGACCACCTCTCCGGGCTTCTCGAGAAGAAGCGACAGCACCTGGAAAGGCTGACCCTGCAGCTTCACTTTCATCCCGCTGCGGCGAAGCTCCGCTGCCTGAAGGTCAAGTTCGAACACGCCGAACCGGCGAGTGTGCGAATTCCCGTTCCCGGTTGCGTTTGTGCTCCCCACAACGCGGGAGTTTAGCACTTGTGATGTTCTGTTCCCCATGTCACTGCATCCTGTAACCGTTTGACGCGCCAGAGCTTAGCTCGTCACCCACATTTCATCCGACGGTTACCCCGAAACCCTTGAGGCACGCCGGTACCTGAGCCACTTTGTGAAGGTACGGGGGGCAAGGCGATGGGGTTCCACTGGAAAAAAATGCTGCCAGAACTAGAGCTCGCTGTCTTGTTGTACGGAAGCATCGCGGCGGCAGCAAGCGGCGACAACTTGCAGATTACCGTCCTGGTTTATAACAACGCTCCCGTCAGTGTGTCAGTATTGAAGCAGGCAGAGGTTGAAGCAGCCAGAGTATTCAGTGCCGCCGGAATTGGGATCGTGTGGGTGAATTGCATGCACGGCCCTCGCACTGTCAGCGAGGCGTGCGCGCACGTCCCACGGTCCGACGAGTTCGTGTTGCAGATCGCTCCCACCGGAAAGACTTCAAACGATTCGGTGTTCGGTGAAGCCTTTCTCGCGGAAGACGGAAGGGGCAAATATTGCGACTTGTTCTTCGATCGCATCGAGGATGAAAATCTGAAGTCCCGAACAAACATATCTCGGCTGTTGGGAACGGTGGCCGCTCACGAACTTGGTCACTTATTCCTGGGCTTGAATGCACACTCGAAGGTGGGAATCATGGCGCCAATCTGGAAGCAGCAAAGCCTGCGCGAGGTCGCGACGGGAACTCTAGGGTTTACAGGAGACCAGTCAAAATTGATGAAGGCGCGGCTGGGGGGAGAACAAGCGAAATTCATCTCGTTTCGGAGCCGCAACGGTAGACCAGGCGATTACTGATTTTGCTTTTGAGCTTCTTGCAGCAGCGGACGAAGGGAATCAACCGAGACTCCAATTGTGCCTCCGGTGAAACCGTCCATATAGGCGGAGTTGACTCCGATCACTTCGCCTTTGGTATTGAATACCGGGCCTCCACTGCCACCGTGAGCCGTCGGAGCATCGTAAATAAGCTTCTCGCCGACGACGTCGCCAAGATGTCCGCAGGTGGTCGAAGGGCGAATCAACGATAACGCCGCCAGTTCGCTGGCCGCGCTAATGTCGTTGTGACGGTAGGCCATGCGCTCGTAAATTCCGGCGGGAGACTTCGCCACCATCCCGGCTATTCCCATGGGATAGCCCATCACAGTAACGAGTTGTCCGGGTGAACCGGGCGATTTTGCCAGAGGCAGCGCAGGAAGATGGCGGACCGCTTCCAAATCTACAATGCGTAAGACAGCAAGATCAGATGTCTTGGAAACCGATGCAGGCGACAACGTGATCGGCGTTGGCGATCCGGGGAAAAATATCACCAGATTCTCGAGCATCGCGCTGGCTCCCTGATCGATGAGCTTTTGCGCTTCCGAGTCGCCGTACCAAGGCTCGGCTACGTGGCGGTTGGTGGCCACCAGACCGTCGCCCACCACAAATCCTGTTCCAGAAACCCGCGCACGGACTACCGGACGCTGGTTCGCGAAGCCCACTTGATAGACGCCATAAATGTAGCCGATAGAATTTCGGTATCGGTTCAATATCACCGCAGGCATGGCCTGCTCCTGCTTGAGCTGCTCAACCTGCGCCGTCAGTTCGTGCACTTGCTTTTGGAGATCGCTGGGCGGTTCTGCCAATGCGGCTCTGGGAGAGTAATAGTGCACCATTGCGAAGGCCCCAAGAAGCAGCACGACTCCCAACACGGCTTGGACCATCTGTTGCCAGCTATCGCTGACGATTGTGGACTCCTGCGGAGCTTCCGGGGCGTGGTTCGAACCGGTAAGCGGGGGCTCGTTAATCTGGGATTCGGCCATGAGCGTCCGAGCGTCCTCGAAGTGCGCTCCAAGCCTTTCTTTTTCAGCCTTTTAAAGCGGGAATGTCCGGTTCGGCCGAGGACTTGGAGTGCTTATCTTCGTCCCTCTCGCTGCGGTTGACTACGGTACTGAAGATCAACGTCCCAAGGTAGTTCTAGCCGTTTCAACAAGTTACAAACCGTAAATCTCGTAAAACCGTTATAGTCCGCTACACTTGGCAGCTTCAATGCGATGGAATATGCGATTAAAGTCTAGCGAGTTGGTAGGGAATGATCTTGGGTTGGGGAATCAACTCTCTTTTCCTATGCGGGTCTTATCGGTGATATATCTTCCTCGCTGTAACAGTAAGTACCGGGACCGAGTTTGACCACGGCGGGGCTTAGTCCCTTCTTGCGCCAGCCGCGCAGCGTCGAGATGGACAACCGCAACTGTTCTGCCGCTTCTTTCGGAGTCAGGAGCGTCGTGATTTAGTCTTTGCCGATTCGGGCTCGTCGTGAAGGAGACGGCCACAACCTCCCTTGCGGTTGCTGCAACGCACCGGAGGATTATCTGCCAATGGCATGACAGTTCCACACTCGGAGCACTGCCATACCTCAATCGTTGTTTTTTTTCGATACGCCAACTTAATACCGAACTGATTGAGCCCGTCTTTGCTCATTTCTCACTCCTCCTGATGGTCACTCTACAACATGATTTCTATGACACACTTACGCCACAATTCGGCTCTAAGTTGGCGTGGGGTGAACCTGGCGTATCGATTAGGGCAGGACAAAGAATTCGCAGTTAACTGGTCCTGTCGGGAAGCGCATGAATTTAAATGGGAAAAGACAGCGCAGCACTGATGAAAACATGCCGGAAGGTGTCAAGAAGAAATTTCGAGAAGATTACGCGACGTTCCCTTCTTCCTCAACAACCCCATTGACATTTTTACGCACCAGTGTGAACGGTGAGAGCAAGAAGCGGAACAACGATCGACAGAAGAGCTTTCATCAGACCCTTCGCCGAAACTGACACTACGCCATTCCAACGATCGTGATTAATGGAGACGCAAAGCTGCCGGATCCATCAAGTGAATCCCCGCACCGGAAATCAATAGCGTCGCGGGTTACGGACTCGATCGGCCTACGTCTCGTTGACTCCCAGGCGCGCCGCCATTTCTTTGTAGAGAAATCCTTTGCCAGGACGATACGGTTGCACCCACTCGCCGTCGATCACAAACTGCGGGATGGCACGCTTGCCGGTGCGCTTGACGATTTCGTCGATCGCACCGGGCGTGCTTTCGACATCGACTTCTTGAAAAGCAATGTTGTGCTTGGCGAGAAAGCGCTTCGCCTCGCGGCAGTCGGGACACCATGCGGCGGAATAAACGGTCAGATCCATGCGTATTAGAGGTCTAACGCGATTATACGGTTTGCAGGAGTATCGCGTTAAACATGCTCCAACTGCTGCAGCGTCCGCTCGTTGACGACGTTGCCGGTGTTGAGCGTGGACGCAGGCTCGAACAGAAGCAACCAGCACTCCTCGTCGGCAACGGGGCGGTGCTCGGTTCCGCGCGGCACGACGATGAATTCCCCTTCTTCGATCCATTCGTGGCGATCGCGGAATTCCATGCGGAATCGGCCTTTGACCACCAGGAACATTTCGTCCTCGTGCTCATGATGATGGAATACGAACTCGCCCTTCAGCTTGTCGAGCTTGACGTGCTGACCGTTGAGTTCGGCCGCGATGTAAGGCTTCCAGTATTCGGAAATCTTGGAGAACTTATCGGCGATGTTAACCTTCTGCATAACACTCATCCTTATGTAGTCGCAAGACAATTGCAGGGGCTATTTTAAGATGAGTACTGCTTGTCGAAGGTCGCAAGAATGTATTTCGTTGTCGACCGGAAGCGCCTCAGAAGTGGAGTCTCCAATTATTTCAGTTCGGCA